>Ga0256407_10000023_pt1 | contig 352206 bp, 323 predicted proteins | sample RumenRJG_04DNA_FD_193489 | JGI IMG/M metagenome (GOLD analysis project Ga0256407, IMG submission 193489) | Bovine rumen microbial communities from Lethbridge, Alberta, Canada - RJG_04 | ecosystem: Host-associated > Mammals > Digestive system > Stomach > Rumen | place: Canada: Alberta... | reverse complement strand
CAGTGCGTCGATGTCTACAAATACCACATCTCGCCGCGCGTCTTTCTTCCATTCGTCCATGACAACACCCCCGCTCCTATTGTACCAGAAGCGAGGGCGTTTGGGTAGTTTTTTGACAGACTGAAAAACAGCCCGCAGATTTCTGCGGGCTGTTTTCTTAAGCGGGGCAGGGATTATTTGTGCGCGGCGATGAGCTCGGCGGCCATGGCATAGAGCATCTCCTCGGAATTGCTGTCGGCGGCCATGTCCATCAGGACGTATTCTGCGCCGTCCAGGGTGAAGCCGACGAAGGCAAATTCATGCTCCTCCACGGCGTCGCTGCCGTAGGAGAGGTAGAAGTGCCCGGCCTCTTCGGCGGCCAGGTCCGCCTCGGTCTTCTCGTAGTCCTCCGGGACGAGCTTGTAATGATCCAGGGAGAAACGGACCGACACGCCGCCGATGGTACGGGTGCCGGTGGGAGCGGGCGGCTCATGGGCGCCATCCACATTCAGCACGGGACTGACGTGGACGGTGAGCTCCCGCGCGCCGGGCTTTGCGTAAGTGAAATTGACGGAATAGTATTCCCGCAGCGGGGTATAGCTCTCGTCATACACGGCCTCGCCGCCGAGGTACATGGACTGAAAAACATAGCCGTTGGAAAACTGGGGCAGGGCGGTGATGGGGTAGCCCGCGGTCTTCTCCACCTTCGGCAGGTCGGCGAGACGGGTAAACTCCCCGGTGCCGCGCATGGCGTGCGTGCCGGTGAAACTGGCGATGCCGGAGATGGCGTAGGCCGAGCCCACCATCAGCACTGCGATCAGGGCGGCGATGACAAAGATGCGGACAGGATTTTTTAATTTCTTCATAGAATGCTTCTCCTCTCGCGGGAGGAGCTCGGATTCCAGCGCGGCCCAGATGCGAGCGGCGGATTCATTGCTGAGCGTGACGGCGTCGTAGGCCTCGCGAAAGCGTTTGTCAGGCATCAAGATCCCCTCCCAATGTTTCTTTCAGGGCTTTCCGCGCCCGGAAAAGCCAGGTTTTGATCGTGTTCGGGGACTGACGCAGCATGTCCGCAATCTCCGAGACCGCATAGCCCTCGTAGTAGTGCAGATAGACGGCGGCCTTGTACTTGTCCGGCAGGGCGAGGATCGCGGCCATCAAGGAATTGACTTCCGGCTCCGGCGCGGCAAGCTGGGTCTGCGCGTCCAAATCCAGATGCCCGCGGGACTTGGCCTTGAGCATGTCCTTGCAGACGTTTGTGACCGTGCGGATCAGCCAGGCCTTCTCGTGCTGCGCGTCGACAAACGCAACCCGGCCCCGGATCAGGCGCAGAAAGGTCTCCTGCAGGGCGTCCTCGGCGTCGTATCTGTTTTTCAGGTAGGTGAAGGCGATGCGGTAGAGGGTCTGGGAGTGCTCCTCGTAGAGCTCCCGGACCGCCCTGCCCGTACGCTGCAGAGCATCCGGCATGTGCTGCCCCCGTTCTGAAAGCGGCGGTTATCTCTGTCGAAAACCGCTTTCACCAGATAAACGATCGAGAGCGGGAAAAGGTTTCATTTCTTGGAAAAATTTTGGAACAATGCGCGGGAAAAATCGTCCAATAGGCGAAAAGAAAAGCCCGCCGCAGTTGCGGCGGGCCGGGAGATCAGGTTACTTCTTCTGCGCATGCTGCTCGAGGTGCTCCCTGGTGAGTTTCACCGTGACGCCGGAGAGGGCCAGCAGGGCGATCAGGTTCGGGATGGCCATGAAGCCGTTGAGGGCGTCGGCCAGGTTCCAGGCGTCGGCCAGGCTCATGGAGGCGCCGATGAGCACGAAGAGCACAAACACACCCTGGTAGACGCGGGTGGCCTTCATGCCGAAGAGAAATTCAAAGCAGCGGGTGCCGTAGAGGGACCAGCTGAGGATGGTGGACAGGGCGAAGAGGCTCAGGCACACGGCGATGATCACGGCGCCGAGCCTGCCGCCGAAGACGGTGCTCATGGCCGCGGCCACATTGGCGCCGCTGCCGCCGGAGCCCCAGGTGATGTCGATGCCGCCGGCGCAGTAGACCGAGAGCACCGTGAGACTCGTCAGGGTGCAGATGACGATGGTGTCCATGAAGACCTCAAAGATGCCGTAGAGCCCCTGACGCACCGGATCCGTCTCGGAGGTCGCGGCGTGGGCAATGGGGGCAGAGCCGAGACCAGCCTCGTTGGAGAAGCAGCCGCGGCCGACGCCCTTCTTCATGCTGGTGAGCACGGTGATGCCGAAGGCACCGCCGATCGCGGCGTCGGGGGAGAAGGCGCCTTTGAAGATCAGGGCGAAAACCTGCCCGATGTGGGAGATGTTGGCGAAGATCACGATGAGGGCCGCCGCGATGTACACCACGGCCATGAAGGGCACCAGTTTCTCGGTAACCTGGCCGATGCGCTTGATGCCGCCGAAGAGCACCAGGGCTACGATGACGGCCACGGTGACGCCCACGACGAAGGTGGTCACGCGCACCTGACCGCCGAGGAAGGCAAAGGTGCCCGCGGCGTTGGGAGTAAAGCTGTCCACGGCGTTGTTGATGGCGTCGGCGATGGACTGCACCTGGGTGGCGTTGCCGATGCCGAAGGCGGCCAGGGCCGCCAGCACACAGAACACGCCGCCGAGCCAGGCCCAGTTTTTGCCCAGGCCGTTCTTGATATAGTACATGGGACCGCCGACCCAGTCCCCCTTGGCGTTGCGCTCACGGTATCTGACCGCCAGCACCACCTCGGAGTACTTGGTCATCATGCCGGCCAGGGCCGCGATCCACATCCAGAAGACCGCGCCGGGACCGCCGATGAAGATGGCGCCGGTGACGCCGGCGATGTTGCCGGTGCCCACCGTGGCGGCCAGGGCGGTGGTCAGGGCCTGGAGGGGCGTGACCTCGCCCTGGCCGGCCTCATGCTTGTGAAAGAGCTTGCCCGCGGTGTTTTTCCACCAGTAGGGGATGCGTGTAAACTGAATGAAGCGCATCCGTGCGCTGAGGAAGACGCCGGTGCCGACCAGCAGGATCAGCATGATGGGCCCCCAGGCAAAGTCGTCGATGGCGGAAATGATCTGACTGATGTTCATATTTGTTTCCTCGCTTTCCTCTTTCCAAATACCACTGGATTCTTTCTGGAAATAAAAAAGAGCGCTGCACAAAACAGCACTCCGGAAAAGCGAAAGCAGTCTCTATCCCTAGAGACGGTTTCCTCTGTCCTTTCGCCTGAGAGATTCGGCCTTGCAGCCTTGCACCTTCGGCACCCGCACGCCATTGTGCGGACTTCTCCAGAGTTCCTCCGCCAACAGTCTCCCGTCGGGATTCTGCTGGTTTCATCGGTATTCGGTTGGGTGCATCCTAGCACCGGGATAGGGAAAAATCAAGGGGCGCAGCCCAATTTCAGCGTTCTGACCGGGAACAGGGGAAACAGCTGTCCGCGGACTGGGGATTTTACCGAATCGCCAGGTTTTTCACAGCCCCTTGCAAACCCGAAAGGGCTGTGCTATGGTTGCTTGAAAAGGAAAAGAGGTGCTCAAATGGCGTGCTGTGTGATCGTGGCGGGCGGGGACTGCGGCCCCATCGGCCCGCTGAAAAAGGACGACTTCGTCATTGCCTGCGACCGGGGCTATCAATACTGTCAGGAGGAGGGTGTCGCCCCCGATCTGCTTCTGGGGGACTTTGACTCCTGGGCGGGGGAACTGCCGGCGGGTGTTCCCGTTTTGCGCTACCCGGTGGAGAAGGACGACACCGACACCATGCTGGCCATCCGCTGGGCCATTGAGCACGGCTATGACGAGCTGCGGCTCTGCTGCGCCCTGGGCGGCAGCCTGGATCATCTGCTGGCCAACGTCCAGAGCCTGCACTTTGCGGCGGCGGCGGGCGTGACGGCCTCGGCGGGGGACGGGAAAAACGAGCTGACGGTTATCCGCCCCGGGGAGTACCGCCTGGAAAAGCGCCCGGGCTGGAAGCTCTCCCTCCTGGCCCTCACGGACCGGGTGGAGGGCGTCACGATCCGCGGCTCCAAGTACGACGTGGAAAACGTCTCTCTGACCAATGCCTTCCCCCTGGGCGTAGGCAACGATTTCAAGACAGATGTGACGCTGTCCTTTCGCTCCGGCATCGCTGCGGTGCTGCTGTGCGACCGGGGGGCGTGAACCGTGCATACACTGGAAGAGGTAAGGGCCGAATATGACCGGCTGGACCGGCTGGTTGGCATCGACACCCGGGGGATTGAGCTGAAGATCTCCACGCGGGCCGTGCGGCAGCTGGGCTCCTTCCGCGCCCCCACCGGCAGGCGGAGCGGGGAAGCGCTGCGCATCACCCTCTCGTCTCTCATACTGGAGGACGACGAACAGTTCTGGGACACGGCGCGGCACGAGTACGCCCACGCGGCGGTCTACCTGCTGCACCCGGGGGAGAGGCACGGTCACGACCGTGTCTGGAAGGATATGTGCCGACTGGTTGGCTGCAGGCCGACGGGCACCGCGCCCCGCACAGGCCGCGCGGCGGAGAGGCGGGAGGAAAAGATCCGCTACATCGTACGCTGTGAGACCTGCGGCGCGGAGAGCCGCTACGTAAGAAAGGGCAAAGTGGTTGAGCAGCTGCTGCGCGGGAGAGGGAGACGGCTCCGCTGCCGCCGCTGCGGCGGCAATCGCTTTGCGCTGCTGACAAGGGAATAAAAAACCGGAGCGGCACACTGTTTCCCTGTGAATTGATGCGTTTGTTGACTGCGCTCGCCGTATGATAAAAACGTATAAAGGGGGAGTGGGCTTTTTTTGCTTCAAATACTTAAAGCTTTTCCCCCGTCAAATCCGTCTCTTTTCAGTCCGGATCCAGAAAAAACCGCGTGAATTCAAGGTTTTACAACATTTAAATCTTGAAGCGACCGGCAAAGCATGCTATAATAAGCTGATTTAATAGGTTTATTTGATTTCCATTTTATGTTACTTGTTGGTGACCCAACATTTCCTGCAGAAAAAGTCAGCGCCGACAGGGCGGCCGTCCCATCCGCGTCTCAGAGGATGGGCGGAAACAGCCGGGTGCGGCGCGGGCGGATCGAACGTCTCAGGGCGATCGGCTGACAAGCGCAGGAGACAGTTTTGATTTAAAAAAGAAAGGTGGTGAGCAACATGAAAAATCGCTTTCGGCGCAGCATCGCGATGCTGCTGATGCTGGCAATGCTGTCCGGTCTGATCGGCCCGGGCAACCTCATGCTGCTCACGGCCTATGCGGAAGGGGAGAGCGTCGAGACGCTCGATATCCCCGATATCCCCGATGTCCCCGAAGACCCTGAAGTGCCTGAGATCGTGGAGACTCCCGTCGAGCAGGGCGAGATTGAGAACCCGCCTGTCGACGCGGGCGGCGACGCGACCCCGCCCGCGGGGGAGCAGGGCGGAGAGCTTCCCGGCCAGGGCGCCGGCGATCTGCCCGCCCCGGGGACGGACGGCGAGACCGGGCTTGTGGAAACCGTCGGGGGAGAACCCGACGGCAACGGCGTACAGCCCGTGACCCTCAAGGAGGGCGAGTTCTGGATCCATCCCCTCGACGCCGAGGGCGAGGAGATCGACACGGTGCTCCTGCATCTGACGGGCCTGTTCCCGGAGGATGCACAGGTGCTGGCCTACGCGCAGGACTTCACGGCGGTGGAGAACGCTGTGGAGGCCTGCCGGGTCATCATCCTGAGCGGGGGGCAGCTGTGGCAGCCTGCCGCGAACCCCATCACGGTGCAGATTTACAGCGCCGCTGTCAGCGCTATCCTGGCCGAGGGCCTGCAGCCTGCGGTCTGGGAGGTGCGCTATCCTGTTGAGCCCGAGACGGAGCCCCTGTGCCTGCCTTATGGCGAACAGGCCTGGGTCGACGAGGACGGAGCCCTGTGCTTTGAGGCCTGGTATTTCGAGGTCCTGGAGATCGCGGCGGTGGCAGCGCCTGCTGCGGAGCCGACCGGAGAGCCGGCCGACGGCCTCGTTCCGGAAACGAACGTCACCACAGATCCTGTTGACGACAACACCGGGGAGCCCGTAGAAAAACCCGAGGAAAAACCCGAGGAAAACCCCGAGGAAAAACCCGAGGAAAAACCCGAGGAAAACCCCGAGGAAAAACCCGAGGAAAAACCCGAGGAAAAACCCGTAGAGAATCCCATAGAAAACCCCGTAGAAAACCCCGTAGAGAACCCCGTGGAAAATCCCGTGGAAAAACCCGCGGAGGAGCCCGCCGGGGAGATCGGCGGCGACAGCGGCGACGACGGCAAAGAGCCGGACGAGACGCTTACGCCTGATCTGAACATCCGGGCGATGCCTTTGAGCGGGAAGCTGGAGAGCACCGTCAGCGGTGTTGCCGCCACTTTGACGTCTGCCATAGGCAGCACCATCGCCTTCAACTTCGAGGAGCAGGGCCAGTATGTGTCGATCAGCGTCACCGGCACCTGCCAGAGGAATCAGGAGCCCGTGGTGCGGGCCGCTTCTGTCGACGGCGACGAGACACGCCGTGTGCTGGAAGCCTGGACGGTTGACAATTTGAAGAAAAAGGCCAGCCTGACCCTCACGGCGGAAGTCACCGCTCTGCCGGAACTTTCTGAGGGTGAGTGCCTGGCCGTCTGCGCTGTCACCGGCGACACGCTTGGCGAGACCCTGCGATCGGATCTCAGCGTGGGCGACACGGTGGAGCTGCCGCTGGCCATGAAAGGCCCAACCGGCATCGCGGTGGTCATCGCTCCGGCAGCGCCGGAGGATCCCGACGACGAGACGCTTATCCCCGACAACGCCATCTGGGCAAACGACGATCTCTACCTCACCGGCAAGATGCCGAAGAACGCGGTTGTGGTTGCCGAGCCCGTTTCCGCTGAAATCGAGGGCCAGGATGTTCTGGCGGCCTGGGATATCAAGATCTACAACAATCCCAACAAGGTCGGCAAGGGCAAGACCTGGCAGCCCGCTGGCGACAAGGTGCAGGTGCACATGCGCAGCGACGCCTTCCAGGACATGGAGGACGAACTGAACATCTACCACCTGACGGACGCCAAGAGCGCAGCTGAGCTGGTGGGTACAGTCAGCGCCGATGAGGACTGGGTCGAGTTCGATGCGGAGAGCTTTTCCACCTATGCGGTCACCACCGTGCTGGAGAAGACCATCACCGCGACCGACGGCAACACCTATAAAATTACCGTTACCTATGATCGGGACAGTGGCATCTCCGCTGGGTCCGAGCTCTCCGTCCGGGAACTCAGCGGCGAGGAGTACCTGGAATACCTCGGCAGGGCCGAAGGCATGATGAAAGCTGCGGGCTTTGGCTTCGCAAGAATTTTTGACATCACCATCGTCGACGCCGCGGGCACGGAGTGCCAGCCTGAAAAGGCCGTGGACGTCAAGGTGGAGCTGCTGGGCAGTGAGAACAACGGGGAGAGCTTTTCTGTGGTCCACTTCGGCGAGGAGCCGGAGCTGCTGAGTGCCGAGACAGAGGGGAACACGGTTTCCTTCAAGGCTACGGGCTTCTCCGCCTACGCCATTGTGACGGGCCTGGAACCCATCCCCGAAGACTGGACGAAGGTCACGACCCAGGAGGACTTTGACGCGTTCCGTTCAGAAGGCCTGTATATCGGTCATTTCACGGATGGCCACTACTTCACGAATACTACCTACATGCCCAAGACGGGCCGCACCGGCATTCTGAAAACCCAGCCGGAGAACCCGGTCCCGCCTGACAGCGCAGTCCGGTTCTATTTTAATAAGATTGGCGACAACACCTACACGGTCTACAGCGATGAGTTTCACTACATCAAGCATAGCGGCGACAGCCTGTCCTTTACAAACGAGGCCGACGCCACGGAGTTCACCATCACCCGAAACTCGAACGGCAGCTGGATGGTATTCCACGAAGGCTATTACTGGAACCAGCAGGGCAACAAACAAGGGAAGGGCTTTGCGGCGTGGAATGAGGACAACGGGGGCAGCAAGATCGCCTTCTGGTACAAGCCGGACGTTGTGATCTCCGAAGACCCGTTTGGCCTCGGCGGAAAAGCCTACGGCCTGATGAGCTGGAACGGCGCCGCCTCCGGCAAGGCGATGATGGGAAGCTCCACCGGCAACGCCCTGGACGCCAAGGCCCTGACGGTCATGACGAAGAAGACCAACAACGAAGACAAACTCTTCGTCCCCAATGACAGCGATATCAGCCTGTGGACCTTCACCTGGGTGCGGGACGACATTTACACCCTGTGCGTGACAACCGACGAAGGCCCGAAGTACCTCGCCATCACCGCGGCTGGCCTTGCGCTGACCGATGAGGCAAGTGAAATCCAGGTGATCCCCGGCGCGGGCGAACATAAAGATCAGATCTGCCTGCGTGCGGGCGACAATACGCTGACCTACAGCGGCGCGGCCGAGCAAGGCTTCAACGTGGGCGGCACTCCCGGCAGCGAATGGCTCTATCTGGTCGATCTGTCCGAGCTCACCAGCGACTATTTCCAGATCTACACGGCCACGAAAGTGAGCGTCTCCGACGATACGAAGGTCGCAAACGGTGCGCGCGTCATTGTCTATACCCGCGTCTGGAACGAAACGACCAAGAAGTATGAGTTCTATGCGATCGACCACGACGGGTCCCTGGTGCGCTGCTTTGAGAGCGGCGACTCGATCCAGTGGGTCGGCAGCCAGCTCAACACCGTGCTCTGGAACTTCACGGAGTACTACTGGGAAGACACGGATCCGCCCGAGCCCAACTTCTACTATGAGCTGTACAACCAGTACAGCGAAAAGTTCCTGGCCCCGCAGGTGACCGGCGGACAGCTGCTTCAGGACAGCCCCATCGGCATCAACCTGGACGGCAGACGCAACGGCTACTATTCCACCAGCATCCTGGCCTGGGACGACGGCAGCTACGCCTACGCGGGACTGCGCGCGGACACGGCGACACAGGAGCTGCTCTCCTGCCCGATCGGAGAGGCGGAGGACTTCTACTTCGCCATCGTGCAGGATGTCCCGGTGGACGACCACCTGACCACGGTGCCGACCGTCGACCATACCCAGTACGGCATCACCATGAAGATCAAGAACTGGGGAACCCGCAAGGCCATGAGCGATATCCTCGGAAACGATGAGCTCGGTCAAGGCACGACTCTTCATCAGGGCCTGCTGTTGAATACACTTGATCCGGCGACCGGCTACCCGGCGATCACTGCAGGAGGCAATTTGAGCGCCATGTATACCGGCGCGACGGAGGTCAACCATCTCTTTATCGAGAGCACCTACGCCAGCAGCGGCTACTATGAATTTGACAGCACCCAGAACTTCGCAACGCTCAAGGGCTCGAACTTTACCGTGTACAATGAACTCGGCACCCACGACGCATCCGACAAGAACACGCTGAAGCACGGCCAGTTCTTCCCCTTCAACGACCTGGAGGCGGGCGTCTTCGCCTCGGTCAACGGGAAAAACCTCTATAATGCAAACGCCAGTCTCCTGCCGGACAGCGATCCGCGAAAGTATGAAAAGCTGTACCTGATCAAAAACCCCGACTACTACTTCGCCGTGGAGATCGAGGCCTCCTTCACCCAGACCCCCAACGGCCTGGACGCGTGGGGCCACGACATCATCTATGAGTTCACCGGTGACGACGATTTCTGGCTCTATGTGGACGGCGTGCTGGTCATCGACCTGGGCGGCATCCACAGCGCGGCGCCCGGCTCCGTCAACTACAGCACCGGCGAGGTCGTTGTCAACGGCAACCCCACAACGCTGTATGCTATCTTCCAGAGCGTCAAGGGCTGGACGGATGAGCAGATGGCGGAGGTCTTTGAGCAGAACGACGCCGGGCAGTGGGTCTTCAAGGACAACACGACCCACACCATGAAGATCTTCTACATGGAGCGCGGCGCGGGCGCATCCAACCTGCACATGCGCTTCAACCTGGCCTCCGTCAAACGCGGCACCGTGGAGCTGAGCAAGACGCTCTCCGGCGTGGACGCGAGCGAATCCGTCCTGGCCGAGTTCCCCTTCCAGATCCTCTACAGGACGAATGCTGATATCGAGGCGGACGCGTTGGCGACGGCGCCCGGCGAAGCTGTGGAGATCCGGAACTACCATGTGCTGGAGGACTCCGATGCGGTCTGCTACAAGGACACCATCAACCGCGTCACCTACAAGGCATCTCTGACGGTCGGGGGAACAGCGTATGACCACGTCTTCTTGCTCAAACCCGGCGAGACCGCCATCATAACCTTGCCGGAGGACGCAGTCACCTACAGCATTGTGGAGTGCGGCGTGGACACCCAGGTGTTCCAGGCGGTCAGGGTCAACGGCGAGGCGATGACCGGGACCGATGCGGCCGACCACCGCAAGGACTACGCCCTGGATTGGGCCAGCAGCGACGAGCGTGCCCGTGTCGCCTTCGACAACAAGGTTTCTCCCACGGCGCTCAAGACCCTGTCCATCACCAAGACCCTCTATGAGGAAGACGGCATCACGCAGATTACGGAGGACCCCGCGGGCTTCAACTTCCGCCTGTACCTGGGCGCGGAGTTTGAGAATGTGGACTTGGCCGACAAGCACACCTACCATGTCAAGGACAGCAACGGCCATTACTGCACTTGGAACAGCGGCACGCAGAGCTTTTTCCCCAGCAGCTATGATGATTACAGCGCTATCCCTGCGGCTCAGAAGGCCGCCTACAGCTTCTCCACCTCCATGAACGGACAGATTTCCAAGATCCCCGCGTCCTACACGGTGGAAATCCGCAACGTCCTTGCAGGAACAAACTTCAAGGTCGAGGAACGGCCGGGCGAGATGCCGGACGGCTATTCCTTCCAGAAGTATTCCCTTGACGGTGCGGTGTCCGAGAACGGCGCGCTTGACGGCATCGGCGGCAAGGTCGCGGCGGGCGAGGAGAACGAAGGCCCCAAGGTGGATGTCTACAATCTGAGAGGCTGGGGCCTGCGCGTCAACAAGCTCTGGACGGACGCCGACTACATGTCGGAGCGCGGCGACACCTACTTTGCCGTGTACACCGTCGACAGGTCCGGCAATCTGACCCTGGTGCCGGACACCGTGCAGCAGCGAGCCGTGCAGCGCATGACCCAGAAGCAGAACACCTGCTACTGGTACTACCTGCGCCTGCCGGTCGCCGTCTCCTTTGATCAGTACCTCATCCGCGAGGTCGTGGTCACGAACCCGACCGTGGATACCGAGGGAAATGTGACAAGCTACGACACCATCACCCCCGTCGGGGAAGGCAGGACCATTCAAATCTCCGGCAAACAGAAGGGCGAGACCGAGGACTCCATCTTTACTTATACCGTCAGCTATGTGAAGGGCGAGGTCCCCACGAATACAAATGTCCGCGTGGACACGGTCACCAACGCACGGCCCGGCGTGGTCCTGCGCAAAGAGGCCTGGGACGGCAGTCCTCTGGCCGGCGCGGACTTCACATTGAAAGACAGCGAAGGCGATCTCATCGGCAGTTTCACCTCCGACGCAGAGGGCCAGATCACCGTGGCCTTCCTGCGGGAGAATGTGGAATACACTCTGACCGAGACCAAGGCCCCGCAGAACTATCGCGGTCTGGACGCGCCCATCACCATCCGCTTCAGCGGCAGTACGCTGACCGCGAGGAGCGACGGGGATTCGACGTACTACAGCGTTCAGAATGCACCTGGCCAGATGCCGACGCTGACGATCAAGAACCGACCGTACACTTTCCAGGTGCTTAAGCAGAATGCGGGCGAGCAGCCGCTGGAGGGCGCCCACTTTGCCCTGCACAAGCAGCACACGGTCGGCGGCGTTACGAGCTTTGATATCAATCCGATGATCGGCTATGAGGATCTGGCAACAGGCACGGACGGCCTTGTCCCGAAGCTGGACAACACGCTTGATTCCGGGACCTACCAGCTGCGCGAGAAGACGGCGCCCAGCGGATACCAGCTTCTGCCCGCCCACGTCCACTTCATGATAAGCGATACGGGCGTGATCAGCCTCCTGGCTGATTCCGGCCTGGCCCCGCCCCCCCCGGGCGTGACGCTCGAAACCACGGAGCAGGACGGGACCCTGGTCGTGAAGCTGGTCATCGTAAACAGCCAGGATCTTCCGGCGCCCACGGGCGTCACCCATGAGACCGACCCGTTCCTGGTGCTGCTGGGCTTCGGCCTGCTGATACTGGGGCTGCTGATGATGCCGAAGCTGCTGCTGAAGATGGCGGCAGAGGCCGATGAAGGCCCCGGACCCGCGCACAAATCTCTCTCGATCATTGACGGCCTTCTTGACCGCCGCAATGATACAATGCAAAAAAAGATCCGAAATTCCACCTCTGGCAAGCCAAAGCATGAGGGCGCGCCGAAGGACGGAAAATGCCCGGATGGGCCCGGATCAGGGGAGGTGCGGTGACAACGAACCTCCAATCGAAACCCCCGCCTGAGCGGGAAACGCACCCCCCTTAACCACCGCATACATTCGGACATTTTCTGAAACATGAAAGGAGAAATGAAATGAAAAATACTTTGAAGAAGCTCGGCGCCATCGCTCTCGTCCTCATGCTGATGATGAGCCTGAGCGTCAACGCCTTCGCAGCGGACTTCACCGACGGTGTAGCCGGTGCCTGGACGGAAGCGGATAAGGAGAAGGTCCAGGATAAATCGATCAACATCAAGAAGGAGATCATCTCCTACAACGCCACGAGCGCTTCTGTTTTTGCGCCTGCGTTCTCTTACACTTATACGGTGACTCCTGCTACTGTAAGCAACTATACCGTCACCGATGAGAACAAAGATCACACTTCCGGCGCGGCTGTGACTGCGCCTGTCAACCCCGGCATCACCACCGGGCTGACTGTCAACGGGGGAACTGCGGGTACTGAGGCGAGCGCAGTCGGTACGCTTGCCTTTACCAATACTACCGCACTGACCACATCCTCTGCCGGCGGCAGCAACCTTTATAACATTACCCTGAGCTTTGCCAATGTCCGCTTCTCACAGCCCGGCGTGTACCGCTACCAGATCGCCGAGACGCTTGCTGATGGTAAGACCTATGACGGTGTTGCCATCGAGGACGGCGGCACCAACACCGTTTATCTGGACGTGTATGTTGACGGTGCAGGGAAAATTTACGGCTATGTCTGCATGGCAGCCAATAGTTCTGTGACGCCCAGCACCACCAAGACCAACGGTTTCGTGGGTAGTGGCGCTGGAGCCGACAAGTACTACACCTACGACCTGACCCTGAGCAAGGATGTTGTGAACGACAACTACGCTGAGACGAACCATGCGTTCCCCTACACCGTGATCTTCAACAACTCCGAGAGCTACAGCACGACCTTCACCATCACCGAGACTGCCGCCAACGGCTCCACAGGCATCAGCCCGACAGCTGCCAGCGCTCCCACCTGGAGCGGCGTGGCCAAGGTCAAGGAGGGTGCGAACATCACCTACACTGGCATTCCCGCCGGCGTTGACGTCGATGTGTACGAGACCAACGATATGACCGGCGTGACTTACACGGTTGCAACCTCCGTCAACAGCGGCACTGCCGTTACGGACAACGGCGTTATCGCCGGCACGGCTCCCACCTCCGCTGTGGCCCAGACGACCAAGCAGGCTTATGAGTCCACCAAGGCTACCGTTAACACCCCCAAGATCGCGACTGTGAGTGCTGCTCAAACCCTGGCCATCACCAACACCCTGGTTCTCATCTCCCCGACCGGCGTTGCGATGCGCATTGCACCTTACGCCCTGATGCTCATCGGCGGTCTTGTGCTGCTGGTCATCAGCCGCCGCCGCAAGGCCGAGGAGGCCTAAGCAAACGGATTCCCACGCCGGTGTGCGCACTGGCGGGGAATGACAAACCAACACCCATTCCCGGGTTTGCCTGCGGGCAAACCCGGGGTTTGCCGAAGCCGACCGCCGCGCAGTCGGTTTCGGCAAGCCGCCGATCCCGGCACAAGGCAAAGAAAAGTCAACAGTTTTTAGAAAACCGCGCAAAAGGAAGCCGATTATTGACTGACCTCTTGACGCGGCGCCTGTTACACTGAGCGTGAGGATGTTCATTATGAACGAGAAAAGACAGCAGGAGGCCCCCCAGACTCCGAGCGAAACCCAGAAGCAGATCAAGAAGCTGAGCCGCGCCGAGAAGAGCGTGAAGGAGTATCAGTATTTTGTGATCCGCCTGGTGGTATTTCTGGCGGTGGTCTGGATTCTGTTCTTCCAGATCGTCGGCCTGACCCACATGAACAGCGGCGACATGTACCCCCGCCTGGATGCGGGCGATCTGCTGCTGTTCTACCGCCTGGACAAGAGCGTCAAGGCCCAGGACATCATCGTCTTCAACAAGGTCACTCCGGACAGCGGCGGCAGGAAGGAACTGTTCGTCTGCCGGGTCGTGGCCGTAGCCGGTGACACGGTGGAGATCACCGAGGATCAGAATCTGATCATCAACGGCAACGCCATGGTGGAGAGCAATATTTTCTACCGCACCCCGCCCTACGAGGGCTTTACCCAGTACCCGATCGTGCTGCAGCCGGGACAGTGCTTTGTGCTGGCCGACTCCCGCATGGGCGGCAACGACAGCCGCTGGTTCGGCCCTGTCAACAAGAAAGAAATCCTCGGCACCGTGATCACCGTGGTGCGGAGAAACAACCTGTAAAACACAGCAGGTCATTCTGAGAGAAAGGAGGAAACGCGGATGGCACAGGAACCCTATCATTCCTATACCCTGGACGACATTCAGCCCGCAAGCGCGCCTAAGAGCGCTCCGTCTGTTGAAACCGTCGAAAAGTTTATCGCCAAGTTTACCGAGGGCGGCAACATGCTTGTCTCCCTTTTATCCAAACTGCTGGCCGCGTTCCTCATTCTGTACAGCGGCTATGCCCTGTATGATACCACCTACACCATGACCAGTGCCCGCAACAGCTGGGATGTGCTGGAGGAGATCATTGTGGAGGACGGCACGCCGCTGGCCCAGGCCGTCGCCGCCATCACGCCCAACTACCGCTGCTGGCTCACCGTCTATGACACGAAGATCGACTATCCCGTGGTCCAGGGCGAGGACGACCTCTTCTATGCCAGCCACGATATCTACGGAAAGTCCAGCCTCACCGGCGCCATCTATCTGGCAGCCAACAACAGCGGCGATTTCAGCGACAGCTATAACCTGATCTACGGCCACCACATGGCTGACGGCATCATGTTCGGCGCCCTGGACTACTTTGAGACGGAGTCGTATTTCAACAGCCACCGCACCGGCGAGATCATTACCGACAACAGAGTCTATGATCTGAACTTCTTCGCCGTCCTGGATACCAACGCCTATGAGCCCATGGTCTACCGCGCGGGAAGCCGGGACCAGGATGAGCTGCGCGCCTGGCTCAAGCAATACGCCACCTTCTATGACAAGGAAGCCGCCGAGGGCGACAAGATCGTGGCCCTCTCCACCTGCCGCGACGCCACCACCAGCGGCCGTCTGGTGATCTTTGCCACCATGACGGAGCGGATGCTCCTGGATCTCACGGTCACGGACTACAACGCGCCCTATGACGCCCAGACCCACAGCGCCGCAGACCAGATCCATGTGAACCTGCCCGAGGACACGACTGTCGAATACAGCACCGACGGCGGGGTGACCTGGAGCAAGACGCCTCCCACGGTTCAAAACGTCATGCGGGACGGGGACGGTACGGTCCAGTCCCTGACGGTGACGGTGCGCGCCTTCAACGAACAATACGGCCGCGCCGAAAAGACCTTCACCATGACGGTGACGCCAAAGCCGGTCACCGTAACCGCCAACGCAGCCGAGAAGTTCTATGGCGATCCCGATCCGGCGGCCTTCACCGCCGTGACGACGGGCACCCTGGGGAGCGATACTGTCAGCTATACGGTTTCCCGCGCCGAGGGCGAGAATGTGGGCACCTACCCCATCACCCCCGCCGGCGAGACCGAGCAGGGCAACTACACCGTAAACTACGTGGCCGGCACCTTCACCATCAAGCCCAAGCCCGGGATTACCCTGACGCCCCATAACTACGAGGGGACTTACGACGGGCAGAGCCACACGGCCTCCGCCGACTGCAGTGACCCCGAGGCCCTTGTGGAGTACAGCACCGACGGTGGGGTGACCTGGAGCACGACGCTGCCCTCCATCCGGAACGTTGTGCGCAACGACGACAACAGCGTGAGTGAGATCACCGCCCTTGTCCGCGCCACCCGGCCCAACTACGCGACCGCGACTGCGACCGTCACGCTGAAGGTCAACCCCGCGACCGTCACCGTCACGGCCGTCAACAGCGGCAAGATTTTCGACACCGAGGATCCGACCCTGACGGCCATCGTCAGCGGCACCGTCGGCAGCGAGAGCGTGAGCTACTCGGTCACCCGCGCCGAGGGCGAGGACGTCGGTACCTACGCAATTACCCCCGCCGGCGAGGCTGAACAGGGCAACTACCACGTAAATTACGTGCCCGGCACCTTCACCATCAGCCCGGCGGACGGCCTGCGGATCTCCGCCACCGGCTACACGGGCACCTATGACGGGCAGACCCACAGCGTGATCGCCAGCGCCTCGGCGCCGGACGGGTCGGCCTGCACCATCGAATACAGCACCGACGGCGGCGTGACCTGGGTGACCACCGCTCCCAGCATCACCAACGTCATCCGCAACGCCGACAACAGCGTGGGCAGCCAGACCGTACTTGTCCGTGCGACCAACCCCAACTACGATCCCAGCGCCCCCGTGCAAGTGACGCTGCAGCTCAACCCCAAGGCGGTCACGGTCCGCAGTCTGAACCGCACCAAGACCTTCGGCACACCGGATCCGGATTTCACCGACCGCTACAACAGCCTGGAGGTTTTGGGCCTGCTTCCCGGCGAGAATGTGACCTTCACTGTCAGCAGAGCTCCCGGTGAAGCGCTCGGCACCTATGCCATCACGCCCACGGGCGCGGCGCAGCAGGGCAACTACTCTGTGACCTATATACCCGGCACGCTGACGATCACGCCGCTGGGCATCCTGACCCTGACAGCCAACGGCTATATCGGCGTTTACGACGGCGTTACCCACTATGTCCAGGCCACCGCCAATGTGCCCGGCGCAACTGTCGCATACAGCGTCAACGGCGGGCCCTGGACCACCACGCCCCCCAGCCGCCTGAACGTGGGTGCCGACACGGTGCGGGTACGCGCCACCATGACCGGCTATGAGCCTGTCGAGATCGATAACGTGGATCTGATCATCACCTACAGGCCCGTCACTGTCACGGCCAACAACGCCACCAAGCCCATCGGGACGGCGGACCCGGTCTTTACCGCCACCGTGACCGGTACCATCGGCGGCGACAGAGTGAACTACACCCTCGGCCGTGAGCCCGGTGAGGCGCTCGGCACCTACGCCATCACCCCGACCGGCGCTGTCATCCAGGGCAACTACAGCGTCACCTATGTGCCCGGTACACTGACCATCACCGCTGCCGCCGGCGGCGGCAACCCGAACAACCCCCAGCCGCCAACGCAGCCCCCCGCGCTCGAGGAGATTGAGGACATCGAGCCGCCTTTGGCCCAGTTTGTCAACGGCTTCCGGCCTACCGGCGGCACCCATGGCGACAGAGCCTGGGCCCTGGTGAACCTGATCTGCCTGCTGACGACCATCTACCTGTTCGTGCCGCTGCTGCACCTGAAGGATAAGTACGGCCGCATCAAGCAGATGAAGAAGCTCAACGACGAAAAGACCGAGCTCTTTGACAAGCCCGATCTGGAAGAGGAAGAGCGGCAGGAGCGGGAGAAGATCCTGGACACCGCCGTCACCATGAAGAGCTGGAACGACGTGCGCGCGACCCTGGCCGACATCACCGGGGAGGACTTTGCCGACGCGGTGGAGATCCTCTACTACCACGTGACGGAGTTTGTCAAGCGCTTCCGTCTCGGCTTCGGCCTTGAGCTGGTGGACGTGATCGCCGCCATCATCGCCTTCATCCTGACGGAGGATATGCGCCTGCCCATGGTGCTGATCGACAAGTGGACGCCTCTGATGCTGATCCTGCTGGTGATCTGCTGGGGCCTGGACGTGCGCCTGATGCGCTACCGGGATGAGGTCCCCGCGGAGGAAGAGGAAAAGGCTGAGGAAGAAAAGCAAGCACAGCCTGTCTGATCCAAAGCACAGCGAAACATAAAAAACCGCCGCAGCGTTCGCTGCGGCGGTTTCCAGTTTGTCAAAAAAGTCCTTGACGGACTTTTTGACAAACTTCAGCCGCCGAGCATTTTGCTCTGAGCAAAATGCTATTACCCGAAAAGCCTTGAGAAATCAAGGCCTTTCGGACGGCGGTTTATCCAACTCGAGGCGGGCCTTGCCCCCTCGAGCTCCCCTGCGGCCCTGTTGTCCTTCATGTCCGCAGGTTTTTTGACAGTCTCAAAACCGCCGCAGCGTTCGCTGCGGCGGTTTCACCGTAGAGGCGTTATTTCTTGCCGAAGATGTCCATGGCGCTGCCGAGAAGGTTGTTGAGGATGTCATCCATCCCGGTGCTCTCACCCTTCAAAACGGCGACGGCCTTCTTCTTCGTGTCGCTGTCTGCGGCGCGGTAGAGCTCCACCAGCTTCTTCTCCGCGGCGGTCAGTGTATCCGAAGCCCTGGCGGCGGTGGTGGTCTTCTTGGCGGCGGCAGTGGTTTTCTTGGCGGCAGCGGCGGCGGTGGTCTTCTTCGCTGTGCCGGTCTTGGATGCGGCGCTGTAAGTGCTCTCCTTGGCGGCGTTGACGAGCGAGGCCTGGGTCACGCCGGTGGCCTTGGCGATCTGCCGCAGCACGGACTGGCTGAGCTCTTTCTCGCCGCGCTCGGCTTTGCCGATATCGGCGGCGGAGACGCCGTCAATCAGCTTGGCCAGCGCTTCCTGGCTGAGCTTCGCGGCGGTGCGCGCTTCCTTGATCAGGGGACCGACTTTGTTTGCCATGGGTGGTTCCTCCTTTTGCGTTCTGTTTCGTTTTCGACTGCTTTCAGCATATCACAGCGCAAAAAAGGGCGCAAGTGTTTTTGACGGCCGACGCGCTTGATTTGCGGCGGATAAAATGGTATGCTGGGCATATCTTAATGGAGACACGGTTTTGACCGCAGTCTGAAAAGCGGGTGCATTCGGATGATTTATGCCAATCCCATTCTCATTGCCGCGGCGGTGATCCCGGCCATCGTGCTTCTGGTGCGGGTGGAAAAGGCGGATCGCCTGGAAAAGGAGAGCCGGCGGCTGCTGCTCTCCCTGGTGATCTTCGGCATCGCTGCCACTGTCATCGCCTCCCTGGGGGAACGCATCGGCATTGCGCTGCTGGGGAGCCTGTTTGACGAGAACAGCACGATCTTCAACGTGCTGCTCTACTTCGGCGTGGTGGCCTTCTCGGAGGAGGGGGCCAAGTATGTGCTCTTAAAGCGCAAGACCTGGAATAACCCGGAATTCAACTGCCAGTTTGACGGCGTGGTCTACAGCGTCTTTGTCTCCCTGGGCTTTGCCCTTTGGGAGAACATCGGCTATGTGGCCATGTACGGTCTGTCCACGGCCCTGGTGCGGGCGGTGACCGCCGTCCCCGGCCACGCCTGCTTCGGCGTGTTCATGGGCGCGTGGTACGGCATGGCCAAGCGGCGGGAGGGCGCCGGGGACTATGAGGGCTCCGCCAGCCTGCGCTGTCGGGCGCTACTGGTGCCGGCGCTGCTGCACGGCTTCTACGACTTCACCGCCACCTTTGAAAATGTGAACATGGGCTGGATCTTCCTGGTGTTCGTCATCGCCATGTTCCTTGCGGCAAACCGCCTGGTCAAGCGGCTGTCGGCAAACGACGTGTACATCGAACGCAACCGCTTCGGCTTCTGGATTTAAAAACACGCGGGCGCATCCTCCGGGATGCGCCCGCGAACTGTTATCTGAGCGTTTTTTTCAGCGCCTCGGTGTCGTAGTCCCAGCCGCGCTCCAAAAGCCAGTAGCCCTCAAAATCCGCATCTTCATCTTCCTCGCCCTCTTCAATGGGCACGTCGGGCTTGATGCGTGAGAGCATCTTCTTTGTCTCGTAGGCCCGCAGCTCCTGCAGGGTAAAGGGCAGGCCCTCCGCCTCCGCGATGGGCAGCAGCACCGACTGGGCCACAGACTCCCGCACTTCCAGACTGCCGGGGTAGAAAGCCAGCGCCTCCTCCACCCGGGCGCGCAGCGCGGGCTCAGCGTCATAGCGGGCAAAAAAACGGGCTACATTTTCCGTCATGGTCTCATCTCCGTTTCAACATCGTAGGGCTATTATACAGGCGGCGGGGAGAATTTGCAAGAGCGCGGCACGGAACAAACGGGGCCGCTCCGCCGTCCATGGGGCAGAGACGTCGGCGCACTTGCGCAGGGACACAAACTGTGATAGAATAAAATAACCTATGTAAACCGATTCTTTGACTCCAATGAAATGATATCAAAAAGGTGGGTGTTCAAGCATGAACGCAAACAACGACGGAAAGGTACGCTTCAGCATCGACAAGACCGGCTTTTTCGCAGAGAGCGCCATGATCCTGCTGATCCTCTCGGCCATCTTCCGCATCATCGGCTGCTGGGGACTCTGGACGGACCGGGTATACGCCCTGATGCTCATTCTCCTGCCTGTGTGTTGCTGCCTGCTGCTGGCCCTGTGCATCCTGCTCTTCGGCAAAAAGGGCTTCTTTCTCTCCTTTATCCCGGTGCTGCTGGGCGTGGTGTTCTTCGTGTTCAAATCCCTTTACTTTGACAACTGGATCCACACCGTGCTCTGCATCCTGCTGTACATGGTGGTGGCCGTGCTCTATACCGGCACCGTCTTCGGCTGGATCCGCACGAAGTGGCTGCTGCCCCCGCTGTTCGCCCTGCCCTTCCTCTACCATGTGATCGTGTTGGATCTGCCCGCTCTGTCCAACACCGCCGAGCCCGTCACCTTCGCCGCCGGCATGCAGGAAATGAGCGTGCTGTTCATCATGGCGGCGATGTTCTGCATCGGCATAGGTCTGAAAAAGCACGTCAAGGAGCCCAAGGTCATCGAGCCCGAGGTGGTGGAGCCTGTCCCGCCCACGGAGCCGCTGCCTGCCTCCGCCCCTGCTGTGCAGCCTGAGGCCGCGCCCGCTCCGGCGGAAGCCGAGCCTGCCCCGGCGGAGGCCGAACCCGCCCCCGTGGAGGCCGAACCCGCCCCCGTGGAGGCTGAACCCGCCCCGGCGGAGGCCGAGCCTGCCCCGGCGGCGCCTGACTTTGATATGGAGGAGCCCTACCACGCCTCCCTCACCCTGGACCCCGAGCCCTGGGAGCCCGAGGGGATCGATGCGCCGGAGGCAAAGGAAGAATAAGCTCTTCACAGGAATGAAACCATGAAGCAAACACGAAACACGGCTGTGTCCGCGGCCCCGCGCCGGGGACGGACCGACCGCAGAAAGGCCTATGTGATCTGTACGATCCTTGCCTCGGTGTTCATCATCGCCATGGCTGTGGTGCTGATGAGTATCTCCGACAACCGGGTGTACAACGACTACATGAACCAGGCCCAGATGCTCTACTACAACAAGGATTATGACGGGGCTCTGTCCATGCTGCGCAAAGCGGCCGCCAAGGAGAAGACGGACGAGTGCCTGCTGCTGATGGCCCAGTGCTACGAGAACCAGGGCAATTACACCAAGGCCCTGGAGGTGCTGCGCACGATGGATACCAAGAAGACCGTCGTGGCCAACCGCATCGAGAGCATTGAGAGCACCCGGAAAAGTCTCAGCGCGGCGGAGATGATCACCATCGCCGGCAAGCAGTTTCGCTCCAACACGACGAAGCTGGTGCTGGACAACATGGGCCTGGAAGACAGCGCCCTGGAAGAGGTGCTGCAGCTCTACGCGGTGGACAGCCTGTCCATGGCGGGCAACAACCTGCGGGATATTTCCCGTCTGTCCGCCCTGGGGGGGCTTGTGACGCTGAATCTCTCGGGCAACCAGATCAGCGATCTCACGCCGCTTACCGCCCTTCCCGGCCTGCGTACCCTGTATCTGGACGGCAACCCCATCTCGGATTTCTCGCCTCTGACGCAGATCACCACCTTGACCAGCCTCTCGCTGAAGAACATCCCCATCACCGAGACCCAGCTTTCAGAGCTCTCCAAGGCCCTGCCCAGCTGTGCCATCCACAGCGATCAGGCCAAGGAGGAGAAGCAGGACATCACCTTCGGCGGTGTCACCTTCGACTCGGGCGTGACGGATCTGGATCTGAGCGACATGGGCATCCGGGATATCTCCGCCCTCTCGAACTGCCAGTATCTGATCCGGCTGAACCTCTCCGGCAACGAGATCAGCGATCTCAGCCCCCTGATGAATCTGCCCTATCTGCAGTGGCTGGATATCTCCTATAACGCCGTCAGCGACCTGCGGCCCCTCATGGGCATCGACACCCTGTCCTTCCTCAACGCCGCCGGCAACTACATCAACTCCACCTCCGCTCTGACCATGATGAACGGGCTGAGCACCCTGTATCTGGACGGCAACCCCATCCAGAACTTCGCCGGGCTGCGCAAGGTGAAGACCCTGTCCGTGCTGGGACTGAGCAGCACGGGGCTGGACGATATCGGCCTGAGCTATCTCAAGGGCCTGAGCATGCTGTCGATGCTGAACATCGAGGACAACCCCGAGCTCAGCGGCGAGGCGGTGGACGATTTGCGCTCCTACCTCTTCACCTGCCAGATCGACCACTCCATCCTCAGCTACGCGGTGGATTTTGATGGGCTGGAGGTGCCCTCAGACTCCGTGATGCTCAGCCTCACCGGGCGCAACATCTCCGACATCAACGGCATCCAGCGGCTCAATTCCCTGGAGGTGGTGGACCTGAGCGGAAATCTGATCTCCAACCTCTACCCCCTGCAGTATGCGGACAGCCGCTTCACCATCATCAGCCTGGCCCTGCGGGACAATCAGATCCAGGACATCACCCCCATCTCCACGCTGACAAAGCTGGAGACGCTGGATCTGGCCAACAACGACATCAGCTCTCTGCAGCCGCTGATGGCCATGACCACTCTGCGTACGCTGATCCTCACCGGCAATCCCCTCAGCGAGGAGGAAGTGGCGCTGCTGCGCAACACCCTGCTTGACTGCGACATCATCTTTTGATTTCCGGCCCCGCGTCTACGGACGCGGGGCCTTTTCAGCCTGTTGATTAGAAAAATTTGGAGACCTGTACAAATCTCACGGCGGAAAATCAGCGAAAAGACCAATTGTGTCCGCGTTTACAAATCCTTCTTCCTTTTTCTTCTCCCGCTGTGGTATAATAATCACAGCAGGGGCGGCGTACGAAACCGCCCGCTGATGGCAGTTAGAAAGGAGTTGTCACCAATGAAGTTCACTTTCACCGAGAAGCGGATGGACTCCTCTGAAGAGCTGAGAGCCTATGCAATGAAAAAGATCGGCAAGCTGGACCGGCTGTTCAGGAACGAGGGCGAGGCCTATGTCACCTTCAGCATTGAGCGCGGCCGCCACAAGGCTGAGATCACCATCCACAACAACGGCATGTTCTACAGAGCAAGCGAACTGACCAACGACATGTATGCCTCCGTGGACTCCGGCGTGGCCGCGATCGAGCGGCAGATCCGCCGGAACAAGACCCGTCTGGAGAAGAAGCTCCGCGAGGGCGTTTTGGAGAAAGAAGCCCTGCCTGTCTTTGAGGCCGCCGAGGAAGAGGCGGAGGAATTCAAAATCGTGCGTTCCAAGCGCTTCTCCATCAAGCCCATGTCCGTGGAGGAGGCCATTCTGCAGATGAATCTGCTGGAGCACGAGTGGTTTGTGTTCAAGAACATGGACGAGGAGGACGCCTTCTCCGTGGTCTACAAGCGCAAACAGGGCGGCTACGGCCTGATCTGTGACGACGGTCTGGATCGCGACTGAGTTTGATATCGGTTTTTCAAGGCGCCGGGGTTCCCCGGCGCCTTTTGCTGGGAAAAACAGCAGTTGCCAAGCGGGGAAAGGCAGTTTATAATAGATGCATCAAATTTTTGAATGACAGGGAAATGACATGGAAGAAATCAGGAACACCGGCAAGCTCTATATCGTGGCCACCCCCATCGGCAACTCCCGGGACATGTCCCCACGGGGCAAACAGATCCTGGAGGAGGTGGACATCATCGCCGCCGAGGACACCCGGCGTTCGATGGTGCTGCTGGGCAAGCTGGAGATCCGCAACAAGCTGGTCTCCAACCACAAGTTCAACGAATACGGCAAGGCCAAATACTTTATCAATGAGATGCTCCAGGGCAAGAGCGTCGCGGTTATCACCGACGCGGGCACGCCCTGCATCTCCGACCCGGGCAATGAGCTGATCAAGGCCGCCGTGGAGGCGGGCATTCCGGTCATCGGTGTGCCCGGCTGCTGCGCCGCGGTGACGGCCCTGTCTGTCTCGGGCTTTGACCTCTCCAGCTTCCTGTTCTACGGCTTCTTTCCCCGGGAAAACGCCGAGCGGCGCCGGCTGCTGGAGAAGATGCGCCGCGGTGACACCCGCACCTTCGCCCTCTATGAGTCCCCCAAGCGGATCATGGAACTGGTGGACTTCTTTATCGACAGCGAGGCGAAATGCCGCATGTGCCTCTGCAACGATCTGACCAAGCTGCACGAGATGAGCTTTCGCGGCACCCCCGCCCAGGTGAAGGAGCAGCTGCTGGCCAAGGGCAGCTACGACAAGGGCGAATACGCCATCGTGGTGGAGATCGACGAGGCGTATATCTTCAACAAGACGGAGCACACCGTCTCGGCCGAGGCCATGCTGGTGGACGCCATGGTGGCCGGAGACCTGAACCCGAAGGACGCGGTGGCGGCGGTGCTGGCCGACGAGAACAACTCCTACAGCAAGAATGAGCTGAAGGCCGCGGCGCTGAATCTCAAGCGCCTGTTCGGAGGCTGAGATGGCACGCATCACACAGGAGCTGCTCCTGGCCCTGCCGGAGCTGAGCAAAGCGGTTTTCTCCCAGCCGACGGACAAGGCGCTTCCCGCCAAACAGACCGTGCGCCCTGTGCTGCTCAAGGGGGAGCGGAGCTACCAGCTGGAGAGCTTCCGGGACAACAAGGCTTTCCACCGCAATCTCGGCGAGAGCGCGCTGGAGGCTGCGGCCGCTGAGGAACTGGAAGGGAAGTACCGCCAGGTACTGCTGGTGACGGAGAACGAGAGCCGCCAGTACATCCTCCGCCGGGACGGCAGCTATAAGAAAACCGCCTCCGCCGCGGCGCTGCCCCGGCCCGGCGGCGAGCAGGCCCACAACCGGGAGAAGGACTACATCCTCCGGGAGGGGGAGGCCATCCCCGCCCTGGTGGACCTGGGCGTGTTTACCAAAGACTACAAAATCGTCCGCGCCCGCTATGACAAGTTCAAACAGATCAACCGCTTTGTGGAGCTGGTGGCCCAGGGCTGGAAGGAAGAGGGGAGCCGGGAGATCCGTATCCTGGTTTTCGGCTGCGGCAAATCCTACCTGACCTTCATCCTCTACTATTACTTCGCCGTCCGCCTGGGGCTGGAGACACACATCATCGGCTACGATCTGAAGGCGGACGTGGTGGAAAACTGCAACGAGATCGCCCGGCGCTACGGCTATGACGGCCTGCGCTTCGAGGTGGCGGATGTGACAAAGGACCGTCTCGCCGACACCGCCATCGACATGGTGGTCACGCTCCACGCCTGTGACGTCGCCACGGACTACGCCCTGGCCTACGCCATCCGGCGGAGGGTGCGGCACATCTTCTCCGTGCCCTGCTGTCAGCACGAGGTGAATCTCTCCATACGCAAGGGGGGCGAGTTGGATCTGCTGCTGGAACACGGCATCATCCGGGAGCGGGTTTCCGCCCTGCTGACCGACGCCATCCGCGCCGCCGTGCTGGAGAGCGCGGGGTATGAGACGGACGTGATCGAGTTTATCGACTTTGAGCATTCCCCCAAGAACCTGATGCTGCGGGCCCGGTATACCGGCAGGAAAAAGCCCGGCGGCAGGGAGCAGGCGGAGCGGCTGCGGGCAAGCTACGGCTTTACCCAGACGCTGCTGGACCTGACAGAGAAATGAGAGAAACGGGAAGGGAGGACAAACCATGCGGAGACGGCAGAAAATCTGGCGGTTTCTTTACAGGCTGTTCCGCCCTTTTCTCGTCCGGCGTTTTGCTCTGACGGCGGAGCCCTGCAAGGTGGAGGGCCCCTGCCTGATCGTGGCAAACCATGTGACAAACTTTGACCCGATGCTGCTGGCCATGAGCTTTCCCGACAGGCCCATCCGCTTTGTGGCCAGCGAGCACATCTTCCGCCACGGCTGGATCTCGCGCCTGCTGGAGAAGCTGGTGGCGCCCATCGCGCGGCGCAAGGGCGCCGCAGGGGCGGACACGGTGCGCGCGGTGCTGCGGGCGCTCAAGGACGGGGAGCTGGTCTGCCTCTTTGCCGAGGGGGACGCCACCTGGGACGGGCTGACCCATCCGGTCTTTCCCGCCACGGGGAAGATGGCCCGCTCCGCCGGCGCCGCGCTGATGACCTACCGGCTGGAGGGCGGCTACCTCAGCATGCCCCGCTGGTCCGGGCGGCTCCGCCGGGGAAAAATGCGCGGCAGGGCGGTGGGCATCTACCCGCCGGAGACGCTGAAGGGTATGAAGGGGCCGGAGATTACGGAGATGATCGACCGGGATCTCTTTGAGAACGCCTGGGCCCGGCAGCGGGCCGAGCACGTGCCCTTCCGGGCAAAGCGCCGGGCCGAGGGCATCGAGCGGGGCTTCTTCCTCTGCCCCCGCTGCAGGAGGTTCGGCACCGTAAAGGGCGTGGGAGACCGCGTGACCTGCCCCTGCGGGCTGGATCTGCTGTACACGGAGGAGGGCTTTTTCGAGCCGAAGGAGCCCTTTGAGACCCTGGCCGAATGGGACGCCTGGCAGACAGAGGCCCTGAGGAACATGAGCTTTCCCGCGGGGGAGCCGGTTTTTTCCGACGCGAAAGTCCGGGGGCGGCAGCTGGGCCAGGACCATGGGGAGCGAGCCCTCGGGACGGACACCTTGGTGCAGGAGCCGGACGCGCTTTGTTGGGGAAGCCTGCGCTTTCCCCTCGCGGACATCCGCTCCATGGCCATGGTCAAGGCCAATATCCTGCTGCTCACCGTGGGGGACAGCTATTATGAGTTCCGCACCGGCAAAGCCTGCTGTCTGCGCAAGTACCTGAGCTTCTGGCAGACGCGGGGAGCGGGAGAAACGGAATAGAGAGGAGAATACATGGATTATTCTGCAGCCAACAGTTCCCTTTGGAACATCATCATTCAGCTGGGGCTTATCGCCGTGGCCATCCTCGCGGCAAACCTGCTGCGCAGCAAGGTGACCTTCATCCGCCGGGCCATGATGCCCGTGGCGGTGATGGCGGGCTTTCTGCTGCTGATTTTCAAATATACGGGCCTGATCCGGATCGACGGCTCCATCATGGAGATCCTGGTCTACCACGGCATCGCCCTGGGCTTCATCGCCATGAGCCTCCGGGTGCCGAACCGGGAAGCCAACCGAAACGACAACGCGGCCCTCAAATCCGGCGCCATCATCGTCAGCTCCTACATGGTGCAGGCGGTGACGGGTCTTGCCATCACGCTGCTGCTGGGCTATACGGTGATGCCGAAGCTCTTCAAGGCGGCGGGCCTGCTGCTACCCATGGGCTACGGTCAGGGACCCGGCCAGGCCAACAACGTGGGCACCAGCTATCAGAATCTGGGTTTCGCCGGGGGCCGAAGCTTCGGCCTGGCCATCGCGGCGGCGGGCTATCTCTGCGCCTGCGTGGTGGGCGTGATTCTGCTGAACATGCTGGCAAAGCGCGGCCACGTCCAGGCGGCGCGGAAGGACAGCGACGACGATCTCGCCGTGGGCTTCTTCCAGGACAAAAACGAGCTGCCTGTCTCCGACTCCGTTGACCGCCTCTCCATGCAGCTGGCGCTGGTGCTGATCACCTATCTCATCACCTATCTGGTGACAAAGGGGCTCACCGGGGGCATCGCCGCGATCTCCGAGGGATTGGCGAAAACCGTCAACACCCTGCTCTGGGGCTTCAACTTCATCGTGGGCTCCGCCGTGGCGGTACTGATCCGACTGCTGCTCCGGAAAGGGCGCAGCGCGGGTCTGATCCGGCGGCAGTATCAGAACAACTATCTCTTAAACCGCATCTCCGGCTTCTTCTTTGACATCATGATCGTGGCGGGCATCGCCTCCATCAACATGGAGGATCTCAGCGGCCTGTGGCTGCCCTTCGCGCTGATGGCCGCGGCGGGCGGCATCGTCACCTGGTTCCACCTGAAGCTGGTGTGCAAGTGGGCCTATCCCGACTACTACTATGAGGGCCTCATCTCCATGTACGGCATGATGACCGGCACCATCTCCTCCGGCATCCTGCTGCTGCGTGAGATCGACGCAAACCTCTCCACCCCGGCGGCCAACAACCTGGTCTCCGGCAGCAGCGTGGGCATCATCCTGGGCGCGCCGGTGCTGGTGCTGGTGAGCCTGGCGGCCAGGTCCGACGCCATGACGGCGCTGGTGGCGCTGATCGCGGCGGCGTATCTCGGCCTGCTGATCCTGCTGCTGCACCGCGTCAGCTTCGGCAAAAAGAAAAAGAGCTGATGATGTTTCCCCCGTCCGAAGCAGGGCGGGGGAACTTTTTGCGTTTTTTCCCGGTCAAAGGGAAAAAGGAATTCACAAGCAGGGCGCTTTGGTGTATACTGAAATTTATCAGATAGAGAGGGAGAAACGGGCGTGAAGATGGAAGGATTCAATCGGATAGCGGGGAAAGCCGACCGCTTTGCCGCGGCGATGATTCTCGTGCTGGTGCTGGCGTTCATGCTGGCACTGACCTTCTGCGCCTTTACACAGACCGCCGATCTCAACACCAACGATCCCTCCGGCGAGCACATCGATTTTTACAGCGACAATGTGTTTCTGAACCTGCTGATGCAGGCGATGATCCTCTGCACGCTCTACCTCTTTTACCGGCACTGCGACCACATCCCCCTGACCCGCATCCAGATCGTGCTGGGTCTCTGGGTTTTCCTGACGGGGACGTTGTTTGTCGCCTCCGTCAAGCTCCGCGCCCCGTATTATACCGACTCCTATATGGTCACCTACGCTGCCCAGCGGGCCGCGGTCCACGACTATTCCATCCTGCACGACCCCTATTTCCGGCGCTTTCCCTTCCAGCTGGGCTATGTGCTGTATTCCGAACTGTTCTTCCGCGTGGCCGGGAGAATCCTGGCCGGCATGCCGGAGGGCTACCAGTGGCTGGCCTTGCAGGAGGTCAATCTCCTGTGGCTGATTCTCGCGGAGATCGCGGTGGTGCAGGCGTCGCGACTGCTGTTTAAGCATGAGCGCACCGTCAAGCTGACGGCAGCGCTTCTGTTTGTCTGCTTCCAGCCCATCCTCTCTGTGACCTTCCTGTACGGGAACACCCCCTCCTTCGCCTGCGGCTGCACGGCCATCTGGATGTTCCTGCTCTATCTGAAGAACAAGCGCCTGCGCTTTGCGCTTCTGACGGCCCTGTTCCTCACCGCGGCGGTGACGCTGAAGCTCAATCTGCTGATCTTCCTCGTGGCCATCGGCGGCGTGTGGCTGCTGGAGAGCATGAAGGAGCGCTCCTGGCGCTCGTTTATCTGCCTGGTGCTGACGGTGGCGTGTGTGATCTGCGTCAGCAAGCAGCCCCAGCAGCTCTACGAAAAGCGCATGAGGCAGAGCTTCGGCTCCGGCATTCCCATGATCGCCTGGATGGCCATGGGCTTTGACGAGGGCCACGCCGCCCCCGGCTGGTACAAGGAGGATCACACCGTCACGGCCTTCTACCGCACGGGGGAGGATCCACGGGCCACCGCTGCACTGGCGAGGCTTGCTCTGAAAAACCGGGCGGCGGACTTTGCCGCCCACCCGAAGCATGCCCTGCACTTCTTCTGGGACAAGTTCCGCAGCCAGTGGAACGAACCGACCTATGAGTCCATCTGGCTCAACCAGGTGCACATGAGCTTCAGCGAGAAGGGTGGGGTCTACAGCTTCCTCTGCGGCGAGGGCAGTGCCGAGCGGCGCACCACCGCTGTGATGAACCAGTTCCAGCAGCTGGTGTATCTGGGCATGCTGCTGGGCTGCATCGGCCTCTGGCACCGGAAGGAGACCAAAAGCTGCCTGCTGCCGCTGATCGTCCTGGGCGGACTGCTGTACCACCTGCTCTTTGAGGCCAAGAGCCAGTACGCCCTGCCATACTTCGTGCTGATGCTGCCGGTGGCGGCCTACGGCTACGGCCGGATCTTCCGCCGGATCGAGTACCGGTGAAGACGGGAGGAGAGCTTATGAAAATGCAGCAAATCCCGTCTGCCTCCGCCCTGCGGGCGGAGGCGGCGCGCTGGCGCGCGCCCTTTTTCACGGCGCTGCTTGTGGGGCTTCTGGCCCACGGCTACGCCTTTACCAACAAGCTGGTCAATCACGATGAGATCGAATCCCTCTTCGGCAAGGGCGCGACCGTCACCTCCGGCCGCTGGGGGCTGGAGCTGGTGAAAGTCCTCTTCCCGGACTGGTCCATGCCCTGGATCTACGGCGCGGTCAGCCTGTTGCTGATGGCGCTTGCCGTCTGCCTGATGCTGCGCCTGCTTGAGATCCGCTCCCGGGCCCTGCAGATGCTGCTGGCGGCCCTGGTGATTTCTTTTCCCACGCTGACGGGGAACTTCTGCTTCATGTTCACCGCAGCTCCCTACGCCTGGGCCTTTCTGCTGGCGGTGCTGGCAGCGGCGCTGTTCTGGGAAAAACGCCCCCTCCCGGCTGCCGCCGGTCTGATCCTTCTGGTGCTGGCCCTGGGGATCTACCAATCCTACATCGCCGTGGCGGCGAGCCTCTTTGTACTGAAAATGATGGCCGACGCCATGGATGCCCGGCGCCCTGTGGGGCAGATCGTGCGGGACGGGGTCATGGCCATTTTGTGGATGGCCGCCGCCATCGCCGTCTATTACGGTGTGACGCTGCTGGTCTTCCGCATCACCGGGGCGGAGTTCAACACCTATGTCACGGAGAACGTCAACGGCACGGTGAGCCTGCCCCGGCGGGTGCGCATGGCCTATGACAACTTTGGCTATATCTTCACTTTCCGCAATTTCTATGTGATCTCCTCGGAGTTGGCCCGCTATCTGCATCTGATCCTGGCGGCGGGGACGGGGCTTGGCCTTGCGCTGCTGTGTGCAAAAAAGCGCAGCCCTCTCCACGCGGGACTGCTGCTGGTGCTGCTGGCGCTGCTGCCGCTGAGCATCTGCTGCATGTTCCTCATCATGTCCCGGCAGTCCATCCACACCCTGGTGATGTACAGCTTCACTGCCGTCTACTTTCTCACCGCTCTGGTGCTGGAGCGTCTGCCCGGCGCCTGGGGCCGGCGCGGCGGAGCCCTTGTTGGGGCGATGCTGGCGGCGGTGGTGCTCAGCAACGTGTACTTTTCCAACATGACTTACCTGAAGCTGCAGCTCCAGTATGAAAACGCCTACGCCTTCTACACGGTGCTGACGGCCCGGCTGACCTCCCTGGAGGGCTTTGACGAAAACAGCCGCCTGGCCTTCGTGGGCCGGCAGGAGACGCTGCTGCATAGCTTCCCGGAGCTGGACACCGAGCTTCTGCAGGGACCCAGCCCGGATCTGGTGAACATCTATTCCCGGGAAAACCTGCTGCGCTACTACCTGGGCTTTGACGTACCCTTTGCCTCTGAGGAGGACTGCGCCGCCCTGGCGGCGGATCCCGCGGTCCTCGCCATGCCGGTCTATCCCTATGACGGATCGGTGAAGAAGATCGGAGATCTGATTGTGATCCGATTGGGATAAAGAACGGAGAAAAAGATGAAGAGAGCCGCGCTCGCCGTCCTGCTGCTGGCCGTTGTTCTTCTCGCCGCCTGCGGCAGGGCTCAGACAGAAAAGACCGTCCTCACGGTGGAAGCAACGCCGGCCGCCGGGACCGCCCCGCAGGCGGAGGCGAGCGCCCCGGGCCTTGCGGATGTGTACTACGGCTGGTGGCACATCAACCACACCAGCGGCGACTGGGGCCACATGTACGGCTACTGGTGGGACTGCGCCGCCTGGGTGCAGGAGACCGCACCCGGAGAGTACAGTCTGACGCTCCGGGACGAGGACATGCTGGAGGGAACGGCCACCGCCTGGTGTGCTCTTCGTGAGACGGACGGCGGTCTCATCTGCACGGAGGGCCGGCTTCTGGACGCGGCCCTGAAGGAAGGGGACTGGACCGTTAAGCGCACGGAGGACGACTGCGGAGCGCTGCTCACCATCAGCGGGCGATATACGGCGGTCAACAGCAAGGGCGGCTTCTCCTATGAATTCTTCCTGCGCCCCTGGGGCAGCCGCTGGCCGGAGAAGGCGGACGAGCTGCCCTATCACTACAGAGACTGGTATCTGCCGCTGATCGAAGCGGGGGAGGAAATGCCGGCCGCTCTCTGGAACAACAACGGAAAGGAAACTGACGCGTGAGAGCATCCTTTGTCGATCTGCACTGTGACACCCTGCTGACGCTCCGGCAGGAACACTGCGGCCTGGAAAACGCTCCCGGCCATATCAATCTGAAAAAACTGCAGCAGGGCGGCGCCCTGCTGCAGTGCCTTGCCATCTTCGTTCCCGACCACGAGGACGCGGTGAAATACGGCATTACCGAGAGCCCCTGGGAGTTCTTCAACAGCCAGTACGCCCTCTGCTGCCGGGAGATGGAGCGCTTTCCCGACGTCATCCGCCCGGCGCGCAGCATGGCGGACATCCGCCGGAACAGGGAGGCGGGGGTGATCTCCGCCCTGCTGACGGTGGAGGACGGCGCCTGCGTGGAGGGAAAGCCGGAGCGCCTGCAGACCATGTACGATCTGGGCGTGCGGCTGCTCACGCTGACATGGAATTATGTTAACTGCTTCGGACACCCCAACTCCCCGGACCCCGCCCTGCACAAGCTGGGGCTGACCCAGTTCGGACGGGAGGCGGTGCAGGAGATGAACCGCCTCGGCATGGTGGTGGATGTATCCCACCTCTCCGAGGGCGGCTTCTGGGATGTGGCGGAGGAGAGCAAGGCCCCCTTTGTGGCCTCCCACTCCTGCGCCCGGGCCCTCTGCGACCACAGCCGCAATCTCACGGACCGTCAGCTCCGCGCCCTGGGGGATGCGGGCGGCGTCTGCGGTGTGAACTTCTACGCCTGCTTTTTAAAGCCCGAGGGCAAGCACACGGAGAATGAGGACATTCTGCGGCACATGGCCCATATCGCCGACAAGGCGGGGCTGGAGGCGGTGGCGCTGGGCTCGGACTTTGACGGGATCGACTGCACGCTGGAGATGGGGGATTACGCGGGTCTGCCGCTGCTGGCGGAGCAGATCGCCGACCGCTTCGGCTACGACGCGGCGGAGAAGATCTGCCGGGACAACGCCCTGCGGGTCCTGGCGGATGTGCTGAGGTGAGAGCATGGAGTACGGAAGCATCTTTGAAACCAGCTCCAACCGGGCCTTTACCAGGGAGGGGAACGGCTTCCTCCAAAGCGACTGGCAGCTCTTTCGCAGCGGGCGTGACGCCATGAAGGCCCTGGCGCGCACGGCCGGACGCCGGCGGGTACTACTGCCGGCCCTCTGCTGTGAGTCCATGCTGGTGCCCTTTGCCCGCAACGACTATGAGCTGGTCTTTTACCGCCTGCAGGAGGACCTGCGGGGGGACGAGAGGGACGTGCTGAACAAACTCCTGGATGGGGACATCTTCCTCTATCTGTCCTATTTTGGCGTCAAGCCGTTCTCCGATACGTTTCTGGAGAACCTGCGGACCAGTGGGAGAGATCTGCTGCTGGTGGAGGACCGCACCCAGGATCTGATCGCGCCGCGCCCGGCGGGCGGCTTTCGGCCGGACGCCATGGTGGCAAGCCTGCGCAAGTGGGCGGCATTGCCGGAGGGCGGCGTGCTTCAAACGTCGCTGGCCCCGTGCCCGGCAGGAGTAGACAGCGCCTTCGGCGACCTCTGCCGGAAGGCCCAGGAGGAGAAGGACCGCTATCTGGCGGACTGGGTGAGCGCGCGCAAGCAGGCGTTCCTGGCACAGTTTCACGGGGCCGAGATGCTGCTGGATGAGAGCGGCGAGCCCGTCGCCATGAGCGCAGAATACCGCGGCACGGCGGCGAATTTGGACTTTGGCGCCATCTATGCCGCACGGCGAAGAAACCTGCTGCACCTCAAAGCCCGGCTGGAGCTGCTTTCCGCGGCTGGCCGTCTGCGCTTTCTGAGCGACAGTCCCGCCGACAGCACCCTGTATCTTCCGATCTTGCTGGGGGATCGCGACCGCGTCCAGCGTGCCATGGCGGAAGAAAAAATCTACTGTCCGGTGATCTGGCCGCAGCCCGCGGAGACGGCGGGGGTCTGCCCGGTGAGCTGCGCTGTGACGAAGCACATGCTGGCCCTGCCTGTGGACCAGCGCTACAGGGAGGCGGAGATGGATTTCTTTGCCGATACCCTGGAGAAAATATTGAAATAGGAAGACGAACATATGTACATTGACCCGAAGCTGTATACCGGCCGGCCCGCTGAGCGCCGCATCGACAAGGAGGAGCGCTGCTACGAACTGCTGGACGCCCTGGCGGTACCCTATGTGCGGGCCGACCACGAGCACGCCGACACCATTGAGGCCTGCCACGAGATCGAGAAGCTGCTGGGCTGCGAGATCTGCAAGAACCTGCTGCTGACCAACCGGCAGATGACCGACGTGTATCTGCTGCTCATGCCGGGGGACAAGCCCTTCAAGACAAAGCTTCTCTCCAAACAGATCGGCTCTGCGCGGCTGAGCTTTGCAAGTTCCGAGCAGATGCTTCAATTCCTGAATATCACCCCGGGCTCCGTCAGTGTCCTGGGGCTGATGAACGACCGAGAGGGCAAGGTGCGTCTGCTGATCGACCGGGATCTCCTGAAGCAGGAGCGGATCGGCATGCACCCCTGCATCAACAGCTCCACCCTGGGCGTGGGGACAAAGGACCTGCTGGAAAAGGTCCTGCCCGCCATGGGGCACGAGCCCACCTTTGTGGACCTGCCCTGGAATCCGGATGAGACATAATATGGTTGACATAAATATCGAGACCGCCGGGGCGGCGCGCAGCCCGGAGGAGACGCACCGGCAGCTCTTTGAAAAGCAGAAGGCCATGCTGGATCTGTTTCTGGCAAAGGGCGCCATCTCCCAGGCCCAGCACGACAAGAGCCTGGGAGACCTGCGGGAGAAGATGCACATCGGCTGAGCGGATACGGGAGGCGACTATGTGCGGGAGATATTACTACAGCGACAAGGGGGCCGACAGTAAGAACGAGGTCCTGATCGCCATGATGGAAAAATACTACCGCGGGAAATATAAGACCGGGGAGATCTTTCCCGGAGACACGGTGCCCGCGGTCATCGAGCGCAGCGGCAAACTGCTGCCGGTCCCGGCGACCTTCGGTTTTCCCGGTTTTTCCGGGGGCAAGCTGCTCATCAACGCCCGGTCCGAGACGGCGGCGGAAAAGCCCGCCTTTGCCGAGAGCCTGCGGCAGCGCCGGATCATTCTGCCGGCCAACGGCTTCTTTGAGTGGAGCCGGGATGAAAAGCGGGCAAAATACCGTTTCTCCGTGGAGAACGCCCGGACCATCTATCTCTGCGGCCTGTATCGGCTGGTAGACGGCGCACCCCATTTTGTGATCCTCACCCGGGCGGCCAACGACTCCATGCGCTCTACCCACGACCGGATGCCGGTCATCGCCGGCGAGGATCAGGTGCGGCCCTATCTGACGGACCGGGACGCAGCCATGGAGATCATTGCCACGGCGAGCCCCGAGCTGAGCCGGGTACCCGCATGAGACAAAACCCATCTGCAAAGGAGAGACACCAGGATGAGACTGCTGCTGATTCGCCATGGGGATCCGGACTATGTCCATGACGATCTGACCGAGACCGGGAAAAAGGAGGCCGCGCTGCTGGCGGAGCGGATCGCCCCGATGCATGTGCGGGAGTACTTCGTCTCGCCCCTGGGGCGGGCCAAAGCCACGGCGGAGCCCACCCTCCGGAAGGCGGGGCGGCAGGCGGTCGAAAAGGACTGGCTGCAGGAGTTTTCCATCCCCATCAACCGCCCGGACGTGCAGGGCATGAGCCGCATCCCCTGGGACTGGCTGCCGGCCGACTGGCTGGGGGATGAGCGGCTGCGCTCGGCGGAGCGCTGGCGCGAGAATGAGATCATGGAAGCGGCCCATGTGGGCGAGGCCTATGACCGGGTCATCTCGGCCTTCGACGCGCTGCTTGCGGCGTACGGGTACGAGCGGGAGGGACTGGTCTACCGGGTGAAGCGGCCCAACCAGGACACGCTGGTCTTCTTCAGCCACCTGGGGCTGAGCTGTGTGCTGCTGAGCCATCTGCTCAACTGTTCGCCCATGGTGCTCTGGCATGGCACGGCCCTGGCGCCGACCTCCGTCACCACGCTCTATACCGAGGAAAGGCGGCCGGGTACGGCGGCCTTTCGTGCCGCCTCCATCGGGGATGTGTCCCATCTGTACGCCGGGGGCGCGGAGCCCTCCTTTGCCGCCCGCTTCTGCGAGGTCTACGGCAACGGCGACCGCATCGACTGAAAAGGAGAAAACGTATGCTTGCAAAGCCCGAAGAATTCCGCGCCGTGGAAGAGGCCCTGAAGGCCATGGGCGTGTTGGAAAAGTTTGAAAAGGAAAACGGGCCCGTGCTTGGCAGGGCCATGATCACCCTCACCGAGATCCCGGAGAGCATCCCCGTCCAGCGCGAGGATCGGGAAAACCTGACCGCCTTTGAGATCAGCTTTGATTTCTGCAACGTAGCCCTGGGGATCGCGGTGGATGTGAAGAAAAAGACGCTGGAAACCAGTGTCTGGGGCCGCAGTCAGACTCCGGGCGCAGAACGCCCCGCCCAGGAGTGGGTCAGGTTCTTCCTGTCCACCCTCTTTGAACACATTGGGGAAGACGGGAGCTTCGGCATCCCCATGTATTCCTTTGTCAACAACACCAGTGATTATACCGTTGTGCCCGCAGAGTCCCCGCCGGACGCGCCGGCAGACGCGGAAACGGAATAAAAAGACGGCAAAGCTTCGGCTCTGCCGTCTTTCATCAAAGAGGGATTAGTGCATCAGGTCGGCCAGCGTCTTGCTGTCCAGAAAACCGATGACCAGGTCGTTCAGATCCTTCCAGAGGGGGAGCGCCTTGCAGCCTGCGGCGCGCTCGCAGGGCCGGGCACCCTTTTCCAGACAGGGCACCGGGGCCAGATCACCCTCGGTCAGGCGCAGGATCTCCCCGACTGGATAGTCCTCCGGCTCGCGGGTCAGACGATAGCCGCCGCCCTTGCCGCGCAGGCCTTCCACCAGACCGCCGTCCACCAGCAGGGGGAGAATCCGCTCCAGATACTTCAGGGAAATGCCCTGACGCTTCGCCACTTCCTTCATGGCCAGGTAGCTGCCGTCCGAGTTTTCGGCAAGATCGATCATGACTCGCAGCGCATAGCGCCCGCGGGTGGTAATCATCATAACCAACCGCCTCACTTTCACATGATAGGATATAATTATAATAATAACATATATAATATACTACAGCGGTAGTCAAAAAGTCAATTACTGGAAAACATTTTTATTAAAAAAATCACGCAGGGCCGAAGCCCTGCGTGCTGCCATATGGGATTTGTTCAGAGGGTGGGAACGGGCTCTGCCGTCGCCTCACTGTCATGGGCGATCTCGTCATACATCCGGTCCTGCGGCTCGTCAATCAGGGAGAGCATGCAGGCGCGCACCTCGTGGTTCTCCGCATAGAGCACCTGGCGCAGACGGGCCATCTTCTCCTCAATCTGCTCGGGGGTGTAGCGCTGCTGATGGCCGATGTAGATGAGACTGTTGTCGGTCTTCTGCAGACCCTCGGATTTCAGCAGCAGCTCCTCGTACAGCTTTTCCCCCGGACGCAGCCCGGTGTATTCGATCTTGATGTCCACATCCGGCTCAAAGCCGGACAGGCGGATCATTTTGCGGGCCATGTCGTCGATCCTGACGGGACTGCCCATATCCAGCACAAAGACCTCGCCCTCATGGGCGTAGGCCCCGGCCTGGAGAATCAGAGAGACCGCCTCGGGAATGGTCATGAAAAAGCGGGTAACGCGTCTGTCGGTGACGGTGACGGGGCCGCCCGCGGCGATCTGCTTTTTGAACAGCGGAATGACGCTGCCGTTGCTGCCCAGCACGTTGCCGAAACGCACGGCGATGTAGCTGGTGTCGCTGCGGCCGTTCATGGACTGCACGATCATTTCACACAGCCGCTTGGAGGCGCCCATCACATTGGTGGGGTTGACGGCCTTGTCGGTGGAGATCAGGATGAACAGAGCGGTACCGTAGTCCCCGGCGGCTTTGGCAACATTCCAGGTGCCGAAGACATTGTTCTTGATGGACTCCGCGGGGCTGTCCTCCATGAGGGGGACGTGCTTGTGGGCCGCCGCATGGCAGACCACGGCGGGGCGGTATTTGGCAAAGAGATCGCGCACGCGACGCTCGTCCCGGACAGAGCCGATCAGCACCACAAGATTGAGCTCCGGGTGCTCTCTGCACAGCTCCATCTGGATGTCATAGGCGTTGTTCTCATAGATGTCGAAGATGATGAGACAGCCTGGGCGCATGCGTGCCAGCTGCCGGCAGAGCTCGCTGCCGATGGAGCCGCCCCCGCCGGTGACCAGAACGGTCTTGCCGCGGACCTTTTCCGCAATGGCGGTACTGTCGGCGGTGACCTGGGTGCGGCCCAGCAGATCCTCAATGCTCACGTTTCTGACCTGCTGAAGACTGACCTCTCCGTTTGCCAGCTGGCTGAGGGTGGGCAGTGCTTTCAGTGTGACGCCGCAGGCGCTGCAGATTTCCAGGATTTCATTTCGGGCGGACAGGGGAGCGGAGGGGATGCAGAAGATGACCTCCTCCACATCGTATTTCCGTATGGCCTCCGGGATCGCATTCCGGCCGCCCACCACCTTAACGCCCCGGATGCGGGTTCCCAGTTTGTTCGGGTCGTCGTCGATGAGGCAGACGGCCTTGTTGCGGGAGTGGGGATTCTCGTCAAATTCCCGGATGGCCATAGCGCCCGCCGTACCGGCGCCGATGATCATGGTGCGGCTTTTGACCACATGGCTTGCCCGCTGCCGGATATCCTGGGTGGCCCGCCGGCAGAGGAAGCGGGAGAGCGCCTCCAGCACAAAGAGCAGCAGCGCCAGCAGGAAGGGAAAACTGCGGGGGAGCACCCGGCGCAGCAGCAGGGCGACGGTGTAGTAGAACACGGCGGCACAGACGCTGGCAAAGCCGATGTTCAGCAGCTCCCTCTCGCCGGCGTACTCCCAGCGGCTGTTGTAGAGGTTGAAGAACTTGAAGATGACCAGTGCGGCCAGCGTGCCCGGAACGAGACAGAGCTTCAGCGTGTCGAAGATCCCGAGCAGGGCCAGGTCCGCAAAGATAAACTCAAAGCGGAGCAGCACCGCCATATAGGCGGCAAAATTGATGAGCAGGATATCGATCAAAACCAGAAATCCGATGCTCAGCCGGTGCCGCCGGCCGGATTTCCTGTTGTCGTTGATGTCCATAGAGCCTCCCGGAGCTGTGTGCGAAGGACGTATTCGGGCGTGTGACGGGCGCGCAGGATGAATGGTTCATCAAAATTATCATGATGATATGATGGCGAAAAGCTCGTGAGCTTTTCGCCGCGCCGCGGTGCGGCGCAGCAAAACAGTGCGGCTGTTTTGCCATATACGCATTGCAATGAGCATCGGGCGAATGATTTTTGAATCATTCGCTGCCAAACTTGTTGTTTGACAGCGAAATCAATCGAATCTCGATTGATTTCGCCATCCGATGTTCATTATAGCAAAGGCAAAGGGGAAACGCAAGCCGCGGAGAGGGCGCGGGGATGGGGTGGAAAGATTTCTCAGGACCATTCCAGAAATTGAAAAAATAATGAAAAAAGGGCTTGCTTTTTTCAGGCCTTTATGCTAATATAATCGAGCGCAAGAGATCCGGGTGTAGCGCAGTTGGTAGCGTGCTTGAATGGGGTTCAAGAGGCCGGAAGTTCGAATCTTCTCACTCGGACCAAAAATCCTCAATTTCGAAAGAAATTGGGGATTTTTTCTGCCTGAAAATACCCCTCTTTACGGCCTGACTGGAATTTGACTGGAACGCGCTTTCGATTTGCAAAATTCCCGGTCGAAGGCCTCCACCGCTTTTTGTTTCACCGGAGACTGCACATGCAGGTAGTGCTGCGTCATAACAACGCATACGCATAAACTACGCAGTCAGTCAACACGTTGATCTTTTCGCGATGCTGACATATAGCCCCGGAACAGTTCTTTTGGTTTATCGGCCAGCGCATACAAGGTTAGTTTCGAAAAGAAGGGAAGCGGCAGACAGCGGTTATGCGTTTTTTCAATAGATCGCCGTTTTTCCGAGCCTTGCACAGGCGCGTCGGGGATGATATACTGAGCTTATCTTTCAGACGGGGGAGAGTACCATGCTGGAAATCGAAGCGAATTCCGTCAAGCCGGACGGCATCGGCTATTGCGCCATGCGGCTGGCCATGTCGCAGACCATCAGCGAGGAGAACCTGCTGAAAAAGCAGTGCCAGGACGCGGGGCTGAGCGTGGTGGTGACTGAGGTGGGCGGCAACACGAAGCGGGACTTTCAGGAAAAGAGCAGCCGGGCGATCTTCGGCGCGGCCATGAACGCGGGGCTTATCCAGAAGGATCCCAGGGAGATCCACGCGCTGCTGCACGCCTCGGAGGAGGCCAAGCAGGGCGTCATCATCAACACCTCGTCTGAGGCGAACCTCGCTGTGAAGGTGGCCGTGGTGCGGATGAAATACTGGATCGCGGTGGCGATCTTCGGGGAGTCCGCCATTCACCCCATGACCGGCCATGAGCGCTGCGGTCTGGGCATTATGCACATATAAGCGGCGCACAAATTGGCGGCTTTTCTAATTGACAGAAGGGCCGCTGTTTGCTATCTTATAGGTAGAGTTTTAGAGTATGAGTATAAGGGAAAGTATCGGCATACGAACTCCCCGAAAACCACATACGGAGTTATAGAGTAAGGAAACAAGCCTCGGCTTGTTTCCTTTTTTGTTTTTCCGGGAGCGTATGGAAAAAAGAATGGAGGAATACTTATGGGACCCGTCATCTACGCGCTGTTCAGCTACGCTCTGACCGCCGTCATCTCCTTCGCGGTCATCGGCATCATCGTGCTCATCGACAAGACGATGAGCAAGCCCGGAAAGGAGGAATAAGCCATGTCCATGCTGGCCAATCTGTTCCCGGGCATCGGCACCTTCTTTGCCGTTGAGCCCAAGATCGCCATCGCGCGCATTTTCCTGATCGTCCTCGGCTTCGTGCTGGCCTACCTGGGCTTCAAGCGTACCCTGGAGCCGCTGATCATGGTGCCCATGGGCATCGGTATGATCGCCGTCAACGCCGGCGTCCTCTTCCTGGAGGGCGGCGCCGTCGGCACCCTCATCATCGACCCGCTGGTCTCCGGCGCGGAGCCGCTGATGAATATCCTGCAGATCAACTTCCTGCAGCCCATCTATAACTTCACCTTCTCCAACGGCCTGATCGCCTGTCTGGTCTTCATGGGCATCGGCGCCCGCAGCGAGATCAGCTTCCTGCTGGCCCGCCCCTGGACCAGCATCACCATCGCCCTGTTTGCCGAGCTCGGCACCTTCGTGACCCTGGCACTCGGCATTGGCGTGTTCCACCTGGCCCCCACCCAGGCCGCGGCCATCGCCACCATCGGCGGCGCGGACGGCCCCATGGTACTCTTCGCCTCCCTGATCATGGCGCCGGAGCTCTTCGTGCCCATCTCCATCATCGCCTATCTGTACCTGAGTCTCACCTACGGCGGCTACCCCTACCTCATCAAGCTGCTGGTGCCCAAGAAGTACCGCGGCATCGACGTGGAGGTCTATCCCCCCGAGGTGCCCCAGAAGACCAAGTTCGTCTTCTGCGTGGTGGTCTGCGGCGTGCTCTGCCTGCTGCTGCCCATGGCCGCGCCCCTGATCCTCTCCTTCTTCATCGGCGTCGCCGTCAAGGAGGCCGAGATCGGCCCCTACCAGGAACTGCTGGAAAACGGCATCACCTACTTCTCCACCTTCTTCCTGGGCCTGACGCTCGGCACCCTCTGCGAGGCGTCCACCATTCTCAACCCCGTGGTCATCGTCATCCTGATCCTCGGCATCCTGGCCCTGGCCATCTCCGGCATCGGCGGCCTGCTGGGCGGCTGGGTCTTCTACAAGCTCAGCAAGGGCAACTTCAATCCCGTTATCGGCATCGCGGGCGTTTCCTGCGTGCCCACCACGGCCAAGCTTGCCCAGCACGCGGCTGAGGAGGAGAACCCCTTCGCCATGATCATTCCCCTGGCCATGGGCGCCAACATCAGCGGCGTCATCACCAGCGCCATCGCTGCCGGCGTCTTTGTCACGACGATCGGCCTGATCGGATAAGGAGGCAGAAATGCAGGAAACGAAAATCTGGGACAGCCTTCTGCGCGACCGCAACGAGCGCATGGAGGCCGCCGCGCCCCTGGTGAGCGAGGGCAAGCTGGTCCCCGCCAAGAACACCGTCAAGCTGCTGGAGGCGGTCATCCGCCCCGGCGACAAGGTCAATCTCGAGGGCAACAACCAGAAGCAGGCGGACTATCTGGCCGAACGGCTTTTGAAGGTCAACCCCGAGAAGGTCCACGGCCTGCACATGGTGCAGTCCTCCATCGCCCTGGACGAGCACATCAAGCTCTTTGAAAAGGGCATCGCGGAGAAGATCGACTTCTCCTTTGCCGGCCCCCAGGCCGGAAAGCTGGCCACCGCCATCCAGGAGGGCAAGGTCAAGCTGGGCGATATCCACACCTATCTGGAGCTCTTCGGCCGCTACTTCATCGATCTGGTGCCCCGGGTGGCGCTGATCGCCGCCTACCAGGCGGACAGGGAGGGCAACCTCTACACCGGCTCCAACACCGAGGACACCCCTGTCATCGTGGAGGCCGCGCGCTTCAAGCAGGGCATCGTGGTGGCTCAGGTCAACGAAGTGGTGGATAAGCTGCCCCGGGTGGACATCCCCGCCGACTGGGTGGACTTTGTGGTCAAAGCCCCGCGGCCCTTCTATCTGGAGCCGCTCTTCACCCGTGACCCGGCACTCATCACCGACTCCCAGATCCTGCGCGCCATGATGGCTATCAAGGGCATCTACGCCGAGTACGGCGTCAAGTCCGTCAACCACGGCATCGGCTTTGACACCGCCGCCATCGAGCTGCTGCTGCCCACCTACGGCGAGGAGCTGGGGCTCAAGGGCAAGATCTGCACCTCCTTCGCCCTCAACCCGCACCCCTCGCTGATCCCCGCCATCGAGAGCGGCTGGGTGGAGAACATCCACTGCTTCGGCGGCGAGCTCGGCATGGAGGAGTACGTCAAGGCCAGACCCGACGTCTTCTTCGTCGGCCCGGACGGCAGCCCCCGCTCCAACCGCACCTACGCCCAGATCGCCGGGCACTACGCCATCGACATGTTCATCGGCGGCACCCTGCAGATCGACGAGGACGGCAACAGCTCCACCGCCACCGCCAACCGCATCTCCGGCTTCGGCGGGGCGCCCAACATGGGCTGCGACCCCAAGGGCCGCCGCCATGCCTCCGACGCCTGGCTCAAGTGCGGCGCGGAAAACGGCATGGCCCGGACCGTCAACGGCTCCATGCCCCGGGGCAAGCGCCTGGTGGTCCAACTGCAGGAGACCTTCCGCGAGAAGATGGCCCCCGGCTTTGTGGAGAAGCTGGACGCCTGGGAGCTGATGGAGAAGGCCAATCTCGCCATTCCGCCCGTGATGATCTACGGCGACGATCTGACCCACATCGTGACTGAGGAGGGCATCGCCTACCTCGACCGCTGCCATAACCTGGAGGAGCGCCGCGCGGCCATCCGCGCCGTGGCGGGCTACACCGACGTGGGGCTCAAGGCAGACCCCGCCGAGACGAAGCGCCTGCGGGAGCAGGGCATCGTCAAGACCCCCGAGGATCTGGGCATCGACGTCTCGCGGGCCAACCGCAGCCTGCTCGCCGCCCAGAGCGTGCGGGATCTGGTGCGCTGGTCCGGCGGACTGTATCAGCCCCCCGGCAAGTTCAAGAACTGGTAAGGAGGAAAACACAATGGCTTTGAAGCATTTGGAATTTTCCTATGAGGGTACGCCCGGCGCGTCCATCCCCGGCGACTGGTTTCACAGCGGCGTGGTGGGCTCCGGCGATATGGAGGTCCTGCTCACCCGCAAGGAGCAGCAGGGCAAGGTCAACGTTATGGTCTGCACCCCGGTGGTGGGCTTTGACCATGTGTGGGAAAAGGTGCTGGGCAAGTTCGTGGCCGACTCCGGCTGCGGCGACCTCGATCTGGAGATCAACGACAACAACGCCACGCCCTTTATCGTGTCCCTGCGCCTGCGCCAGGCGCTGATCGAGGCGAGAGGAGGCGAGGACTGATGCGCTGGAATGAACTGCAAAATCGCAGCTTCCTGGAATCCACCGCCCGCCAGCGGGCCATCGGCATTGTGGACGAGGGCAGCTTTACGGAGCTGGCCGGGCCCCAGGACCGCATGACCAGCCCCCATCTGCCGGAGCTGGGCGAGGCCGTCAGCTTTGATGACGGCGTGGTCACCGGCGTGGGTCTCATGGGCGATCGCCCCATCTTTGTCATCTCCCAGGAGGGCAAGTTCATTGGCGGCGCGGTGGGCGAGGTCCACGGCGCCAAGATGGTGGGCATCTTCAAGCTGGCCCTGCGGGCCTATGAGGAGGCCGTCAAGAAGCACCCCGACGAGCCGGAGCGCTACCGCCCCGCGGTGGTGATCTCCTTTGAGACTGGCGGCGTGCGCCTGCACGAGGCAAACGCCGGCCTGCTTGCCCACGCGGAGGTCATGGATCTCATCCAGGACACCAAGGGCAAGCTCCCCGTCATCTCCGTCATCGGCAGCAAGGTGGGCTGCTTCGGCGGCATGGGCTTTGTGGCCGCCGCCACCGACGCCATCATCATGAGCCCCCAGGGCCGCCTGGGCCTGACCGGCCCCGAGGTCATTGAGCAGGAGATGGGCAAGGACGAGTTCGACGCGTCCGACAAGTCCCTGATCTCTCGCACCACCGGCGGCAAGCACAAGTATATCATGCAGGACTGCAATATGTTGAACGAAGACAAGGTCTCCGCCTTCCGCGAGAGCCTGCGGCAGATGCTGGCCATGCCCTATGAGGAGCTGGTCAAATTCCGCCGCATCGGCTCCCACGCGCTGGTGAAGGAGCAGATGGGTCTTACCGCTTTGGCGGCGGAGCTCAACCCCTTTGACGCCAAGGACGTGTGGGCCTACTACGGCAACGAGAATCCGGAGAAGCTTCCGGAGCTGGACACGGCGGAATTTCTCGCCGTGGCAAAGCGCAGAAATAGGGAGGTGTAAGGAATGGACGAAACCATGATCGGCCGCGGCAGAGACGCCATCGATATGATCATCGACGCCGGCAGCTTTGAAGAGAATACCGTGGGCGCGAATCCCTTTGACCCGGACTACGGCCCCGGCGCGGTGGTGGGCACCGCGACCCTGGAGGGCGCCTGCTGCACCGTCATCGCCACCGACGCCCAGGCGGTCTCCCCGCGCTTCCCCGTGGTATACTTCGGCGTCATCGGCATGGAGGAGGCCTACAAGATGGCCAGCGCCGTGTACGAGACCATCGAGGCCGACCGAGACAAGCCTGTGGAGGAAAAGCGAGCCCTGGTGCTCATCGTCGACACCCCGGGCAACGCCCCCGGCAAGGTGGAGGAGATCTTCGGCATGAACAAGGCCACCGGCGCCTACCAGCTGGCCCTGGCCGAGGCGCGCAAGGCCGGCCACGCGGTGATCGCCATCGTCATCGGCCGCGCCATCTCCGGCGCCTTCCTGTGTCATGGCCTGCAGGCGGACAACATCCTGGCTCTGCCCAAGCAGTACGGCACCATCATCCACGTCATGCCTCTGACCAGCATCTCCCGCATCACCAAGATGGACATCGAGCGGCTGGAGGAGCTCTCCGTCAAGAGCCCGGTATTCGCCTCCGGCGTGGACTTCTTCTACCGTCTCGGCGGCGTGGAGGAGATCGTCCCCACCCCCGACGACATGCGCGGGTATGTCGCCCGCCATGTGCGCGAGGTCAAGGCGCTGAAGGCCGCGGGAGACTACGAACACACCGGCCCCTGGGGCCGCGGCCTCCTGGGCGCGGAGCGCCATGGCCGCGTGACGCGCCCTGTGGTGCTGAAGCGCATGGAGCAGGAGTTTGACGCGGTGGCGGCAAACTACCTGAAATAAGATGGGACTGCTGAGCCAGCTGCAGGAGGAACTGCGGGAGTTCGGCAGCGGGCCGACCCTGGAGGAGATGCCCCGCTGCACCCTGAAGGACAAGGGACTGGACGGACCCACGGCGGCCCACCGCATCGAGGAGATCCACACCCCCTATAACTATGCCTATCTCACCTGCACCACCGGCTCCTCCGCCTTTCAGAATCTGGTGGGGGTAACGAGGCAGGAACTGCCCGCCCGGATCGCGGCGGGGAAAACAGCGCTGGAACGGGCGGGCCTGAAGTCCGGCGACACGCTGCTGATTACCTACCCGCCCCTGGTGAGCGTTTTTTCCAGGGAGGCGCTGGACGGATCCGGCGTCCGGGTCGAATTCATTCTGCGCCCCAGCCGGGATGCGCTGCTGGCGGCGCTGGGAAGCCTGAAGCCCGCGGCAGTGCTGGGGGAGTCCAGCTTCCTGCGGGCGGCGCTGGTGGACGCGGGGCGCCTCGGCGTCCTCGGCGAGCTGCCGGAAAAGCTGATCCTGATTGCCGCCGGATCCCCCCTGGACCCGGAGCTGAAGATGGAGGCAGAGCGCATCCCGGGCGCGCGGGTCCATGATCTCTACGGCTGCCAGGAATTTGGCTGGCTGTGTCTGGACGGCGCGCCCCTGCGGGAGGATCTCACCCTCTTTGACACAGGCCGCGCCGACGGCCGCCTCTGCCTGCTGGCGGGGGGGCTTCCCACCGGGGACTGCTTTCTGACAAGAGAGCGGCCGGACGGAAGCTATATCGTATTGACGCCGACGCGAAGACGCGCCGCGCAGGAGCCGGAGGTCACGGTGCTCGCCTCGACCGCCGCCGACCCCGAGACCGTGCGCCGCACGGCGCGGACGATCCTGCGCTGCAAGGCAAAGATTGCGCGGGTGTCGCCGGACGTGCGCTGCAGGGCGGATGCGACCGGGCTTCTTGTCACAGCCCCGGACACCGGGGCGGAGCTGCGGCTCCAGGGCCCGGAGAAAACCGCGCTCTTTGACGCGCTGCTGGCAGCCCAGATGGCTTATCAGCGGGAGGCCAGGACCGACCCGGTCTGGAACAAGCCATGCTGAGTCTGGAACGGCACAGTCTGCTCACGCTGAGCGGGCGGGGCAGAGACGAGGCGGAGGAAAACCGCATCCTGCTGCTGGAATCCGACGCGGCGGTCTGGGAGCAATACCCCGAGATCCCGGCCATTTTCACCGGACGATATACGCCTGAGGGCCTGCTGCGGATCGGCTTTTCCTACCCCGTGCGGGACGGAAAGCGCCGGGTACGCATTGCCTCCGCGGTGTCGGAGACAGAAGTCCTCTCGGCGCAAAGCCCCTGGGAGGTCGCCGCCGCGGTCGCGGAACAGCCGACACCCCTCGGGACCCGGCTGCGGCAGATCCGGGCAATCGCAGAACACCGCGGCGTCCGGCTGGGCCTTTTCGGCGCGGCGGCCATGGAGGGCGCGACGGGGCTGGGCTATCTGCACAGGGAGTCCGACCTGGATCTGCTGGCAGACCGGGCGCCGCTGCCTGTGCTGAAAGCCTTCATGGGGGCGCTGGCCGACTGGGAAGTTGAAACCGGCAGCCGCAGCGACGCGGAACTGCGGCTGTCGAATACCTGTTACTGCAAGCTCCGCGAGCTTCTCCGGGAGCAGAGCACGGTGCTCTGCCGCGGGAGAGAAGAACCCCTGCTTCTGCCGCGTAATGAACTATTGAAAAATCTTTCAATCAAAAACTAAAAGGAGGGACAAGCTTTGGCAGACATCTCCCTGTCTCGTATTCTTTCCGGTATGGTTATGATGGCAAAGGTGCCGTTTAATCCGGGCAACAACCGCAAGTATGATATTGAACAGATGGAAGTTTTGCAGGATAGCCCGTTGAAAGGGAAGACCCTGATCTTCCTGGGCTCGTCTGTCACGGTCGGAGCGTGCTCCCAGAAGCAGAGCTTCCCGCTGATGCTGGAACACTGCGACGGAGCGAAGGTCGTTCTGGAGGCAGTCTCCGGCACAACGCTGGTTGATAAAACCTTTACAGTTGCAGGCAAGAGCTCAGACAGCTACATTACCCGCATGAAGCGGATCGACAAAAGCTTGAAAGCGGACGCTTTTATCTGCCAGCTGTCCACCAATGACGCGTCGTCGGGCTTCCCCCTCGGCAAAATGACCGAGGGCTTCGAGAAGGAATCCTTTGACACGCAGACGATCATCGGAGCCATGGAGTACGTGATCGCTTATGCCAGAGAAACCTGGCGCTGCCCGGTCCTGTTTTACACGGGACCGAAATATGAAAGCGCACTGTATGAGCAGATGGTCGCAGCGCTGCTGGCCCTTTCCAAGAAGTGGGGTTTTCATGTTATCGATTTGTGGAGCAACGAAGAAATCGAAAGAAACTACCGCGGATCGATATATATGCATGATCCCATCCACCCGACCAAGAAAGGGTACCAGATTTGGACGCCGATATTCCGCAAGGAGATCGCAGCACAGTTGAAATCCCCGCAGGAGGAAGAGAATTCCCCCGCGTGAGATAAAAAGAGAAACCTAAAAATTTATGATGAAAAGGAGTATTTTCAAATGGAAATCAAGTCCAGAGTTCCCGGTGTTGTTCAGGAAGTAAAGGTCAAGGTTGGCGACGAGGTCAACAAGATGGACGTCCTGCTGGTCCTGGAGGCCATGAAGATGATGCAGAACGTGCCCTCTCCCGTGGCCGGTGAAGTCACCGAGATCAACGTCGAGGTCGGCGACCGCGTCAAGGCCGGCCAGGTCATGGTCGTGGTGGAGTAATACGGAATCAGATCCAAGACCCCAAAAAGCGCCCGCACAAATGTGCGGGCGCTTTTTGCGAGGGGATAAAAGAGAAAAGGAAGGAATTCGCTCTCCGGGCGCGGGGTGGCACCGCGCCCGGAGAAAATGGAAGACAATTACTTGCAGCAGAGCTGATCCTCGGAGGGGGCGTAGGGCTCGAGGAAGGCGTGGAAGTGACGCATGGGCAGGTTGTGGCCCCAGATGATGCGCATGTTGGGGATGGAGTCGCGGTCCTCGTACAGGGCCTTGACGGCGGCGATGACGTAGTCAAGGTGCTCCCGGGTCAGACGGCTGCGGTCGATGGCGAAGCGGACGACGTTGGCGACCTCGGCCTGCTGCTCGGGGGTCTTGAGATCGTACTCCATGGAGTAGTCGCCAAGCTCACTGACGCGGATGCCGTAGCGGCGGATCAGCTCCAGGGAGAAGCCCTCGCCGGCGAAGGTGTCGTGGCCGCGCTTGAAGTCAAAGAATTCGTCCATGTTGATGTACACGGCGTGGCCGCCGGCGGGGAGCACGACGCCCTTGACGCCCGCGTCGTAGAAGCCCTCGGCCAGGTAGTTGACCTGACGCACGCGCTCGTCCATGTACTCGAAGTTGCAGCTCTCGTACAGACCCACGGCCAGCGCCATGATGTCGCGGCCGCTCATGCCGCCGTAGCTGTCGTTGCCGTAGCAGGAGATCTGCTTGACTTTCAGCAGCACGCCCACGTCGGTCTTGACGGAGCCGTCCTCATTGAAGTCGGAGAAGTTCTTCCAGAACAGACCCTTGTCGCGGAAGGCCAGCATACCGCCCATGTTGGCGTGGCCGTCCTTCTTGGCGGACATGGTGAAGCCGTCGCAGTAGGAGAACATCTCGGTGGCGATCTCGGCGATGGACTTGTCGGCGTAGCCCTCCTCGTTCATCTTGATGAAGTAGGCGTTCTCGGCCCAGCGGGCGGCGTCGAGGATGTAGGGGATGTTGTAGCTGTGGGCGATCTCGCTGACGGCGCGGATGTTCGCCATGGCGACAGCCTGGCCGCAGACGGGGTTGTTGGTGATGCAGGTGAAGATCAGAGGCACGTTCTCGGCGCCGACGGCGTCGATGAGCTGCTGGAGCTTCTCCAGGTCCATGTTGCCCTTGAAGGGGTTCTTCTCGTAGCGGCCGCCCTCGGGAACTTCGTAGAGCAGGGTCTTGTTGTAGAGGTTTCTGGGAACGGAGCCCATCTGCTTGATGTTGCCCTCGGTGGTGTCAAAGTGGCCGTTGGAGGGGATGGTGAAGACCTTGCCGGGGAAGCGCTGGGCCAGGATCTTCTTGACGATCTCCATCAGCACGGACTCGGCCGCGCGGCCCTGCTGGATGATGAAGGCGTTGGGGCGCTCCATCTGGGCGGCGCCGCCGTTGAACAGGCCGCCCTCGTACTCGCAGAGGTACAGCTCGTCCATCATCTTTTCCACGTCGCGGCAGTCGGTGCGCACGAGGTCGATGGCCTTTTTCCAGTTCTTCTCACCGCCGCGTTCAAAGATGTCGCGGAAGGTGTCAAGCAGGACGTAGTAGCCGGTGTTGCGGCCGTAGGCCTCGTCGCCCAGGAACAGGGAGGCCCACTGGTGGTTGGTCATGGCGGTGGTGCCGGAGTCGGAGAGCATGTCGACGGTCAGCATGCCGGAGGGGAAAGCAAACTCGTTGTAGTGGGTGGCCTTCAGGGCGCGCTCTCTCTGCTCGACGGTGACGGTGGGCAGATCGCGCACGGCGTAGGTGAAGTGGTGAGGAGTGGCGACGTTCAGCGGATACTCTTTGGACATGATGGTTTCCTCCTGTAAAAAAATGAAGTGGTTTTTTTCAGAGGATACCCCGGTCGGCACGGCCATCTCCCTCATGGCCGGCTGCCTGGCGGTCGGTAATCCGTTCTGGTATCAGTATAGCATGCCGGTTATAACTTGTCTTCTTCCATTTAGCTATCACAGGGTTATAACCTGAGCGACAAAAAACGGGTACCCGGAGGGGGCGCTCCGGGTACCCGCTTCCCAGGCCTCCGCGGAGGCCTGGGCTTTGCCGATGGGGAAACTTACAGCATGTTGATGACGATGCCTGCCATGGTAACGGACAGGATCGTCACGACGGTGATGCCGCCGACCACGTAGGGGACGGAGATGGTGTCCTCGATGTAGGCCTTCTCCTCCTCGGTCTCGCCGACAGCCTGCGCGACCTCGCGGGCGATGACCACGTTGTTGGGGAAGCCGAGGAACTGCTCGACGCCGACGCCCATGGCCAGATCCTTGTCGCCGACCAGCTTCCACGCGGGCAGCACGTAGCTGAGCAGGAAGATGCCGAGCACGGCCGCGGCGAAGAGGACGATGGTCTGGAAAGCCATGGTGCCCAGATCCGACAGGGAGACCTTGCCCAGAGCCGGGATGATGGAGCCGAACACGGCGATCATCATGAAGCCGTAGGAGCTGGAACGCTGCAGGGGCTTGGGCGGGATGAAGCCGCCGATGCCGGAGAAGCAGCCCAGGACCAGGGCCCAGATAGCGTAGTTGATGGGGGTGATGCTGCCGAGCCAGCGGCCGATGAAGCCGCCGAGAGCGGCGATGGCGATGTTGGTGTTGGCGGTGAAGAAGGAGGCGTGGCGCTCATAGAAGGGCTTCTTGCCGGTGGCGGCCTCGATGTTGTTCTGCTTGGCGGCCCAGGCGGCGCGGGCGGCCTCGGGGTCGGCGCGGAACTGGGCGACCAGCTTCTTGGCGTACTTGACGCCCATGGCGGAGGCGATGGGGGCGCCGACGAACTTCTGCACGGAGTAGATGACGGCGCAGAGGGCGGCGGCGGTGGCCAGGCCGCGCTCGGTGGCGGCGTCGGTCATCAGCTTGGTGGCCATGGCGGCGCCGTTGATAACGGGCATGCCGACCAGCACGGCGTCCTTGCCGACGATGGGGATGACACAGAGCATCATGACGCAGGAGGCCAGCATGCACAGGGCGGCCAGCGCCACGGTTTTCCACTCACGGATGAGCTGCTTGTAGTTGATGGTGGTGCCCATGTTGAACAGCACCATGCCGATGGCCAGGTTGCCGATCTGGGTCAGACCGGCCTGGTCGATGATGTCCTTGGGGAACACGCCGGCGAGGAAACATACCAGGAAGATCAGCATGGTGACCATCATGCCGGAGAGCTTACCCTTGGTCGCGGCGCCGGTGATATCGCCCAGAGCGAAAACCAGCACAACCAGGAAGAACATGAAATACAGAGACTGGAACATAACTTCTCCCTTTCCGGATCTGTCAATGAGATCCTGTTATCTTTTTTCTCCTGTTAACAACTGCCGTCCGGCCTGAGGCCCCTTTGCCGGGCGGACAAAAATGCGGGAATTACTGTGCGAGAAAGTCGTCCTGCAGATCAAAGGCGGCGCAGGCGGCGAGGTAGGTGCGCTCATAGAAGGATTCGAGCACGGCGTACTCATGGGCGGTGTGGTTGCCCTCGCCCTTTGGGCCCAGGGCGCAGACGGTGGGGATGCCGCTGGAGACCGTGGCGCCGGAGTCGGACACGCCGCCGACGGTGAAGCTGCCGAGCGTGCCGTAGCCGCAGTCGGCGCCGACGCGCTGGATGTGGCGGAAGAGGGCGTTGACCCCGTCGGTGTTCTCCATGGAGTCCATGAGCATGTCGATGTTGACCTCGGCGGTGGTGTCGGGGATGGTGCAGTGGGCGGCCGCGGCGCGGATAATGCCCAGGATCTCATCCCGGACCTTGACGGAGGGGAAGCGGATGCCGATGCGGAAGGAGCAGGTGTCGGGCACGGTGTTCTCACCGATGCCGCCCTGCACCAGGCCGCAGTTCATCAGACGGCCCGCAGCAATGTCGGTCTGGGATTCGATCTCAATCATCTTGTGGGCGGCCTCAATGATGGCGGAGCGGCCTTTCTCAGGGGCAATGCCGGAGTGGGCGGCCACGCCGTGGACCACCACCTCGATGATGCCGCCGCCTTTGCGGCCCACCACCAGACGGTCGTCCAGGTAGCCGGTCTCAAAGTTGAAGGCGGCAAGAGCGCCCTTGGCCTCCTCCTTGATGACGGCGGCCGCGTCGGAGTACATGTGCAGGTTCTCCTCGTCGCCGACGTAGATGAAGCGGACCGGGCGGCCCTCATAGCCTACGGCGGCCAGGGCCTTGACGGCATAGAGACCGATGATGAGACCGGGCTTCATGTCGAGGCAGCCGGGGCCGTGAACCTTGCCGTCCCCGTCCACGCGGAAGGGGTTCTTCTCCACGGTGCCGTCGGGGAACACCGTGTCCATGTGGCCGATGAAGACCAGGGGCTTCTTGTCGGACTTGTCGAAATTCCATTCACCGATCAGAATGTTGCCGGCGTTGGGCATTTCGATGACGCGGGTGCGGATGCCGGCGTTGTCCATCTCCTCGCGGAGGATGGCGCAGACCCGGTTGACACCCTCGATGTTTCTCGAGCCGCTGTCAATGTTGATGATCTTGCGGTAGAGGGAAAACATTTCGTCGCGCTGGGAATCGAGGTAGGCTTTGATTTGGGTGTAGATCTCCTTCATTTCTCGACCTCCTTCAGATCAGAGATCCCTTCCGCGCGCTGCGGGCAATGTCGCCGCAGCAGGGAGAAAGGCGCGGAAAAGGATAAGAAAAGGTACCGGAAGCTGATATAATTGTACAAAAAAATCGCCGTCATTCATAATTGCTCTTATGAATGACGGCGATATAACCGACGGGAATAGTTTGTTGTATTGAAAGCTATTTCAGCAGGGCCTGCTCCAACTCATCGCTGTTCAGCAGGGTGTGGATCAGCAGCTCGGCCCGGTCGAGCAGGGAGTCCGGCAGGGCGTATTCGTTGGCGGTGTGGTTGAACTGGCCGCGCACACCCATGGAGCAGACCACCGGCACCCCGGCGGCCGAGATGTGCGCCGCGTCCGAACCGCCGCCCAGCACGATCTGACCCATGGGCGCGCGGCCCAGGGAGACGGCGGTGGCGGAGAGAAAGTCGGCAAGACGCAGGGTGCCCGCGCTCGTTTCAAAGGGAGGCATGCGTTCGTCCACCTCCAGCGTGGAGCGGCAGCCCTCTATGGCGACCTCGTCGGTAATCTCCCGCAGCGCGGCAAAGACCCGCTCACGCTCGGCCAGCTTGAGGTACCGGGAGTCGATGCGCAGCACGCACTCGCCGGGGATGCCGTTGACCACGGTACCGCCGGAGATGGTGTTGCAGGAGACGGAAGTGCCCTCGTCCAGATTCGTCAGAGCCTGGATCCGGGGGATCTTCGCCGCGATCTCCGCGATGGCGTTGCGGCCGCTTGAGAAGTCGTTGCCGGAGTGGGCGGCCACGCCATGGGCCGTGACGGCGGCAAAGGCGGTCCCCTTGCGGCCCACGCAGATCTTGTCGGAGATCAGCCCGGTCTCCATATTGAAGGCGCAGAGGCAGCCCGCGGCCTCGCGGCGGATGGTCTCGGCGGCGCAGCCGCCCTGGTGCCCGGTCTCCTCATCCCCCACGAAGAGGAACTTGACGGGCCGGTCCTGCCAGCCCAGCGCCTTCAGCGCCTCCAGAACCAGAATGGAAACGGCGATGCCGCCCTTCATGTCCAGGCACCCGAGACCCCGGATATGGCCCTTCTCGTCCGTGCGGAAGGGGTGATCCCCCTGGAGATCCACGGTGTCGTAGTGGCCGGAGAAGAGCACAGGCGCGCCCGGCAGATCCCCGCCCCAGAGGGCGGAGACGGTGGGGGCGTTGTTCTCCCCGGACTCGATGACCGAGACCTCCATGTCGAGGGAGGCGAAGAGCTCCGCCAGCTTCCGGCAGAGAACGTCACCCTCCGCGCGGCGAGAGACGTGGCTGGGGGTATCAACCAGTTCCCGCCAGATGTCAACAATGCCCTCGCGCCGGGCCTCCAGCCAGGCGCGGATTTCGTTCTGCTGTGTCATCGCTATCCTCCTTTTCTATTCGCGGCGCAGACATGCGCACTTTTCTTCCATCAGCCGGATGAAGTCCCGTGCCTCCGGACTGTGGCTCTCCTTGCGGCGGTCCACCCAGCCGACGGTGATCTTTACGTCGCAGTTTTGAATCGGGATCGTGCGGATCCCGTGCTCCGCCAGCTCCCTTTCCGAGAGCTTTACACCGAAGCGGAAGGCGTCGGTGCCCCGGAGAATGCTGAGAATAGCAGCGGTGTCGTTGGCGTAGATGACGTGCTGAAAATGATTGAGCATCACATTGTCGATCTTCATGAAGAAGGTGAGCGTGGAGTAATAGTCGTCTGCCATGCGCACGAAGGTGTAGTCCAGAAGCTCGTGGATGGTGACCTCCTCCCGGTCAGCCAGGGGATGGTCGGGACCGACGTTTGCGTACCAGGTGTCGTAGCCCAGCACGTGCAGCTCCAGCTTCTTGCTTTTGAGGGCGTAGCGGATCTCCTTCTCCTGGTTCTGGTTGAACATGAGAAAGGCCAGCTCCGTCTCGCCGGTTTCCACGGTCTCCAGCGCCCGCATGGCGCGGCACTCGGTCAGGTGCACGTGGACGTACGGGTCCTTGTGCTGCTGATAGTACTCCGCCACCCAGCGCCCGGCGTTGATGATGGGATAGAAGGCGACGCTGAGTGAGCCCGGCAGCTCCGCCGCGTGGGTACCGAGACGGCGAATCAGCTCCGTCCGGTCCAGGATTGCCCTGGCGTACTGATAGACCTTCTTCCCTTCTTCGGTCAGCTCCACGCCGGACTTCGAGCGGGTGAAGACCTTGACCTTGATCTCATCCTCCAGATTTGCAATGGCCTTGGAGAGGCTGGGCTGCGTCAGGAAAAGCTTCTCGGCGGCTTTGTTGAGACTGCCCGCGTCGGCGATGGCGACAAAGTACTCCAACTGCTGCAACTGCATGGTGATCTTCCTTTCTCCATAGTGTCTTCGTGAAGTGCTGCGATTAAAACTCGTCGGGTAAATCCAGAATGGTCAGCAAAATCTTTTTTGCCTGCTCCACCACGGAGGAGACGATGGCGTACTCCTTGAGGGTGTGGTTGAACTCGCCCCGCACCCCGGCGCCGCAGAGGGTGGGGATGCCCAGCATGGCGGTGTAGGCCGCGTCTGAGCAGCCGCCGGTGTAGATCTGCTCCGGGCGGCGGCAGCCCAGCTTTTCGCAGGCGTTTTGATAGAGCGCAAACAGCGCGTCTGTTTTCGAAGTCTTCTCCATGGCGTTGAAGAGGGCCAGCTGTTTGAATTCTGCCGTGACGCGGGGATCCTCGTTGTCCGCGGCGATAGCGGTCAGGGCCTGCAGGGCATTCTCGTAATCGCTGTTGGCTTTGAAGCGCACCGCCACCAGAATCGAGCAGCTGTCCGGCACGGTGTTGGAGCCGATGCCGCCCTCGATTTTGCCGCAGTTGTAGGTGGTGCCGTTAAAGTCGGTCAGCGCCTCGATCTGCAAGACCTTGCGTGCGGCCTCCCGGATGGCGCTGGCGCCGTTCTGGGGCTCTCGTCCGGCGTGGGCGGCGACGCCATGCACGGTGATGCGTGCCACCAGCGCGCCCTTTCGGCCCGTGACGACGTCCCCGTTGATGGCGCCGCTCTCCAAATTGAAGGCGGCGGCAGCTCCGGCGCAGCCGCGGAAGATCTCGATGGAGCCCAGGTCGGAATACTCGTGGGCCACCTCCTCGTCCCCGATCAGAGCCAGGCGCAGCTGCCGCTTGGTATAGCCTGCCTGCCGCAGGGCGCGGATGACCAGCGTCGCCGCGGCGATGCCGCCCTTCATGTCATAGACCCCGGGGCCGTGGACATGGCCGTCCGCGTCGATTACAAAGGGGTCTTCTCCAAAGGCGCCCTTGGGGTGGACGGTGTCATAGTGACCCAGCAGCAGGATGGGCGGCAGCTCACCCTCCGCGGTCCAGGCGGAGAGACCCGCCCCGGCCCGGGGAAAGGGGTGCTTCTGCGTCTGCATGCCCATGCCCTGCAGATAGCTCTCCAGCTTCCCGGCCAGCTCGTCGATGGCGGCCTTGTCCGCGGAGGGACTCTCCAGCCGGACCAGTTCCCGCCAGAGCTGGACTGTGGCGTCCGCCTGGGTGTCCACCCAGCGCAACAGTTCTTCCCGTGTCAGCATAAGAACACCTCTCCCTCATAATATACATAGTAATTATATCAATTTTGGAAAAAGATTCATAATTCGTTTTTCGCATTGCGCAGATATTCCTCCCGTCTATAGCAAAGCGGCGGCTCCCCCTAGGGAGCCGCCGCGGCGGTTCAGATTAAATGCGTTCTTACAGTTCGGCAATGGCTTCGATCTCGCAGAGCACGCCCTTGGGCAGGGCCTTGACGGCCACGCAGGAGCGGGCGGGCTTGGAGGTGAAATACCGGGCGTAGACGGCGTTGAAGTCGGCAAAGTCGCCCATGTCGGCCAGGAAGCAGACGGTCTTGACGACGTTCTCTGGCTTGGCGCCGCCGGCCTCCAGAACGGCCTGGACGTTTTTGCAGGACTGCTCCGCCTGGGCGGCGATGCCCTCACCCACGCTGCCGTCGGCGGGGTTGACCGGGATCTGGCCGGAGCAGAAGACGAGATTGCCGCTGATATAACCCTGGGAGTAGAGGCCGATGGCGGCGGGAGCCTTTTCGGTGCTGATGACGAGCATGATGATTCCTCCTTGCAGATAATTGATGGATTCGCCCTTATGATAGCGGAAGAAAAGCGCGGAGGATAATTCCAGTTTGCTATAATGCGGTTAAAACCGGAAAGAAAAACCGGCGAGCCGCACGGATCGGAGCGGCTCGCCGGATACATAATCAGGCTAGTTTGACGCCCAGGGCATCGCACGGGAACCGGTGCAGGATACCCTCTCTGACAATCAAATCTTTTTTATCTGTATGGGATTGGGAATCATCGTTTTCTTTGCGTGCAGAGATCAGAGGAAGCGTATTTCGGCCGCAGAGATGGAACACGAGATATTTCATTCATATAGTGGGGCAAAATAATACACCGTTTCCTTCGTGCGCGACAGTGACGGCGAAACACTGGCCCCCTCCGTGACCTATTACGGCAACGTGGGCGACAAGCCTGTGGTCGCCTGCAGGTTTATCGACGGCTATTACCCCTTTTATTACAACATCACCGGTACCCTCAGTGAGAATGCGGCCTTGAACCAGTTCGTCTTCCGCTATGCGCCCGTTGAGGTGATCGTGGTCGACGGGGGCGGCGGAGCCACCGTGGTGCCTGACCAGACCAATCCCAGACCCGCTGTGCCCGGTCAGAACCGGCCCCAGTCCGAACCCCAGTCCGAACCCCAGGGGCAGAACGTCCCTCCGGCCCCGGAGGAGATCCTGGATCTGGATGTGCCGCAGGCTTCGGCTCAGCCCGGTTCCGCCATTTCTCAGCCCGGCGGCCTGAGCCGCTTCCTGCTCATCGTACTCTCCGTCTTCGGTTTGCTGGCGATGCTGTTTCTGCTGTGGTTCTTCCTCCTGCGCAGAAAGTCCGACAAAGAGGACGGGCAGTGAGGCGGGATGAAGAAGAATCAGTCAGCGCGTCTCATCCGCCGCATTCTGCTGGCCCTGTTCCTGCTTGCTTTTTTTGCGGCGGCATTCGTCTGCTGCAGCTCTACCGCCAGTACGGCAACAGCCGCGCGACCCAGCAGCAGGCCACAGAACAGTATACCGATCCCGCCGCGCCGTCGCCCCGGCCTTCCCCGGACGCTGCGGAGCGGGGGACGGTATGCGCCCCCATCCGGGTGGATTTTGACAGCCTCTGCGCCGTCAATGAGGACGTGATCGGCTGGATCTACTGCGAGGACACGGCCGGAGCTTGAAGACTCCCTGGCCTGGGTCATGCGCTGGTCCGAGGTCAGCACGGATGTGACGCTTGACACCGATTCCCGCTATGTTGTCCTCTCCACCTGCGCCTATTTCTACGACGATGGCCGCACCGTCCTGCACGGAAAGCTTGTCCCGGTGGACAGCGCCGGGGGAGTCCTGCTGCCGGCAGAATGAGAAACAGCCCCGGGTCACAGGATCTGTTCCTGCGACCCGGGGCTGTTTGATCGCGGTGAATTTCATAGGGGCCCGATCGCTCCCGGGACCATAGTCGTGGGGCCGCCTTGAGCGCACGCGGCAAAACGCCTGGACAGGTTTGAAGCAGCCTGTTTTCCTTCCCCCAGTATTGCCGTCTCTCCCCACGGGTGACGGACGAAACACGCGCCGCCCGAAAGCCTTGTGAGACATGGCAATTTGTGTTATGATGTCTGCGTGCCGGAGCTGAGCGGCGTGAGAAAGCGCAAACGGACACTCCGGCGGCGAAAGGAGCGCGGTACCGATGATTCTGCGAACACTGGGCGCCTTTTTCCTGGCGCTGCTGGTCAGTGCGGGCTTTGGAAAGATCTATGTTCCGTGGCTGAAAAAGAAAAACGCCACACAGCCGCTGAAAGAGGAAGTGGCAAAAATCTACGCCGAGAAGACCGACGGGAGCGAAGAGGAGGACTCTGCCCCTTCGGAAGGAGGAGAACAGCATGGATAACCATTTCTTTGATGACCCGATCCCCAACGGCTTTCAAAACGGGCCGACGGACCACGGGACCTTCGTGGGCACCTGCAAGAACTGCGGGATCGTGTGGGAGTTTGAAAGCCATGAGGTGATCCCTGTGCCCTATCCGCACGGCACCTGCCCCAACTGCCACCAGTGGGTGGCGGTTTTCTGACAGATTTTGCAGCTTGACGCCATCTCTCCGCGTCAGGCGCGGGGGAGCCCTCCGTTCCGCTTATGATTGCGGGGCGGAGGGCTTTCTCTGCCAGATGCGGATTGTACAGGGAACGGTCCGGCAGCCTGCGCTGCAGGAATGTCCGCTGGCAGCTTTTGAGAAAAAAGTCGTTTCTGTACTGGACTTTCCGGCACTTTATGGTTTATAATAAAAAAGCTTACAACAACGATACTCGGCACAGATACGATACAAGGAGGTCAGCATGGAAATCAAAGCGTTCGGAAAAAAGGCAGTCATCTTCCGGGAGGGCGATCCCAGTGACTGCATGTTCGAAGTCTATACCGGGAAGGTCGGCGTGTATTCTGCGTACGGCACCCCCGAGCAGAAGCTGCTGATGGAGTACTACCAGGATCAGTATTTCGGTGAGATGGGTCTTCTGGAGAAGGCGCCGCGCTCGGCCACTGCGGTCGCCCTGGAGGAGGACACCAATGTTGCCGTCATCACCGAAGAGAACTTTGCCGAATTCTTTGAGAAGAACCCGGCAAATGTCCTGATGCTGATGCAGCGCATGTGCCACAACCTGCGCAGAAGGACCGACGATTTTGTCTCGGTCTGCCGCAGCATCAAGGAGTTATCCGAGAAGGAGGAACAGAAATGAGCACCATTACCTTCAACAAGGATGAGGTCATTTTTCGGCAGGGCGACTTTGCCGAGGGCATGTTTGACATCCTCTCCGGCAGCATCGGTATCTATGTCGGCTATGGCACGGGAAACCAGAAACAGCTGACCGTGCTGAAATCCGGGGACTTCCTCGGTGAAATGGGTCTGATCGAGAACTATCCCCGCAGCGCCACGGCGGTGGCTCTGGAGGACGGGACCCAGCTGGATGAGATCGGCTCCAGGGAGTTCTCCAGTTATTTCAAGGCGAAACCCGAGCGTCTGCTGGCCATTATGCGTCAGATCAGCCAGCGTCTGCGCGAGCGGACGGAGGATTATGAGTCTGCCTGCAAAATGCTGGCGGATCTGAAGGCAGCCATGGGTGAGCCGGATCAGTCCGGCAGCCCGCTGATGGAGAAGGTCAAGGGCCTGGTCAAATTCTATGACAGCGTGATGTGCGCTTTCGGCGAGAGCGCCTTCATGAGCTATTTCCCCAGCGACAGACATTTCCGCTGAAAGCGATCGGCTTTCCGTTCTGACCGGAACGGAAGCCGTCCTCTTAAAAAAGCAGCAGGGGAGAGAAACAGGTGTGTCCGATGGGGCGCGGCGTTTGCCCGCCCGCATGAGATCCGACTGCGCCGTACAGGCGCCGCCCGTATCCCCGGCATGTTTTTCGTCGCGACTGCCGCCGCTTCGCAAGCTCTGCGGCAAAGCGCGGGACGTGGAAAAACTACGAATGAAAGGGACTGTGAAGAAAGGAAAGCCCTCTCTCTTCACAGCCCCTTTTGTTCATGGGCTTTTCCCGGACGCGGAACGCAGGAAAAGCGGGGAGAGAGCCCAAAAAATGGGATGAAAAAACCAGAAAATGCCAAAATGGCTGGATGTTGGTTGGATTAAGCGTGATATAATACTTTAATTAATTGTCGTATCAGCTCCAATTTCCCGGGGACGGAGGCTTTTGCGGGCAGGGAAGGCGATAGCTGCTGCGTGACGATTACCATCCCCTGCGGAAAGGAGCGCCCATGAACGCCATATGCGTGGATGACGAGGCCGAGGTGCTCAGGCACACGGTCTCATCCTGCCGGAGTACGAAGCTTTTGGATAACGTGCGCGGCTTTACCCGGCCCCAGGAGGCTCTGGACTGGGTGGCGGAAAACCCGGTGGATCTGGCGCTGCTGGATATCGACATGCCGGGGATGAACGGCCTGGAGCTGGCGAGGCGCATCCAGCGGATCAATCCGTATACCGCCATCCTTTTCATCACTTCTTTCAGCCAGTATGCGCTGGAAGCCTATGAAGTGCATCCCACGGCCTATCTGCTGAAACCCTTTGACCAGGCGCGGCTGACGCGGGAGATCGAATACGCCCTCTCCCTCTGCCAGGCCCGGCGCCCCGCCCATATCGCGGCACATACCTTCGGCCACTTTGAGATCCTGGTAGACGGCAAGACCATGAACTTCCGGCGCTCCAAATCCAAGGAGCTGCTGGCCTACCTGGTGGATCGCCGGGGAGCGGGGATTACGAGGCAGGACGCCTTCGCCGCCCTGTGGGAGGACCGCGCGTACGACGCTTCCATGCAGAAGCAGCTGGACGTGGTGATCCGCTCCCTGAGGGATACCCTGCAGACGTATGGCATCGGGGAGCTTTTTGAATTGAAAAACCGGCGCCTGCGCATCCGGCCGGAGCTGATCGACTGTGATCTGTACCGCTTCCTGAAGGGGGAGCCGGATGCTGTCAGCGCTTATTTCGGAGAATATATGTCCCAGTATGCATGGGCCGCCAACACGGAGGCGCGCCTTTCGCTGCTGCAAAACAGTAAAGTTTAGCGAATATCTGTTTGATAAACATCGAGAGGAGACGGACCTGTGGAAACCATCATTGAGAGACTGCAGCGCTATACCGAGATGAACCCCGGCGCGCCGATCCTGTTTGACGACGCCCATACCAAGGGCGTCACCTATGCCCAGCTGGACGATATGTCCGGCCGGGTCTACGCCTGGCTGAAGGACAACAAAATCGGGACAGAGGACTTCGTGCTGATCGACCTGCCCCGCGGCGTGCTGCCCGTGATTGCCATGGTCGGCGTGTGGAAGGCGGGCGCGGCCTGGGCCCTGGTGGAGGACACCTACGCCCCGGAGCGCATCGCCTATATCCGCAGCGACTGCAGCTGCAAGCTGGAGATTTCCGCGGAGAACTGGGATGAGATCATGCGCTTTGAGCCGCTGAAGGGACATGAAAACCCCGGCGAGCACGATGCGGCCTACGCCATCTACACCTCCGGTACCACAGGAAACCCCAAGGGCGTGCTGCACGAGTACGGCAACCTCCAGCGGGCCATCGACTCGATCCGCATCGACGGCGAGGTGCCCTTTTCAGAGAAGGACAGACTGGCAACGCTGGCGCCGATGAACTTTGTCGCCACTGTCATCGTCATTCTGGCCGGCCTGAACGTCTTCTGCGGCAGAAACTACATCGTCTCCTATTCAACCATCAAGAACCCCGCGGCGCTGGCCAAGTTTTTCCTGACCAAGCGCATCACCATCACCTTCCTGACCCCGTCCTATGTGCGCAAGCTGGGCAACAACACCGGCCCCTTCCTGCGCATGTTATTTGTGGGCAGCGAGCCTGCCAACAACCTGTATAACGACAAGCTGGAGCTCATCAATATCTACGCCTGCAGCGAGAGCGGCTTTGCGGTGGGCTTCTTCAAGATCGACAAGGCCTATGAGACCTGTCCCATCGGCCAACCTCAGGTGGAGACCGAGATCTTCCTTCTGGGCGAGGACGGCAACCCGGTCCCGCCGGGGGCGACCGGCGAGCTCTGCTTCGTCAACCCCTATGTCCGCGGATACATCAACCTGCCGGAGGAGACAGAGCGGGCTTTCGTCAACGGCGTCTACCACACGGGGGACCTGGCGACAAAGGACGCCAATGACAACTACATCCTGCTCGGCCGCAGCGGCGACATGATCAAGATCAACGGCAACCGCATCGAGCCGGCGGAGATCGAGGCCGCCGTCAAGCAGGCCCTGAACATCGACTGGTGCGCGGCCCGCGGTTTTGAAGAGGACGGCAAGAGCTACCTCTGCGCCTATTACACGGCGGATGTGGACTTCGATCCGGCGGCGCTGCGTGAGGAACTGATGAAGCGCCTGCCCTATTACATGATCCCGGCCTACTTCATGAAGATCGACAAGATCCCGCTCAAGGCCACCGGAAAGCTGGACCGCAAGGCCCTGCCCGCGCCGGACGCAAAGGACTTCCAGAGCAGCTATGTGGCCCCCACCAACGACACCGAGAAGGTGATCTGCGAGGCGATGGCCCAGGTGCTGGGCCTTGCCCAGGTGGGCATTCACGACGATTTCTATGAGCTGGGCGGAGACTCTTTGGGTTCCATCGACCTGGTCAGCCGCTGTGAGCTGGAGGGCCTGAACGCGGGCATCATCTTCCGCGGCCGCACGCCCGAGAAGATTGCGGCGCTGTATCTGGAAAGCCTGGAGGAAAACGACGGCATCCCGCCCGCCGTCAAGGAGCAGGAGGCCCGGAAGGCGGAACACCCGCTGACCACCGAACAGCTCTATATGGTGGATTACCAGCTCTACACGCCCAACTCCACCATGTACAACCTCTACTCCATGATGAAGCTGGACAAGGAGTTCATCGACATGGAGAAGATGGCCGCGGTGCTCAAGGACGTGATCTCCCGGCACCCGGCGCTGCTGACAAAGTTCTCCTGGAACCAGGACAGAGGGCTGGTGCAGAGCTGGCACCCGGAGCAGCTGGAGGACATCCACGTGGAGCATCTGACGGAGTTTGAGTTCCGCTATGTGCGCGACACGCTGGTTTACCCCTTCAAGATCGTGGGCGGCAGACTCTACCGCTGCCGGGTGTTTGAGACGGAAAAGGCCGGCTATGTGTTCTTTGACGTACACCACTCGGTCTTTGACGGCACCAGTCTGAAGGTGTTCATGGGCGATATCGGCAAGGCCTTCATGGGCCTGGAGAGCGATCCGGACTTCTACTACCTGATGCTCCAGCGCAGGGAGGACGCCATGAAGTCGGACTTCTACGAGGAGAGCCGACGGTACTTTGAGGACCGCTATGACAACATCGAGTGGGCCTGCTACCCGACGATCGACCACGAATCCCGTGAAAATGAGATGGGCGAGCTCTTCGCCCCCCTGGGCATCCTGCAGCCGCAGATGCACGCCATGGAGAAGGCCTACAAGATCAGCCGCAACGAGTTTTTCATCACGGTGGCGGCCCTGGCCATTTCCATCTACAACCACGCGCCGGACGTGAAGATCTCCTGGATCTACAACGGCCGCGAGGATCTGGAGAACATGACCACGGTGGGCCTGCTGTTCCGCGATCTGCCGGTGGGCATCCGCTTCAGGGACAGCGACACGCTGCGCAATGTCTTTGCCGACGTGCACGAGCAGGTGCAAAAGGGCATCGAGCACAGCTGCTACCCCTATGTGGACAGCCGAAACCAGGCGGGCGGAGGCGAGTGCGCCTACCTGCTGTATCAGCAGGACATCCGCGACATGGGCGGAATGGACGGCTTCGACGTGGAGATGGTGGATATCCGCCAGAACCAGGCGGCGTCTCAGACCATCCTGGACATGGAGATCCTGGACGGGGCCGACGGGCTGACCCTCATGATCGACTTTGCCGCCAGCCGCTACGCGGAGGAGAGCATGGAGCGCTTCAAGGACATCTATGTGAAGCTGGCTCAGGCGCTTGTGACGCATAACTCCCAGGCGGATGTCACCATCGGTGAGATCAAGGCGAAGCTGGCGGACAAGAGGAGCTTCTTCCAGACCATCGCCGGCATCTTCAGCAGAAAGAAGTGAGGAGCGATGGATCAGGAACAGGAACTCTCACAGGACTTCAGCTTCTGGTCGCTGCTGAAATTCGTCTCTCCCAGCATCTTCACCTTTGTGTTCATCGCCATCTACCAGATGGTGGACGGACTGTTCATTGAGCGCTTCGTGGGGGAGCTGGCCATCAGTGCCGTCAACCTCTATTACCCGATCATCAGCCTGTTCATCGCGGTGGGCATCATGATCGGCGCCGGCGGCAACGCCGTCATTGTCAAAAAAGTGGGCGAGGGGAAGCGGAAGGAGGCCGGCGAGACCTTCTCCCGCGTGATGACCTTCACGGTGCTCTGCGGCATTGTCTTTACCGCCGTGTGCCTGTGCTTTGCCGACCCCATCATGCGGCTCTGCGGCGCCACGGCCGGGAACATCGAGTATCTCCGCCCCTATTACATGATGCTCAGCACCTTCTCGCTGGCCATTCTCCTGCAGTCTGAGCTGGGCATTCTCATCATCGGCGAGGGCAAGACGGTGGTGGCCGCCATTGTCATCATGATCGGCGGCGTGCTCAACTGCGTGCTGGACTATGTCTTCATGGCAAAGCTCCACATGGGCATTCGCGGCGCCGCCATCGCCACCGTGATCGGCTACTGCAGCACCATTGCCTACGCGGTGTGGTTTTACGTGATCGCCCGCAGGAGCTCCTACCACCTGGAACTGGCAAAGCCCGACCTGCGGGAGATCGGCGGGGTCTGCTTCAACGGCTCGTCCGACATGGTCTCAAACCTGGCCGAGGGTATCACGGTGCTGTTCATGAACCACCTGGCCTATCGCTGTTACGGCGAAACCGGCGTGAGCGCGCTGGCGGTGGTGACCTACGTGCAGGTACTGATCTCCATGGTGTTCATGGGTTACACCTCAGCGGTGGAGCCGGTGTTCTCCTACCACTACGGCAGCGGAAACACAGAGATGCGCCGGCGGGTCTATCGACTGAGCATCCGCTGGAATCTGATCCTGGGCGCGGTGCTCATGCTGCTGCTCTTTGCTTTCCGCGGCAAGGTGGTGGGCATCTTCTTCCGGGAGGGCACGGACTTTTATAACATCGCCTCCCTGGGCTACCTGATCTGCCTGCCCGCCTGCCTCTTCATCGGCATGAACATCTTCGGCTCCGGACTCTTCACGGCCTTCGGAAACGGCATGATCTCCGGGCTGCTGTCCCTGATCCGCTCCTTTGTGGTGCTGACGATCTGCCTCTTCGGCATGACGGCCCTCTTCGGCGGAGCGGGACTCTGGAGCGCCTGGCCGACGGCGGAGCTCATCAGCCTCTTTGTCACACTGTTTGCCCTGAAAAAATTCCGCGGCAAATATCAATACTGAAAAACCATTCATTCTTATCAGGAGGAATCAATTATGCTGAACATCGAAAAGAAGCAGGAAGGCACCGCCCTGACCGTGAAGCTGGAGGGTCGTCTGGACACCAACACCGCCCCCGTTTTCCAGGCCGAGGTGGAGCCGCTGCTGGCGAACGCCTCCAGCCTGATGCTGGATTTTGAGAAGGTCGATTACGTCTCATCGGCCGGCCTGCGCGCGCTGCTCACCTTTGAGCAGACGATGGAGGCGAAGAACAGCACCATGGAGCTTTGCCATGTCAACGACATCATCCACGACGTGTTCGACGTGACGGGCTTCCTGGATGTTCTGAAAATTGTCTGATCGAGAGGACTGTCGGGAGAGGAACGGCTGCACGTGAGAGAGCTGACCATGGCGGCCCGGCGGGAAAACATCCCGCTGATCATCGACGCGGTCAATGAGGAGCTGGATCAGCTGGGCTGCCGGATGCGCACGAAGCTACAGATCGATATCGCCATCGACGAGCTCTGCAGCAATGTGGCCAAGTACGCCTACGGCGGAGAGCGCGGGCCCGTGACGGTGCAGATCGAGCCGGAGGCGGCGCCCCGCGCCATGAGCATCTCCTTTATCGACTCCGGAAATCCCTTCAACCCCCTGGAGCAGGAGGACCCGGACGTCACGCTATCCGCTGCACAGCGGAGGATCGGCGGGCTCGGGATCCTGCTGGTCAAAAAGAGCATGGACGAGGTCTGCTATGCATATCGGGACGGGAAGAACATCCTGACCATTCGAAAGGTGCTGTAGGCATGGAAACAATAAAAAGACAACAAGCCGCAGCGCGCGCTCCGCGCAGACGCTCCATGCAGTTCAAGCTGGGCCTGCTGCTGATCGGAAGCATTCTGGCGGTGGCCATGGGTCTGATGCTCATCAGCTACTACTTCTTCTGTCAGCGCGCGGATGCGCGCTTCAACCGGGCGATGGAGAGCGCTGTTGTCGCCGCGGCGGCCAATGTGGAGCCGCGCGTGATAAAAAACTACTGGAGCGAAATCAACACGGACGAATTCAGAGCCGTGCACGAGCGGGCGGTCGCGGCCAATGACGAGCAGATCATCGTGGACTGGATGAAGTCTCTGCCCGGTATTGATGCCAAGACCATAGATGAAGAGACGGGAAAGCCGCTGGCGGAAAACGATACCCTATACGATGATTACAAGTATATCCTGGTTGCGCTTGACGCCATCAAGGTGTACTTCGATATCGACAGCGTCTACTACCAGTACTGCTTGGGCACGACGACCTACAATCTTGCGGACATAGATGAGAATATCCTGTACGTCGGCACGATCGAAGAATCCGTTCCGGAGTTTGAAGCGTATGCCGGGAACGTGGCCATTCCGCCAATCGCGTACCGTTCTCCCACATACGGGTGGCAGTATACCATGGTCGAGCCGATCGTGGACCCCGCCACCGAGGAGGTTGTCGGCGTTGCCGGTGTGGATATCCAGATGAACGACATCATCGGCGAACGGTACTGGTTCTTGCAGCAGTGTCTGCTCTTTGTGGGCGTCTTGCTCATTGTCGCCATCCTCTCCGGATTTTTGATGCTGCGGCGCACGGCGATCAATCCGCTGCGGGAGCTGGCGCACGCGGCGACCCGCTTTGCCAAGGAGGACAGAGCCTTTAACAAGGACGATGTGATCCAGCTGGATATCCGGGGCAACGACGAGATCAGCGACCTGTATCATGAGATCCAGGACATGGAAAGCCGCATCGTGGACTACACGGAGCACCTGACCCGGGCGACAGCCGAGAAGGAGCGCGTGAGCACCGAACTGCGCACGGCCTCGAACATCCAGGAGTCCATGCTGCCGAATATCTTTCCCGCCTTCCCCGAGCGGAACGAGTTCGATCTCTACGCCAGCATGACGCCGGCCAAGGAGGTCGGGGGAGACTTCTACGATTTCTTCCTGATCGACGACAGGCACCTGGCTCTGGTGATCGCCGACGTGTCTGACAAGGGCGTGCCGGCGGCGCTGTTCATGATGTCGTCCAAGATCCTCATCAACTACCGGGCCCAGATGGGCGGCAATCCCAGCGAGATCCTCGGTGCGGTGAACGCCCAGATCTGCAAAAACAACACCACCAAGATGTTCGTCACGGTGTGGCTTGGCATCCTGGATCTGGAGACGGGTGTGCTGACCTGCGCCAACGCAGGGCATGAGTACCCGGTCGTGCGGGGGCAGGACGGGGTGTTCCGCCTGCTCAAGGACAAGCACGGCCTGGTGATCGGAGGCCTGGAAAGCTCCAAATACACGGACTATGAGATCCAGATGATGCCCGGGGACGCGATCTTCGTCTATACGGACGGAGTACCGGAGGCGAACAACGCCGACGGAGAGTTCTACGGACTGGAGCGGATGGAGGCTGCGCTCAACCGGCTGGCGGACTGCGCCCCACAGGAGCTGCTGCAGGGGATCAAGGCGGATGTGGACGCCTTCACGGGCGAAGCCGATCGGTTTGACGATCTGACCATGCTGTGCCTGACGTATAAGGGCAAGTGACCTGCGCAATGTCCGGAGCGGTTCCGCAAAAAATGTGAAATCCCGACTGCGGCCGGATCCCGCCTGGATGACGCATGCTGCCGTACGACGGCAAAGCCATTCTGTGCGGGAAAGAATAAAAGAAAAAAACGGAGGACAAGTCAAAAATGAAGAAAAACGGAAGGAACAGAATGCTGGCTCTGGCGCTGGCTGTGATGATGGTTGTTATGCTGGCCGCCTGCTCGGCATCCAGCTCCAGCACTACCACTACGACTGTGAGCACCAGCGTCACCGACGAAAACGGCAACACCACCACCAACACCACGACCACCGAGGTCGGCTCTTCCGTGGGTACGGACGGCGTTTCCACCACGAACACCACCACCACGGAGACCACCACAACCGGCCCTGACGATGCTGCCGCCGCTGAGGAGCAGACGCCCGAGGAAGAGGCCGCCGAGCTGACCGATCGCATGTACAATCTGTACACCGGCGGCGCCAAGGGCACCAATGCCGATGGCGACACCTTCTATTTTGCGTATAATGAGGGCAATGACAATCTGATGCTCGCGATCAAGACGGCGGACGATTCGCAATTCAACAAGTGGCATGGCTACCTTGGCGAGCTGGACGACGGCCAGCCTGTGATCACCGGCTACAGCGACGACAAGTATATCCCCTATGAAATTCAGCAGAATGAAGGCGAAGATACCTTTACGCTCAGCTTCCCTGAAAATGGCGACGTGGCCAACATGGAAGTGATGGATTTCGACGAGTTTGTCGAAGACCTTGTCAACGAGTGGGTTAACTTCTAATAAGAAACTCTGATTGATAAACGGGGAGAAAGAAGAACATGAGAATCACGCGTGCCCCGCGTTTTCTTGCGCTTATACTCTCGTGCGTGATGCTGCTGGCCTGCGTGGCCTCCGGCTGCGGCAGCAGCAACGCGGCGCAGGGCGGGACTTCTCAGAGTGCCGCGGCACAGAGCGGGGCTCAGCAGCCCAGCGCCCCGCTGAGCCCCGCTGCGCACAGCATTGTCAAAAGAACATACCCGACCTACGTCGGCACAACGGCGGAGGATACGCTCAATCAGGAGTTCCCTCTCTACTTTATGGACGGAATCGACGATCTGCCCTTTGTGGAGCTCAACGACTGGGCGGAGCTGCTGTACTTTATCTATACCGAGGAGCGGGGCGACACGGGCTATGAGCTGAGCATCTCCTGCGAGAACAACGTGGTCACCATGGAGCGGGAGAGCGGCTATTCCCTGGCCTTCGACTTCGGTAAGCGCAAGCTCGTGTATGAGGACTACGACGCCTTCGTGCACAAATCCAACGACGCGGCTCTGATCGACATGGTCTCGGAGAGCAGCACGGATGACGAGGGCAACGCCCTTCTCATCTGGCGGAACACGACCGATTCCTTTGACCGCTACGGGGATGTGATGACGGTGGACCTGGATGCCTATGGCATCCCCATGGTCGCGCAGGACGGCGGCTATTACCTTCCGCTGCAGACGCTGAACGACTTTACGCTGCTGCCCTCCCTGGTCAGCTTTGTCTTCAACGGCCAGGCGCTTTTCATGGCCTATGACGAAATCTTCTTTGACTACAAAGAGGGCGAATACACCGAGGCGGCCGATCTGTATTATAAGGCTCCCACTGCCGACCGCAGCGACGCACTGGCCGAATACAGCTACAATGAGCTCTGCCTTGCGCTGGATACCTTCTACGGACTCAAGGCCGTCCACGATATCGACAGCTTCCGCCAGCTCTTCTGGCAGATCGGCTATGATGAGGTGCTCTCCGGCCGCAGCGCGCTGGACGCGGACAACGCCCTGAAATCCTTCATCGACTACTATCTGGACGATCTGCACTCCGGCTTCAACGAGTACTCCGCCCTCGCCGGTCTGAATAAGATCTCCGGGAGCACCGGCATGTCCAACCGCAAGCTTGATGCCCATTCCGACGTCTACAGCGCGGCACGCGACAAAGCCTATCCCGACGGCTGGCTGGAGTATGAGGAAGTCGGCAACACGGCCTACATCACCTTTGACAGCTTTGAGTCCCGGTACGGCGCCTCAGCGTACTACGCAGCGAAGGACGAAGACGAGGAGCTGAGCGACACGGTGGCCCAGATCATCGACGCCCACGCGCGCATCACCCGGGAGAACAGCCCCATTGAGAACGTGGTGCTGGATCTGAGCAACAACACCGGCGGCGCTGTGGATGCGGCGGTGGTGGTGCTCAGCTGGTTCCTCGGGGACGCACCCTTCAGCATCAAGAACATGGCCACGGGCGCTCTGTCCACTGCGGTCTACCGCGCGGACATCAACCTGGACCACAAGTTTGATGAGAAGGACACTGTGGCCGACAAGAATCTCTACTGCCTCATCTCCCCTGTGAGCTTCTCCTGCGGCAATCTGGTGCCGGCGGGGCTGAAGTCCTCCCAGAAGGTGACGCTGATCGGCCGCACCAGCGGCGGCGGCAGCTGCTCGGTGCAGCCTATGACCACCGCTTACGGAACGGTTTTCCAGATATCCTCCGCCATGCGGATGTCCTTTCTGAAAAACGGCTCCTTCTATGATATCGACCAGGGCATCGAGCCGGATTACTACATCGACAACATCGAAAACTACTATGATCGCGCAGCGCTGACCAGATTCATCAACGGCCTGTTCTGAGCGACGCGGGGCGGTCGCCCCGGCCGATACGGAAAAGCGGAGAGGAAACGAATGAGCAACACCAATGATCTGAAAACCAGGCTGGTGCCGGCAGTCTGCACCCAGTGCGGCGCAAACCTGGAGGTGGACCCGAACCAGGAGGCAGCTGTCTGCAAATACTGCAACACGCCGTTTATCGTGGAGAAGGCCATCCAGAACTACAACATCCAGCACGCCACGATCGAGCACGCGGACAACGTGACGATCAACACCAAAAGCACGGCGGAGTCCTTCTTTGGCTTCCTCGGCGCCCAGCTCAGCGAGAGCCGGGCGGTCCGCCGGGAAGAGCGGAAGGAGCAGCGCGCAGAGGAGCGGGAGATGCAGAGACGCTTCTTCAAGCTCTTCGGGATCATGTTTATCGTAATGATGGTTTTTGCCCTGATCCTGTTCACGATTCAGACCATCCGCGGAGACTCCGGGGAGGAAACTGAGAACACCGGCTCCGTCGAGCATGAGATGGCGGCCTTCGTCCTCCCGCAGGAGGAGGGACGCTTTCCGGCGGAGGACGCCGAGGGGGAGTACCGGATCACCTGCAGCTGCGCCTTGGAACTGTGACGTTTGGAGGACAGCTCTCCGCAGCGGCAAACCGCCCCGGTCTGGCCGCGGGAAAACAGCGCTCCCGCTGTGCCGCTTGTGTGATATTTCGTGTGCTATGCTGTGCATGCAATCGTAAGACAGAGAGCTGTCTTACCAATAAAAGCTTCCAAGGAGGCTATTCATATGTGGACGATTCGGGAAATGAAAGAAAAAGGCAAGGCCGCCTTCAAGGCCAACTACTGGCCCTGCGTGCTGGCGGCGCTGCTCATGAGCCTGTTTGCGGCGACTGCCACTGCGTCGAGCAGATCCGAAAGCTCGACCGAGTTCCAGTCCGCGCTCCAGGCCGGTGACCAGACGGCAATTCTAGCCCTCGCGGGCGCAGTCGTACTTGCGGTCTTGATCGGCCTGCTGATCAAGATCTTCCTGGCCAACCCCATCAAGCTCGGCGGCGTGCACTTCTTCACCGAGAACCTGGAGGCGGGCCCCGTGCCTGTCAGCACCATCAAGGCCGGCTTCCATCACTACGGCCACAACTTCCGCGTGCTGATGCTGCACGATGTGTACCTGGCGCTCTGGTTTTTGCTGCTGATCGTGCCGGGCATCATCAAGGCCTACTCCTACTGCATGGTGCCTTACATCCTGGCCGAGCACCCCGAGCTCTCGGCAAACGAGGTCATCACCCGCTCGCGCAGGATGATGAACGGGCATAAGTGGCAGGCCTTCAAGCTGGACCTGAGCTTCTTCGGCTGGATCCTGCTGGGCGCCCTGACCCTGGGACTCGTGAACGTCTTCTGGACGGTGCCCTACATGGAGAGTGCACAGGCGGCCCTCTATCTGAAGCTGAGAGACGCGGCCTGATCCAAACAGACAAACAAGACAACGGCGGCCGCCTCCATCCGGAGGCGGCTGCCGCATTTTCAGACGGTACAGCTTTTCGTTTTTTCATCCGGGAATCCAGCCGGAATTTGCGGCTTTCCGGGACTTTGCGAAAGCCGTGAAGCATGGTATACTTTCCCTGTCAATGAAAAAGAGAGGCGGAAAGGAAAAGCTTATGAAAGAAATTTCTGTCCAAGATATTCGGCAGATCGGCATCGGTCAGGTGGAAAACGCCGGGACCGGCACCGGCTGCACGGTCCTGGTCTGCCCGGAGGGGATGCGCGCCGGGCTGGACGTGCGGGGCGGCGGCCCCGCCTCGCGGGAGAGTCAGCTGCTCAACCCCCTCATGGCGGCCCAAGCGATCCACGCGATCGTGCTGGCCGGGGGCAGCGCCTTCGGTCTCGGCACCGCCGACGGGGTCATGCGGCTTCTGGAGGAGCGCGGCATCGGCTTTGACGTGGGCGTGACCAAGGTGCCGCTGGTGGCCCAGGCGGATCTGTTCGATCTGACGGTGGGGGACCCCTTCACCAGACCGGATGCGGCCATGGGCTACGAGGCGGCGCGGCTTGCGCTGGATGCACCCAACTACCGGGACGGCAATTACGGCGCCGGATGCGGTGCCACCGTGGGCAAGATCGGCGGGATGGAGACTTGCATGAAAACGGGCATCGGCAGCTTTGCCGTCCAGATCGGCCCGCTGCAGGTGGGCGCCATCGTGGCGCTCAACGCCCTGGGCGACGTGTTCAACTGGCGCAGCGGAGCGCAGATCGCGGGACTTCTGTCGGCGGATCACAAAAGCTTTCGCAGCACCAACCAAACCATGCGGGAGAGCATCGTGGTGGTGGAAAACCGCTTTGTGGGCAACACGACCTTGGGTGTGATCGTCACCAACGCGGCCTTTGCCAAGCCCTCCCTGTGCAAGATCGCCGGGATGGGGCACGACGGGTATGCCCGGTCCATCAACCCCGTCCACACCTCCTTTGACGGGGACAGCATCTACGCCGTCTCCGTCGGCCAGGTGGAGGCGGACCAGGAGGTGGTGGGGGCGCTTGCCGCAGAGGTGATCAGCGAGGCCATCATCCGGGCGGTGGAGAGCGCCGAGAGCGCCTACGGCTTCCCGGCGGCGAAGGATCTCGGGTTCTGATCGGGAGGCATCACCGATGAGCATCTATATCGGCTGCCATTTGTCCGTGACAAACGGCTATGAGGCCATGGGCCGGACCATGCTGGCGCTGGGCGGCAGCACCTTTGCCTTCTTTACCAGAAATCCGCGGGGCGGCAAATCCAGAGAACTGCTGCCCGAGGACGCGGCGGGCCTGCTCAGCCTGCTCCGGCGGGAGCAGGCAGGGCCCCTGGTGGCCCACGGGAGCTACACCATGAATCTCTGCGCCGCGAATCCCTCGACCCGCGAAAACGGGCTGGATATGCTGGAAAAGGATCTCAAGCGGATGGAACTGCTGCCGGGAAATCTCTATAACTTCCACCCGGGCGCACATGTGGGCCAGGGCATGGAGACCGGCGTTCGGCTGATTGCGGAGGCGCTGAACCGCTTCCTCACCCCAGAGATGCAGACAACGGTACTGCTGGAGACCATGGCGGGCAAGGGCACGGAGATCGGCGGCCGGTTTGAAGAACTGCGGGAGATCATCGACCGCGTGGAGCTGCAGGACCGGGTCGGCGTGTGCCTGGACACCTGCCATGTCTGGGACGCGGGCTACGATCTGGCGCACGACCTGGACGGCGTGCTGGGGGAGTTTGACCGCGTGATCGGCCTTCAGCGGCTGAGGGCTGTTCATTTCAACGACAGCAAGAACGCCTGCGGCTCCCGCAGGGACCGGCACGAAAAGCTGGGGCAGGGGAAGCTGGGGACGGAGGCCCTGCGGCGTATCGCGCTCCACCCGGCATTGGCGGGGCTGCCCTTCATCCTGGAGACGCCCAATGACGACGCGGGATACCGGGAGGAGATCCGCACGGTGCAAAGCTGGTTTGCGCTTTGACCCCGCTCTGCCCGATCCTGCCCCCGCGCCGGGGCCTTTTCCGCCGACCGGCTGCGGTTGAAGTGCACCAACGGCGGGCCGCTTGTTATGTAAATCTGCACAAAAATAAACGTCCCAAGGCAAAATTTCCAAATAGTGCTGGCCATAAGCGGTGCAGCTGTGGTATAAAAACAGTGTGACAGTTGTGTGACAGTTTCTGTGTTACACTCGTTACGTAAACAAGAGAGAAACGCGGCGGACGGCTCGCTCTCTTAAAATAATAAGGAGGAACATACAAATGTCTGATCAAGTGAAAGTCAACGACAGCGAACTCGAGGATGTAGCCGGCGGCGCAGGCGGCTGGCAGAAGTATGCCCGGGGCACCTATGTCAACTATGGCAGCTACATCGTTTACACCGTTGCTTCCGGCGACGTTCTGAGCGGCATCGCTCCCCGCTTCGGCGTGACTGTCGGCCAGATCCAGCAGTGGAACAACATCAAGAACCCCGACGTCATCAGCGTCGGCCAGAAGCTCACCATCTACCCCACCATCATCCGTTAAGCAATCCAAATCGACTCATTCACCCCCGCGGCGATTTCGCCGCGGGGGCTTTGAGGAAGGAGGACATAAATGAAATCCAACCGTTTACTCGCTCTTGCGCTTGCAACGGTGATGCTCTTCAGCCTCGCCGCCTGCGGCAGCGCGCCCGCTTCTTCGCAGACTGCTCCCGCTCCGGCCCCGGCCGAGACGCAGGCTCCCGCTCCGGCCCCGGCCGAAGCACCAGCCGCTGCGCCCGCGCCCGCGGCAGCCGCACCCGCGGAGGCTCCCAGCGAGCTTTCCGATATCGACACCCAGCTCAAGCTCATCCATGACAACATGGACAAGCTCCAGCAGCCCGTCGGCGAGCTGCCCTGGTTCTATACCGTGACCGACCTGGATCACGACGGGAGCCTGGAGTTTATCGCCGCGTCCCAGCACCCCTCTGACCGCTCCACGAACCTGAAGGTCTGGGAGGTCAGCAAGGACCGCAAGGCGCTTACCGAATGCTCGGTCAAAAAGGACGAGGAAGAATCCTTCCCCGACATCATGACCGACAGCGTGGACACTTTCCATGTGACCGGCACGGACACCTGGAACTATCTGTTCTATGACAACATCGTCCTGTCCGACACGGAGATCTACACCAGCAAGAGCGCCTTCCAGCTGAAGGACGGCGTCATCAGCTACGAGGCCTTCGCCATCGAGCACACGATCGTGGAGAGCGGTGTGCGCCGCATCTCCTACACGAATCCGGAGGGCGACAACATCTCCCAGTCGGAGTACAACGCCGCGGGCATCCTCGCCTTTGACGGCGCCGAGAGAAGCAACACCAGCTTTGAGTGGCTGACGGCGGAGGACGCCAAGAACATCACCCGCCTGACCGACAGCTGCGCGGTGTTCAATGGCCTGAAGAAGGCCACGGAAGCTTTCCCCGTGCCGAAGCCCGTTGCGCTGCAGGCACCCGAGGCCACCCCGATGCCGGCGGCTCCCGTGCCGACCCCTGCGCCGACCCCGGTGCCCGATCCCCAGCCCACATATCTGATGATCACCAAGAACCCCACCAACGAGACCCGTAAGCTGGGCGGTACGGCAATGTTCGTGGCCTGCGCCAACACCTTTGACTCCCTCAAGTGGGTGATGGTGGACCCGATGGGCTATGAGTATGACCCCGCCTCGTTCGGCAATGTCTCCGGCTATTACAGCACCACGCTCTCCGTGAACAATCTCACCTCCGACTTCAACGGCTGGGGCGCTTACTGCAACTTCTTCTACAGAGGCCAGACTGCCCGCACCAGCACGGCCTATATCACCATCCAGAACGCGGCTCCGACGCCGACCCCGGTGCCCGTGCCTGACGGCGGCGTCTACTACGGCAGCGTGGCGGACTGGAACTACAGCACCGTCAGCGTCAACCTCGACGGCACCACCCTTGTGGCGCTGCCCTGGGATATCTGCGCTGTGATCGGCGAGATTTACTACGGCGCCCCTGCGACCGCTTATTGGAACGGCACGACCACCAAGGGCCTGAATTTCACCTACTGCGAGATCCAGGGCAGCGCTCCCGAGCCCACGCCGCAGTACGGCTCCATGAACGGCAATGCCTATGAGGGTGGCGGCGGATTTGCCATCTATCTTGCAGATGGCAGCCAGGTGTTCGTGGATGGCTGGAAGTGCTCCGTGAGCGACAACTTCTATGAAGGCGCTCCGTGCATCGTCTACTACACCGGCTCCCCCACCTCCGACAATATCTATCAGGTGTCCATTTTCGGCAGCTCCTACACGGAACCCGAGGACGACGTCATTCGCTACGAGACGTCTGACGGCACCACGATCATGGAGTGGAGCGACGGCTCTTCCTACATTGAGAATGAGAACGGAAGCTACTTCTTCATGGATACGGACGGCACCTGGGCCTACTATGACGCGTCGACCGGCGAGGTCGGAGGCAGCTTCTTCGAATAAAGAGTCCATTGGAGGAATCAAAATGGCAGTGAATAAAGTCGCATTGAACGATGATGAGATGGACGCCGTTTCCGGCGGCTCCATCCTCCCGTACCGTGTGCAGCCCGGCGACAGTCTGGACGACATCGCGAGAAAGTACCATGTGACCACCGAGCAGCTCATCAAGTGGAACCACATTCAGAATCCCAGCGTGCTGACCGTCGGCCAGCAGCTGAAAATCAAATTCTAAATCCGGCGAAAAAGGCGTGAGGTTTTTAAGCCTCACGTCTTTTTTGCCATTTGTGATTCTGGACTGGACTTTGATGGGGGATAGGGTTTATAATAAACCAATAGTATGCACCGTTCCCGCATGGGTTCGACAAGGAGGGCAGCATGGAAATCAAGGTATTCAAAAAAGGGGAAGTGATCTTCCGCGAGGGAGACCCCGGCGACTGCATGTATGACGTCTATACCGGCAAGGTGGGGATCTATGCCGCTTATGGCACGGATGAGCAGAAGCTGCTGACAGAGATCTATCCGGGCTACTATTTCGGCGAAATGGGTCTGCTGGACCATGCGGCGCGCTCGGCCGCGGCGGTGGCGCTGGAGGACGAGACCAATATGGCGTGCATCACCGAGGAGAACTTTGGCGAGTTCTTTGAGAAAAAGCCGGCTACCGTTTTTGCCATCATGCAGCAGATGAGCCACAACCTGCGCAGAAGGACCGATGATTTCGTGTCGGTCTGCCGCAGCGTCAAGGAACTTATGGAGAAGGAGGGGACAAAGTAATGCGCAGCACCTTCAATAAAGGCGATGTGATTTTCCGGCAGGGCGACGCGGCCAACAGTATGTTTGACATTCTCTCCGGCAGTGTGGGCGTCTATATGGGCTACGGCACGGAGCATGAGACCCAGGTGACGATCCTCAACGCCGGGGACTTCCTGGGGGAGATGGGCCTGATCGAGTGCTACCCCCGCAGCGCCACGGCGGTGGCCATGGAGGACGGGACCGCGCTGCAGGAGATCGGGGAGAAAGAGTTTTCCGAGTACTTCAACAGCCGGCCCATGCGTTTGCTTACCATCATGCAGCAGCTCAGCCAGCGCCTGCGCGACCGCACGGATGACTATGAGGGCGCATGCCGGGTGCTGGAGGGCCTGAAGCGGATTCAGCCCGATAACCGCAGCAAAACGCTGATGGAGATGGCCAGAGAGCTTCTCGACCGCTATGAGAGCGTGATGAACACCGCCTACGAGGTGGACGACACCATGTATATCCCCTACGCCTATATCTACCAGGAGCATATATAAGTGATTCTTGGCTTCCGTTCTCTCGGGGACGGAAGCCAAGGCTTTCAAAACGCAAAATGTGACAGAGCAGGAGAAACAAGAGATGGACAAGAAGCAGTCCCTCCCGGAGCAGATTGAGGTCCGGGGCGCGAAGGTACATAATTTGAAGCAGGTGGATGTGGACATCCCCCTGCACCGGATCGTCGGTATCGCCGGAGTCTCCGGCTCGGGAAAGTCCTCGCTGGCGCTGGGCGTGCTGTACGCCGAGGGTTCCCGGCGGTATCTGGAATCCCTTTCCACCTATACCCGCCGCCGCATGACCCAGGCAGGCAAAGCCCAGGTGGACGAGCTGCGCTATGTCCCCGCCGCCCTGGCCCTGCATCAGCGGCCGGGGGTACCGGGCATCCGCAGCACCTTCGGCACCATGACGGAGCTGCTCAACAGCCTCCGGCTGATGTTCTCCCGCCTGTCCGTCTACCGCTGCCCCAACGGGCACGAGGTGCCGCCCTCCCTGAATATCGCTGCGGAGAAGGAACTGCGCTGCCCGGTCTGCGGAGAAGTGGTGACGCCCATCGGCGCCGAGGAGCTGGCTTTCAACAGCGGCGGTGCCTGCCCCCACTGCGAGGGAACGGGCGTGGTGCGCACGGTGGACGAATCCACACTGGTGCCCGATGAGTCGCTGACCATCGACCAGGGCGCGGTGGCGCCCTGGCAGTCGCTGATGTGGTCGCTGATGAAGGACATGGTGCGGCAGATGGGCGTGAGGACCGACGTGCCCTTCTCAATGCTCAGCGAGCGGGAGCGGGAGATCGTCTTCCACGGCCCCGCGGAGAAGCAGCATTTTCTGTACAAGAACGAGAAGACCAACACCTTTGCGGAGATGGACTTCACCTATTACAGTGCCGTGTACACGGTGGAAAACGCGCTCTCCAAGGTCAAGGACGAGAGCGGGATGAAGCGGGTGGAGAAGTTCCTGAAGCAGGGACCCTGCCCCTGCTGCCGCGGCACCCGGCTCTCGGAGCGCGCCCGGTCCCTGAAGCTGCGGGGAGAGTCCCTGGACCAGGTCTGTGAGCTGCCGCTTGCGGAGCTGATCGAGTGGGTCAAGGGCGTGCCGGCCTCCCTGCCGGAGGAGATGCGCCCCATGGCGCAGAGCATCTGCGAGTCCTTCCTGCACACGGCGCGGCGTCTGGTGGATCTGGGGCTGAGCTATCTTTCCCTGGACCGGGCGGCCACCACCCTCTCCACGGGGGAGCGACAGCGGACGCAGCTGGCCAGGGCGGTGCGCAACCGCACTACCGGCACCCTCTATGTGCTGGATGAGCCCTCCATCGGCCTGCACCCGGCCAATCTGGAGGGACTGACCGGCGTGATGGATGATCTGGTGGCTGACGGCAACACCGTCGTGCTGGTGGACCATGACACGCAGGTACTCTCCCACGCGGACTGGCTCATCGAGCTGGGGCCGGGAGCCGGCGCGGGCGGCGGCAGAATCATCGCGGAGGGCACGGTGGCCGAGATCGCGGCGCGGCCCGACTCGATAATCGGTCCCTTTCTCTCTCCCGACTGCAAAAACATCCTCCGGCCGAGGGCAGCCCGGGAGGAGCTGTTTTCCCTGGGGAGCATCCACCTGGAGACCGGGGCGATCCACACCGTCAAACCCCTCTCCGTCTCCTTCCCGAAGGGGCGGCTCTCGGTGGTCACCGGGGTCTCGGGCTCCGGCAAGACCACCATGGTTCTCGAGAGCCTGATCCCGGCCCTGGAGGCCGGAATCGCGGGGAAAAAGCTGCCGGACCACGTCCGCTCCGTCACGGCGGAGGGGATCGGCCAGGTGAAGCTGATCGACGCCACGCCCATCGGCATTAACGTGCGCTCCACAGTGGCGACCTACGCCAACGTCCACGACGAACTGCGGAAGGTCTACGCCCGGACGGCGGACGCAAAGGAGCGGGGGTATAAGGCGGGGGACTTCTCCTACAACACCGGCGCTCTCCGCTGCCCCACCTGCGACGGCACCGGCCAGATCAGCCTGGACGTGCAGTTTTTGCCGGATGTGGACGTGCCCTGCCCGGACTGCGGCGGCGCACGCTACGCCAAAGAGGCCTGGCAGATACGCCGCGTGCGCAGGGACGGGCGCGCCTGCTCGCTGCCGAAGCTGATGGCCTGCAGTGTGGACGAGGCGCTGGAAGAGTGCGGGGACCTGAAAACCGTACAGACCCGGCTGCAGGTCCTGCACGACCTGGGCCTGGGCTATCTCACGCTGGGGGAGGAGACGCCGAGTCTCTCCGGCGGCGAGGCACAGCGCCTGAAGCTGGCCAGCGAGATGGGCAGGGGACAGGCGGACAGCGTGTTCGTATTCGACGAGCCCACCATCGGCCTGCACCCGCTGGACGTAAAGACCCTGGTGAACGTCTTCCAGCACCTGATCGACCAGGGGGCCACGGTGATCGTGATCGAGCACGACCTGGATGTCATTCGGAACGCGGACTTCGTGGTGGACATGGGGCCCGGCGGCGGGAAGGACGGCGGCAAAATTGTGGCGATCGGGACGCCGGAGGAGATCCGGGCAAACCCCCGCAGCGTCACGGGCCGGTATCTGTAAAAAAACAAAAGCCCGCCCGTCATCGGGGCGGAAAGACTGAGCAGGAACGGCGATGCAACCATGAAGCAATTCTGGAAAAAACACATTCTGATGAGAATTCTGATCTATCTTGTCCTGGGCGTGATCGCGCTGATCCTCTTTGCCCGGGTCTTCATGCGGGTCTATCCCGAGTTCGGCGGCAGGCCCACCCGCGCCGACCGCGCGGACTACCTGAAACGGGCCGGGGCGTACTACGACGGCGAGCGTTTTTTCTACCCGGAGGAGTGGAAGCTGCCCGGCGTTCCCGTCAATCAGAAGGTTTCGGCCAAGGACACGCGGCCGGTAAATCCCCTGCCGATGTCGGCGCCGGACTTTTCCCTCGCGGCCGATGACGACGTGACCGTCACCTGGCTGGGTCATTCCTCGCTCCTCATCCAAATGGACGGGAAGAACATCCTGGTGGACCCCATCTTCAGCAAGCGGGCGTCCCCTGTCCAGTGGGCCGGACCCGCCCGGTTCAGCGAGCCCTCCGTCACGGTGGACGAGCTGCCGGCAATCGACGCCGTGCTGATCACCCACGACCACTACGACCACCTGGACCGTGCGACGATCAAAGCGATGGAGGGGAAAACCGCGCGCTTTATTGTCCCGCTGGGCATCGACAGGCACATCGCCCGCTGGATCCGGGATGACAGCAAGATCGTCAATCTGGCCTGGTGGGAGAGCGTCACGCTGGACGGGCTGGAGATCGTCTGCACCCCGGCCAATCACCGCTCCGGCCGGGCGCTGGACAACCAGCAGACCACGCTGGTCTGCTCCTGGGTGCTGCGGGACAAGGAGCGCCAGATCCTCGAGAGCAGCGATACCGGCTATGGCGGGCACTTTGCGGAGATCCGCCGCCGCTTCGGGGACTTCGACCTCTTCCTGCCGGACAGCGGCCAGTACAACAGCAACTGGCATGACTGGCACATGTTCCCGGAGGAGAGCGCCCTGGCTGCCGAGACCCTGGGCGCCGCTGCGGTGATGCCCATCCACTGGGGCGCCTTCGTGCTCTCGGACCACGGCTGGGACGATTCCCCCGAGCGTATCGTGAGAGCCTGCGAGGAAAAGGGGATCGAAGTGCTCACGCCCCGGCTCTGCCAGACCTTCTCTCTGAGCGGCTCAGAACAGGTTCAGGACCGCTGGTGGAGAGAGCTTGCGTAACAAAAGAGACGCTGCGAAAGCAGCGTCCCTTTTGCTTGATGCACTCAGCCGATGGCGACGTAGTCGTCGGGGACGGTGATGCTGAGAGCCTGGCAGATCTCACTGTTGTATTCCTTGGTAAACTGCGGGGCGTAGCGCACAGCCATCTGGGACACGTCCGCGCCCTCCAGCAGGATCTCCGCGGCCATCTCGCCGCAGGCGTAGCCGATGTCGTGGTAGCTGATGGAGAGAGTGGCCACACCGCAGCCGGAACAGATGCCCTCCTCGCCGGCCACGATGGGAACACCCGCGTTCATCGCCACATTGTGGATGGCCTCGGTGCAGGAGGCGGCGGTGTTGTCGGTGGGGATGTAGAGCACATCACATTCGGAGCAGGCGGTCTCGGTGACAGAGGAGACGAGGGAGGAGTCGGAGAAGGAGAAGCGCCGGACCTCGTAGCCCATGCCCTCCAGGATGGGCTGGATGACGTTGACCTGGTAGAGGGAGTTGGCCTCACCCTCGCAGTAGAGGATGCCCACGGTTTTGGCCTCGGGGAAGAGCTCATGGAGCATCGCGGCCTGGCCGTCCAGGGGTGCCAGATCGGAGGTGCCGGAGATATTGGTGCCGGTGACGCCGGTCCAGTCGTCAATGCCCAGAGCGGAGCCGAAGTCTGTGATGGAGGTGGCGAGAACCGGGATACGCTCGCCGTCGGTGGCGGTGGCGGAGGCCGCGGCCTGGAGGGCCGGGGTGGCGTTTGCCATGATGAGATCCACTTCCTCGCTCACGAACTGGCCGCAGATGGTGGAGCAGAGGGCGGAGTCGCCGGAGGCGTTCTGCTCGATAAAGGTGACTTTGTCACCCAGCTTTTCCACAAGGGCTTCCTTAAAGCCTTCGGTGGCGGCGTCCAGCGCCGGGTGCTGGACCAGCTGGCAGATGCCGACGGTGAAGCCAGGTGCGTCATCGGCGGCGGAAGAAGCCGCGTCTGCGGGCGCCGCGGCGGGGGCGGCGGTTGCCGCGGGAGCGCTGCCTGAGCAGGCGGCCAGCAGCAGGATCATGGCGAGAGTGAGGATGATGGCGAGTGTCTTTTTCATGTTTGTGTGCCTCCTTGGTTTTACGGGATTTGGTTTTCCTTTTCAAGCAGGGAAAAGAAAAGCGCCGCACAGCGATCTGTGCGGCGCTTTTCCGGTGACGGGTTGTGTGATTATCCCCGTGCATGACCAGGCGTTTCTTTGCAGCACAAATCGCTATTTCTTTTTCCAAAAAAGAAATAGTCAAATCCGTATGCAAAGCGGAACGCAGCGGTCATGGTCGTATCTCCCTTGTTTGATGTGGCGACTTTAACACTTTTTACAGCTGAAGTCAATGAATTTTTCCTATCAACCAATCAATTTGGTGGATTGCAAAAAGACAGGCGCCCGGGAAAGCCCGCGCTTTGTGAAGATTTCCCACGCAAATGCCTGCTCAGTAGAGCAGCAGGATGTTCGCCGGGGCGATGCCCAGTTCCCCGGGAAAGCTGGCGGGCCGCCGATCCTTGGGGATGCGCCACCAGATGGGCGGGCTCGCGGGGTCCTGGCCCAAAAAGCGAAACTGCAGGATGATCTCAAAGGGCTCCTCCATCTCCTCCACATAGGTGATGGGGAAGCGGTTCTGGTTGGTGCTCACGCCGAAATAGTGGGCGCGGATGCCCACGGCCTTCAGATCGTCCCTGACCGGCACCGCGGATTTCAGGCGGATGCCCCAGGAGGGGACTTCCACCTCATACTCACCGCACTTGACGGCCTCGGCAATGTTCTTGCAGCCGGTGAGGGAGGCGGCCGCCGCGCTGCCGGGGTCGGCAAAGAGCTGCTTGGTGGGCTGGACGGTGAGGAGCCTGCCCGCGTCCATGACGGCGATCATACGGCTCATGTTGTAGGCCTCGTTGCGGTCGTGCGTCACCATCAGCACCTCGCGCCCGAACTGCTGCAGCAGGTCCCGCAGCTCGATTTTCAGCGCGTCCCGCAGATGTCCGTCCAGGGCGGAGAAGGGCTCGTCCAATAACAGGAGCTGCGGCTCGCTGACCAGGATCCTGGCCAGGGCGGCCCGCTGCTGCTGCCCGCCGGAGAGCTGGGCGGGGCGGTGGTTCTCCAGACCCTCCAGCCGCATCAGCCGGATCATATCCTGCGATCTCCGCTCCCGCCTGGCCCGGTCCTTTTCCCGGCGCAGGCCGCAGAGGATGTTCTGTCGCACGGTCATATTGGGAAACAGGGCGTAGTTCTGGAAGAGGTAGCCCACCCGGCGCTCCTGGGGCGGGAGATTGATCTTTTCTTTCGAGTCGAACAGTACCCGGCCGTCCAGCTCGATGTGGCCCTCGTCCGGGCGTTCGATGCCGGCGATGCATTTGAGCGTCATGCTCTTGCCGCAGCCGGAGGGGCCCAGAAGGCAGGTCACGCCGTTTTCCGCCTGAAAGGCGGCGTCCAGGCAAAAGCCGCCGAAATCCCGGTGGATATCCACGATCAGACTCATTGCTTCACCGCCTTTTTCTGCTTGGCCTCCAGGAGGTTCACGGTCAGCAGCACCACCGTGCTGATGGCAAGGTTGACCATCACCCAGAAGAAGGCGCCCGCCTCGTCGTCGGTGCGCCAGAGCTGGTAGACCGTGGTGGAAATGGTGGCGGTGCGCCCCGGTATGTAGCCGATGAGCATGCTGGTGGCGCCGTACTCGCCCAGGGCGCGGGCGAAGGCCAGCACCGTGCCGGCGAGGATCCCCTGGCGGCAGGCGGGCATGCGCACCCGCCAGAAGATATAGCTGTTGGAGAGACCGAGGGTCTTCCCGGCGTAGGCCAGGTTTTCGTCAAAGCTCTCAAAGGCGCCGCGGGCGGTGCGGTACATCAGCGGAAAGGCCACCACGGCGGCGGCGAGAATGCCGCCGTACCAGGTCATGACGAACTTCACGCCGAAGCGCATCAGAAAGATGCCCAGCGGCCGCCGTACGCCCACCAGCAGCAGCAGAAAGTAGCCGCAGACCGTGGGGGGCAGCACCATGGGCAGGGTGAGAAACACGTCCAGGATGCCCTTGAGCCAGCGGGGCAGCTTTGCCGCGTAATAGGCGAAAAAGATCCCTGCAAAGAAAACGATCACGCAGCTGATGGCGGCGATGCGCAGGGAGTTATAGAGGGGGTACCAGTCCATATTCATGACAAATCACTCAAAAAAGCGGGGCGGGAGTTTCCTCCCGCCCTCTGGTTTTTTACGCGGCAGGGGAGAAGCCGACGGATTCAAAGACGGCCATGGCCTCGTCGCTCTTGAGGTAGTCCAGGAAGGCCTGGGCGGCCTCGGCGTTGGCGCTGTTTTTCATGACGGCGGCAGGATAGATGACCTGGCCGCACATCTCAGAGGTCGCGGTATCGACGATCTCAAGACCCGCACTGGTGGCGTCAGTGGCGTAGACCACGCCGCAGTCGACCACGCCGCTGTCCTTGACCTGCGTGGTAACCTCTTTTACGTTCGTGCCGTAGGTCAGCTTGCCGGCACCGGCGAGAGCCTCCTCATCCAGACCGTAGAAGGCCAGGACCTTCTGGGTGTACTGACCCACGGGCACGTCGCTGTTGCCCATGGCCATCAGCAGATCGCCGCCCTTGAGCAGCTCGGCCAGCTGGTCAAAGGACTCGATACCCTTGGGGTTGCCCTCGGGGACGACCAGGGCCACTTTGTTTTCCAGAAGATTGACGCGGCTGCCCTGCAGCACGAAGTCCAGACCGTCGGGGTTGGCGTCACTGTCCTTGGAGGCGTCCAGCTGATTCATCTGTTTCTGGGCGGCGGAGATGAACAGATCGCAGGGTGCGCCCTCCTGGATCTGGGTCTTCAGCGTGCCGGAGGAATCAAAGCTGTAGTTGATGGTGACACCGGGGTTCGCGGCCTCGTAGAGGCCCTTGATCTCGGTGAGTGTCTCGGTCAGGGAGGCGGCGGCAAAGACCATCAGCTCCACTTCTTCGACCGGGGCTTCCTCAGCGGGGGCGGGTTCTTCGGCGGGAGCGGGCTCCTCAGCGGGGGCGGGCTCGGCGGCCGGCGCGGGGGCTTGGGTAGCTGCGGGTGCGGCAGAGGAGCCGCAGGCTGCCAGCGCGAAGATCATGCAGAGCGCAAGCAGCAGTGCCAGGGTTTTCTTCATGGGTATCTTCCTCCTTTTCCCGTGTTTCAGGGAAAAATGTATTATATAAACACGGCTTTACGTGCTTATACCGGAAGAAAAAAAGGGAGGGGCGGCTCAGACGCCTTTGCCGAAGCCGCAGTTGGGGAAGTGGCAGACCTTGCAGTTGAGGCACAGGCCGCCGTGGCCGAGACCGGCCAGGTGCTCCTTCGTGATGGGGGTGTCCGTCACCAGATAGGGCAGCAGCAGGTCAAAAATGGTGCGCTTTGCGTACATGACGCAGCCGGGCAGTCCGCAGACCGGGCGTCCGTCCGGCATGTAGGAGACAAGGAACATGGCCCCGGGCAGCACGGGAGAGCCGTAGGAGACGATGTTCGCGCCACTGTTCTTGATGGCAAGGGGCGTGCGGTCGTCAGGGTCCACGCTCATGCCGCCGCTGCAGACCACCATCTCGCAGCCCTTGTCCAGCATGTCGAGGATGGCGGCGGTAATTTTCTCGTGGTCGTCGTTGAGGGTGACGTGCTCGGCCATGACGCTGCCGCCGAACTCTTTGAGCTTCTCCTCAATGACGGGGGTAAAGGTGTCCTGGATGCGGCCATAAAAGACCTCGTTGCCGGTGGTGACCACGCCCACCTTCTTGCTCTTCAACGGCAGCAGACGCATCAGCGGCTCCGGGCCGACCACGGCTTTGGCCTTTTCCATGCGCTCCTTCTCGATGATGAGCGGGATGACGCGGGTGCCGCAGAGCTTCTCGCCCTTCTTCACCACAAAGCCCGAGGCGCGGGTGGCGATCATCATGTCGCCCAGGGAGTTGACGGCGCGCAGACGCGGCAAGTCGATCAGCAGCAGGCCGTCGATATCGGCCACCAGCTCGATCTTGCCCTCCTTGGGCTCGGTGGCGTGCATGTTCTCGCTCATGCACAGATCCCGCAGGATCTCCGCCGCCTCGTCCTCGTGCAGCATGTTCTCGTTGTTTTCCCAGATATAGATGTGATCTTTGCCCACGCTCAGCAGCACGGGCACGTCCTCGGGCCGGATGATGTGCCCCTTGCGGAACACGGGGCCCTTCTTCTCATCCTTGATGATCTGTGTGATGTCGTGGCAGAGCATATGCCCTACCGCGTCCTCGGTCTTCATCAGCTTCATGACCGATCCTCCTCGTTGACTGTTTCAAATAAGCTCTGCCCGGCAGAGCGTGTTGAGTTCTTTCTTCAATGCCAGCGCCGTGTTCAGCCGCCGGCTGTGAGCCGCCCGGGCATCCTCTGTACGACAGCGCTCGCGTGTCGCGGCAAAGCGGTCCTCGATCGTGACAGTTCCGCTGCCTCTCACGGTCTTGTCCGCCAGAAACACGATGGCGGCTTCCGTCAGCCCCGGCGCCTCCGGCTCGTTGTGCTGCCGCACCAGCGCGGCCTCGTCGGCATAGCCCAGCTCCGCGAGCCACAGGGCGCCCAGCGCCGGGTGGTGGGGCCGCCCCTTGGCCAGATCGTGCAGCAGGGCCGCGCGCCAAATCAGCTCCCGGTCGAGGGAGAGGCCCTTTTGATTGACCGCGTCGCAGAGCCGGACCGCCTGTTCCGCCACGGCGCGGCAGTGGGCCATGAGCTTTTCGTCGGCTCCGGCGGCCCGCAGCAGGGCAAGACAGACCGCATCGGTCAGCGCCGGGTGGGGGGAGATCCCCACAGCTTCCACAACAAAGCCGTCCCCGTCGAATACCAGCGGTGTGACGGAGACATAGCCCAGCCTGCTGCGCTGCCCCGTCAGGGCGGCGATGGAGGATTTGTGGCTGACCGCGGCGATGTCGCCCTCGCTCTGACTGAGACAGCGGCGCACGGCCTGCTCCATGCGCGCCCGCAGCACCTCGCCGGACTCGGCCCCCTCGGGCAGCAGGGAGGGATCCTGTTCCCGGGCTGCATAGAGCGCGGGGAATCGGGCCCGGATCTCCGTAAAGGGCAGCCCATCCCAGACGCCCATGTCCTGCTCTTCCAGTCCCGGCATCTCACGGGGCTCCGGGCAGAGGGGCAGCGCGGTCTCCCGGGCGCGCCTCAGCGTGCTGCAGAAGACGGCGGAGAGGTTTTTCAGCTCCGGCTGAAAGGGGAGCAGCGCCGCCTGCAGACGGCCCAGATCGCCCAGGGGCAGATCGGTCCTACCGCCGATGCACCAGCGCTCCCCAATGGGGATATCCGGCATGGCGTGGCGGATCAGATAGACGGTTCTCGGCATGGCTCCTCACAGTCCTTACAAGAGCGAATTGTAAATAAAAACATTTTGATAGTTTGAAGTATACCTCTCTTGCGTAGGAAAGTAAAGAGGGAAATCTCTGTACAAACTGTTTCAGTTGTTCTATAATTTGCAAAAAAGGAAACAAGGGGGTGTGCGCATGGAGCTCTATGTCTGGGGTATCGGCTGCGCCGCGGGGGATCTGACAGACCGGGGCCTGACGCCGGAGAAGATCACGGCCTTTGTGGACAGCAGTCCGAACGCCGCAGCGTTTCTCGGACGCCCGGTGCTGCGTCCGGAGGCGCTGCGGGGCATGGAGGAGGGTCTCATCCTGGTGGCAAGCCGCCATGCAGAGGAAATCGCCCGTCAGGCCGCCGCCCTCGGCATCCGGGAGGACCGGCTGCTGTTTCTGAAAAACAACTGGGAGGCCAAAGACCGCAACAGCGCCTACGCCGCGGCGGAGGGTCTGCTGCCGCCGGAGCAGATCGAGGCGCTGCGCCGCGCCCCGCATCTGGTGCGGGAGCCGCTGTGCATCTCGAACAGCCCCCTCACGCAGCGGGATCTGGAAAACGACTATGTCCGTCTGCGCACACTGGAGCTGCTCTGCCGGGAGCTGGACGCCGTCCCCGGCGCGGCGGCGGAGCTGGGGGTCTACCGGGGCGGCTTTGCCCGCTGCATCAACGCCCTGCTGCCGGAGCGGGAGCTGTACCTGTTTGACACCTTCACGGGCTTTGACGAGACGGAGGCCGCGTCCTGCGGCGCGGGCTTCCGGGACGCCCACCGGAACACCGGGGCGGAGAAGGTGCTGCGTCTGATGCCGCACCCGGAACGGGTGCAGATCCGGCAGGGGCTTTTCCCCTCCACGGCGGAGGGATTGGAGACGCGCTTTGCGCTGGTGAGCCTGGACGTGGACCTGGAGGAGAGCACCCTGGCGGGGCTGCGCTGGTTTTATCCGCGGCTGAGCGCGGGCGGCTATCTGCTGCTGCACGACTATCTTTCCCCCAGGCTGCCCGGCGTGCGCCGCGCGCTGGAGCGCTTTCGCGCGGAGTGGGAGGGACCGGTCCCCGGTGTGCCTGTCTGCGATATCAATGGCTCCCTGGTGCTCCCCAAATTGTGAAATTTTGCAAGTTTCCGATAAAGCGAACAAAAAATGCCGGGGCCAATCTGACAGGGTGCACAAAAAACAGCTCGCAATTTCTGCGAGTTGTTTTTTTGTGTAAGTTGAAACTGACAGGGAAAAAGGCGTACTATATTTTTTGGGAAGAAACGCGCAAAGGAGGAATCCAATGGAAGAAGAACTCTTTGAACTGGCAGCCGACAGCGTGATCGTGGAGGTCACGGATCCGAAGACCGGCAAGGTTTACCGGCGGGAACTTCCCATCGACTACTACGAAAACGCAAATTTCCTGCGCCTGAGCGGTGAGAATCTGGATGGGAGCCTCTCCCAGCTGATCTTCTACACGGCCCGGGGGATCGAGAGAATGCAGGACATCACCGGCCGCGGCGCCGATCACGACGCCTGCGGCGAACATTAATCTGTCCACCGTAATTGCAAATACAAACTTTACAGGAGGAAAATGTATGATTAAAAAAACACTGGTTATCAACGGCGTGACCCGCAACCTGGTGCTCGACGGCAGCGAGACCCTCGCCACCGTTCTGCGTGAGCATCTGCTGCTCACCGGCTGCAAAATCGGCTGCGGCGAAGGCCACTGCGGCGCATGTAATGTCATCGTCGACGGTGAGATCAAAAAGGCCTGTATCTGGAAGATGAGCAAGATTCCCGACGGCGCCAAGATCACCACCATCGAGGGTGTCGGCACCCTGAGCGACATGCACCCCCTGCAGGTCGCCTGGATGGCTTACGGCTGCGCACAGTGCGGCTTCTGCACGCCCGGCTTCATCATCAGCGCCAAGGTCCTGCTGGAGAAGAACCCCAATCCCACCAGAGCCGAGGTCCGCGACTGGTTCAACAAGCAGAGAAACCTCTGCCGCTGCACCGGCTACAAACCCCTCATCGACGCCACCATGGCCGCTGCCGCTGTTCTGCGGGGCGAGATGAAGAAGGAAGACCTGATCTTCAAGCCCACCGGCGACTCCATCAAGGGCACCAAGTACATCCGTCCTTCTGCCGCGCAGAAGGTCACCGGCACCTGGGACTTCGGCGCTGACGACGCCCTGAAGATGCCCGGCTGCCTGCGCCTGGCCCTGACTCAGGCCAAGGTCTCCCACGCCAACATCAAGAGCATCGACACCTCCGAGGCCGAGAAGATGCCCGGCGTTGTGAAGGTCATCACCTACAAGGACATCCTGGCCGCCGGCGGCTCCAACAAGATCAACGGCCTGGTCATGCTGCCCAAGCACAACAAGACCGACGGTTTCGAGCGCCCCGTCCTCTGCTCCGACAAGATCTTCCAGTTCGGTGACGCCATCGCCATCGTGGCCGCCGACACCGAGGCCCACGCCCGCGCCGCTGCCGACGCCGTGAAGGTTGAGATCGAAGAGCTGCCCGCCTACATGAACGCGCTGGACGCCATGGCCCCCGACGCCATCGAGATCCACCCCGGCACCCCGAACGTCTTCTTTGAGACCAACTGCATCAAGGGCCCCGACTTCGACTGGGATTCCATTCCCGATTCCCAGCAGGTCGAGATCGAGAGCTATTGCTCCCGTCAGCCCCACCTGCATCTGGAGCCTGACTGCGGCTATGGCTACATCGACGAGGACGGCATGGTCACCGTGCACTCCAAGTCCATCGGCATCCACCTGCACATGCCCATGATCGCCGGCGGCATCGGTGTTCCCATGGAGAAGCTGCGCCTGGTCCAGAACCACGCCGGCGGCACCTTCGGCTACAAGTTCTCCCCGACGAACGAGGCTCTGATCGGCGCTGCTGTGAAGATCCTGGGCTGCCCCGTCTCCCTGAACTTCAACCAGTTCCAGAACATCACCTACACCGGCAAGCGTTCTCCCGCCTTCATGCACATCAAGCTGGGCGCCGACGCCAACGGCAAGCTGCTTGCTCTGTGGGGCGACAACTATGTTGACCACGGCCCGTACTCCGAGTTCGGCGATCTGCTGACCATGCGTCTGAGCCAGTTCACCGGCGCCGGCTACGGCATCAACTCCATCCGCAACAAGAGCCAGACCGTGTTCACCAACCACGCTTGGGGCTCCGCCTTCCGCGCCTACGGCTCTCCCCAGTCCTTCATGGGCTCCGAGATCGCCATCGACTGCCTGGCCGCCAAGATGGGCATTGATCCCTTCGAGATGCGCGCCATGAACTGCTACAAAGAGGCAGAAGGCACTACCATCCCCACCGGCTATCCCCCCGAGGTCTACTGCGAGGAGGCCCTGTTCGACAAGGCCCGCCCGCTGTATGAGGCCGGCAAGAAGAGAGTCGCCGAGAAGAACGCCGCCTCCGACGGCCGCTACAAATACGGCATCGGCGTGTCTCTGGGTGTTTACGGCTGCGGCCTTGACGGTGTGGACTCCTCCTCCGCCTATGCCGAGCTGAACAAGGACGGCACCGTCACCATGTACGCCTCCTGGGAGGATCATGGCCAGGGCGCCGACATGGGCATTGTCACCGCCGCGCACGAGACGCTGCGTCAGGCCGGCTTCAAGCCCGAGGACATTCGCCTCGTCATGAACGACACCAAGTTCACCCCGAACTCCGGCCCTGCCGGCGGCTCCCGTTCCCAGGTCATGACCGGCAACGCCTGCCGCCTCGCCGCTGAGGCTCTGATCGCCGAAATGAAGAAGGACGACGGTTCCTTCCGCACCTATGACGAGATGGTCGCTGACGGCAAGAAGCTGAAGGTCGAGGGCAACTGGGTCACCACCTTCTGCGCCGATCACCCGATCGACCAGGATACCGCCCAGGGCGATCCCTTCGCCACCTACATGTACACCATCTTCCTGCCCGAGGTCTGCGTCGACACCCAGACCGGCAAGGTCAAGGTGGAGAAGTTCACCTGCGTGGCCGACGTCGGCACCATCATGAACCGTCTGCTGGTGGAAGGCAACTTCTACGGCGGCCTGGCTCAGGGCATCGGCCTGGCCCTCAGCGAGGACTTCGACGATCTGGAGAAGGAGACCAGCCTGCTCAAGTGCGGCATCCCCTATCCCAATGACATTCCCGATGACATCGAGCTGCACTTCAACGAGACCTACCGTCCCAACGGCCCCTACGGTGCCGCCGGCTGCGGCGAGGCCCCGCTGGATGCTCCTCACCCCGCCATCCTGAACGCCATCTACAACGCCACCGGCGCCCGGATCACCCGCATCCCCGCACGGCCCGACAAGGTTCTGGCCGCGCTGAAGGCCCTTGGCTAAGTCTTTGCAAAGCAACAAACCCATGCTATAATAGAGAGGCCCGAAAGGGCCTCTCTGCCTATAGTCAAACCCCTGACTCCAGGAACAGACCTGTAAGGGGAGAGTGCAGAGAGGGGACGGGGAGTCCCCTTTCTGCGTTCAATCCGCGCGAAACAGAAAACGATCTGTTTCGCTTCTTAAACAGTCGAAAACCTTTCGACTGTTTAAGAGGCCCGAAAGGGCCTCTCTATTCCCATTCTCTGAATCTGAAAACAAAGGGTGATTGCCATGAGCCAGATCCAGGAACGCGGTTCCACCCATGTGTATAAAGTCAACAAGATCTCCAAGGAGGAAATCGACTCCATGGTGAGTCGCTGCGTCTTCGAAAACCCGCCCTTCTGCAGCGCGGCCTGTCCTCTGAAGCTGGACACCCGGGCCATGCTGAAGGCCGCGGCGGAGGGCGATTTTAAGAAGGCCCTGCTGCTGTATGAGAAGATCGCGGTCTTTCCGCTGATCCTCTCCGCCGGCTGTGAGGCGCCCTGCGAAAGCAAGTGCCGCCTGTGTGAAATCGGAGAGGGCGTCGCCATCCGGGACGTGGAGGCCGCCGTTGCAAAGTACGGCGTGCAGTCCAGGCTCGGCGGGGTCTTCCGCAGTAAAAAGAAAAAGACTGTGGCTATCTTCGGTTCCGGTCTGTTTTCGCTGTTTCTCGCGGGCGAAGTGGAGAAAAAGGCCTATCCGCTGACGGTCTTCTGTGAGGAGCCGGAGATCGAGAGCTTCCTCAGGCGGGAGACGGGTTTTCTCCCGGAGGACGCCTTCCAGCTGGAGCTCAAGCGCCTGAAGGGCAAGGATATTCAGTTTGAATTCGGCTGCACGATCGACAGCGCCTTCTTTGCCGAAAAGCGCGGGGCGTTCGACGTGGTCTGTCTCAGTGAGGAGATCGCCCGGCGCGTACTGCCGGACGCCGTCTGCATCCCGGAGCTGATGTACGCGGAGCGGGAGAACGTGGTCCTCGGCACCGGCGAGGGCGTGATGGCCGCGGCCTTCGGCGCCAAGAAGGCCGCTCTGACCGTGGACCGACTGGCCCAGAAGCTGGACCCGCGCAACACCAGGGGCGAGGAGGGAGCCGTGGAGACCCGTCTCTATACCGACCTGAGCGAGGCCAGAGCCCTCAAGCGCGTGGAAAAACCCGCCGGGGGCTATACCAGGGAGCAGGCGGTGGAGGAGGCCGGCAGATGCATCCAGTGCCACTGCGAGGAGTGCATGAAGAGCTGTGCCTACCTCAAACACTACAAGAAGCACCCGGGGCTGCTGTCCAAGGAGATCTACAACAACACGCAGATCATCATGGGCGACCACCAGCTCAACAAGCCCATGAACGCCTGCGCCCTCTGCGGCCAGTGCACGGTGGTCTGCCCCAACAATTTTGATATGGCGCATGTCTGCGCCTCGGCGCGGCGGAACATGGTGTCCACGGACAAGATGCCCCTGGCGCCCCATGAATTTGCGCTGATGGACATGCTGTTTTCCAACGGTGAGGCCTTTCTCGCGAGACCCCAGCCGGGTATGGAGACCTGCAAGTATGTCTTCTTCCCGGGCTGCCAGGCCACGGCTATCGCGCCGGAGACGGTGCGTGCCGCCTATGAGGATCTCTGCGAAAGGCTTGACGGCGGCGTGGCGCTGATGCTGGGCTGCTGCGGCGCCATCTGCGACTGGGCCGGCCGCTTCGAGATGCAGGAGAGCACCCGCGAGTTTTTGCTCAATGAGCTTGCAAAGCTCGGCAATCCCGCCATCATCGCCGGCTGCCCCACCTGCGCCAGGGAACTGCGGGAGTCCGTGGGCGGTGAGATCGTGGGCATCTGGGATGTGCTGGAGTGGATCGGCCTGCCGGCCGGGGCAAAGGGCCTGGACCGCCCTGCTGCCCTTCACGATTCCTGCGGCGCACGCGGTGACGCCCACACCCAGCAGGCCATCCGCGGCCTTGCGGAGAAGCTGGGCGTACAGCTGGTGGAGACCGCGTACTCCGGCGACCGCAGCCCCTGCTGCGGCTACGGGGGACTGACCGCCTACGCCAACCGCGAGGTGGCCCACGAGATGAGCGAGAAATGTCTGGAGCGCTCCGACGCGCCCTATATCAGCTACTGTATGGCCTGCCGGGACCGCTTCGCCCGGGAGGGGCGGGAGTCGCGGCACATCCTGGAGCTGATCTACGGCACAGATGCCGGCGCCCCGCCGGATATCAGCGAGAAGCGGTATAATCGGCTGACGCTGAAAAACGATCTGCTCAGAGAACTCTGGCTGGAGGAACCCATGGAGAAGAAACTGCCTTACAAGCTGGACTTTACAGTCGAGGCCCGGGCCATGATGGACGACCGGATGATCCTGGTGGAGGACGTCATCTCCGTCATCGACGCGGTGCGCGAGACGGGTGAGTGCATTTTTGACGAGGAGAGCGGTCTGCTGATCGCCCGCCGCCGGGTGGGCAACGCCACCTTCTGGGTGAAGTTTTCCCGGGAGGAGGACGGGCACTACCTGGTGCACCGGGCCTGGAGCCACCGCATGAACGTGGTCAAACGGGAGGGTTAGTATGGCGGAGAAGAATTATTACACCATAGATCCCCAGGGGAAGCTCAGATGTATGAAGTGCGGCGTGCCCCTGGAAAAGGGCAAGGCCAAGTTCCTCTATCTGGACAACGGCTTTCCCGTGGAGCTGCCCGTCTGTCCCGTGTGCGGCTTTGTCTATGTGCCGGAGGAGCTGGCACTGGGCAAGGTGGCCTCGGTGGAGCGGGCGCTGGAGGACAAATGAACGGACACCCGGGGGGCGAGGAGCACACACGGCGGATGCTTCAGCTGGCGGCGATCCCCGCGGGCGGCCGGATCCTGGATCTGGGCGCCGGGTCCGGGGAGAGCCTGCGCCTGATGCAGAGCCTGGGCTACCGGGCGGAAGGCATCGATCTTGCGCCCCGGAGCGCTGAGGTCAGGCAGGGCGATCTGCTGCGCGCGCCCTATCCGGACGGCTGCTTTGACGGGCTTTTGAGCCAGTGCGCCTTTACCCTGAGCGGGGACGTACCCGCCGCTTTTCGGGAGAGTTTTCGGCTCCTAAAGCGCGGAGGCGCGCTGCTGTTCTCGGACGTCTGCTTTGAAGATCCCGTCCCTCTCGCGGAGGCGGCGGGCTTTCGGGTGGAATATGACGAGGACCTGACCTGCGCGTGGAGAGAGTATTATCTGGAGGCCATTTGGCGCGGCACGGCGGAGACCTGCCGTATCCGCGGCAAGTGCTTTTACCGGATGCTGATTTGCAGAAAGGATGACGGCAATGGACTTGTTTGACCGCATTATGGAGCTGAGCCGCTGCGGATATTTCTGCGGCCAGATCCTGGCGATCCTCCTGCTGGAGACCCTGGGGGAGGAGAACCCCGGCTTCGTGCGGGCCATGGGCGGCCTCAACGGCGGTGTCGGCTTTTCCGGCGACGTGTGCGGCTGCATGACCGGCGGGGCCTGTGTGATCTCCTATCTCACGGGCAAGGGGGAGGATACCGGCATGGATCACCCCGAGCACAAGAGCGCCATGGGGGAGTTTACCCAGTGGTTTACCGAGGAGAACATGATCAACTTCGGCGGTATCGACTGCCGGGACATCACAAAGGGCAACCCCGCCAACCGGGTGGAACTCTGCCCCGGGATCATTGCCGACACCTACACCAAGTGCATGGAAATCCTCTCGGAAAAGGGCCTGATATGACACGCAGCCGCATTGACAGCTTGATACAAATGCAGGAGGGACTGCCGGAAGTGACCCGGCAGTCCCTCGATAAGCTTCAACTGGAGAAGCTCAACCGGGTTCTGAAAAGGGAGAAGGAGCGGGGCGGCTTCTACCGGAACCTGCCGGAGCGGCTTTCCAGCCTGGAGGAGCTCTCCGCCCTGCCCTTTACCACCGAGGAGGATCTGGCCCAAAACGCAGCGGGTCTGCTGCTCTGCTCCCAGGGGGAGATCCAGCGGGTGCTGTCCGACGCCACCTCCGGCACGACAGGGGCGGCCAAGCGCGTCTTCTACACCGAGGGCGACTGCAGGCACACGGTGGAGCTCTTCATGGCGGGGCTGGGAGAACTGATCTTCCCCGGCAGCGTCACCATGATCTGCTTCCCCTTCTCCGGGCCCCACGGCCTGGGGGAGCTGATCGCGGAGGCGATTGAGGGCCTGGGAGCCCGGCCCCTGAAGCTGGGTGCCGGGCTGAGCTATGGAGAATTGGAACAGGTCATGCGGGAAGAGAGGCCGGACACCTTCGTGGGTATGCCGGTGCAGCTGCTGAGCATGCTGCGCTGCTGCGGCCGGGGCAGTCTGAAGCGCGCCCTGGTCAGCGGGGACGCCTGTCCCGACGCGGTGATAGTCGAGGCGGAGAAAATCCTGGGCAGCCGCCTTTTTCCCCACTACGGCTCCCGGGAGATGGCCCTGGGCGGCGCCATCTGCTGCCCGGCCCACGCGGGTATGCACCTGCGGGAGAACCACGTGATTGCGGAAATCGTCGACGAAGCCGGCAGGGTCCTGCCCGACGGCGAGACCGGGGAGCTGGTGATCACCACCATCGGCATGGAGGCCATGCCTCTGATCCGCTACCGCACAGGGGACCATACCCGGATCCTGCCGGGGCCCTGTCCCTGCGGGAGCGCGGTCAAGCGGCTGGACAGCCTGCTGCGCCAGGGGGAGGCGGCCCGGATCGCGGAGCTGGACGAGCTGCTTTTCTCTCTGCCCTTCGTGGTCGACTACCGCGCGGAGCGGCGAGAGGGGAAACTGAACCTGGAAGTGCTGAGCTGCGGCGAGGGGCGTCTGCCGGCGCTGGACGCGGAGATCACGCTGCGCCCGGTGCGGCCGGAGGATCGAAGCCTCTACCGCGGCAAGCGAAGGATCGAGTAGAGTATGAGCGTGAAAAAGCCCTGCCCGTTATCCGGGCAGGGCTTTTGTGTGCGGGGACGGTTCAGCGCTCGTTTCCGCGGAAGAAGAGACCCAGCATGCCGGGGCCCACATGGGCGCCGGAGAAAGGCTCGTGCATGCAGATGGTGATGGGGATGTCCGGAAGGATCTCGTGGACGAGATCGGCCAGATACTGGGCGTCCTCCAGACAGTCGCCGTGGGAAATGCAGATGCGCTGATCGTCGGTGAGCATCCGCTTCTCCTCAAACTTCTTGGCCAGGGCCTCGATGGATTTGCGGCGGCCGCGCACCTTGGAGCAGGAGATGATGTGGCCGGTGCTGTCTCCAAAGAGGATGGGCTTGATGTTCAGAACTGTGGCGATCTTCGCGGTCATGCCGCTGACGCGGCCTGTGTTTTTCAAAAAGTTCAGATCATCCACCGTGAAGTACTGGCAGGTGTGGGGCACCTCCGCATCCAGAATCTCGGCGGCCTTGCGCACGTCGACCCCGTCCCGGCTCAGCTCTGCCGCGCGCACGGCCAGCAGGCCGTTGCCGAAGCCGCAGCCCAGAGAGTCCACAATGTGGACAAAGCGACCCTCGTAGAGCTCCATCAGCTCCTCAGCCGCGATCCGGGCGGCATTGTAGGTGCCGCTGATGCCGGAGGACATGGAGATATAGATGATGTCCGTTCCCCGGGCGAGGATGGGCCCGAAGCGGGAAAGAAACAGCTGGGTATTCAGGAGACTGGTGCGGACGACCTTTCCCTTTTTCAGATCCTCATAAAAACTGTGGCCGTCGAAGCTGTCCACATCGCCCCAATAGGTCTCGGGCACGCCGTCCACGGTGTAATCGCAGGGCAACAGCTGGATGCCATCCAGCATTTGTTTGGGCAGATTGGCGCTCCCATCCACAAAAACAGCAAAAGACATGGTAATGATCCTCCTGCAGTTGCCCGCCCCGCTGCCGCCTCCGGGGCGAAATCGGTCGAAACAGACAAGCATCTAATCTTGCGAATTATATTACCACACGCGATAAATCATGTCAACCAAAAAAGCTGCGGATGTTTTCTTGATTTTTGGATTACTTGTGGTATAATATCTTATCACAAAAACTGGAACTAAATGGGGATGAGATCATGACCTTTGACAAAGCCCTGATCGCCGGAAAGCTGCGCCGCTGGGAGAAGTATCTGGACGAGTACCGCCTTCCCGCCTGGGAGGAGCTGCCGGATATCGGCCTGTATATGGACCAGGTGGTGACGCTGCTGACCCAGTATCTGGACTACATGCCGCCGGAGATGAAGGAGGAGCAGATCATCACACCTGCCGCCATCAACAACTATGTGCGCAAAAAGATCATGCCCGAACCGGTCAAAAAGAAGTATTACCGCCGGCACATCGCCTATCTCATCATGGTCTGCACGCTCAAGCAGTGCCTCAGTATCCCCACCCTGCAGGCAATCATCCCCGCCGGCCTGGATGAGGAGGAACTGAAGCAGACCTATTCCTCCTATGTCAAGCGCCACCGCATGGCCTGCACCTATTTTGTCAAACAGGTGCGCATCGCCGCCGGCGGTATCCTGGACCACGAGCCGGAGTCGGAGATCGCCACCGACGACACGGGGGATCTGATCTCCATGGTGGCGGTAATCAGCGGCTTTGCCCGGCTGCTGGCGGAAAAGCTCCTGCTGCTGGACGGCAAGGATCTGGAAAACGGCGGCAGCATCGAGGTGTGCTCTCATGGCGGAGAGCAGTGAACGCGTGTCGGCCGCGCCGGAGATCGTGTATGACGACGGCACGGTGCTGGTGTGTGTCAAACCCGCGGGTGTCCTCTCCACGGATGAGCCCGGCGGCCTGCCAGGCCTGCTGCGGGAGAGACTCGGAGATGAAAAGACGGACCTGCGGACGGTCCACCGCCTGGACCGGGCCGTCGGTGGGCTGATGGTGCTGGCCCGGGGAGGGGCTTCCGCCTCCGCGCTCAGCCGCCAGATCCGGGAGGGGAGCTTCGAAAAGGAATACCTGGCTGTGGTGCACGGCGAGACCGCGGACTGTGATACCCTGCGGGATCTGATGTTCCGGGACAAGGCGCGGAAGATGAGCTTTGTCACCGACCGGCCCGCCAAGGGCGTGCAGGAGGCGGTCCTGCGCTATGAGACCCTTTGGCGGCGGGAAGGCCTGAGCTGTGTCCGCATCGCCCTGGAGACGGGGCGTACCCACCAGATCCGCGTGCAGTTTGCCTCCCGCGGCTGGAAGCTTGTCGGAGAGCGAAAATACTGTGAAAACCCTGACCCCTGTCCGCTGGCGCTGTTTTCCTGCGGCCTTTCCTTTGACCATCCCGTGACAGGGGAGCGGCTGCGCTTTGAACAAAAGCCGCCCGCTGTCTGGCCTTGGACGCTTTGTGAAGAACTTAACTCAGAATAAGCCAAACGGCGGTTGCAAACCCGCCCTTTCTGGGCTATAATGAAATCTACTCCACGGGTATGTCGGGGATGTTTTAAAAGGCATGGGGGCTGGTTCTCATGACACTTCTCTATCCCGCAATTTTTATCGGTTCGTATCTTCTCGGCTCACTGAGCCTTTCGATAATCGTCTCCAGTAAGCTCTTCGGCGGTGACATCCGCAGCATGGGCAGCGGCAACGCCGGCGCCACCAACATGGCCCGGGTCTTCGGCTGGACGGCGGGACTGCTGACCCTGGCCGGGGACGCGGCCAAGGCCATCATCCCCATGCTGATCGCAAACAAGCTGGCGGGGGACGTGGGCCTGGCTCTGGCGGGCCTTGGCTGCATTCTGGGGCACTGCTTCCCGGTGCTGCACGGCTTCAAGGGCGGCAAGGGCGTCTCCGTCGGCGGTGCGCTCGCCTTCGGGATCGACTGGCGTGTGGGTCTCGCGGTGGTAGGCAGCTTCCTGCTGGGGGCGCTGCTGTCCAAAAAAGTGTCGGTGGGCTCCATCTGCGGGGCCCTGGCCATCACCATCTCCAGCCTGATCTTCGGCATGAGCGCGCCGAAGCTGGTCCTGGCCGTGGTCAGCATGACGCTGGTGATCCTGCGTCACCGCCCCAATATCAAGCGGTTGATCGCGGGGACGGAGCCGGATTTTCGCGCCGGGAAGAACAAAATGAAAAAAGAGAATTAGGCATCAAACGCCCATCTCCCTGCGGAGGTGGGCGCCGGCATTTCGGAAGGTTTTACATTTTTTTAACCACTGCCGGGGCCGCGGCGGTATAATGATAGACAAGATTTCAGAAAAGGGAAGGTTGAATCCTATGAGCAAACGCGCGCTGGTCGTGGAGGACGACGAGAACATTGCCGAACTTCTGCGGCTGTATCTGGGGAAAGACGGCTTTGACGTGATGATCTCGCCCGACGGCGGCAAGGCCGAATCCATGTTCGATCTGTTCCAGCCGGACGTGGTGCTGCTGGACATCATGCTGCCGGTGAAGGACGGCTGGGAGGTCTGCCGGGAGATCCGGAAGAAATCCTCCACCCCCATCATCATGCTCACCGCCAAGGGGGAGACCGCCGATAAAATCAACGGCCTGAACATGGGCGCGGACGACTATGTGACCAAGCCCTTCGACGTCAAGGAGCTGCTGGCGCGCATCCACGCGGTCATGCGCCGCACCGATGCCGACGCGCCGGTGGAGAAGAAGCTGGTCTATGACAAGCTGGTCATCAACCTGGAGTCCTATGAGCTGATCGTGGACGGCAAGAAGATCGACACTCCGCCCAAGGAGATGGAACTGCTGTATCATCTGGCCGCCTCTCCCAACCGGGTCTACACCCGCAATCAGCTGCTGGACGAGGTCTGGGGCTTTGATTACTTCGGGGACTCGCGGACTGTGGACGTACACGTCAAGCGTCTGCGCGAAAAGCTGGAGGGCGTGTCCGACAAGTGGTGCCTGAAGACCGTCTGGGGCGTGGGCTACAAGTTTGAGGTAACCGAATAAGACGTGAAAAGCGAAAGCGCGCTGCGGAGCATTTGTTCCGCAGCGCGCTGTTTTATATACGGCTCAGCCGAGAAGCTTCGCCAGGGTTTCCAGCATCTTGGGAATGTCATAGGGCTTGGCCAGATGGCCGTTCATGCCGGCTTCCAGGGCCAGCTTGCGGTCCTCCTCAAAGGCGTTGGCCGTCACGGCGATGATGGGGATCCGCGCCTTGGCCGGATCGTCCAGCTGGCGGATGAGCTTGGCCGCCTCGTAGCCGTCCATGGTCGGCATCTGGATGTCCATGAGGATCACGTCATAGGTTCCGGCGGGGGCATCGCGCATCATCTCCACGGCGATCGCGCCGTCCGAGGCGATGTCCAGGGCAAAGCCGGACTCCGTCAGGATCGCCTGGGCGATCATCTGGTTCATCTCGTTGTCCTCAGCCAGGAGGATGCGCCTGCCGGAGAAGCTCGTCTTCTCCGCTGCCGGCGCCGTCGGCTGCACGATCCGGAAGGGCTCGGCCAGCACCTTGCGTAGCTCGGACATGAACAGGGGCTTGGAGCAGAAGGCGGTGACGCCGGCCTCCCGCGCCTCCTCCTCCACATCGGCCCAGTCGTATGCCGTGAGGATGATGATGGGCGCGGAATCGCCGATGACCTTGCGGATGCGGCGGACGGTCTCGATGCCGTTCATATCCGGCATCATCCAGTCCACGATATAGGTCCTGAACTCATCCCGCTGATCCAGCGCCTCCTTGGCGCGGATGACGGCCTCCTTGCCGTAGTTGGTCCAGTCCGGGCGCATGCCGATATCCCGCAGCATGGCGCAGACGGAGAGGCAGGTGTTGGTGTCGTCGTCCGCCACCAGCGCGCGCAGGCCGTTCAGCTCCGGCACCTGCTCCAGCCTGGTGGGGCTGCTGCTGAGCTTGCAGGGGATATCCACCACAAACTCGGTGCCCTTGCCCACCTTGCTGTTGACGTAGATGGAGCCGCCCATCATGTCCACGATGCTCTTGGTGATGGCCATGCCCAGACCCGTGCCCTGGATGCCGCTGACCGTACTGGTCTTCTCACGGGTAAAGGCCTCGAAGATGGTCTTCTGAAACTCCTCGCTCATGCCGATGCCGCTGTCCTTGATGCGGAATTCAAAGGTGGTCATCCCCGCGGAGAGGGCCGGCTTTTCGATCACGCGGAAGGTGATGGTGCCGCCGCTGGGCGTAAACTTGATGGCGTTGGAGAGAATGTTCAGACACACCTGGTTGAGGCGCAGCTTGTCGATGATAATGTCCTCGTTCACCACGTCCTGGGTGTCGATGAACAGATCCAGCTGCTTTGCGCTGATGTTGGCCTGGATGATGGTGCGCAGGTCGTGGATCAGCTCCGGCAGATGCACCTCCGTCTCGTCCAGCGTCATCTTGCCGGACTCGATGCGGCTCATATCCAGCACGTCGTTGATGAGACTCAGCAGATGCTGGCTGGACACGGAGATCTTGCTCAGGTAGTCCTTCACCTGCTCGCGGTTGTCGATATGGGAGGCGGCCAGGGCGGTGAAGCCCACGATGGCGTTCATGGGGGTGCGGATGTCGTGGGACATGTTGTTGAGGAAGGCGGTCTTGGCGCGGTTGGCGTGCTCTGCCGCCACCAGCGCGGTGGAGAGAGCTTCCTTCTGCGCCATGTCCTCCCGCACCAGCTCCGTCACGTTGCTGTGGTAGCCGCGCAGCAGGGTGACTCCGTCCTCCAGATATTTGGAGGCGCCGCCGCAGCGCACGTACATCGGCCCCCACTTGGGGTGCTCCCAGCGGTAGGTGTTTTCGGAGACCTTGCCCTCCAGCATTTCGCCCACGCTTTTCTGGACCGAGGCGAGGTCTTCGGGATGGATGCGGCTGTACCAGCCGGCGTAGATCTCCTCCTCCGTCAGGTCCTCGCCCTCAATGCCCAGCAGCTCCATCATCTTGGCGTTGCCGCGCAGGCGGGGCTCCTTGCCCTCCTGCAGCATGATGTGCCACATGCCGAAGCCCGCCTCGGCGATGATGTCCTCGGCGTCGGCCAGCTCCTGCTTGCTGTGCTCCAGCTCCCGGGCCTTCTCCTCCTGCTTTTTCTGCTCCAGACGCAGCTCGGTGGTGTCGGTTTTCAGGACGATGCAGTACTCGGATTCCGGGTCTACGGAGTAGAAGTCGAAGCGCTTGTAGAAAACGCCGTCGTCCATCTCCACCTCAATATCCACGGAGTAGGGCTCCCGGATGGGGAACATCTTGAACACCGTCTCCAGGGACATGGCCTCGCGGATCTCCTGGCGGTAGGCCTCTTCGTCCCGCAGGGCGGGGAGGATCTGTGTCTCCAGATACTCGCTGTAGGAGCCGTGCATGCTCCGGGGGAAGATGTTGCCGTGCCTGACGAAGCTGCTGTCGCCGATGGCCACGTCGTAGCGGTCACGGGCGATGTAGGCCACCAGATCAAACTGCCTGGCCAGGATCTTGCCCTGGATGGTGGAGGCCAGCTTCTCGGGGTTGTTGGGCTCCTCGGTGATAAACGCGATCAGATCGCCGGAGAAGGGGTGGCGCGTCACGTTCGCAACGCATTTGACATAGGCCACGGTGTCATCCGGAAGCCGGGTGTACAGGACTCGGCTCGCGGTCACGTTGCCGTCGAGATAGGCCCGGGTCAGCGCGTCGGCACTGAAGGCGTCGAGGAAGATCTCCTGCTCCTTCTCGATGGGAAAGTACTCGATGCGGCTCTGGATCGCCTCGGAATACCGGCGCCCGATGGTGTTGGCGGAATAGTGCGCCGTGCCGCTGGCCTCCTCCACCAGGTTCTGGGTGAGGTTGACGCGCAGCCGGACCAGGTTGTTGTCATCCTCCTGGTAGAAGCTGTCGCAGAGACTGGTGTAGATGCTCTGCAGCTGCTCCTCGTAATTCTTCAGCACCGTCACGTCCGCGTAGGTGCAGTAGATGTAATGCTCGTCGTAGTCGTCGATGAAAGCGTAGTGGGCGTTGCACCAGATGAGCTTGCCCTTGCTGCTGATTTTGCGCAGCGTCAGATCCTGGGTGCCGTCCGCCCCGACGCGGTTGCTCATCATATCGCGGACGGCCTGGCGGTCGCCCTCGTGGGTGCTCTCAAAGAAGCCCTCGCCGTCCATCAGCTTCTGGGCGTCCTCGCGGGAGGAGCACTCCATCATGTCGCAGAAGGCGGGCGTCACATAGAGGGCGGTGAGCGTGCCGTCCGCGTTCTGCTGCAGCAGGCAGGCCACGTTGTTCATCTGGGACACGACGCGCAGAAAGTGTACGCGGTATTCCTGCTCGTCATAATCGGCGATATCGGTGATCACAAAGCCCAGACAGCCCTCCGGCAGATCCAGGAGAGGTTCCATGTGGATGTGGAGCTTGGCGTGGGGGACATAGGTGGAGAAAGCGCTGGGCCGGCCCGAGCAGTACTGCTTCATCATCTGCAGCGTGTACTCGTCGATCAGGTGCTCCTCCACCGCCAGTGCGCCGAGAAATTCGGATTTCCCGTAGACCTTCTGAAAGTCCCTGGCGAAATTGCGGTTGCCGTAGACGATCCGGAAGTCGCGGATCTCACCGCCGGTGCCGCGCACCGTCTCAAAGATGAGGACGGTGACAGGGAGGTCGTCGTATCGGGATGTGTCATAGTTTTTCAAGCTGTTCATGTTCGTGTGCCTCTTCCCGGGTACGGATCAAAACACTGCACATCCGCAGTGCCGTACTTCCTTCATGCGATAGAGCGCGGTGTCCGCGTCCTGAAAAATGTCGCCCTCCGGCTTTTCCCGGTCGGAGAAAGCGACGCCCACGCTCAGGGAAACCGGCGGAAGATCGCCGCCGGGATGCTGCAGCAGGGTGTTGACCTGCTCCACCTTGTCAAAGACCAGGGCGCGCATGGCGCTGGTCATCCTCGTCATGATGACGACGAACTCGTCCTCTTTGAGCCGGCAGATATCGTCCACCGAGCGGAAGCTGCCGCGCAGCACCTCGGACACCCTTCGGATGATCTGATCGGTCCGCGCCCGGCCCTCCTGCTTCTTGAGCGCCTCATAGTCGTTGATGTTGGCGATCAGCACGGCGAGATGATCCTTGTCCGAATCGTGGAAGAGGATCTCAAAGGCCGTCTGGTTGTAGAGCCCCGTCAGCGAATCGTGGAGCGCGTCGTAGGTAAAGCGATCCTGGCGCTGCAGCTTTCCGGACTTTTTGCGCTGGATCTCCCGCTCCTTCTTCTCCGCGGCAAAGTGTTCAAACTCCGCCGGAGGCAGGGGACGGGCAAAGTAATAGCCCTGTACGATATCGCAGCCCATGGCTTTGAGCGTCAGCAGCTGCTCGGCGGTTTCCACGCCTTCGGCGATGGTGGGCACCTCCAGGGAGTCCGCCAGCTGGATCACGACCTCCAGAAGCCGGGTGTCTTTGCGCTCCTTGAAAGCGTTGCGGATAAACTGCATGTCCAGCTTCAGCGCGTCAATGGGCAGCGTGGAGATCATGTTCAGCGAGGAGTAGCCGGAGCCGAAATCGTCCATCTCGATCAGAAAGCCCAGCGCGCGCAGCGCCTTGACCTTATCCACCATCTGGTCCGAGTCCTCCGCGTAGGCCGACTCCGTGATCTCCAGCAGCAGCTCAGGATAGCTCAGGCCGTTTTCTTTCACGATCCCGGACAGCTTGTCCACCAGATTCGGGTCGTACAGGTCGATGCGCGAGACATTGACGGAGACGGGCACGGAGACGCCGAGCCGATCCTTCCAGTCGCGGATCTGCGCGGCTGCCTCGCGCCAGATGTATTCGTCCAGCTCCTGGATCAGGCCGTTTTTCTCAAACAGGGTGATGAAGAGCCCGGGACTGACCATGCCCAGCTTCGGGTGCTCCAAACGCACCAGGGCCTCCGCGCTGGTGAGTGTCGGCACGTCAGCGCGAATGTCGAACTTGGGCTGGAAAACAACCCGAAACTGCTTTTCGCGGATGGCGGTGGGAAAGTCGTCGATCAGCTGTTCGGCAAAGATCTCTGATTCCCGCAGGGTATCGTCATAGATGCCGATCGCCCGGGTGAAACTGTTCTTGACCGTGTCGGCGGCGAGCTTGGCTCTGTCGAAGCGCCGTTCAATGTCGATGGTCTTGTCCACATTGGAGTAGACACCCATGCGCATACGCACGCGGTTTTCGTTCTTGCCGCGGTCGTCCAGCATGATGGAGGCGGCCTCCAGGATCTTGGCGTAGTCCTGGCGGTGCGGACAGTAGACCAGGAAGGTGTCCGCCTCCCGGCGGCAGACGATGCCGTCGTCGTCCTTGACCATGTCCCGTACGCGCTCGCCGATACGGCGCAGCAGATCGTCTCCGAAGGCCTTGCCGTAGCGCTCGTTGATCGTGTGGAAGTGGTTGATATCCAGCACGATGGCGTCGGTGGCCAGATCCTTGTGGTAGACGTCAAACTGGGCGGCGTATCGGTAGAAGAATTCCCGGTTGTAGAGACTGGTCAGCGGGTCGCGCTCCGTAGAGCGGATGATGTCCCGGTCCTCCGACAGCTCGATGGTGCGCAGCACGCGGGCCAGCACCACCTTCGGCTGGGGGTAGGGCTTGGGGATGAAGTCGATGGCGCCGATGGTGAGGCTCTCCACCTCTGCGTCCTTCTCCGCCGTCATCACGATGACGGGGATGCGGACCGACTGCGGGTCCGCCTTCAGCTGGCGCAGCACGTCCAGGCCGTGCATGTCCGGCAGATTCAGATCCAGCAGGATCAGGCTCAGCGTCTCGCGGTTTTGGCTCACTGTCTGCAGCGCGTCGGCCCCGGCGGCGGAAAAGAGCAGCTCGTAGCTGTCCTCCAGCATGCAGCGCAGCATCTCCTGGTTGATAATCTCATCCTCGACGATCAGGATCCGCCGTTTGCCATTGCGGGAATGAAATGCGGAATGACTGTTAAGCATACTGTTTCCTCCTGCCGGACCAAAGCGTCCTGATGCCCGGACGTTTGAGTTCGTTTTTGTTTTTTATATATTCTGATCCGCCGCGTCCAGCACGGCGCGAAAACGTTCCGTTTTCCCGGGGGTGAAATCCGCAAGCCCCGCCGCGGCAGCAATCTCGCCGGAGAAACCGCTTTTCATGCGGTCCCGCTCACTGCAATACGCTGCGCAGCGTATTCATCAGGGTGTTGACGTCGATGGGCTTTGCGATGTGCGCCTGCATCCCGGCGGCCCGGGACGCTTCCACGTCCTCCTTGAAGGCGTTGGCCGTCATGGCAAGGATGGGGATGCCGGCATGCCCCTGCTCCTTCATGGCCCGGATGGCGGCTGTGGCCTCGTAGCCGTCCATGACCGGCATCTGAATGTCCATCAAAATCGCGTCGTAGTAGCCGGGCGCTGATGATGCCACCAGATCCACGGCCTGCTTGCCGTTCTCCGCAGTCTCCACCGCAAAACCGGCCTGGGTGAGGATCATGTGGGCGATCTCCAGATTGATCATGTTGTCCTCCACCAGCAGCAGACGCTTGGTGGAAAAATCGACCTCGCGCTCGCCCGGGTCCTGCTCCGCTTCGCCGGTCCCGCGCTCGCTCTCCGGAATGTCGGACTCCTCCGCCAGTTTGAGCTTCAGGCGGATGATGATCTCGGTACCGCTGCCCGGCGCCGTCATGACCTCGATGGTGCCGCCCATGAGGTCGATGATGCTCTTGGTGATCGACATGCCGAGCCCCGTGCCCTCGATGCCGCTGACGGTGGAGGTGCGCTCCCGCTCGAAGGCGTCGAACATCCGGTCGGCAAACTCCCTGGACATGCCGATGCCGTTGTCCTGCACGCGCATCTCGTAGAAGCCGTAGCCGTGTTCGCCGCTGCCCGACTCGAAGAGGGAGGCGGTAATGGTGCCGCCCTCGGGCGTGAACTTGTAGGCGTTGGAGAGAATGTTCAGCAGCACCCGGTTGAGGTTCTTCCTGTCGCACCAGACATAGCGGTGCTGCACCTGGGAAGTGTGCACGGAAAACTGCATGTCCTTCTGCTTCATCTGTTCGGAGAACAGATCCCGCATCCCGTCGAACACTGCGGTCAGATCCACCGGTACGAATTCCAGCTCAATGCGGCCGGACTCGATGCGGCTCATCTCCAGAATGTCGTTGATCAGAGCCAGCAGATGCTGGCTGGAGCCGTTGATCTTTTCCAGATACGCCCTTACGGCGGCGAGGTTGTCCTCCTTCTGGGCGAGATTGGTATAGCCGATAATGGCGTTCATGGGAGTGCGGATGTCGTGGGACATGTTGAAGAGAAACTGGCTCTTGGCCAGGCTGCTCTCCACCGCGCGGATCTTGTCGCGCTCGACCGCCTCGTGCTTTTCCCGCACCACATTCTGCACATACAGCATCACCGCAAGTCCGGTGAACACGATCAGAAACAGCACCAGTCCGCCGCCCGCGAGCGACGCCTTGATCGCCTCCGCCGAGGCGCCGGCCATCAGGCGCTTGCCCATCCACATGAGCGCCGCGTACAGCAGCAGCGCAAACAACACGATGCCGGAGGCGGAGAGGCCGCTGTACTCCGTCAGTGTGCTGCGGTAGACCGTCCGCCAGTAGAACACAAAGCCCAGCAGACACCAGAGAGAGAGCAGCAGGTAGGCCTCGCTGCCCATGGCCTCCATGGCGGAGAGCCGGGGGACAAGCTGAACGATCAGAAACAGCAGGGAGATGGCCGAGCCGATGGCGCCTGTGATCTGGGTGCGGCGCTTGCCCTCCGCCCGGGCGATCTTCCAGGCCGCGGCGGACGTGTAGCCAAAGCCCACAATGGCGCCGAAGCTCGTCAGGTCCACAAACCAGTTGAGGGTATTTCGCCCAAGCAGGGACAGGAGAATGGCAAGCACCATGATGAACACGATGCTGTAGGTGGTCTTGGAGAATTTCTCCGACAGGATACGGTCCTCCGCCATGGTGGAGAGCACGCGCGTGGTGGCGCGGTAGCCGGCGATGATGCCGGTCAGAATGGCCGCGACGGCGGTGATGGTCATCACCACCAGCCCCGGCACCCCCATGACGGTGCGGGCGGCAAAGAACGTGGGCACGGAGGCCACGCCGTTCAGCGTGCCCAGTGCGGCGAAATACGCCTGCCAGGAGGAATACCCGTCCGGCACGGAGGCCACGCTTACCTGGGCCATGGCCGTGTAGGAAAAGGTCGCGGCGAGGATCGCCAGCACGATGATCCTGCCGGAGCGGCGCATGGGAAAACTGAAATGCGCGGTGTCAAAGACGGTGATCTCAAAACCCACAAAGGCCCAGGGGGCCAGAATGACCAGACTGAAGACGGCATAGCCGCGGCTGACCGGGGCGGTGCCGAAATCCGCCAGCGCCCCGCTCTTCATGGCAGCGGGGAGACAGAAGCCTGCCGTGATTGCAATGCCGATCAGCATCACCACTGCGAGAATGGTGAGCAGCTTCTGCAGGGCAGGCTTGGCCGCCACAAACAGCGCGCCGACGCCTGCCAGCACCAGCACGGACACCACGGTCTCCCCGAGGTAGATGGTGTTCCCGGCAACTGTATAGTGGAAGCCGCTTTGGACGCTGCCGCTGAACAAAATCCGCACCACAAAGAACAGCGCGGTGCCGTTGAGAAACACGATGGTCAGATACGACAGACACAGGAACCAGGAGCTGAGAAAGGCGTGGTCCCGGCCGAAGGCCTCCTTGGTATAGGAGTAGACGCCGCCGGTCATGGAGCTGCGGGACATCAGATAGGAGAAGTTTTCGGCGATCACGAGCATGATGACCATGCTGATCAGCATGGCGAGTGCCGTCCCCGCGGGCCCGGCCACCGGCAGGAAGGTGGTGCCGGGCATGGCAAACACACCCCAGCCGACCATGCAGCCGAAGGCCATGCCCCACACATCCAGCGGGGACAGGTATCGATCCAGCGGTTTGACCCGATTTTCTTGATCCATGATGATTACCCCTTATGCTTCGATCAGGTTTTCCGGGGGCTCAAACAGGCCCCCGGCTCCACGGGCCCGGACGGGTGGGCGCCCGGCATATGCCCGCCGATCTCCTCCATGGCAGAGAGCGTCTGCTCGCTGCGATCAAAACATCCATCCATTTTATATTTTTATATTATATTCGCTTTTCCCCTGTATTGCAACGTGGAATTGCGCGCTCCTACCCCCGGTCGGCGGCTCAGAATGTTCACAAACAGGTCCTTGAAAAATGCAGGGAAACCGGTATAATGATGATCTGACGGCGGGACGCCGCCCTTTTGGAATCCTGTTTTACCTTTCGCCGGCCGATGACGCCGGATTTGGGAGTAAGTCTCCGATGAAGAGTATCTACCTGAGAAATTTTACCGCCATGTCGGTGCTCACCATCTTCTGCCTGATGCTGATCTGCCTCTCCTTTTTGGGGATCGGGCGCATGCATCTGATCCGTGTGCAGCGGGACGAGATGATCGACAGCGCCGAGGAGGTCTCCCGCATCGCCGCGGCCGTGTGCCAGGGCGACGGGCTGGACAGCTGGCTGCTGGGCATGAACGCCAGCGCTGTGGCAAATGCCACCGGCAATCAGATCTTTATCACCGACGCCGCGGGGCTCATCGTCTCCTGCTCGGACCGGACGCCCAACTGCCGGCACCTGGGCCTGCAGATGCCGGAGAACGTGATGCAGCAGCTGGAGCGGAACGGGGAGTACGGCATGTCCGATCTGGGCGGCATCTTCCCGGAGGCCCGCTACGTGGTGACCCATGAGATCTTCTCCGAACTGGACGGGGCGGAGGAGGGCTTCGTCTTTGTCATCAGCGCCCCGGGGAAAATGCTGGGGGACTGGTCGGCCTTCCTGATGGTCGCGTCCACCGTGACCCTGGGCGTGCTGATGGTCTTTCTTGCGGCGACACTGGTCTATTCCAAGCGCATGACCCGACCTCTGGACGAGATCGCGGCGGCCTCCCGGAAATTTGCCCGGGGGGACTTCTCCGTTCGCGTGCGGCAGGAATACGACCTGGACGACGAGATGGGTGCGCTGATCGACTCCTTCAACAAGATGGCCGACTCCCTGGAACAGGCGGAGTCGAGGCGCACGGAGTTTATCGCCAACGTCTCCCATGAGCTGCGCACCCCCATGACCACCATCGCCGGCTTTGCCGACGGCATTTTGGACGGCACCATCCCCAAAGAGGAGGAGACCAAGTACCTCACCTCCATCCGGGACGAGACCAGGCGCCTGTCCCGCCTCGTGCGGGATATGCTGGACGTGTCCTCCACCAAGTCCAGGCTCTCCGACCCGAAACGGAGGACCGTCTTCGATCTCAACGAACTGCTTCTGCAGACGCTGCTCAGCTTTGAGGACCGGGCCACAAAGAAGAATCTGGACGTGGACCCCCAGCTGCCCGAGAACAACATCATGGTTCTGGCCGACAAGGACGCCATCACCCGTGTGATCTACAACCTGCTGGACAACGCCGTCAAGTTTGCCAACCCCGGCAGCTGCCTGACCCTGCGCCTGTACAAGGACGGGGAGAAGGCCTATGTCTCCGTCAAGGACATCGGGGAGACCATCCCGCCGGACGACCTGCCCTTTATCTTCGACCGTTTCCACAAGTCCGACCGGTCCCGGAGCCTGGACAAGGAGGGCATGGGGCTGGGCCTGTACCTGGTGAAAACCATCATCAACAGCCATGACGAGGACATCGCCGTCAAGAGCGAAGACGGCATGACCGAATTCGTCTTCACCCTGAAACTCGCCAAATAGAATTGAGGAATCACCATGAGCAATCTGGATTATCAAACCGAAAACAACTGGTACGCGCCCCTGGCGCAGACCGCGGCGGCCCCGGCGGAAACGCCGAAAAAGAAGCGCCTCTCCACCGGATGGAAGGTGTTCCTGGGCGCGCTTTTGGTGGTTGCGCTGATCGCGGTCAGTTCCATCGCTTTCTCCTCGGGAAAGGAGAGCCCGGCCCTGCCGCTGCCCACCCCCGACCAGACCCTGCCGGAGAATGAGGAGCAGCTGCCGGATGACTGGCAGGAGTTCTTCGGCTCCTACTTCCTCCCGGAGGAAAAGAGCGGCAGCAATGAGATGCGTCTGCCGAAGGCGGAGCAGGTGACCGGCTATGAGCTGGCGCTGGAGGCCGGGGCCGGGGAGGAACTGACCCTGCAGGAGCTGTATCAGAAGTGCGCGCCCTCCATTGTGGCCATCAGCGGCTATGTCAACGGGAAGAACGGCTACTACTGGGGCACCGGCATCATCCTGTCAAAGGACGGTCTGATCCTCACCAACGCCCATGTGGTGGAAAACTGCGACTCGGCCTATGTCACCCTGCCGGACAACAGCAGCGTGGAGGCCTTGCTGGTGGGGGCGGACTCCACCAGCGACATCGCCGTTTTGAAGGTGGACGCCAGGGACCTGACCCCGGCTGAGTTCGGGGAGAGCGCCGCGCTCACCGTGGGCGAGCATGTGGCGGCCATCGGCAATCCCCTGGGGGAGACCTTCCGCATGACCCTGACCGACGGCATCATCTCCGCCATCGACCGGGGCGTCAGCTACAACGGCCACACCATGACCCTGCTGCAGACCAACGCCGCCATCAACGAGGGCAACTCCGGCGGTGCGCTGTTCAATATGTACGGCCAGGTCATCGGCGTGACCAACATGAAGATGATGTCCGCCTATTCCAGCATCGAGGGCATCGGCTTTGCCATTCCGTCCTCCACGGTTCATACCGTGGTCAACTCCCTCATCCGTTACGGCGAGGTGCGGGGCAGAACCGCCGTGGGCATCACCGTGGGCGCCATCCCGGACAATGTGGCCAGCCACTATGAGATCCCCTCCGGGCTCTTTGTCTCCGCTGTGTCGGAGAACACGGACGCCGCGGCCAAGGGCGTCCGGGCGGGCGACATTATCACCCACGTCAACGGGCAACCCGCCCGCTCCACAGACGATATCCTGAACGTGAAAAATGCTCTCAGTGTGGGCGACACCATCACCTTCACCATCTGGCGCGAGGGAGAGAGCTTCGATGTGGACGTGGCCCTGGTGGAATACAACGACATCTACTGATCCCGTAAAGACGACGGCGCCCCGGCTTTCAAAAGCCGGGGCGCCGCTGCACTCAGGGGGCGCCCTTGTCTTTGGGCCTGGTGAGCAGGGAGAGCAGCAGGCTGAAGACCACCGCGGCGCCGAGACCCGCGGAGGCCGCCGTGAACGCGCCGGAGAAGATGCCGAGAAGCCCCTTTTCCAGCACCGCCTTTTTGATGCCCCTGGCAATGGCGTTGCCAAAGCCCGTCAGCGGTACCGTGGCCCCGGCGCCTGCCCAGTCCGCCAGAGGCTGGTAGAGCCCAAGAGCGCCGAGAACCACCCCGGCCACCACATAGCTGGTGAGGATCCTGGCCGGGGTCAGGGCGGTGCGGTCGATGAGCGCCTGACCGATACAGCAGAGCAGTCCGCCCACCAGGAAGGCCTTGAGATAGGGAAGCAGAAGCTCCATCAGTCCGCCTCCGTTTCCAGCGCCACCGCATGGCACACCGCAGGGATGCTGCAGCCCTGCTGGCAGGAGAGGGGGCTCATCAGCGCCCCGGTGCCGGCAAAGAGCACCCGCCGCCACACGCCCCGGGTCATGGCGGGCAGGATGTGGGCACAGAGTACCGCCGCCGAACAGCCGCAGCCGGAGCCGCCGGCGTGCACGTCCTGGGTTTTCAAATCGTAGATCAGCACCCCGCAGTCGAGATATTTCATCCCCGGGGAGAGTCCCTCCCGCTGCAGCAGATCCTGCAGGATATCGTGGCCGATGGCCCCCAGGTCCCCGGTGAAGACCGCGTCGTAATCGTCAAAGCTCCGGCCGGTGTCGCGAAAGTGGGCCAGGATGGTGTCAAAGGCCGCCGGGGCCATGGCGGCGCCCATGTTGCAGGCGTCGGTGATCCCCGCGTCCACGATGCGGCCGGGTGTGACGTGGGTGATGCGGGGACCCCGCCCCTCCTTTGCAGCCAGGACGGCCCCGGCGCCGGTGACAGTCCACTGGGCGGTCGGGGTGCGCTGTCCGCCGTACTCCAGGGGAAAGCGGTACTGCCGCTCCGCCGCGCAGAAGTGAGAGCCGGTCAGGGCACAGGCGGCGGAGAGTCCACCCTCCGTCAGCAGCGCGGCCAGCCCCAGCCCCTCCGCCATGGTGGAGCAGGCGCCGTAAAGCCCCAGGTAGGGCAGGCCCGTGTCCTTGACGGCAAAGGCGGAGCTGATGCACTGGTTTAACAGATCGCCGCCCAGAATGCAGTCCGGCTGCCGCCCTGCCTTCTCGAGACAGCGGACGAGGGCGCCGCGGATCATGGCGCTCTCGGCCTTTTCCCAACTGTCGCAGCCGAAGTAGGAATCCTCGGAGATCCAGTCAAAGCCCCGGCCCAGGGGACCGTCGCCCTCCTTCTGCCCGCCGGCCGCGGCCCAGGAGACCGCGTAAACCGGCTTGACAAGCCGCAGCGTCTGTCCCTTGCTTTCCGCCATGAGATCACACCTTTCTTTTTCCTGTGAACCTAGCTTTCCCGAAACCGAACAAAAAATCCGCCGCAATATGCGGCGGATTTTGAGACTGCAGACACCCCCCCTTTTTTTATCGCCGTTTGGACCTGCAAGGGGGATTGTGAAGGGGGACGGGGAGTCCCCCTTCACGTTCAATCCATGCAAACATGGAACTTTCGAAAAAGTTCCATGTTTGATTTTCAAGCTGTCGATACTTTGTCGACAGCTTGAAAATCCGCCGCAATATGCGGCGGATTTTGAGACTGCAGATACCCCCCTTTTTTTTATCGCCGTTTGGACCTGCAAGGGGGATCGTGAAGGGGGACGGGGAGTCCCCCTTCACGTTCAATCCATGCAAACATGGAACTTTCGAAAAAGTTCCATGTTTGATTTTCAAGCTGTCGATACTTTGTCGACAGCTTGAAAATCCGCCGCAATATGCGGCGGATTTTTCGTATCACGGGTTTATTTCTTCAGCGCGTCGACGTAGCTGCGGATGACCTGCACGGCGCCCTCCACCCCAATGCGGGAGGAATCCAGGCAGAGATCGTAGTACTCGCTCTCACCCCAGATCTGGTCGGTGTAGTACTTGTAATAGCTGGAGCGGTCCTTGTCCACTTCCTTCAAAAGCTTTTTGGCCGCGTCCTCTCCGATGCCCTTGCGCTGCATCAGCGTCCGGATGCGAAAGTCCGTGCCGGCGAGGATGAAGACCCGCACCAGATCTTCCCGGTTTCGGAGAATGTAGTCGGCGCAGCGGCCCACAAAGACGGCGTCACCCTGGTCGGCCAGCTTGCGGATGGCGTCAAACTGGGCGGTGGCGATCTGCATGTTCAGACGGAAGCCCTCGTTCATCCCGATGTAGTGCGGGGTGGGGACAATGTAGGCGGAGACGCGCTTTTCATCGTAGGACTCAAAGATCTCCCGGCTGAAGTTGGAGTTTGCCGCCGCGTGATCGACGATCTCCTTGTCGTAGCAGGCGTAACCCAGGGACGCCGCCAGGGCTTTCGCGATGTCGTGCCCGTTGGAGCCGTGCTGTCTGCCGATTGTGATGATCATAAAAACACCTCCGCTTCTTGTTGATTTTACCATACCACGTTGCCCGCCCGATTTCAAGCGCTTTGTGCCGGGGGACAAGTGCGCTCTGCCCCCGGCATAGAATGGTTTTACGAAGGCGGGAGGGATACCATGCGAAAACGAAGACTGCTGCTCAATACCGCGCTGCTGACGGCCTCGTCCCTGCTGATGAACGCCGTGGCCATGCGCTTTCAGGTATGGCTGGTGGGGCGCATCGGCGCGTCCGGCATCGGGCTGTATCAGCTGGTGCTGTCCTGCCTGAACCTGGCGGCCACCTTCGCCGTCTCCGGCATCCGCTTTGCCGCCACGCGGCTCGTGGCCGAGGAGCTGGGATGGGAAAACCGGGGCGGCGTCCGCGCAGCCATGAGCCGCTGCCTCGGGTACGCGGCCTTTTTTGGGCTGGCCGCGGCGGTGATCCTCTGGGAACTGGCCGAGCCCCTGGGCTTTCTCTGGATCGGGGACGCGCGCACGGTTTCTTCCCTGCGCATTGCGGCCTTCGGCATGCCCTGTGTCTCCCTCTGCGCCGCCCTCTCCGGGTACTTCACCGCCTGCGGCCGGGTCTGGAAGCCCACACTGGTCCACCTGGCCGAGCAGGCGGCGGGCATCGCGCTGGTGATCTTTTTTCTGAACCGGGCGCCGATGGGAGACCTGGAAAAAAGCTGCGCCGCGGTCACCCTGGGGCAGACCGCGGCGGACGTTCTGGGACTTGTTTTGATGGCGCTGGTCTATCTCTTCGACCGGCGCCGGCACTATTCGGAGGGAGAGCAGGGGGAGCGATACGGGGCGCGGATGCTGTCCATCGCCCTGCCTCTGGCGGCCTCCGCCTACGCCAGAAGCGCCCTGAACACCCTGCGGCATCTGCTGGTGCCAAGGGGGCTGAAGGCTGCCGGCTACTCCGCCGACGGGGCGCTGGCGGGCTACGGGACCATCCAGGGCATGGTGCTGCCCATCCTGTTTTTCCCGGCCTGCATCATGGGAGCCGCGGCGGAGCTGGTGGTGCCGGAGCTGACCGAGGCCCAGGTGCGGGGGGATCGGGAGCAGATCCGAACGACCACAAGGGCCCTGCTGCGGGCAAGCCTGCTCTTCTCCGGCGCGGTGGGACTGTTCCTCTTTCTCTTTGCAAAGCAGCTCGGGCTTGCGATCTACCGCAGCTTTGAGGCGGGGCGCTATCTGCGCTTTCTCGCCCCGCTGGTGCCGGTGATGTATACGGACATGGCGGTGGACGGCTGTCTGAAAGGCCTGGGGGAGCAGGTGTGGAGCATGGGCGTCAACATCCTCGACGCGCTGACGGGACTGGTGCTGGTCTGGTGGCTGCTGCCGAAGTATGCCCTGGCGGCCTACATCGGCATTTTGTACGTCACGGAGGGGATGAACCTGGCTTTGAGCTATGGCCGCCTGCGTGCGGTCACGCGGTCTTGCCCCGGGCCTGACGCTGCAGCTTCTTCTCGTCGCCCCGGTGGAGCAGGGGAGAGATGCGCTTATACAGCAGGAAGGTGAGCAGGGACACCACCACGCCCTTGAGCAGGTTGAAGGGCACAACGGCAAAGAGCACCAGCGTGGAGACGGAGGTGATGGCGGAATTGACCTTGGTGCCCATGGCGATGATGGCCTCCATGGGCATGCCGAAGAGGGCGGCGAACTTGGGCAGCAGGTACACGGCGTTGAAGGCGCTGCCGAAGACAGTCATCACCGCGGTGCCGACGGCCATTCCGATGAGCGCGGTCTTCCTGCCGGGGTGTGCGTGGTAGACCACGGAGGCCGGCAGCACGAAGGAGCAGCCCACCACAAAGTTTGCAAAGTCGCCCACAAAGGCGGTGCTGGTGCCCTTTAAGAGCAGCTTGACCAGAACCTTCACGAGTTCCGCCGCCACGCCCGCCACGGGCCCGAGATAGAAGGTGCAGATGAAAATGGGGATCTCGCTCAAATCCAGCTTGTAAAAGCCGGGGGCGAAGAACAGCGGGATTTCCACCAGCATCAGCACGCCGGCCAGCGCCGCGAAGATGGCGGTGTAGGTGATGTAGTGGGTGCTGGAAAAGGCCTTCCGGTCCTTGACCAGAAAGCGCTCAAACAGGGACGCGGCCACAAACAGCAGCACCACCGTCAGAATGCAGACGAGTACAAAGCGGATGTTTTCCATAGCGAGACCTCCTCAATGGAAATAAAAAAACGCCTGAAGAAAACTCTTCAGGCATACCGACGGTTTCCGCGCCAATGCGCGGAAAATCTTCTTCCATCCAGACTGTAACTGTCGGTACCGGAATCGCACCGGTTCCTGCCATACGGCTCGCGGACTTTACCGCCGATCGGGAATTTCACCCTGCCCTGAAGACGATGTGAGTATAGCATATCACAGGGGCTTTGACAAGAGGGAATTTAGCGCGTACAATACAGGCAGACTGCGAGGTGGCGCAATGGAAGACAAGAGCATCAGCTGCTGCTTCACCGGGCACCGGCCCATGAAGCTGCCCTGGGGCATGAACGAAAAGGACCCCCGCTGCGTGGATCTGAAGCTGGAGCTGGCGGCCCGGCTGGAGGGGATCTACCAGATGGGCTATCGGCATTATATCTGCGGCATGGCCCTGGGCTGCGACATGTATTTTGCCGAGGCGGTGCTGGAGCTGCGGCAGCAGCATACGGACGTCACGCTGGAGGCGGCCATCCCCTTCGGGGATCAGCCGGGGAAGTGGGGCGTTGACCAGCGGCAGCGCTACAACCGCCTGATCGACTCGGCTGACAAGGTGACGGTGCTGCAAGTTACCTACTCGAAGGACTGCATGATGCAGCGCAACCGCTATATGGTGGACCGCGCCTCTCTGCTGGTGGCCTGCTTTGACGGCCGCCCCGGCGGCACCATGAACACCATCCTCTACGCCCAGCGCAGCGGCGTGCAGGTGATCATTCTGGATGTGGAATCATGAACAGACTGCAGGGGAGGGCCCTGTGCCCTTTATGGGCTTGCCCCTCCCGACAGTATATGCACTTATAAAACGTGCGGCGAATTCGCAGATTCTGCGAATTCACCGCACGTTTTTTGAAAGCACTCCAAAATCAAAACAGCGACAGCTGTGTGTCGAGCTCCGGCAGCTCCGCGATGTATCGGAAGCAGTCTTCGGGATCGTGGAGAACTCCATTCTTTTCACACGCCGCGTGAAAAATCCGCATCAGCTCATCCTGCCGCGGGCTGCTGACCACATAGGCGCTTTTGTAGGTCTTGCGGTATTCGTCGCTCAGCCCCGGAAAATGCCGGTCCAGCTGGCTGTAGAAATACTCCCGGTTGCCCTGCCGCAGGGTCAGGCCGATCCCGAAACAGACGATCCCCTTCACCCCGGCGGAAAAACAGTAATCCAGGAGCCGGCGCAGATTTTCCTCCGTATCGGTCAGAAAGGGGAGAAAGGGGGAGAGCCAAACGACGCCTGGGATCCCCCGGCTTTGAAACGCTTTCAGGACCTCATACCGCCGGGAACTGGGACACACGTTGGGCTCGAGAACACGGCTCAACTCGTCGTCCGAGACAGTCATTGTCATCTGCAGGACGCTCTTGGCCTTGCGGTGGATGCTCTCAAACAGGTCCAGATCCCGCAGCACCAGGTCGGATTTCGTGATGACCGAGGCGCCGAAGCCGTATCGCTCGATCAGCTCCAGACAGCGCCGCATCAGCCGCAGCTCCTTTTCGCAGGGCTGGTACGGGTCGCTCATGGAGCCGGTGGAAATGACACAGCGCTTCCTCCGCCTGCGCAGAAAATCTTCCAGCAGCTCGGGCGCGTTGCGCTTGACCTCCACGTCCTCAAAGGGGTGGGTGAACTGATAACAGGCGCTCCGGCTGTCGCAGTAGATGCAGCCGTGGACGCAGCCGCGGTAGATATTCATCCCGTTGGTGCTGCTCAGAAGCGCCTTCGCGTCCGCCTCATGCACGGCAACTGCCTCCTTTATGCGGGATTTCGATCCGGGAAGAGCGCCAGCAGCGCCTCCAGATCCGGGACGATCCGGTCCGCGCCCGCCTGCTGAAGCTCCCCCTCGGCGGCGTAGCCCCAGCCCACGCCGATGCAGGGAACGCCGCAGGCCTTGGCCCCGCGCACGTCGTACTTGGTGTCGCCCACCAACACAGTCTCCTCCGGCGTGACGGAGAGCTTTTGCATCACGGCGCGCAGCACGTCCGCCTTGCTGTTGTTGTTCCCGTCGGCGTTGCTGCCCACAATGCCGTCAAAGAGCGGAAGCATGTCCTCCCGCCCCAGCAGCTCCTCTGCCAGCAACTGAGGCTTGCTGGTGGCGATGCCGACCAGATACCCCCGGCGCCGCAGCTGAAGCAGGGCCTCCTTCACGCCGGGAAAGATGCGGCACTCATACAGGCCGACGGGGTTGTACCGCTCCCGAAAGTCCACGACCGCCTGCTCCGCCGCCGCCCGATCAAAGCCGAAATGCTCCATGAACATGTCCACCAGCGGCGGGCCGGCAAAGCGGCGCAGCTCACTCAGCTCCGGGTCCAGCCCATGCTTGCGCGCGGCGTACTGCACGGATTTGGTGATGCCCTCCACCGTGTCGAACACCGTGCCGTCAAAATCAAACAGAACACATCGAACCATCTTGTCACCTCATCGTTTTCTGCTTTGCATTATACGAAAAGCCGCGCCCGGTGTCAATGCGGCGCAAAACGCATAGAATAGGAAGAAGAGAAAGGAGGACACGACATGGACACGCAGTTTTTCCTGGCGGCAAATTCCGGCCGGGGCTTTGTCTCCCGGTATGAGGGCTTCCCCGGCGAGGGGGCCTTTCTCCACATCTTGAAGGGCGGACCCGGCACCGGCAAGTCCAGCTTTCTGAAACGGATCCGGGCCGCGGCCTCGGCCCGGGGCTTCGACACCGAGAGCATCCTCTGCTCCGGGGACCCGGACTCCCTGGACGGACTGTCCATCCCGGCGCTGGGCCTTGCCTGGGCCGACGGCACCGCGCCCCACGCGCTGGAGCCGAAGGCCTTCGGCGCAGATGCAGATTATGTTAACCTGGGCCGCTTCTGCCGCCCGCTGGACGCCGCGGCCCGCGCCCGGGTCGGGGAACTGAACCGGGCCTACAAGGCGCGATACCGGGACGCCTATGCGCTCTTGCGCGCGGCCCTGGCGCTGGAGGAGGCGGGCAACCGCCCGGCGGCGGAGGCGGAGCTGGCCGCGGCGGAGGAGAGCGTCCGGCAGCGCCTGGCCGCGTTCCCGGAGACGGATGGACAGCGGGGGAGACGGATCACGCGTTTCCTCTCCGCCGTCAGCTGCAAGGGCCTGCTCCGGCTGGATGGGACGGAGGAAATGTTATGTAAACAAATGCTGCCCCTGCCCGGGGGGCCCGCAGCCCTGGATCGGGCGTCAGAGCTGGCCGTGGAGAGGGGACTGCGACCGATCTGCTGCCCCCGGCCCCTGAACCCCGATGAGCTGGAGGCGGTGCTGCTGCCGGAGGCGGGTGTTGGTTTCTTCAGCCCCGAAAAGGAGAGCCGGGAGAGCGTTCTGCGGGACGCGGTGCTGCGCCGGACCACCGAGCGGCTGCGGGAGGCCAAGCGCCTCCACGACGAGCTGGAGGCCGCGTACCACCCCTTTGTGGACTTTGCGGCGCTGACGGCCTTCACGGAGGACTGCCTGCAGGGCCTGTTCGGAGCGAAAGCGTAAAAGCCTCTTGACCGCGGGACCTGCCGGGAGTATAATGGCAACAGAAACGCGAACAAAAATTCGCGATACGAAGGGCGGGATTCGGATGCAGCACATGAACGCGGAGTACTTCCAGCTGATCGAGGACTATATCAACGACTATCGGGAGAGCACCGGCGGCTGCTCGCCCACGCTGTCGGACATTGCCGACGGCCTGGGGATCGCCAAGAGCACGGTCTCCAAGTACCTCAAACGTATGAAAGAGGAGGGAAAGGTGGACTTCGCCGGCCACCGCAACATCGTCACCCGCCGGATGCGGGAGGATGCGGCGGGCTTCTGCCGGGTGCCGGTGCTGGGCGCGGTGGCCTGCGGGCTGCCGATCCTGGCGGAGGAGAATATCGAGGAATATGTCCGGGTGCCGGTGGCGCTGTTCGGCAGGGGAGAGTTTTTCTTCCTGCGTGCCAAGGGCGACTCCATGACCGGCGCGGGCATTGAGGACGGGGATCTGGTGCTGGTGCGCCGGCAGGAGACGGCGGAGTACAACCAGATCGTGGTGGCCCTGATCGGGGAGGAGGCGACCCTGAAGCGCTTTCGCCCGGAGCAGGGGTACATCCGCCTCCACGCGGAGAATCCCCGCTATGACGATATCCTGGTGGAGAGCTGCCTGCTGCAGGGCGTGGCGGTGAAGGTCATCCGGGACCTGGTGTGACATGGCGGAGGATCGGGTTTATTTCTGCATCGATATGAAGAGCTTTTACGCCTCGGTGGAGTGCGCCGAGCGGGGGCTCAATCCCTTTGAGACGGACCTGGCGGTGGCGGACGCCTCCCGGGGCGAGGGGGGCATCTGCCTTGCCATCACGCCGAAGATGAAGGCGCGGGGTATCCGCAACCGCTGCCGCCTCTATGAGATCCCCGAGGCGCTGGACTGCATCGTGGCCCTGCCGAGGATGCAGCTCTATATCGAGTACGCGGCGGATATCTACGCCATCTATCTCAACTACTTCGACCCCCGGGATATGCACGTCTACTCCATCGACGAGACCTTTATCGACGTGACGGACTACCTGAAGGTCTACCGCATGGAGCCGAAGGAGCTGGCCAAAAAGCTGATGAACGAGATCGCCTCCACCCTGCACATCCCCTCCACCGCGGGCATCGGCACGAATCTGTTTCTGGCCAAGGTGGCGCTGGACATCTCCGCCAAGCACACCGAGGACCACATGGGCTATCTCACGGAGGAGCTCTTTCGCCGGACCCTCTGGGAGCATGAGCCCATCACCGACTTCTGGCAGATCGCCTCGGGCACGGCCCGTCGCCTCTGGCGCTACGGCATCCACAACATGCGCGGCGTGGCGCAGGCACCCGAGGCACTGCTGTACAAGGAGTTCGGCGTCAACGCCGAGCTGCTCATCGACCACGCCTGGGGACGGGAGAGCTGCCGGATGGAGGATATCAAGAACTACACCACCAAGAGCCGCTCCGTCTCCTTCTCGCAGATTCTGCCCCGGGACTACAGCTTTGAGGAGGCCCGCATCGTCATGCGGGAGATGGTGCTGCACGGCTGCCACGAGCTGATGAAGCGCGGCGTCATCACCAAAACCGTCGCCATCGGCATCGGCTACAGCAAGGCCATCCTGCCCTCCACCCACGGGCAGACCCATCTGACAAGCGCCACGGCGGTCAGCTCTCTCATGACGCCGCCGGTGCTGGAACTGTTCGACGCCATCGCCCGGCGGGAGGTACCGATCCGGCGGCTCTCCATCGACTTCCCCGGCGTCGTGGGCGAGCAGAACCAGGGCTACGACTTCTTTACCGACTGGGACGCGGTGGAGCGGGAGAAGCAGCGGGAGAAGGCGGTGCTGGCCCTGACGGAGAAGTACGGGCGCAACGCGGTGCTGCGGGGAACCAACTTCCTGGAGGGCGCCACCCAGCGGGAGCGCAACGAGATGATAGGAGGCCACAGAGCGGGCTATGATGAGACAGGAACGGGCAAAGCAATTCATGCCCTTCGACGCGATGAAGGGCCTGCAGGAGGCGCTGCGGGACCGGGAGGAGCGCCACACGAGGGTGGAACGCCATGACATCTCCGACGAGGCGCTGGCGGAAAACAACGCCCTGCTGCTGCGTCTGGAAAAGGGCGACACGGTGGAGATCGACTGCTGGCACGGCTTTCACGATCTGACACTCCGGGGCCGGGTCACGGAAAAGAGCGCCGCCGGGAAATTCCTGAAGCTGGGGGAGACCAGGATCTTTTTCGAGGATATCTACGCCATCCGCCTGAGCGGAGACGAGGGCAAGAGAAAAATACGGTAGACCAAACGGCGCGGGCCTCCCGGAGGCCCGCGCCGAATGTTGGAGAAAAATTTGTCTTTCCGTGAAAGCTTTTTCCGCAGACCGCGTTTGTTAAGGTGAGGGGCCGCTCAGACAAACAGAAGAAAAGGAGGCAATGGATATGGAGGACCGAAAGATCGTCGATCTCTACTGGCAGCGGGACGAGAACGCCATCCCCGAGACCGCCGCCAAGTTCGGCGGCTACTGCCGCACCATTGCGTATAACATCCTCTCCGACGCCGAGGACGCGGAGGAGTGTCTCAACGACACCTGGCTGCGGGCCTGGAACACCATGCCGACCAACCGGCCGAACAAGCTTGCGCCGTATCTCGGCAAGCTCTCCCGCTGGATCTCCCTGACGAGACTGCGGGAGAAGACCAGTCTCAAGCGCGGCGGGGGCGAGACCGAGCTGGTGCTGGACGAGCTGACAGAGGCTGTGGATTCCGGCGCGGATGTGGAAAAGGCGGTGGAGCTGAAGGAGCTCAACGCGGCGCTGCGGCGCTTTCTCAAAAACCTGGGGGAGACGGAGCGGCAGGTCTTTCTGGCGCGGTATTGGTTTATCGCGTCCATTGCCGAGATTGCGGAGAAGTTCGGCTTCAGTGAGAGCAAGGTGACTTCCATGCTCCACCGCACGCGGAAAAAGCTTCTCGGCTACTTGAAGGAGGAAGGACTATGCTGAACCGTCACACACTGCTCCTGGCGCTCAACGACGTGGAGGACGCGGATCTGGAAAGCACGCGCAGGAGCTTGAAATACCACATCCGGGAGACAGGCGGGCGGCCCCGCCGGGTATGGCGCACCATTCTGATTGCGGCGATCATCGCGGCCCTGATGCTGGGCACGGCCTATGCCATGGGCCTGGTGGGCGTCGGAAACATGCGGGCCGGGGAGTTTCTCGGTACGAGAGTGCTGAGCATGGAGGGGCTCAGCGACAGCCCGGAGGGTATGGCCCTGCGGGAGTGGCTGGCCTATTATCATGAGCATCGGAACGATCCCTTTGACGCGGAGGAGGCCTTCGCCCTCTCCGACGAATACGGCGCCTACGGCGTGACCACCAAGGAAATGGCCGAAAAGGTGGACGAGCTCTGCGAAAAATACGGTCTCACAAAGCTGGGCAAGCTTGTGGCGCCCCGGGACGAGAGAAGCTTCTACAAGACCGCGGGCGTGGGCAAGCTGACCCAGGGCAGCGCCCAGTACGAAAACGACTACCTGGGCGGCTACGTCTACCCCGGCGGCACCTTCCAGTTTGACGGGGAGCTGTTTCCGAAGGATGAGATCTATGTCATCCCGTATCAGTTCCGCAATTCGGCCAAGGGCAGCTTTGGCTATGTGGTCACCAACGCCGGCGACCCCAACGATTACACCGAATGGACCTACAAGACCGCCGACGGCCACACGCTGACCATCTCCGATTCCGCGGGCGGGGCCTTCCTGCTGATGGACCGGAAGGAGAGCTTCGTCACGGTCGCCATCTCCAAGCGCGGCGTCGCGGATTCCTTCAACGACGGGATCATCGACGGCGTGGGCGACGTGTTTGTTGACTTCGAGCTGAGCCATGAGCAGCTGGAGCAGATCGCGGAGAGCTTCAACTGGAAGGCGCTGGAGGATGCGGACGCGGGCATGGATGCGGCCTTTACCTACCACCAGTACAACGAGCGCGGCAACGACAGCCTGGTGACGGACGAGATCGACCTCTCCCTGATCCCGGAGGGCTGGGAGTACCTACGCGTCCCGGTCAGCGCCGTGTACGAACAGCAGATCGCCCCGTACATCCGGGACTTTGAACTGGTGGACTATAGCCTCGAGTGGAGCGGCGCCACCATGGGCTGGATCAGCTTCAAGGGCACACCGAAAAAGGCCCTCGACTGGCGGCGCATCCCCACGAAGGACGGCGAGCTCTTCTGCCGCAGCGTCCTGGTCACCAGGGACGAGCAGGGCCTGCCCGTCGTGGGGGAGAGCTTTGACATGCTGCCCATCCGGAAGCTGGGCAATTCCATCAACCTCGGCACAGAGGAAAACCCGGACTGGATCTGGACGAAGAACCAACGCAAGCCCATCGCCTCCGCCACCCTCCATGTGCAGCAGACGGGCATGGACTACACCATCTCCGACCCGGCGGACATCGAGACGCTGACTCTCATGCTGCGGGCCGACGAGGTGAGCAGCTTTGACCGAGAGGATCCGCGCGTCAATCCCCTGTACCTCACCTTCACCGACGGCAGCCGGGGCCTGGCCTTCACCGCCGCCAGCGGTGCCAACGCCGTCTGGATCTACGGGGACTGGCAGGGCTACCAGTACGGCGAGACAATCTTTGAGCTCTTCGGCGTGCCGCTGGAGGCCAAGGGCTACACCCGCCATGACGGTCTGCTCACCTCCCGCCTGGAGGAGGGACCCGACAGCATGCTCCAGTGGGTGGAGTACGACTGGGAAGACGGCGGCAACCCCGTGGAGCGCCGCGTCATGAGCGATCAGCTGCGCCCGGCCCGGTACGAGTACGACGAGAATAACAACCGCGTCCGCGAGACCTGGTGGGAGGGGGAGACCATGACCCGCGAGACCCTCAACACCTACGACAAGGATGGGAAGCTCCTCACGTCCAGGACCCAAAACGGCGGCAGCGGCTGGATGACGGCGGAGTACCACTACGACGAGCTGGGCCGCCTCACCGAGGAGATCCACCGCGACAGCGACGATCTGCCCGGCGCTATCGGCGGGAATGTCTACTACGAATATGACGCCGCAGGCAACTGCCGCCGCACCCTGGGCTGGCAGCTGGCCGAGAACAAGTAGGGGAGGGGCTTGCCCCTCCCGCATGAGAATCTTTTGGTCGTGTGAAACTTTTTCCGATTTTTGCCGTTTATATAAGTGAGACAATCTTTACGGCGAAAGCCGGGAAAGAGGAACGACATGAGACGAATACTTGCATGCCTGGTGCTCCTGGCCCTGCTGCTCTGCGGCTGCGGAAAAGCAAAAGAGCCGCCGGAGCGGGCGGCGGAGGAAGAGAGCGGCTTTGGCGTGGACGCGAAGACCGGGACCTGGATCGGGCGGGGCGGCTGCTACACGCTCGCCCCCGCGGACTACCCGAAAAACTGTCAACAGAGCTTTCCGTACAAGGGGGAGCGCTGTTGTGTGGTGCTGCCGGCGCTTGCTGAAAACGCCCTTTTGCTGGGCGACCGGGAGATCCTGCGGACGAAAGAGATGATTTCCTGGGCCGACGCGGGGGAGGACGGCATTTGGGTCGCCTTGGAGGGTCGAAATGAAAACGGAAGCGTGACAGAGACGATGGTCCGCCTGGACGAGAACGGCGCGGAGCGGGAGAGATTGGAACTGCACTTTCCGGCGGGGAGCTTCCCCCTGCGCTTTGCCGTGACGGCGGCGGGCTTTTGCTTCCAGTGCTCCGATACGCTGCGTCTCTTTGACCGGAACGGAAACGAAAAGGGCGCGATCCCGCACCCGGAGTGGAGCGGAACGCTGCTCAAGGGCAGCAGCGGCGCGCTTTACTATGTGGAGCAGGGGGACCGGGGCGGCGGCAGCGTCAGCCGGGTGGAGACCGGGAGTGCCGCGCTGACGCCGCTGCTTGACTATGCGACCGGATATCTCTGCGCCGGGGACGAGACGAGCCCGCTGCTGCTCATGCAGTCTGACGGGATCTACCATCTGGATGAAAACGGCGAGACCGCCCCGCTGGTGATCTGGGCCGAGTGCGGGCTGGCGCTCTCAGGGGTGATGAGCGTGGAGCCGGAGTCAGACGGCTGCTATCTGGTGCGCGGGGTGAGCTTTGAACCCATGCGCCTGACACCGGCTCAACCCGGGGAGATCAAGCCGCGGACACGGCTGAAGCTTGCCATGCTGGGAAGCTACGGGTCCCTTGCGACAGAGGTTGCGGGCTTCAACGCCCGCAGCGCGGATATCTGTGTGGAGCTGGTGGATTTGACCGAGGGCGGTCTGACCGACGCGGAGGCGCTCACAAGGCTGAGCACCCAGCTCATCGCCGGGGAGGGACCGGACATGCTGGCCTTCCGAAACGGCGCGCTCTCGCCCTTTCCCTATCTCCGCAAGGGTATGCTGCGGGATCTGGAACAGGACGTGGAGGCAGACCCGGACATCGACTTGAACGACATTTGGACCGCCGGACCCATCCGGCGCGACTGCGGCGGGCTGTACCTGCTGGCGGCGGATTTCTCCATCGAGACGCGGCTGGGCCTGAAGGAGACCTTCGGGGACACGGACGGCTGGAGCTTTGACGCCTATCTTGCCCTGGCCCGCGCCACACCGCCGGACCGGATGGTGATGTACAATCTGACGCGGGAATACTTTTTCAGAGAGGCCGTCAGCCGCTATCTCCGCAGGGCCATGGACTGGCAGGCGGGTACCTGCGACTTTGAAAGCCCAGACTTTATCCGCCTGCTGGAAGCCTGCCGGGATATGCGGGAGACGCCGGAGGATCCGAACAACATGGTCTTCGGCTCCAATCTTATGGCGGACGGCTTCATGGCCACGGAGCTTGTGCTGCTCAACCGCGTAACAGACTTGGCCCGGAGCACCCGCCGGGTGGGAAAGCCCGTCAGCGTCATCGGCTTTCCAACGCCAGACGGCAGCTGCGGCACCGACATGGGCATGAGTCCGGTGGGCGTGCTTGCCACAACGAAACACCCGGAGGCCTGCTGGGCCTTTCTGAAAGACTGGCTGCTGCACCCGAACGCGATCCCGGCCTATGATCCGCTGCTGCGGGAGGATTTCCTTGAGGCAAAAAGCGATGCACCGAAGGTGGAAGAAGGGTTCTTTGACACCAGTCTCACGCCGCCGCTGACGGACGCGGAGGAGAAGAGCTTCTATCATCTGTTGGATGCCATCGAGCACACCACCCTCTGCGACGAGACGGCCATGGGAATTATCCGGGAGGAGGCCGCGGCCTTCTTTGCGGGGCAGCGCAGCACAAAAGAGACCGCACGCCTGATCCAGAGCCGCATGAGCCTGTACGTGGCGGAGCAGAAATAAAAAGCCCGCTGCAAAATGCCAACCCTCTCCGTCATTCCGAACCAGTGACCGTGTCACTGGTGTGGGAATCCGTCCTTTCCAAAGGGAAACGGATTGCCACGCCAGTGTTCGCACTGGCTCGCAATGACAAAGGGATGCATTTTGCAGCGGGTTATTCTCTTAATCTGTGCGCATTTCCCGCAGCAGCATCAGCAGCAGGTCGCTGACGCCCTGGGCCAGCTGACTGGCCTTGCGGATGCGGACGTAGGCGTGGCCGTAGATCTGGTGCACGTTTTCCAGGTGGGAGGAGTTGCCGTGGAAGACGGCGCCCACCTTTACGCCGCGCGCACGAAGAGCCTTCACCGCGTCCTCCGCGGCCTTTACCGCCGGGGCGCCCTCGTACTCCTTCGGCAGCATAAGGCCGGAGGCGGCGAGAGGCGTGGAGTCGTTGGGGCTGGCGTCCGTCAGCACCAGCAGGATCCGTGTGCGGCCCTGCATCGCCGCATCGTCGTCCATGCGGCCCAGAGCCTCGATGGCAAGGCCGTCCCGGTTCCAGCCGCCGGCGTAGTAGCGGGCAAGACCCCGACAGTCGGACTGCCTGAATTCCTTCAAAACCTCCAGCACGGTGAAGCTCCGCACCGAGCGGAAGGTGACCACCCGCACGGGGATGTGCAGCTTGCTCAGGCTCCGGGCGATGACCGAAGCCTGGGTGGTCAGCACCTCCTGGGAGTGCATCCGGGACTGGGAGGCGTCCAGCAGCAGATCCACGCAGATCTCCGGCTCCATTTCCTCCCCGTCCTTGAGAAAGACCCGCGCGTCGTCCAGCACCGGCAGACGCCAGGCCTGTTCCGGCCGGATCTTTCCTGCCTTGGCAGGCTCCGGCAGGTGCTTGAAATAGGAGGAAAAGATGGTGTCGATCCGGGTGGAGAGGGCGCGGACGGCGCTCTGGATCAGGGCGGCGTTGTCCGTGAGATACTGCTCGTTGCGGGCTCTTTGCTTTTCGGCGCTCTCGCGAACCTCCAGCGCGTCCTGGTCCAGGGTCGCGTCCTTGTCGCCCCGGGTGATCCAGAGGCGGCAGCCCTCGTCGACGCCGACGCAGAGCTCATTTTCCAAAATCCGCATCTCCCCGTCCGACAGCATCGGACGGCCGAAGACCGCGCGGATATAGGTTTCGTCCTCCTCGGTAGGCCCCACGTGGCGGCCAAGCCCCGCGTGGCGCTGCTGCACGGCCTTGGGGTGATTCCCCTCCCCGGTGCCGGCACGCACCAGCAGGCGGTCCCGCCGCTTGCGCTCGTGACGGAACAGCAGGCGGGTGAGGGCGTTGGGCTCGCGCCGCAGATCCTCGCTTTCCCCGGGAGTATAGCGGAAGAAGGTCTGCAGGAAATCCCGCATGGCGTCAAGTACCCCGTCGGTGTCCAGGTCCCCGGAGAAGCGGAGGGCCTGGGCCATGCGCTTTTCCCGGGGGGAGAGCAGCGGCGGGCGTCTGTCGCAGCAGCTGGCCCAGCGGGCCTCCTGCTGGGTATAGACGGGCATGCTCTGATACTCCATCTGCTGGCGGGTCATAGCCTGCTGTTCCTTATAGAACAGCTCGGCGCGTTTGCGGCGCAGCTCCTTCAGGATGGGGCGCTCCGGCAGCTCCTTTTCATAGACGCAGTTTTCCAGCCCCAGCCAGAGGAAGTCGTCAAACTCGTCGGAGCGGTGGTCGGCGGAGTAGCTCTCAAAGAAATCCCAGAGCCGCGGCATGTCCAGCCACTTCTGCACCAGGCCCGCGACCATGTTGAAGTAGTGGTCCGGGTCGCCGTTGGGGAAGAAGGCCATAAAAAGCGGCTCAAAGTCGTAGCGCCCGGCGGCGTTCCAGATGATGTTCCGGGCGCGGCGGGCGCTGCCGGAATACTGTTTTTTGATCATGCGTCAAAGACCATGCCGCGTGTCATGTCCGCGGGGACGCGGGCGGCGATCACGTCGCGGATGAGGCCGCGCTCATAGGCGTCAAAGCTCTTGTTGACGATGCACATATCCAGCGCGTCGCCGGATACCAGGCCCTGCTCCATCAGGGCAATGGCGTCCAGCAGACCGCGCAGGTCCAGGGCGGAGTCGGAGATCTCGGCGCTCTCGGCCTTGCGTTCCAGCTCGCCGTAGAGCTTGACCAGCTGATCGCGGATTTTGGCGTTGATTTTCGGATAGCGGCGGGAGATGAGCTTTTGCAGATTCTCCTCTGTGATGACGGGCATGTCCAGCACCGCAAAGCGGCTGGTCAGAGCCTCGTTGAGATCCCGGGTGCCGGCGTAGCCGTAGTTCATGGTGGCGATAAAGCGGGTCTCGGGCCTGAGATCGAGCTTCTCATAGCCCGGCACATCCAGGCTGCGGCGAAAGTCCAGCGCTGCGTGCAGCACCGCCAGGGCCTCGTTCTTGGCCATGTTGATCTCGTCCAGGATGCCGAAGCCTCCCTTTTCCGCGCAGAGCCAGATGGGGCCGGGGCGGAAGGAGACCTTGCTGCCGTCATAGGTGTCGGTGCCGACGAGGTAGCTGGCATCGGTATTGATATGGAAGGAGACGTTCCAGACCGGGCGGCCGAAGAGAGCGCCGAGATTTTCGCTCAGCACGTTCTTGCCGGTGGCCTTGGGGCCCGCCAGCAGCAGGTTCTTGCCGGCGAGGATGGCGGCCAGGGCCAGCTCCCAGGTCTTTTTGCCGTAGTAGAGATATTCGGGGGCGGGCACCCGGGCGGCGTTCTCCGCCTCGGTGGGGAACTTGGCCCGGAAGGTCTTCACGCCCTCCAGCAGAGTCTTGTCCACGCCCTCTTCTTCCAGAAACGTAAAAATATCCAGCATGATGAAACGTCCTTTTCCTTAGATTTCGTCCTGATAATCGCAGACGAGGAAGAGCGGCTTGATCCTCACGACCTCGTCATGCTCCTTCTGGGAGACGGTGACGGAGGAGTTGAGCGCCTTGAGATCCTCCTTCATGAGAGCGAGGGCCTCTTGGGCGTTCGCGGCGCGGCCCTCCCGCAGCAGGCGGATCATCCGCTCCAGCACCACGGGGTGCGCGTACTGCGCGGGCACGGAGAAGCCGGGGCGGCCCTTGAGATAATTGCGCATTTTCTGCACGGTCTGATCCCAGTCCTTCTGCGCGACCTTCCGGCTGTTCCACTTGCTGGGGAAGGTGTTGGAGGAGAGCGTCATGAAGAAGAGCGCGCCGCCGCCGATGATAAAGTACATACTGTAGGGGCTGTGGGTCAGAAGACCGTAGAGACCCCAGAGCACCGCCAGCGCGCCAAGCACACCCAGCACAGCGCCTGCAACGATATAGGCGGGATTGAGATTGTCGGTGACTCGCTTCTGGCGCGCCGAGGCGGTCAGCGCCTCGGAGAGGGAGGGGTGCAGCGCCAGGAAGTCCTGGTCACCGCGCAGCTGCCGGACAGCGGCCGCGGCCTCCTCCGGCAGTTCTTTGAGATAGCGGGCCTCCTCCGCAGCCTCGGCACGTGCCAGGCGGTTGCCGGCCTTGACGCTGTGGGTGGGGATGCCGGGGTGCTCCTGCTCCACGGCGGCCAGGAGCCGGTCCACGTCGGCCTCCAGCTTGAAGGGGCATTCCTTTTCCTGACCGCTGCCGAACTGTACCACCAGGAAGGGGAGAGAGCCGAAGACTCCCTTGCCGGAGAAGCCGCCCTTGCTCATGGCGACGCGCTTGAAGACGCGCTTGACCTCTTTCCAGGGCAGATAGAAGCGGCGATCCAGAAAGCGTCCGCCCAGATACAGGGCCTGCTTGCCCACGCCGCAGGGACCGAATTTCAGGCAGTTCTTTTTATCCTCAGCCAGCGCTTCCGGGCTGAGCGTTTTGCTGCCCAAGGGGACGGGGGGAAATAACATGGTGATCCTCCTGAAAAACGCGCAAAGGACAGGAGAAGATTCTCCTGTCCTTCACGTTTTCATTGCTTATGTTTGCTTTGCGCGAATCGCTTACGCGACCTTCGCGGCCTTCTCAGGGGCGTTCTTGGCAGAGCGCAGGAAGATGAACAGGCAGGCCGCGGCGAAGATGAGGCCGACAGGATAGGCGACAGCCTTGTTGTTCTTGAAGAAGGGGATGAGACCAAGGCACTCGCCGGCCATAAAGAAGTAGGTGCAGGAAACAGCGCTCATGAAGGTGGCGGGAGCAGCGCAGATCCAGTAGTTGCGTTTGTTCTGAGCCAGGTACATGCCGCCGGCCCACAGCACGATCATGGCCAGAGTCTGGTTGGACCAGGAGAAGTAACGCCAGATCACGTTGTAGTCGATCTTGCCGAGGGCATTGCCGAAGGCGAGGATGGCGCCGACGCCCAGAACGGGAACGCAGAGCATCAGACGATTGCTCCACTTGCCCTGGTCGATCTTGAACCAGTCGGCAATGGTCAGACGGGCGGAACGGAAGGCGGTATCACCGGAGGTGATGGGGCAGGCCACAACGCCCAGGATGGCGAGGACCATGCCGATGCCCTTCATGGTCATGGTGCTGATCTCAAAGACCGTGCCGGCACCGCCGCCGCCAAGCTCCTTGATGGTAGCGCCGCCGAGCAGGGTGCAGGCTGCGGAAGCCCAGATCAGGGCGATGATGCCCTCGGCGACCATGGCGCCGTAGAACACGAAGTGGCCCTGACGCTCACTCTTCAGGCAGCGGGCCATCAGAGGAGACTGGGTGGCATGGAAGCCGGAGATGGCGCCGCATGCGACCGTGATGAACATGAAGGACCAGATGGGAGTCCCATCGGGGTGCTGGTTGGCAAAGTTGGAGAAGATCTCAGGCATGGGCTTGCCGCTGGTCAGGGTGCCGAAGCAGACGCCGATGGCCATGACGATCAGGCAGATGCCGAACAGGGGGTAGATCTTGCCGATGACCTTGTCAACGGAGATGAAGGTGGCGATGAAGTAGTAGATCATGATGACAGCCAGCCAGAAGATCTTGTTGACCATCAGGCCGGTGGCGCCGCTGGTGCCGATCAGCTTGACCAGCAGGCCGGCAGGGCCGACGGCGAACACGGTGCCGACCATGACCAGCAGGATCACGGAGAAGACACGCATGACGTTCTTCATCGTCTGGCCGAGGTAAATGCCGGTGACCTCGGAAATGGAGGCGCCGTTGTTTCTCTCGGACAGCATACCGGCAAAGTAGTCATGGACAGCGCCGGCAAACACGGTGCCGAAGGTGATCCACAGATAGACCACAGGGCCCCACATGGCGCCGCTGATGGCACCGAAGATGGGGCCAAGACCGGCAATGTTCAGAAGCTGAATCATGAACAGCTTCCACTGCGGCAGCACGACATAGTCGACACCGTCGTTGATGGCGACAGCCGGGGTCTCCCGGTCGTCAGGACTGAAGATACCGTCTACGAACTTGCCATAGAACAGGTAGCCGCAGATCAGAATCGCCAGGCACAGGAAAAAGCTGAGCATACGAATTCCTCCCATTGAAATTTCGGGGACATTCACAGTTTGTTCACATCCCTAAGCTGTATCTTAGTACTATGGCACAAAAAAATCAATAGGCAAATTAAAAAAACTGTAATATTTCTTGAATAAGTACCCGCGCAGATTTCAGCAAACTGGAAGAATTATACATCGCATGCAGGAAAAACGCGGATATATGCGCAAAAGGCGCGCCGCAGGTACCGCGGCGCGCCTTCCGGAAGCGCTGAGAAGCTCAGTTGAAGAAATCCTCGTGGGGCTTTTTGCGCAGAGCGGCGTCCAGCAGGACGTTTTCCTCCACCTCGGGGACGATGCCGCTGCGCCGCAGGATCTCCCGGGCCTCCTCCTCGCGCTTGGCGGGGACACTGACCCAGTAGATCTCCCGGTCGATGCGGCCGTGGCCGCCGAAATCCCGGGGGTCCAGCTTGGCGCCGCAGCCGCCGCCCATGACGGTCTCCTGCAGGTAGTGCCCGGAGCGGGCGCCGGTATAGCCGGCCTCCTTCAGCGCAGCCTTGATCTGCTGCCAGCTCTCCTTGTCCCGCTTTTTGAAGATATCCACATGCTTTTCAAACAATCCCATTTGTATCCGCCTTCTTTCATGGAAATCATAGCACAGGGGCGGAGGCGGGTCAAGTCTCCCGGGACTTGACGATGACCGTGGTCATATAGGGCGCATCCTCCGGCAGGGCCGCCGAACCGCGGTACAGATGCTCGCCGGGACCGCAGTCGCTCACGGCGGCGACCGTCACGCGCCCGTCACGCTCCAGCGGGAGCAGGGCCTCCTTCAGCGCGGGCATGCGCCGGCCGAGCTTCATGAACACTTTGGTGCCGTCCAGCTGCAGCGCTTGCTCCGGATCCCGGTCTCCGGGGATGAGATGCAGCGGCGCATCCTCCAGCACCAGGGACATGCTGAGACTGGCGGCGCAGGCGGTGAAGGAGGCAACACCCGGGATCACCGCCGTGCGGCAGCCGTCCTGTTCCGCCCGAAGCGCCATATAGGAAAAGGTGGAGTAGACGCCGGGGTCCCCGATGGTGAGAAAGGCCAGGTCTTTTCCGGATTCCAGCAGGGCTTTGAGCCTTACCCAGTTCTCCTCCAGCACCGCGTCCCGCGCGGCCGGATTCCGGGTCATGGGGAAGGGGAGACAGAGCGCCTCCTTATCCTCCAGCTCCGGGCAGGCGGCGCGGGCGATCTGCCAGGCCCGGCAGCCGGTTTTCTCTTTTTCGGGCAGAACAAGCACATCACACCCGCGCAGGATGCGCAGGGCCTTCACTGTCACCAGTTCCGGGTCACCGGGGCCAAGCCCCACGCCATAGAGCAGACCGCCTGTCTCCATAGACAACCTCCGACTTGAAAAAGAATAAACCCATTATACCCTGCGGCGCGGCAAAATGCCACTGCTTTCCGACAAAGGGGCGAAAAGGGGCGTTGCCAATTTCCCGGGAATATGATATAACAATCTGGCCGCGTGGCGGGGAAAAACCCGGAACTGGCCGCGCAAAGAGGGGAACCGTATGAACAGAGCATCTGAACACAAGGCAATCGCCGCGGCCACGGTGGGTCACTTTTTCTGGGGGCTGAGCTTTCTGGCCTCCCGGACAGCGCTGAACACGGCGCCGGTAATCCTGCTGCTGAGCCACCGTTTTCTCCTGGCCTTCGCGCTGATGAGCATGCTGCTGCCCACCCGCCTGGGAGACTGCCATCTGAGAGGAAAGAATATCTGGCCGCTGCTGCTCCTGGGGCTGCTGGAGCCGGTGATCTACTTCTTCGGCGAGCAGTACGGCATCCTCCACTCCACCACCATCTTCTCCGGTGTGATGATCTCCATCATTCCCATCTGCAGCATTCTGGCTGCGGTGCCCATTCTCCACGAAAAGCCCAGCCTGGGTCAGATGCTGTTCAGCCTGCTGTCCGTGGCCGGGGTCATCGGCATCGGCCTTCTGAGCAGCAGCAGCGGCGCACTGGACTGGATCGGCGTCGCGGCGCTGCTGGTGGCGGTGTTCTCCGCTGTGGCCTACATGCTCTTGAACCGCGATATCTCCGCGCGCTTTACCGCCTTTGAGCGGACGTACATGATGATGGGCGTGGGCGCCGTGTTCTTCACGGGGATGGCGCTTGTCTCGGTCAGGGGGGATTTTGCCGCCTACCTGAGCCCCTTTGCCGCGCACAGCTATGTGATCGCGGTCCTGTTTCTCGCAGTATTCTGTTCGGTCATCTGCTACTTCCTCTCCAGCTACAGTCTCACGAAGCTCAGCATCGCGCGGGCGACGGTGTTTGCCAATCTGACCACCGCCGTCTCGGTCTTTGCCGGGGCTGTGATCCTGCACGAGCCCTTCTCGCTGTTCGGTCTTCTCTGCTGCGCTGTGATCCTGATCGGCATCTACGGCGTGCAGCGCACGGCCAGGTCCTGAGAGAAACCGAAAAAAACACGCGTTCCGGCAGGAGCGCGTGTTTTTTTCGGATGCCGGCCGTACTCAGGGCAGGCGCATCTCGGCCAGCAGCTCATAAAAGAAATCTTCGTCCGCAGGCGCCTGATCCTGCGGCTGGCTGTCGTCAGCGGAATTCACGGACGTTTACACCCCTTTCCCGGACGGATGCAGGATCAGTAGACCGTGCCGTCCGCGGCAACGATGGTCAGAATCCCGCGGCGGACCAGATAGAGGTTGCCCGCCTCGTCCTCATAAAGCTGCTCCCGCCGGGAACGCTCCCGCTCCGAACGGCGCGTGAGCGCCCCCGTGATGGGAAACCCCAGCCGCTGTGCCTGCTGTGAAAGTGACATGTCAATCCCCCTCTCTGTCTTCATCGCTGTAGTAATCGTAATAGTCCGATTCATCGGAAAAGAGAATATACTTCCCGTCCACCAGTCCGTAATAGCCGCCCGCTGTGAAATATCCGCGCATGTTCAGGACCTCCCTCTGCTTTTTTTACTTACGTTTTACTGAGACTATTGTCGCACACCCCCTGTCCCAAAAACCTCCCAGGTGCTCCCCTTGCCCGGGAAAAAATGAAAAACGCATTCCAAAATCAGGGCCGCTGTGCTATACTCTAAGAAGAAATCCCAGGCAGACATAATAAAAAGGAGGAGAGATATATGAAAAGAAACCGGACAAGGATTCTGGCGTTGCTGCTCGCGCTCATGCTGACGCTGTCCCTCACGGCCTGCGCCTCTGCGGCAAAGACTGACAGCGCCCCGCAGCCCACCCCGGCCCCGGAGACCGCAGCCCCGGAGACCGCGGCCCCGACTGAGGCGCCACAGGAAACCGAGGCTCCGCCCGCGGCTGAGGCAGCGCCGGTGGAGAAGAACGGCGATATCGTCATCCTTTACACCAGCGACGTCCATTGCGGCATCGACCAGGGCTTCGGCTATGCCGGGCTCCAGCAGGTGAGAGATTATCTGATCGCCCAGGGCAACGACGTCATCCTCGTCGACGACGGCGACAGCATCCAGGGCGAGCCCATCGGCACCATGACAAAGGGCGAAGCGATCGTTGACCTGATGAATGAGATAGGCTACAGCGTGGCCATCCCCGGCAACCATGAGTTCGACTACGGCATGGACCGGTTCCTCGCGCTGACCGAGAAGGCGGACTACCCCTACATCAGCTGCAACTTCAACTACAAGGGCGAACTGGTCTTTGAGCCCTATGTGATCCGGGAACTGGCGGGAAAGAAGGTCGCCTTCGTGGGTGTGACCACCCCCAGGACGCTGGTTTCCTCCACGCCGACCTATTTCCAGGATGAAAACGGCGAATTCATCTATGGCTTCCTGCAGGACGATACCGGCGAGGCGGTCTACAACGCGGTGCAGAGCGCCGTGGATTCCGCCAGAGCCGAGGGCGTGGACTATGTGGTCGTGCTGGCTCACTTGGGCAATGAGGCCGAGTGCATCCCCTGGACCTACGGCGATGTGATTTCCAACACCAGCGGCATCGACGTGTTCCTGGATGGTCACAGCCACGATACCGACCAGGTGGTCGTCAAGAATAAGGATGGACAGGACGTGCCCCGCGCCGCCTGCGGGACCAAGCTGGCCTGCATCGGCTGGTGCCGCATCGGCGCCGACGGCGCGATCAGCACCGGTAATTATACCTGGAACAATCCTGTGGCAGCTCCGGCACTGTTGGGTATTGAAAATGAGATGTCCCGCGCTGTTGCGACGGCTTCGGACGAGCTGAGTGAGAAGCTGGGCGAGGTCGTGGCCAGCAGCATGGTGGAGCTTACCGTCAACGATCCTGTGGAGGTCGATGCAAACGGCCGCCCGATCCGCATGGTGCGCAGAGCCGAGACCAACCTGGGCGATCTGTGCGCGGACGCCTACCGCAATCAGTCCGGTGCGGATATCGCCTTTGTAAACGGCGGCGGTGTGCGCGCCAACATCCCGGCCGGGGACATCACTCTCGGCAACATCCTCAGTGTGCATCCCTTCGGCAACGCCATGTGCGTCATTGAAGTCAGCGGTCAGCAGATCCTGGATGCGCTGGAGTGGGGAGCCCGCGCCGTGCCCAGCGAGACCGGCGGCTTCCTGCAGGTGTCCGGCCTGAGCTATGAGATCCACAGCTATATCGATTCCGCCTGTGTCGCCGATACAAACGGCATGTTTGCCGGCGTGGAAGGGGAGCGCCGCGTGAAGAATGTGTTGGTGGACGGCGAGCCGATCGACCCGAACGGGACCTACACGCTGGCCAGTCACAACTACATGCTTCTGGAGAGCGGCGACGGATACTCCATGTTCCAGGGTGCGCCCGTCCTGCAGGATCGCGTGAAGCTGGACAACCAGGTGCTGATCGACTATATTACCGAGAACCTCGGCGGCGTGATCGGTGCGGAGTATGAGGAGATGACCGGCCAGGGCCGCATCGTGATCGTGGAGGAGCAGCCGTAATTCCGGCGTCTTCCATCCAAAAAAAACAAAAACATGCAAGAGCGTCCGCCAGACGGCGGGCGCTTTTGCGTGTTTCGTGATGAGAGTATGTGGATTTTTGTCGTATGGAACTTTCCAAACCGGGAAAAACCTGCTATACTGACAGAAACGACAAAATAAAGGAGGGGGCCGCATGAGACTTGCCTTGAGAATTCTGTTGAGCGTTCTGCTTGATTCAAGCACCGTGTGGGAAAGTCTGTTCACCCTGCTGTATATCGCCGGTCTGTGGAAGATGCTGAAGAAATCGGGCATCAAGGGCTGGCTTGCCGCCGTTCCCTTTGTGCGGGATTTCCAGATCGCCCGCTGCGCTATGCGCGAGCCCGAAGGCCGTGTCTATGTCATGACCGACATTGGCCTGAAGCTGCTCACGACCTTCCTGCTGGTGTCCGGGAGAGAGAACCTGGTCGGGAGTACGGAGGAACTGGTGGCGTCCGGCGGCACGACCATGATCCTGTTTATCTTTCTGGTCACACTGACGCTGGTGGACTTGATTTACGGTGCCCGTATCTATTCGGGCCTGATCGAGGTCTACGGCGTAAAGAAGCGCTGGATCTGGCTGTGGCTGCTGTCCACTACCCGCTTCATCCCTGCGCTGATCTGGGGCTTTAAGGACGAGTACCAGCCCCTGATGCAGGCAGAGGATATCAAGGCCGAAATGGCGCGGCTTGCCACCCATGGCAGGGCCGACGTGATGGACGAGGGGCTGACCGTAAACCTGAAAGAGCGCAGCGTGTGGGAGTTTCTGCATAAGACGGTGCTGCTGCGGGACATCCATCTGAGCATCCCCCAGGGGCACATGGTGCTGCTGCTGGGCGGCTCCGGCGCGGGCAAAACCACCTTTGTCAATGCCGTCAACGGCTATGAAAAGGCGAAAGCCGAGGTTATGCTCAACGGCAGCAACATGTACACCGAATACGGCAAGATGCAGTACGAGGTGGGCTTTGTCCCCCAGGGGGACATGATACGCGGAAAGGACACGGTCCTCTCCACCCTGCTGGATGCGGCAAAGCTGCGCCTGCCCATGGATGTGGACGCAAAGCAGCGCAGGACCCGGGTGGATGAGGTCATGGATATCATGGGTCTCAAATCCGTGCAGGGCAATTTTGTGGAGAAGCTCTCCGGCGGCCAGAGAAAGCGCCTGTCCATCGCGATGGAGCTGATCTCCAGCCCCTCGCTGCTCATTCTGGACGAGCCGGACTCGGGCCTGGACGGTGTGATGGCGCGCGGCCTTTTCAAGCAGCTGCGACGCCTGGCAGACTCCGGCAAGATCGTCATCGCCATCAGTCACACCCCGGACCGCGTGATCGATCTGTTTGACGACGTGATCGTGCTGGCAAAGGACTCCGCCCACACCGGGCGCCTGGCTTGGTACGGCAGTGTGGCGGGCGCCAGACGCTTCTTTGGGAAGGAGCGCATGGAGGATATTGTGAAGGCAGTCAACCAGAAAGAGGAGGGCGGCGACGGAAGAGCCGACGAGTATGTGATTCGCTTCGCGGGGGTGCAGAATGGCTGAAACGACAAACGAGACGACTTCCCGTAAACTTGCTGTGCGCTACAGCGGGCGCATCGAGCAGGTGGGGATCTATTTCAAGAAATTCCTGCGCATGTTCCTGTACCAGAGCGACTGGAAGGTCCTGCCGATGTCGGCGCTGATCGCGGGCCTTGTCGGCATGGTGATGAACGCAAGCCTGTTCCGGACCATGGAGGGCACGCTGATGGGCGCCTTTGCCCTGGTGATGGTCTGCATCTGGAACGGCTGCTTCAACTCCATCCAGGTGATCTGCCGCGAGCGGGACGTCATCAAGCGGGAGCATCGCTCCGGTATGCACATCAGCTCCTATATCGCGTCTCATAAGCTCTACCAGGCGATGCTCTGCCTGATGCAGACTGCCATCACCCTGTTCGTGACGTCCTGGGTCGGCGTCCGCTACGACCTGTGCAAGCCCCTGTTTTCCCATTTCTTCATCGTGGAATTTGGCCTGTCCATGTTTCTGATCACCTATGCGTCGGATATGATGGCGCTTTGGATCTCCACCCTGTGCCGCAACACCACCACAGCCATGACGATCATGCCTTTTGTGCTGATCTTCCAGCTGGTGTTCTCCGGCGGAATGCTGTCCCTTCCGAAGTGGAGCGCTCCGCTGACGGCCCTGACCATTTCCAGCCCCGGGCTGGAGGTGATCGCGGCCCAGGGCGACACCAACAACAGGCCTCTTGTCTCGATCTGGAACAGCATTCAGGGCATGGGAAATACGGAACTGAGCGGCACGTTCAATGTGGGCCAGGCGCTGGATTTTATCGAGAGTGATCTGCCCCTGGCAAAGCAGCTGCGCGACAAGGAGATCAGCGTGGAGATCTCCGTGGGCCAGGTGATGGACTTCCTCTCTGACGAGAGCGACCCCCAGGCACGACAGCTGCGTGAAGTTCCGATCAACGGGACAATGCTCCTGGATGTTCTCCCGAAACTGATCGACAGCGGGGAGCAGACGCAGGACGTGGAGCCCGGCATCCCCTCCTTCCTGCAGGGGCTCACCGGGTTTCTGAAAGACACCGGCGTGCTCGAATCGGCGGCAAGCAGCGTTTCCACCGTAAGCACGACACTGGGGGAGCTGGTGGACAAGGCCAACGAGTTGGGCGTGATGGATCCCTACCGTGACCAGAAGGTGAAGATCACCCGCACGATCGGCCAGCTTGCGGAAATGGCTGCGGCAGACGGCGGCCAGGAGCTGCGGGAGAAGAGCTTCCCCATCAAGACCAGCATCGCGGAGCTGCAGAGCATCGTGGGCGTGGATGCGGTGCGCACCTTCCTGCAGAAAACCGCGGCTGCCGGCAGAATCAAACCGGCCTATGACAACACCAGAACCAATGTGGCTCTCTACTGGCTCCGCCTGGTGGGGTTCAGCCTGTTCTTCTCCTGCATGTCGGTGATCACGCTGGAGTTTATCGACAAGGACAAACGCTGAGCATTGCGCTGAATGTGGGCCAAGAGGTCTGAAATATAGAGAAAGCCAGCCCATTTTTATGGGCTGGCTTTCTCATGGCCTGTCCAGACCAGGCGGGAGTTATATAGCCGAATTGATGGCGCATCAGATCAGCCGGCGGAAATTGTACACACAGATCAGCATCACAAGGACCATGGCGCCCTCAAACAGCGTGGTCGTCCGTTTTTCGGAGAGCTTTTTGTTGAGCCTCCCGCCGATCTCGGAGCCGAGAATGCCGAAGAGGGGCATGCCCAGCAGCAGCGGAAGACTCACGGAGGGGACGGACCCGGAGAAAAAGACGCTGGCAAGCCCGGTGAGCTGGCTGATGAGGATCACATAGAGGCTGTTCTGCGCGGCGGTCTTGGTGCCCATGGAGAAAAAGTAGAACAGCACCGCCATGTTGAAGGGGCCGCCGCCGATGCCGAGGAAGGCCCCCAGCATCCCGAGCCCGAGGCCGATCAGCGCGCAGGCGAGCTTGTTCTGCACCCGGCGGCCGGGTATCTTTTCTTTTCGGACGGTGTAGATCAGTGTGGCGAGTGTGGCGAAAAACAGCAGGGCCGCCTGGACGCCGCCGGCGGCGTTGGCGTCGGCAAAGAGCCCGGCTACGGCAGAAAACAGCGACTTGCCCAGCACCCCCCCCAGCGCCGCTCCGATGGCCAGGGGCGTGGAGACGCTCCAGTCGATGCAGGATTCCCGGCGCACAAGGGAGCTGCCCACAGACCAGCAGGACATGGCGATCACGGTGCAGCCGGAGATGAAATTGATGGCGGAGACGCTCATGATGCCCATGGCGTCCAGCACGGGCTTGATGATGACGCCGCCGCCCATGCCGCAGATCTTGCCGACGAGACAGGCAAAAACGGCCACCAGAAAACAGATCAGGACCATAGCATTTCCCCTTTTCGCAGAACCGGGCTGCCGCAGCAGAAGCGGCAGCCCGGTTCGTCTTTTTTCTTTACCACCACTTGATCTGTTCCGTGACGTGGTTGCGGATCGCAATGAATTCCGGAGCGGTGACGTCCCGCGGACGGGGCAGGTCGATCTTGACCTCCTCCTTGATCTTGGCGGGCTTGTTGGTGAGGATCAGCACGCGCTCGGCCAGGTACACGGCCTCTTCGATGTTGTGGGTGATGAAAACCACGGTGGTGCCCATCTCTTTCCAGAGACGGATGACCTCGTCCTCCAGATAGAAGCGCAGCTTGATGTCCATCTGGCCGTAGGGCTCGTCCATCAGCAGCAGGTCGGGCTGCAGGGCGAAGGCGCGGCCGATGATGATGCGCTGCGCGGTGGAGACGGAGAGCTGATGCGGATACTTGTCGCGGAACTCCTCCAGACCCAGCATCTTGATCATGTTCTCCACACGCTCGTCAATGACCTCCTTTGGCATCCGCTTGATCTCCATGCCCAGGCGGAGGTTTTTCTCCACCGTCAGCCACGGCATGGAGGAGGGCTCCTGAAACACAACGGCGAGGTTGTGCTTCTTGGGATCGGCGGGCTCGTTGTCGATATACAGCTCGCCCTTGGTGGGCATGTAGATGCGGGTGAGCAGGTTGAGGAAGGTGGTCTTGCCGCAGCCGGTTGGACCGACCACGCAGAGGAATTCCCCTTTCTTGATGTTGAAGGAGACGTCATCAAGCACGTGAAGACTGCCGAAGTACTTGGTCAGGTGCTCAACGCGGACTTTGTATTCCTGATTATCCATACGCTTCTCCTCCCTTACAGTGCAAGATCCGTGTTGTCGGAAATATCTTTCCGGATGCGGAGGAACTCGGGATCGGTCATGGACCGCGGACGGCTGAGGACACTGAGATCATATACCTGCTTGACCTGGGCCGGGCAGTTGGAGAGCAGCACCACGCGGTCAGCCAGATACACGGCCTCTTCGATGTTGTTGGTGACGAAGATGATGGTGCGCTTCTCCTGCTCCCAGATGCGGAGGACCTCCTCCTGCATGGCGTAGCGGGTCTGCGCGTCCAGCTGGCCGAAGGGCTCGTCCATCAGCAGGATCTCCGGGCTGTTGGTGTAGGCCCGGGCAATGCCCACGCGCTGCTTCATGCCGCCGGAGAGCTGGTGGGGGTAGGCGTTTTCAAAGCCGGTGAGACCCACAAGGTCGATGTACTTCTGGGCGATTTTGCGCCGTTCGGTCTTGTCCATGCCCGCAATCTCCAGCCCGAACTCAACATTGCCCATGACCGTGCGCCAGGGCATCAGGTTCAGCGTCTGGAACACCATGCCGATGCGCTTGTCACTGCCGTGGAGCTCCTCACCGTCCAGGGTCAGGCGGCCGGCGTTGGGCGTCTCCAGACCCGCAATGATGTTCATCAGCACAGATTTGCCGCAGTGACCGGGGCCGAGGACCACGAGAAACTCGTTGTCGCGGACCTCCATGCTGACCTTGTCCACAACCAGCTTCACGTCGTTCTTGACAATATAGCTCTTGGAGATATTCTCCAGCTTCAGAATTACTTTGTTTTTCTGGTCCACGGACAAATCAACCTTTCTGCAATCTGCGTTAGTATGGCAAGCAGCGCGCCGACGATGCCGATGGCGATCATGCCGGTCAGCACCAGGGGCATATCCATCGAATCCATGCCGCGGGAGATCAGGAAGCCCACGCCGGCGTCGCCCGCGCCCAGCATTTCGGCCGCCAGCACCACCATCCAGGCCGCGCTGGTGGAGGTGCGGACGCCGGCGAAGATGGCGTCAAGGGAGGAGGGAATGGCGATTTTCAGAAGGCGCTGGGCGGGGGTGGCGTTGAAGACCGTCCCCACATCCAGATACATTTTGTCGACCGCGCTCAGGCCCGCCTTGACGTTGACCACAATGCAGGCCAGAGAGCCGAAAATCACGATGAGGATCTTGGGCGTTTCCCCGGTGCCGAACCAGAGCGTGATCAGCGGGATCCAGGCCAGGGGAGGAACTGCGCGGAAAGCGTCAAAGATCGGGGAGAAGAAGGCGCGGGCCTTGGGGAACCAGCCGAGGATGATACCGAAGATGATGCCGAAGGTCCAGTCAAACAGCAGCGCCAGGCCGATCCTGCGCAGGGAGGCAAGGACGTGGAGGATGAGATTCTTCTTCTTGACCGGATGGGTGAAGAGACGGATCGTCCGGTTCAGCACGTCCTGAGGGGAGGGGAAATTAGCGCTTCCGCGGGAGGCGGCGAGCCACAGGGCGATCAGAAGCAGGATGGAAATGATCGGAAGGATTTTATAGAGGAGATTCAGCCGCTGCTCCTTGATTTCGGCAGCGCTCATAAATTCTTTGTTGACCTTTTTCATAGCTTCTTCCACCCCAACACAAGATTCTCACAGGCACCGATAATGGCTGAGATGATGACGCCAAGCACGCCGATGACCACGATGCCGAGAATGACCAGGTCCACGCGGCCGTAGGAGCGGCCCATCAGGATCATGTAGCCGAGGCCGCTGGAGGCGGCCAGCATCTCCGCTGCCACCAGCGTTGCCCAGGCATTGCCGATGGCGACCTTGACGCCGGCAAAGGTCATGGTCATGGAGGAGGGGATGCCGGCCCGCAGAAAGGTCTCAAATCGCCCGGCCCCGAAGGTCTTGCAGACGTTGATGAGCACTTCTTTGGTCTGGCGGATGCCGGTGTAGGAGTTGATGAGGCAGGGGACGAAGGCCGCGAAAAAGACGATGAAGGCCTTGGCCTTCAGGCCGATACCCATCCAGACGATGGTCAGCGGGATCCAGGAGACCGGCGGGATCGGGCGGATGATCTCGAAGATCGGGCGCATGAAGGCGTCAAAACCGCGGTACCAGCCCATGAGCCAGCCGAGAGGAATCCCGATGACAATGGCCAGACCAAAGCCGGAAAGCGCGATCTGCAGGCTGGACCAGATATTCACAAGCAGCACGGCGCCGTCCGGATTCGGGTCCGAGAGCTTGACGATAAACAATTTGAAAACTTCAAGCACGTCGCACAGCTTTTTGCTGTCGACGATCTTGAACATGACCAGAGCTTCCCAGATCAGGAAAAACAGCAAAACCCCGCAGATAGAGAGCATGATATCGCGGTAGCGGATTTTCCTGTGCTCGGCCTGAACGCGGGCGATGATTTCCTCATTTGACATCGCGGCGGCAGATTCATTCAAAGCATATCCCTACTTTCTCTTTGCGGCCGGGGCCGCGGCACTGCGTCAGCGGAAAGAATGTATACGGTTGGGGCCGGTTCCGGAGAACCGGCCCCTGTGTTTTAAGTCGATGCTCAGAGGATGCGGTGAATTACTTGCCGAGGAGCTCCTTGACGGCCAGGGCCACGGAGTTGTCGACACGCTGATCCTTCAGCCAGGTGTCGCGCTGCTCGGCGGTGTACTTGCCCTCGCTGACGAAGAAGTCGTAGCCGAGGAGGATGTCCTCTTCGATGGGCAGCAGCTTGCGGCCGGCGCCCTCGTCGTCGCGGCCTTCGCCGAGGAACTTCTCAAGGTACTCGTCCACGCTGGGGCCGCGGTACCACTGCATGGTCTTCAGAGCCACCTCGGGCGTGCAGAGGAAGCCCTCCTCCTCGCAGTGATCGTAGTACCACTCAGCGGCCTGCTCCACGTTCTGGGCGGACCATTCGGCAGCCTGGTGGAAGACGGCGATGCAGGCGGCGACGAGCTCAGGATTCGCGGCGAGATAATCGGGATGCGCGAAAGAGCCGCACATCATGCCGATGCCGAGCTGGCCGGAGTCGGACACGCGGACAAAGCCGGCGTCCTCGGCAGCCAGGGCGATGGCGTTCCAGCAGCCCAGCACGTCGCCGGTGCCGCCGGAGAAGACGGTGAGGGAGTTGGCGTTGTCAGCGTTGGTGCTGACAACGTCGGCCAGGGACAGACCGATGCTCTGCAGGTAAGCGGCCAGCACGGTCTGGGCGGTGGTGCCGGTGGGGTAGACGCACTCGACGCCCTTCCAGACCTCGGGATTGGCGGGGTCGGCGGCGATGGCGCTGTCGGGACGGCAGAAGATGGCCAGGTTCTCTTCGTAGTCGTTGACGTCGATCAGGGTGTAGTCATAGGCGGACAGACCGATGGACACGCCGCCCAGACCCAGGGAGCAGATATCCCAGTCCTTGCCGGCTTCCATCATGGCGGGGCCGCCGGTGAAGCAGACGAATTCGGGCTCGATGTTCAGCTGCTCGAAGATGCCCAGATTCTCGGCAAACAGGTAGGGATAGGACAGGGGGGAGCCGGTGAAGAAGCCGATGCGGATCTTCTGGGGCTCGGCAAAGGGCTTGATGCCCCAGACGAGCTCGGGCTCAGCCTCGGCGGCGGGGGCGGCCTCGGCGGCGGGGGCTTCAGCGGGGGCAGCGGGGGCGGCGGCAGGAGCGGCGGGAGCGGAGCTGGAGCCGCAGGCGCACAGAGCAAAGACCATGCTCAGTGCCAGGAGAGCTGCGAGGAACTTTTTCATTTTGTGTCTTCCTTTCCTTTCATATTAATATGTGCTGTTTACAAACCCTTTTGAAAAAGGGCCGAAGCCGAATTTATTTCCCGATGCGGTCGAGAATGTCGTAGATCACGCCGCCCTCGGCGTCCTTGGGCACATCCACGCCCAGGAGCTTGGCCAGCGTCGGGGCCACGTCGATGATGCGGGCCGCGTACTTGCGCTCATACTGGCTCACGCCCGGGCCGCCCATGATCATGCAGGCGTGCATGTCGTGCAGGGTGGGCTCGGCCAGGTGGACGCCGGTGAAGTTGCCGCAGACCGCGGCGTAGTCGCCGCCGTGCTCGGCCACGATATCCTCGATGAGATCGGGGAAGTTCTTGCAGAGCACCGCCTGCTCATAGAGTTCGGTGTTGGCAACGATGCGCTCGGAGCCGTCGCGGTATTTGATGGCGCTGCGGTAGATGAAGGGGTGGGACATGTAGCCGGGGTTCCAGGCGTAGAGCACGTCGCCCACGCGGTCAAAGCCGGGGCCCTCGTACACGCCCAGGCGCGCGGCCTCTTTCTTCTTCAGGGCGTAGGCCACCACGTTGCGGCCGGTCTCGGGGTTGCGCATGGACATGAGACAGTTGATGATCTCCTCCTGCACCTTCTCATAGTCCTCCGGCTCCACAATGCCGTGGGGATCGCGGCCCTTGAGATTGATGAAGATGTGGGCGTGGCAGGGCTCCAGCGGGTGGCACTTGGTGTGCTCCCAGTCGATGGAGAGGTTGGAGGGGTCGTCCGTGGTGAGATCCAGCTTGTATTTGAGCAGGCCCGCCCGGGACAGGTGCTCCTTGACAAAGGGGTTCCAGTCCAGATGGGTCATGCCGTGGTCGGAGATGAGCACCACATAGGTGTTGCTGAGATCCACGGTCTCCATGATGCGGCCGATGTTCTCGTCCACCTGGCGGTAGACCTCGCGGATCATGTGCCAGCAGAAGGGGGCGGTCTTCTCGCTGTAGACTCTGGCGGTGGGCTCGATGCCGGCGTAGAGGGCGTGCTCGATGTGGTCGATGGTGCCGACCCAGGAGAAGGCCATGTCCCACTCCTGATTCTCCAGCACGTACTTGGTGGCCTTGCCCCACCAGTCGGCGTGGAAGCTGAGCTGCTCCAGATACAGGTCCGAGTTCATCCAGCCGTCCATGAAGGCCCAGGGGTCGTCCACCTCCATGTAGGTGCCGGCCACCTTCTCCACCTCTTTGCTGAGAGAGGCGGGAACGGAATAGGGGTCGGCCATGTTGATGGAGCTCTGGTAGAGCTTGAAGTCCTTGCCGTCCTTGCTCAGCTCAAGGATCTGGAAGCGGAAGCGGCCGTTGCGCTGATAGTCGCGGGCCAGGAAGTTCTTGGTGATCCAGGGGCCGTACTCGCCCATGCCGATGTCGGTGATCGCCGCGGCGGCGTCCTTGCTCTCGGAGATGAGCATGCGGTCGTAGCCCTCCTCGCTGGAGGCGTACATCAGCACGTTCATCCGATAGCCTTCCACATACGTGGGGGGCACGGTGATCTCAAACTCCAGATAAGGCCGGCAGCTCTTCGGCAGGTTGGTCCAGCCCTCGGCGGGCCTGGGCTCCAGCTTTACGGCGCGGCCGGGGATCTGGTTGCAGTGGAGCAGCTTGTTGGAGAAGCAGGCGCTGGAGGCCACGTCCCACAGCGGCATGAAGAAATAGCGGAAGGGCGGGTTGAGGGAACCGGCCAGCTGGCAGCCGTCCTCCTCCTTGATCATGCCCATGGGGAAGGTGACGGGCCAGTTGATGAGGGCCACCTTTTTGCCCATCTTGATGGCCACGTCCCACAAAGTCTCACAGAGGACCTCGTTGCGGTCAAAGGAGGTGTGCCAGTGGTCCAGCTCCTCGCCGGGGTGCTTGACCATGAGGCTGGGCACGCCGTTGGTGCCGGAGCCGGCGCCGCTGACGATGGCTGTCCAGGCCGCCGCGGTCAGAGGAGGGAAGACCGTCTCCAGACGGGAGAAGACGCCCTGGTTCATGGTTTTTTCGGTGTTGGGCATGACGCCCTCCGCCACAAACTTTTTCACCAGATCGGGCATGGCCGCGTCCAGGCCGAGGAACAGGATTTTCTTTCCGTTGATCATTTTCAAAATCTCCTCAAAACAATTCTAGAATTGTTTGCGTACGCAAACCGCTTTTGCGTTGCGCTTTTCAACAAAGTGAACGGAGAAAACTTGTGCGTCTTGCACAAAAGATGGGAAAAATATGCTTCTATTCATCGGGTTTTGAGCCTTATTCACCAAAACGATATTAGCATGCTGTTTTTTCCCCCGTCAACAAAGAATAACGCAATCGTTTGAGCTTGCTTTTTGTCTCACTGTATGATAAGATTTTGACAATATTGACAGAACAGGAGAGCGGAGGGAAGAAATGAGTACATTAAAAGACGTGGCCAGACTGGCGGGGGTCTCCCCGTCTACGGTCTCGCGGGTCGTCAACGGCGGCTCCACCGGCGCGGCCTCCGAGGAGACCGTCCGGAGGATCTGGGACGCGGTGCGGGAGAGCGGCTACTCCGTCAACGAGAACGCCCGCAGTCTGCGCATGAAGGAGGAGGGCGGGGTCAAGGAGACCCTGGCCATTGACTGCGTGTTTGCCCGGGATCTGGACTCTTTTATTGATCCCTTCTTCATGGTGCTCATGCAGATCATTGAGGCCGACGCCTTCAAGCGCGGCTACCGGCTGCGCTACCAGTACCCCATCGGCGATCTGAAGAGCGTTCCCCTCCCGGACGCGAAGAAGAAGGCCGCGGCGATCATCCTCGGCCGCACGGACAAGGCGCATCTGGAGCTGCTGAAGGGTACCTACCGGCACATGGTCTACGTGAGCCTGCAGGACAAGGACCTGGATGTGGACAGCGTGATCTGCAGCGGTTATGACGCCATGGTCAAAGGGCTGGAATATCTCTGCTCCCTGGGGCACCGAAAGATCTGCTATGTGGGGGAAACCATGGACGAGCAGCGCTATGACGCCTACCACGACGTGATGCAGAAATACGCCGGCAGCGGCTGCGAGGAGCTGGTCATCGAGGTCCCGTTCAACTCGGCGCACAGCTACGAGGCGGTGAACCGGGCCCTGGACGAGGGGATGAAATTCACCGCGGTCTTCTGCTCCAACGATATCTCCTCCGTAGGGGTTTACCGCGCGCTGAAGAAGCACCGCCTCTCTGTTCCCCGGGACGTGTCTGTCATCGGGCTGAACGACCTGGAGTACGTCCGCTACCTCGACCCCATGCTCACCAGCGTGCGCGTGCCGATGGAGGAGCTGGGGCGGCATGCCGCCAGCCTGCTGATCGACCGCATCGAAAACGGCCACAGTCTCCCGGTGAAGCTGATGATCCCCTCGGAGCTGGTGACCCGGGAGAGCTGCGCGAAGGTCAGGAAGCCCGCGGCAAAAAAATAGGGATGCGAAAAGGGGTGCGGCCTTTGGGTCAAACGTTTGCGTATTCTTGCTTTGACAATCAAGTTGTTTCACCAGTATAATTTTTTCACAAAGGAATATGCGCTTTTTGGAAGAATTCTGTACATTCTGGTTAGGAGATGAACAACTTGTCTACGAAAGCACAGAGCAAGAGCAGAAAAGATATGCTCCTCCCTGACACCTCAAGAGCTTTTGGCTGCCCGCAGCGGTATATTCAGGGCCCCGGTGAGTTTCGGCACGTCTTTGACTATGGCCGCGAGTATGGGCAGCGTTTCCTGTTCCTGATCGACGGCGGCATTTATGAGATGGTTCTCTCCATGCTCTCCGCAATCGAGGACAAGGCCGGCTGCAGCTATGAGACTGTGAGCTTCTCCGGCGAATCCTGCATGGAGGCCGTGGCGGAGCTGGCCGCCCTGGTGGGCACTTACCGCTGTGACGTTCTGGTGGGCGTGGGCGGCGGCAAGGTGCTGGACACCGCCAAGCTTGTGGCGGACGAGGTGGACAAGCCTCGCATCATCGCGCCCACCGCCGCCTCCAGCGACGCTCCGGCAGCCGACTGGGCCGCCATCTACACCCCCCAGGGGGTGCATCTGGGCGGGCGCAGGACCCGCCGCAGCACGGAACTTGTGCTGGTGGACTCCGAGATCATTGCCAAGGCCCCGGCCCGGCTCTTCTCCGCCGGCATCGGCGACGCGCTGGCCACCTGGTTTGAGGCCCTGGCCTGCGAGCGCTCCTCCTCTCCCAACTGCGTCACCCGCGGCTACCGCTCCACCCGTGCCGCCATGGCCGTGTCCCGGGAATGCTATGACATCCTGATGCAGGACGGCGTGGCCGCCCTCAAAGCCGTCAAGGCAAAGACCGTGACCGAGGCCGTGGAGAACGTCATCGAGGCCAACACCCTGCTCAGCGGCATCGGCTTTATCAACGGCGGCCTGGCTGCCGGACACGGTATCCACTCCGGCCTCTCCGAGGCCCCCGGCGGGGAGAAGTCCCTCCACGGCGAGAAGGTGGCCTTCGCCCTGATCGCCCAGATGGTCATTGAAAACGCCCCGCTGACACAGATCGAGGAGCTCATGCGCTTCATGCACGCGGTGGATCTGCCGGTCACCATGGAGCAGCTGGGCATCGCCTGCACCGCGGAGAATCTCGATCTGATCGTGGAGCACACGGTGTATCAGAATCCGCTCATCCACCACGAGCCGGTGGCTGTCAGCCCGGAGCTTGTGAGAAACGCCATCGTTTTTGCCAACAGCCTGGGACATGAGTTCCTGGACAGTCTGAAATAAGGGGGGAACAGCCATGAAAAAACTGGAGTTTGAATACGGTACCGGTCTCATGAGCGCGAATCTCCCCGACAGCACCGACGTCTTTATCCCCGGCGAGACCGTCGCCGATCCGCCCTGCCTGCCCCAGGACTGGGACAGCCTGTACGCCGCGACCCTGGAGAGTCTGCGCAACCCCATCGGCATGCCGCCTCTGCGGGAACTGGCCGGCCCCGGGAAGACGGTGGTCTTCATCATCCCGGATATCGTCAAGGGCGGCGTCCAGCCCACCAGCCACCGCAAGGTGGCCGTACGCGCCTGCCTGGATGAACTGTACGCGGCGGGCGTGGAGAAGAAGGATATTCTCTTCATGGTCTCCAACGGCCTGCATCCCCGGGCCACCGAGAAGGAGATGCGCCTGATCTTCGGCGAGGAGCTGTTCAACGAGTTTTACCCCTGCGGCCAGATGACCTCCCATGACAGCGAGGATTACGAGCACATGGTGGACCTGGGCTGCACGCGGCGCGGCGATCCCGTTCTGATGAATAAGTACGTCTTCGACTGCGATCTGCCCATCATGATCGGCCACTGCCAGGGCAACCCCTACGGGGGCTATTCCGGCGGTTACAAGCACTGCGCCACCGGCATCACCCACTGGCGCTCCATCGCGAGCCACCACGTCCCGTCCGTCATGCACCGGCCCGACTTCGTCCCCGTCTCCGGCCACAGCCTCATGCGCACCAAGTTTGACGAGATCGGCATGCACATGGAGGAGAAGATGGGCCATCCCTTCTTCTGCTGCGACGCGGTGCTGGACACCTACTCCCGCCAGATCGCCATCTACAGCGGTTACGCAAAGGAGATGCAGCCGGAATCCTGGAAGCTGGCGGACAAGCGCACCTATGTGCCCTGGGCGGAGAAGAAGTACGACATCATGGTCTTCGGTATGCCCCAGGATTTCCACTACGGCAACGGCATGGGCACCAACCCCATCCAGATGATGCAGGCCCTATCGGCCCAGGTCATCCGCCACAAGCGGGTCATGAGCGACCACTGCGTCATCATCTGCTCCTCCATCTGCAACGGCTACTTCCACGACGAGCGCTGGCCCTACCTGCGGGAGCTGTATGAGATGTTCCAGCACGACTATATGAATACGCTGCCGGACATGAACCGCTACGGGGAGTACTTCGCCACCAATCAGGAGTACATCCGCAAGTACCGCTTCTGCAACGCCTTCCACCCCTTCCACGGCTTCTCCATGATGAGCTGCGGCCATCTGGCCGAGAGCAATACCAGCGCCATCTACATCGTGGGCGCCCAGGAGCCGGGCATCGCCCGGGGCATGGGGCTGAAGACCCGCGCCACCTTTGAGGAGGCGCTGGAGGACGCCATGAAGAAATTCACAGGCCCCAATCCCAACATCCTGGCCCTGCCCAGGACCTTCAAGATCGGCGCCGTCCATCTCTGCATGAAGGACGAGGGCTATTCGGGCTGAGCGGCGACTGACGATTTGAACAAAAAACGCAGAAAGATCCCTTCACGCGTGAAGGGATCTTTCTGCATGTACAGGGCGGGCAGAGCCTGCCCAGCCGGTCCGGGCTCTTTGCAGGAAAAGGGCTTGTGGAGAATTGCCGGCTGTGCTATACTGCCCGCAGGAAAGGGGGGGAACTCGATGAACGATTCCGGAAAAACTGAAAACAGCCGTTTTCTGGACTGCCTGCTGGAGATGGGCGCGCTGCTGCTGGACTGCGGGGCGGAGGTCAGCCGGGTGGAGGACACCCTGGGCCGTCTCGGGAAGGTATACGGCGCCGAGCGCACAGATACGTTCGTGATCCCCTCCATGATCAGCATGAGTCTCACCTTTCCCGCCGAGACGCTGACGGAGACCCGGCGCATCAACTCCAACGGCTCCACGGATTTTTACCGCCTGGAAAAGCTCAACGCCCTCAGCCGGGAGTGCAGCGCCCAGCCGCTGCCCCTGGAGGAGCTGGAGCGGCGCGTTCATAAGATTGCCTCCGGGCATAAGCCGAGAGGCGTCGTCTATTTCGGCAGCGCCCTGGCTGCCGGGAGCTTCGCGCTGTTTTTCGGCGGCACCCGCTGGGACGCCCTGGCCGCCGCAGCCTTCGCGCTGCTGATCTGCTTTCTGCAGGAGAGGCTTGGGCGCACAGAGCTCAAGCAGGTGGCGTTCAATCTGGTGATTTCGCTGCTCACGGGGCTCTGTGTCGGTCTGCTGACAACGCTCATTCCGGCGCTGCACATGGACAAGATCCTGATCGGGGACATCATGCTGCTGATCCCCGGCCTTGCCATGACCAACGCTGTGCGCAACATGCTGGTGGGGGACACCATCTCCGGCGTCATCCGTCTTGCGGAGACCCTCATCTGGGCGGCAGCCCTGGCCGGCGGTTTCATGGTGGCCATGATGGTCATGCGGATCGTGAGGTGAGCGGAAAATGACAACAGCGATTCAGCTTGCCGGGGCCTTCTTCGGCTCCATGGGCTTTGCCCTGCTCTTCGGCCTGCCGCGCCGATACCTGTTTGCAGCCTCCCTGGGCGGCCTGCTCGCCTGGGCGGTGTATCTGCTGGCAGACAGCCTGCTGCATATGGCCTTCCTGTCCAATCTGCTGGCAGCGGCGTTTTCCGTCTTTTATGCCGAGGCGTTGGCACGCCTTCTGAAAACCCCCGCCACGCTCTTCCTCACCACGGCGATCCTCCCGCTGGTCCCCGGCGGGTCCCTGTATGAGACCATGAGCCATGTGGTGCGCGGGGAGATGGAGCTGGCGCGCAGCTGTGGAAACGCCACACTGAGCACCGCTCTCGCCATCGCCGTCGGGATCAGCATCGTACTGGCCATCCGGGAACTTCGGCCGAAACCGTAAAGCCGGACCGGGATGACAATGGAAATCTCTATAGATTTATATGAAAAAGAGCCCGCCGTCAGGCGGGCTCTTTTCCATATGGGATCTCCAAAATAAAGCGATCGCGCTTTCAGCGGTCGGATGGCTTTTTTGCGGTCGTTTCGTTTTCCGAGGCCCGGTCGGCACCTGCCGGCTCCGTTTCCTCCTGCCGCAGCATCCGGCAGCGGATCTCGGTGCACAGATCGCACATGCGGTTTCCGCAGGCGGGCGGACGCGCCGGGGCAGGGGACTGCCCGCGGGCGGCGTTGTGGGGGCTTGCCATGGTGATCACCTCGTTCATAGTGTTGCCGGACGCCGCGGTCACGGGAAGAGGGGGATGCTCTCCAGCAGACGGTCGATATCCTCCGTGACTGTAGAGAGCGACCCGCTTTCCTGCCGGGCCTGCGCCATTTGCCCGTCGTAGCGCGCGGTCATTTCCGCATCGCCGATGGTCTGGAAAAACTGGTGCTGGAAGGCGGCGTCCGCATATTGCGCGATGCGGTACTCCTCCTCATGGATGCTGGAAAAAGGCGCCACATCGAAGGCCCGGCGGTAGTACTCCGACACCATGTCGTCATAATTTCCCTGCTGGAGATTGTAGTCGATGCTCGTGTATGGATCCCGTGCGAAAACGCGGTGGAGCTCACTGGTCATCCGTCCCAGAACGATCAGCATGACGATGGTCATCAGCACCGCGAGAACGGTTAAAAACCGCACCGCTTTGGATGGCGCGCTGTCAGTCCGATTTCTGCGCATGCAAAAGCACCTCCTCAACGTATAGAGCCTTCCGGTTTTCCGAATATCCGAGAAACTCCTCAAGCTCATCGTCCTCGATCCCGAGATATACGCGCAGCATGTCTGTCATGATCTGCCGCATGTCTTCCATGTAAGACAGAAAGAGCTTTGATTCCTCGTTTCGCTGCGCGCGGTCGTATTCATAAAGAAAATCATCCAGGGACTGGCAGAGCCAGCGGATATCGCCGGACGCGCTGTATTTGATCCAGGCCTCGCGGTCCGTGTGCAGAAACAGTTTTTCCAGCTGCAGCACAAAATTGCTGTAATAATCCGCACAGTAGGAGAGATTGGCATAGGCTTCAAATTCCGTCCCGTAGGTGCGGATCCCGTTGTAGGTCAAATAAGAAGAAAAAGCGCGGTAATCTCTGTTTTCCAGGTAGCCGTCCAACGCGGCGATGGTGCGCTCCGGATTTTTCTCCGCCTCCCGCCGCCGCATGGTCTCCGGAAGAGAATAGGCGTTCTCCGTGACCGCATACATCACGATCGTGGCAATCAGAATGATAAGGATCAAAACGGCGCGCAGAACGATCTGACTGTAACGCTTGGACTTTTTGACGACTGCGGCCTCCGTCGCGGCGTAACGCCGGTGATAGCTGGCCATGTCCATGGTGTGGCGCAGGGCCTGGTCGTTGGGCTTCCCGCAGTAGCTGCAGAAGTTTTCTTCCAGCCCGACTTCTGCCCCGCAGTATTTACACTTCACGCTTTACGCACCTCTTTCTTCCAGAAACCGCTTGCAGTCCTCGTAGGAAAGCCAGCCGTCCCGGGCGATGACTTTCCTGAATGTGAAAATCTCGTCTTCCGTCAAATGAAATCTTGCGTCCAGATCTTCCAGCAGGGGGGAGCGCAGCCGGTCCAGCTCGGCTCTTTCTTCCATGCCGAGCGTGGGCAGATCCTCCAGCTGGTACAGATGGAGTTCATCCCGCAGAAGGCAGACCAGGTCTCCGCCGCCTGCCTCGTATTCCCGGAGAGAGTATTTCGCGATTTCAATTTTCATCAGGAACTCGCAAAAACTGCTGTGCCTGTACTGCCATACATGGTGCCCGGCATCCTGCGCGTCATAATAAAGCTGGAGCAGAGATTCATAGTCGCCGGACGCATAATACGCGTCCATCTCGGCAAACGCAGTCCGCTGCCACAAAAACTCTGCTTTTTCCCGCTGAGTCTCGGCCTTTTCCCGGCGGAGGTGGAGGCCGTACAGCAGCGCTGCGGCAAGGCACAGGAGCATCGCCGCGATGAGCATCTTTCTGCGCATGGAGCGGAAGCCCTTCTTCGCCTGCCGGCCGGCAAGTCCGCCCAGCCCCTCCAGATCGCTGCGCATATTCTCCAGCTTGTTCATATACGCCTGTTCCGCCGCCGGGAGATTCATCGTGCCGCAGTACGGGCAATTGGGAAGCTTTGCGGAATAATCGGCTCCGCAGCTTCGGCAGATGATGACTGGATTGTGATCCTGCTTGACTTGCATATTGCTGTCCCCATTTATTGATCGAGATGCTGCTCTTTCAATGAGCATCGCGCGAAGGATTCCAAATCGTTCGCAGCCAAACCTGCCGTTTGGCTGCGAAATCAAACGAACCCTCGATTGCTTTCGCCATGTATTATTATAACAAACCGCTAGAGCAAAAACAAGATCGACGCTTTCCGACAGCTGTGCAGCAGTGCAAATGCCTGAAGCGCAGAAGATGCCCGGCGGAAGGTTTTTTCCTGCCGGGCACTTCATATTTGGCAAAACAATCCCCGCCCCGATTCACGAGACCGCGGGGCGGGGATTCATCTTGCTGCGTTATGCTCTGTAAGCATGCTCTTGACCTCTGAAGACAGAAAGGCCCCTGTCCGCAGAGCTGTGCGGCAGCGACAAAACGGATGATGTCACTTAAATCAGAAATCGCAGCAGATGCAGATCCCTGCAGATCGTATCGATGGACTCTTTGCTGTAGCCTTTTTCTTTTGCAATGGAGAGATATTTCTTCGCGTTCTTTTTGTCTCCCAGTTTGCCAAGGCAGTATGCATAATTCCCATAGGCAATTCCGATGTCTTCGCCGCATGCCGACATGGGATTTGATTCGATGATGGCGATTGCTTTTTCGTATTGCGTTTTCGCTTCCTCACAGTGTCCCGATTTGAAGAAAACCGAACCGATATTGATATAGACAGCCGGATCATCCGGGTACAGTTCTTCTGCCGTTCGATAATACTCCATCGCCTTCTCGAATGAACCGAGTCGCCAGTAAGCTTTCCCGAGTCTCAGAAGCACGGTGTCGTTTTCCGGGGCAAGTTCCATCGCCCTGGCAAGTGTCTGGAGTTCGTTGTGATAGTCTTTCTTATCCGCATATGCGGCCGCTTCTGACAGGAGAATCGCAACTTTTGCAGCCGTCGATTCCGGATCTTCACCGGGGCTTTTCTCATCGGTGTGAAACAAAGTTCCGCAGTGCTCGCATCGATACTCGCCAACGCGTATTTTCTTGAGGTTGCCGCTCCCGCAGGCTGTACATCTCATCGAGTGCAGAAGGACCTTTTCCGGCCCTTCTGTCCCTGCAAGCTTTGCTCCGCAACGCGGGCAGAATGCCGCATCATCAGGAAGAGCGGCGCCACAGGACATACAAAACATTCTCCAGCCTCCATGTGATAATACAATTTGTCGGTCTTGCCAATCTTATCTTAAGCGGACATATAACGCTCAGTTTGACCGTGCGGCGCGTTTCTGCGCCGGATACACGCACAATGCCTGTGATTACGGTCGCTGTTGTCAAAACGACGGACTTTCCGCGAAGTTCAGCTGCATCTGCTCAGAGAGGCCCCGCCTCTGTACATCTCCGCGAATTCTTCTTCCCGCCAGGTCTCGTAGTATTCCAGTATCGTATCATCGCTTTCGCAAGTCCGGAATGTGTACTGTGCTCCGTTGGAAGCCTGTGCCTGTACTCTGAAACCACCTGTGGGCGTTTCCTCAAGAGCGACGATCTTATCAGAGTGGTCAAGAACAAACTGGCCGTTTTTCAGATGTCCATAGAGTATGTCCGAATCCGAAAAACGCACATAGTATTCGGGCTGCATCGATCCGTCATCTGCATATCCAATCGAAGCCGTCTGCCAGGTCCCCGGTATGGAAAGCAATTCCGGCCCGGTGACAGCAGGCTCGGTCGCCTGCGGTGCGGCTGCACTTTTGCCGCAGCCGCTGAGTATCACAAGCAGCAATACCGCCGCAAGCGTAACGGGCATCACGGAGATGTGTTTTTTTCTCATCATTTCGCTTTCCCTCCATCTGCTTGCCGTCAGAAAAAAGTCATTGCTCGAAAGCGATCAGTATGGCTCTGCATGGGGAACCGTCCGCACCGGATAGATTCAACGGCGCTGCATTTAAGAAATAGACGCCTTCTGAAACTTCCGTCAATCGGACCCCTTCGAGCAATACTACACCGGCTCCCAACAGTATGAGGTGCACTTCCATCGTGGCGTCTTCAGGCCCGACTGTCTGGGATTCATTCCCAAGCAGAGAGATATGAGAGGCGGCAAATACGTTTGCCGCTTCCGATGAGACTTCGGCGTCCCCCTTGATAAGAATTCTCTTTGCCGCTTCCGGGTTTTGTCTGTTTGCTTTTTCAAGCATTTCCGCGGCATCATCGCCGGATACGATTCCATGGTGTTCTGCAACATAGGCCATTCCAACAAACGTATCCAGGCAAAGGGAATCGACGGTTTTTCCGCCTTTGATAAAATGAAATGGCGCGTCGATATGTGTGCCGTTGTGAGCGCACATGCCGAAGGCAGTCAGGTTATACAAGTCGCCGCTTTCCATGGAACAGAGCATCTTTTTTTCCGGCGCCGGGTCGCCGGCATATACCTGACAATGGAACACTTCCTGGGAAATATCATAGATTTTCATGGCATATTCTCCGCCGCAAATCCCGCTTTGCCTGCATGTTTTCTCTCCCGCAATGCAGGCAACTCCGGTCATGAACCGTAAAAGCTTTTCCGCAATCGAGGCATGACCACCGTGCTTTCTTCACAAAGGGCGGTTCTCCGCCTCCGTGCCGGTCAAGTGCCTGCGCGCAGCAGCATGAGCTGGTACTGACCGTTTCAACTATAGCATAATGCATGGCCGATTATCAATCCTAAGCAGGAAGCGCTCTGAAAAGAAATGGGCTCCCGGAAGAACGGGAGCCCTTGCCTTTTTCTGAGTGTTCTCGTTTACCGTCAAGGATGATCCGCACAAAGCCCTCCTGTTTTGCCCGGAGAACAGGGGCCATTCCTGAACCCTGGATTATATGTCCCAAGCGTTATAGAGAGACCTTGTGATCGCTTTTGAGGCGTCCTGCAGAGCGGGGATGTATTTCAGAAGCCGGCTTGGATCCTGAACCCCGATCAGCCCCGAGAAGGAGAGTGCGGCAATGATGGACTGCTCCTTATCCCGGACGGGGACTGCAATGCAGCTGCCGTTTATGGATGACTCCTGAAAATCAATGGCATACCCGTTTTTCCGCACCTCGGCCAAGACCCCGCGGTATACCTCCGGATCCGTGATCGTAAAGGGGGTGAGAGCTTCCATTTTGCATGCCGCGAAAATGTGGGACAGAATATCCTCCGGCAGCTCGCTCAGGAGGACTTTGCCGCAGCCGCAGGCGTAATAGGGCATTACGGCGTGGATGGGCGGGACATAATTGATAATACTCTTGGTCAAGGACTGCTCAAGGATCTCGCACTCATATCCGTTGCGGACCATGAGGTTCATCGCAAGCCCCACCTTGGCCGTGGATTCCTCCATAATAAATTTGGCCGAATCCCGAAGGGCCATGTAAAAATTGTTCTTGCTGGTCACAAAACTGATCTTCTCGCCGGCGATATACCGGTCGTCGTCATTGAACTGGTAAACCCAGCCCGTCATCTCCAGGGTCTTCAGGATGCGATACGTCGTCGACGGCGTCAGCGCACAGGTCTTGGCGATGGCGTTCACCCCGATGGGCTCCTTTGCGGTACGTAACAGCTCCAGCACATGCATTGCGTTCTCAACCATTTTGATGGTTTCAACATTCTGTGCCCCCATGGTTTTTCCTTCTTTCAAAAAAACTGATGCTGCGCTCTTTCGGCAACTCATACATTCCTTTGCTGATATTATAAGTTTAGCAAGTCTTTACAGCATCTGTCAACCGTTTGTGAAGCAAGCTTTCATGTTAAAAAATACCTAAAATGAAAGCAGGTTTTTATAGGGAAATCACAAAAATGAAAATGAGTCCGACAAACAATTGACACCGGGAAAAAAGAGACTTATACTAATTTCGGAATGGTTATTCCGAAAAAAATCATTGAACTTGGAGGCAGAAAATATGGAGAGAAGAACCAAATTAGAGGGTATTTTCATTCCTGTTATTACGCCGTTTAACAAGGATGAGAGCATTAACTTCAGCGCAATCAAGGAACTGGCCAAATTCCTGGCCGAAAACGGAGTGACCGGCATCATTCCCTCCGGCTCCACCGGTGAGATGATCGCTCTGAGCAAGGAGGAGCAGATTGCTGTCAACCGGGCTTATATCGAAGCCGGTCATGACAACGGCATCAAGGTCGTCGCCTCTACCGGCGCCTACCGTACCAAGGACGTCGTCGACATGAGCAAGGACGCCGATGCCTGCGGCGCGGACGGCATCATGGCTGTTACCCCCTGGTACATGGCGCCCAACTACGCACAGCTGTATGAACACTACAAGACCATACATGAAGCGATCAGCATCCCTGTCATGCTCTACCACAACCCCTATTACTCCACCGCGCTTTTGACGGATGAGTTCATGGCCAAGCTCTACAACGAGGGCTGCATCGACGCGGTCAAAGAGCGCCAGGCCGACGTGTATCGTCAACAGCATCTGCGCCAGCTGACGGACGACGGCTTCGGCCTCTTCTACGGCTATGACGTCTGCCCGGTTGAGTGCCTGACCTGCTGGACGGACGGCTGGGTCTGCGGCACCGGCAACCTGTTCCCGAAGGAGAACGTGGACGTATACAATCTGTCGAAAGCAAAGAAGACCGCCGAGGCCATGAAGGCCCAGGAGGAAGAAGTCTGGCCGTATCTGCACCTGTTCTCCAAGCCCGACTCCAACGGCGATATCCTCTGGCTGCAGATCATCAAGGAGGGCCTGAAGATGCGCGGTGTGGACGCCGGCTACTGCCGTCTGCCCGTGTTCTCCTCCCTGCCGGAGGAGACCATCATCCGCCTGAAGGATACACTCCGGCACTTCGGTTATCTTGACTGATCCCGAAAACCAAGCAAAGGAGCCTGCCATGGAAAAAAGAGAATTTGATGTGATCGTGGCCGGCGGCGGCACGGCCGGCGTGATCGCAGGGCTTGCCGCGGCGAGAAACGGCGCGCGCACCCTGATCGTGGAGAGAAACCGATGCCTCGGCGGACAGTTCACCTCCGGCATGCAGGGCGCATGGGTCGGCTTCAGCGACAAGCTGAAGCGCTGCGTCGGCGGCATGACCTGGGAACTGCGCAACATTCTCAACGACATGGGCGCCATCGTTGACAAGGACCCGGACAAGGACGTCTGCTATCTCTACGATACCGAGGTGGCCAAGATCGTGCTGGACGACCTGGCTGCCAAGGAGCCCAATCTCACAACCTGGCTGAACACCCAGATCATCGATGTACTGCAGGAGGGGGACACCGTCACCGGTTTGGTGGTCGTCTCCGAGATGCAGATCGAGAAGGTCTACGGCAAGGTCGTGATCGACTGCACCGGCGACGCGGGCGTCTGCGCGAAGGCCGGGGCGACCTATGACATCCGCCGGGACGAGGAGATCCAGCCCATGACGCTGATCGGCAAGATGGCCGGCGTCGACATGGAGCGGGTCGCAAAGTATTACGAGGAGAACCCGCCCGTGGAGGATACCATGATGCCTCCCGCCTGGCACGATTTCCGCAGTTTCCCGGGTCTGATGCACTACGGCCTCAAGGATGAGCTGAAGAACGTGGAGCTGCCTGCGGACAAGGAATACCTCCGGCACTGGCTGGGCATCTTCACCTCCACGCCGAACCCCGGGGAGATGACCATCAACTGCTCCGGCGCGCTGGAGGCCAACAGCACCCGCGGCTTTGACACGCGGACCGAACAGGAGAACTTCTCCCAGAAGTGTCTCTACGACGTGGCCTGGGCGATGAAGAACTACATCCCCGGCTTTGAAAACTCCTATCTCACGGCCATCGCCGCCATGCTCGGCGTTAGGGAGAGCCGCCGTGTCATCTGCGACTATGAGGTCAAGTTCCAGGACTTTCTGGACGCCAGGGACTTTCCCGACAGCATCGGCCGCGGCGCCATGCCCGCCGGCTTCCATACCCCGGAAGGGGAGACCATGGTGGTCTATGACCTGGAGCCCGGCACCTCCATGACGATCCCGTACCGCTGCATGGTGGTCAAGGGCAAGGAGAATCTGCTGGTGGCGGGACGCTGCGCCTCCTATGAGATTGAGGTCGCAAACTGCATCCGCTGCATGCCCCAGTGTATGGTGATGGGCGAGGCTGTCGGCACGGCGGCCGCCATGGCGGTCAAGGCCGGCGTCACCGCCCGCAATGTGGATATCAAGGCCCTGCAGGCCAGGCTCATTGAGCAGGGCGGCATCCTCTGAGAAGGAACGCAGGGCGACAAACGTGCAATCTGGGCTGGGTCCCAAAAAATAAAAAATGAAAAAGGAAGGAAAAAAGATGAAAAGAATCATTGCAATGCTTCTGACAGTGCTGATGGTTTTCAGCCTCTGCGCCTGCGGACAGTCTGCAGCTCCCGCACCCGCGCCCGCAGCGGCCCCGGCCAACAGCGAGCCTGCCCCGGCGGCTGAGCCGGAAGCGCCCGCGGCGGAAGAGCCCCAGGGCAATGACTACAGCGGCCAAAAGCTGGTCATCTGGACTTGCCTGACCGCGGACGCACAGTACGAGGTCCTCAACAAACAGTTCACCGAGCTCGGCAGCGAGATGGGCGTTGAGGTGGAGGTCGAGCGCCTTTCCTTCAACGAGATGATCCAGAAGCTCGCTACAGCGGCCTCCTCCGGCGACGTGCCTGACATCATGCATGTGAACTTCGGCGGTACCGCACAGCTCTATGCCGACGAGGTTCTGATGCCTGTGGATGGCATTATCAGCACGATCGGCGCCAATGACTTCTCCGAGGCTTACAAGCGCGTCCTGACCGGCGCCGACGGCAAGATCTACGGCATCCCCGACTGGGCTATGCACACCTCCGTCTGGTACCGCAAGGATCTGTTTGAAGCCAAGGGCCTGGAGATCCCCAAGACCTGGGCCGACTTCAAGGCGACTGCCGTTGCCCTTAACGACGGCGCTGACATGGCCGGCTTCCCCGTCCCCCTGGACGGCGTGCAGGTGGCGGCCCAGACCCTCTATGAGCTGATGTGCTCAAAGGGCATCTACTTCCTTGATCCGAAGACAGGCGAGTATATCTTCGACCAGGAGAAGGAAGAGGCCATTGAGGTCATTGATTATCTGGTCGATCTGTACAAGTCCGCTTCTCCCGCGGCGTCCCTGACCTGGTCCTGGGGCGATTACCGCAATGCGCTGGCCGTCTCCGGCACGGTGGCCATGACGCTTGACATGGGCGCCGTCATCGGCAACGCCCAGGGCAACAACCCCGAAATGACCACCAAGCTGGGCTGCTTCGACTTCCCGGGTGTGGACGGCAACAAGGTCGCCTCTTTCGGCTCCGGCTACTGCTTCGTTGGTACCAAGCAGGATGAGCCCCTGCGCGAGGCGCTGATCACCGATTTCCTGATCGCCCTGTACACGCCCGAGCGCGCTGCGGAGCGTGCCCTGTCCCGCCCGATGTTCGCCTTCCCATCCTACCTGCCCGCCTTTGAGATCTACAAGAAGTCCGAGAAGGTCGCTGATTTCCAGGCTGAGATCGACACGATCTTCGACGCCTTTGAAAACAGCACCTGGTACTGGTACGGCATGGAGAACGGCCTTTCCCCGATGTCCGCCCATATCGAGGCGACCAACATCTTCGGTGTTGCGCTGCAGGGCGCATGCGACGGCACCTACACCTCCGAAGAGGCCTTTGATCTGATCAATGAGGATCTGGCGGCCTTTGCAGCCACCATGTAAACGGAGAATCTGAGGGCAAACGCACACATTCACAATCTGTCCACCGGGCGCATCTGCGCCTGGTGGACAGATTGAAACGTCTATTCTGACCGGGGGTGATCACCATAAGCGGTGAAAGACTAGATAATCGAAAAGGCATTTTGAGCAGTTACTCCAGGAGGCACCGGCTGATCGGCGTTTTGTTTGCGGTGCCCGCGCTGATTTTCCTGCTGACCTTTGTGCTGTACCCGGTCGCTTATAACATCTATCTCAGCTTTACAAACGCCTCGCTGTCCGCCAAAAAAGCGGTAAAGTTTGTGGGACTGAAAAATTTCACCACCATGTTCTCCAACAAGCTTTTCAAACAGTATTTCTGGAACACCTGCAAGTGGACCTTCTGGTCTGTGCTGGGCCAGATGCTGCTGGGGCTGGGGCTTGCGATGCTGATCTCCCAGCCCATGAAGGGCGCCACCGCCATCCGCAGCTTCCTTCTGATCCCCTACGTCGTCCCCGCTGTGACGCTTGCACTGGTGTCCAAATGGATCCTCAACAGCGACTACGGCATCATCAGCTACTGGTGCCAGCAGGCGGGATGGCTGGATGCGCGGCAGTCGTTTCTGGCCATGAAAGGACCGGCCATGTGGGTGGTCGTGATCTTGAACATCTGGCGATCGTATCCGTTCCCCATGCTGATCTACTGGGCGGCGCTGAAGAGCATCGACCGGGATATGTATGAGGCGGCCACGGTGGACGGCTCGACCAAGTGGCAGTCATTCCTCTATATCACGCTCCCGCAGCTGCGGGCGACCACCGCTGTGCTGGTCATTCTGCGCATCGTCTGGACGGCGACCTACTATGACCTGATCTACATGGTGACGGGCGGCGGCCCCACCGGCTCCACCACCACGCTGCCGATCCTGATCTACCAGACCTCCTTCGGTTCTGGACAGCTCGGCGCAGGGGCGGCCATCTCCATGGTTCTGGGCGTGCTGATGCTGGGGTGCATCATCATTTACATCCGAAACAACATGAAAGAGGAGTGAGGTGGCTGCCATGAAAACACACAGTATTTCCCGGCAAAAGCGCAATGCTGCCATTGCCACGGCCATCCTCCTGATCTTCGCGCTGGCGTTTGTGGGCTTCCCGCTGCTGTGGATGGCCATCAGCTCGTTTAAACCCGGCGTGGATCTCTTCGTCGTTCCACCCACCATTCTGCCCCGCAGCTGGTCGCTGGAATGGTACCGGCAGGCCTTTGCCACGGACGCCGTGGTCCTGTATTTCCTCAATTCGCTGAAGATCGCCAGCATCGTCATGCTCATCGACATGCTGATAGGCACTCTGACCGCCTACAGCCTGGTGCGCTTTCAGTATACCGGGCGTAAGGCGCTGATGATGGGGATCCTCGCTTCCTATTGTGTGCCGCCGATCATGCTGCTGCTGCCGCTTTATAAAATCATGGCGACGATGGGACTCACAGGCAGCCACGTTGGCGTCATCATCGGACACCTGACCATCACGCTGCCGTTTTCCGTGTGGCTTCTGATCCCGTTTTTTAAAAAGCTCCCGCGAGAGATTGATGAAGCCGCTCTCATTGACGGTGCTTCCGAGTGGCAGGTCTTTGCCCGCGTCGATTTCCCGCTGGTGGTCTCCGGCGTGATCTCCACGGGGATCATGGCCTTCATCATGTCCTGGAACGAGTTTCTGCTCTCCAGTGTGCTGGTGAACAAGGAGGCGATGAAGACCCTGACCGTCGGCATTTCCAATTATATCAGCTCCACGCACATCGACTGGGGCATCATCATGGCCCTGGGCACGATAACGACCATTCCTGTCATCCTGCTGTTTGCTGCCGTTCAGCGTTATTTCGTCGAGGGGCTGACAGCCGGAGCGGTCAAAGGATAAAACAGAAAGTCTCACTGCCGCCGCAGAAAGCGGCGGCAGTTTTATCATCATCGGGGGAGGAGAGGCGAAATGTTCACACGGGTATTTCACAGTCCCGAGCAGCCGCAAAACAGGGGAAAGGGGTTTACCAGCCGCATCCTGGCCTATGGGCCGGGGATGCTGGTGATGGAATGGCACTTCGAGAAGGCGGGCTTTGTCACGCCCATGCACGCGCATTACCACGAGCAGGTGACCCATGTGCTCAAGGGCAGCACAAAGCTCAGCTTTCCCGATGGGAGAGAGGAGATTCTGCGGACTGGGGAGTCCGTGTACTTTGCGCCCAACGAGGAGCACGCTCTTGTGACCATGGAGGACGACTGCGTGATCCTTGACGCCTTCACGCCCATCCGCATCGATCACCTGGAGCGGCACCGAAAATAGGAGAGAGCGATGGAACAATGGTACCCACTGATTCTCTTTCTCCTGATCCAGTGCGCCACTCCCGGCCCGCATAACCTGACCTGCCTGTACTTGGGCGGCAGACACGGGCTGCGCGGTACCTGGGGCTTTATCGGCGCTTCACTGGGGATGGTGTTTCTGAAAGCCCTCCTGTGCGGGGCGCTGAATATGATCCTGGCGCGCTTCCTGCCGGCGGCGGTGAGGTGGATCAAGTGGCTGGGCTGTGCCTATATCCTGTATCTCGCCGTCCATATGGCTCTTTCCAGCTGGCGGGAAGAAAACTCGACCGCAGCCGGAGCTGCGGAACCCGGATGGAAGAGCGGCGTGATCCTGCAGCTCTTCAGCGGCAAGAGCTGGATCATGTGCCTGAGCCTGTTTGCCACCTATGGGGCGCAGATCGGAACAAATCTGCAAACGCTGCTTCTGATCTGCCTGCTCATGCTTACGATCTCGCTTGTCATGTCCCTGGTCTGGACCCTGTCCGGGCTGGTGCTGAAGCGCTGGATCGGGGCGCATCGAAAGGCCTTCGGCGTGGTCATGGGTCTGGCGCTGGGTTACTGCGCCGTGATGGCTGTTCTGTGAGCGGAGGGTTACAGCCGGCAGGCATTGCGCCCGACTCGGTTTTGTGGTATGGTTCAGAAAAACTGGTTCGGAGGAGTATCAAAATGAATATCCTGGTCTTCTGCCCCTTCCCGGAAGGGTTTGGCGAGAGCTTTCAAAGCAAACTGGCCGAGGCGGTTCCTGGCGCGCATATTGCGTATACGGATCGGAAACAGCAGGGCGAGGAGCACATTCGGATGCTGGAAGCCGCCGACATTACCGTGGGCTATTTTAATCCGAATGATTTAAGACACCTCAAAAATGTCAAGCTCATGCAGTTTGACATCGAGGGCGTCGACGCCTATATCCATCATCCGGATCTTCGAAGGGATGTGATCGTCTGCAATGCGGGCGGGAACTACAATAACATTGTGGCAGAGCATGCGGTGAGCCTTGTGTATGCCCTGTGCCGGGATCTTCATCTCTATGCGGAAAACAAACAGCAACACCGGTGGCAGCGTGTCATCCCCGACAAGACGATCGAGGACAGCACGATCATGGTCCTCGGCGCGGGCGCCATCGGCACAACGGCCGCGACGCTCCTCAGGCCTCTGGCGAAAACAATCATCGGCGTCAGAAGAACGGCGGGGGAGACCCGCCCGCCGTACGATGAAATGATTAGTCTCCCCGAGGTCGACGAAAAGCTCCCGGAGACCGATATCCTTATCTGCGCGCTTCCCGGTACGGAGGACACGAAGGGCTTCCTTAACAAAGAAAGAATGCGGAAGCTGCGTGAGGACGCGGTCATTGTCAATATTGGGCGCGGATCTCTCATCCCCACGGCAGATCTCCTGGAGGTTCTCGGGGAGGGAAAGCTGCGCGGCGTCGGGCTGGACGTAATGGAAACGGAGCCTCTGCCCGAGGACAGCCCTCTGTGGGATTGTAAAAGACTGATCCTTACGCCGCATGCCGCAGGCAACGCCATGGCCCAGGACAGTCCCACGTATCGCCGCATCACCCAGCTGATCTGTGAGAATCTGAAGGCCTATTCAGAGGGCCGCCCGTTAAAGGCCAGGGTGAGCAGAGAAACCGGGTACCGGGAAAAAGCATAAACTCTGACGCTGAGATTGCTTGTCACAAAACAGGCGCAGCCGATTGGCTGCGCCTGTTTTGCAGGTTTTATTCGACAGCTGCTTTTACTTTAATGGGACGGGTCGGTCCCAACCCTGGGAGGCTTCAAAAAAGCTATTGTGTTTCTGACTCCCTGTAAATATGACAATTCTCTTCTTCAAAGGTGATTTGAAATCAAAACAGAGTGCCCCAAGGTGTATTGCGCCTGGTAAGACAAAAGCAGCCACTTTTTCAGTGTCTGCTTTCATCTTGCCAGGTGTAGCGGCTTATGTGAACTGCTTTTTTGTTTACGCGTCAGCTTTCCAGAGACCGTGGAGATTGCAATACTCATAGGCAGCAACAACAGTCTCTCCATCTGCAACAGCAAACTGGGCGACGGGCTTTTCTCCAGGCTTCAAGTCTTTTTTCTGGTAGCCCTGGTTCGTTTCCAGAACAATCCACGTAATGTAATGGACTGGAAGCATTGGGTGCTCGACCGAGCCGACCTTGACAGTCACGTTCTTCCCATCTGCCTCAATGACCGGTACGTGTTTCTCACCGGCGGCGTCCGTCGTGTTGGGCAACAGTTCTTCCCAGTCATTTACACAGCAGGAATTGCGCTCATTCTGGATCATGATGCTTCCGCAGTCTTTGCACTGATAGAAAAACATATGGCATTTCTCCCTTTTATTGATGTTTGAGTTCTCCTGATAAAGACGACTTTTCTGTATTCTGATTATACCACGTCCATTATAGAAAAGAAAACCCCTTGTTGCAAATCAGCAGATGACCAGAGCAATGGAATAACGGTTGCTGTCATAGGCTAACGATCTCTCATGAATGATCGATCGGAAAGTGCAAGATGTAATGTCCAGCCACTAAATAGCCGTTCAGTAACACTGTATCTTGCACATAAAGGTGTTCATTTAAAATGTCCGCATTTCAAAAGCCTTGTTGTATCATCCTTTCCGGGCATAAAACACAGAACCAGGAGATTGAAACTTTGTAACAATCTCCTGGTTCAGGTCAGGGAGGGGTATTCATAACGTACGATATCAATCATCAATGATTCTGGCAACCGGCACACGTTTCCCTAACTTTTCAGCGGTACATCCGATTTCTCCAAGGCCTTGTCCTACAGGGAACAGGATGAAAATCATTTGACAGAGGAGAAGCGGAGCCTCAATCGATTTTCTTGCCGCCGATGTAGACGGAGCGCAGCTCGAGCGACTCGCCGCAGACGAGAAAATCCGCCTGCATTCCTACTGCGATGGAGCCGTAGCGGTCAGCGCAGCCAAGCTGCCGTGCCGGGTTCAGCGTGGCGGCGCGGATGGCCTCATCCCGGTCAATACCGAAAGCGAGGGCGTTCTGTAGGCACTGGGTCAAGGTCGCAGCGGAGCCTGCGATGGTTCCGTCGGCAAGTCTTGCGATCCCGCCCTTGAGGAACACATCCTGGCCGCCCAACTCGTACTGCCCATCCGGCATGCCGCAGCAGCGCAGCGCGTCGGAGATCAGGCAGATACGTCCGGGGAAGAGCTTGAAGGCCATGCGCACGGCGCTCTCGTGGACGTGCTGCCCGTCGCAGATGAGCTCGGCATACACGTTCTCATTCTCCGAGGCGGCGCCGATGACGCCAGGCCTTCGGTGATGGATAGACGGCATGGCGTTGAAGAGATGGGTCAGATGGGTCGCTCCCGCCGCGTAGACGGCGCGGGCCTCCTCATAGCTTGCGTCGGTGTGGGCGACCGACACGGTGCAGAGCCCTGCGGCCTTTTCGGCAAAGTCCGCTGCGCCCGGCAGCTCCGGCGCCAGATCCACAATGCGCACAAGTCCGCCACAGCCCTCGTAGAGCCGCCGGAAGGCCTCAAAGTCCGGGTCACGGAGATAGGCCGCGTTCTGGGCGCCCTTCTTTTTCTCGGAGAAGAAGGGGCCCTCCATGTTGATTCCCAGCAGTCTCGCACAGTTCACGGGCGCCTCGTCGTGAAGCCGCCGGGCTGTCTTATAGGCTCTCTCCAGAACCTCGTAGGGCAGGGTCATGGAGGCGGGGGCAAAGCCGGTCACGCCGTTTCGGGCCAGAAAGGCAGCCATAGTTTTCAGCCCCTCGTAGTCTCCGTCGGAGAAATCCGCGCCGGAGTTGCCGTGGGTATGAATGTCGATCAGGCCCGGGATCACCAGCGCGCCGCCGAGATCCACCGCTCCTGGCTCACATGTATCGGCGGGCATCAGGGCACTGTAGACCCCATTTTCCACCCGGAAGGCAGCGGGGGTGAAGCCCCGGTCTGCCAGAAAAACTTTGGCATTGGTAAAGATCATGGTTCTACCTCGACAGACTCACCGCCCTGCAGAGCAGGGCGGTGTTTTTCTTATGCGTACTTCTCAATCAGACGGCGGATTTCCGCAGCGCACTCCCGGACGATGGAAAGGTCCTCCTCCTGAAGCTCATAGAGCGGGGCACGGACGCCGCCGATATCGGGGCCGCCGTTTTCCCGGAGGATGCCCTTGATGACAGCATACATATTTCCCTTTGTGGAGCACATTCTGTAGATCACGTGACAGCAGGCGTCCTGGATCTCGCGCGCTTCTGCAATTTTCCCCTCCTGGAAGAGGGCGTAGATGCGCAGATAGAGTTCGGGCATGGCCCCGTAAGTTCCGCCAATGCCGCCGCCTGCTCCCGCCGCAAGGCCGGAGAGCAGCTGCTCGTCCGGACCGTTGAAGACAAAGGCACCCTCGTCGCGCCACATCTCGATATCCTGCACCGGCATGGAGGAGTTCTTCACGCCAATGACCCGGGGGTTCTTCAGCATCTCCCGCAGCAGCGCGGAGTTGAGCGCCACGCCCGCCAGCTGGGGGATGTTGTAGATCACGAAGTCCGTATTGGGGGCGGCGTCGGAGATGTCGTTCCAGTACTTTGCCACCGAGTAGGGGGGCAGATGGAAGTAGATCGGCGGGATGGCCGCGATGGCGTCGACGCCGAGGCTCTCCGCGTGGGCGGCCAGCTCACGGCTGTCGGCAGTATTGTTGCAGGCAACATGGGCGATGATGACGATGCGGCCTTTGGCCACAGCCATCACGTTCTCCAGCAGCAGTTTGCGCTCAGCAACGGACTGATAGATGCACTCACCGGAGGAGCCGCCCACATACAAGCCCGTAACGCCCTTGCCGATCAAATACTCCGTCAGCGCCCGGACCCGCTCGGGGGAAATGTCTCCCTTCTCGTCGTAGCAGGCGTAGAAGGCGGGGAAAATCCCCTGGTATTTGCTTAAATCTTTCATTTAGCTCTCCTTAAATCGGATTTTGAAGACAATGCGGGATGCGCCCTGCGGGGTATCGACGGCCATGCCGGGCCGGTGCGCGTCGCCGGGGAAGAGAACCAGGAAGAAGCCCGGCCGGAGAGTGATATGCTGCTCTGCCTCAGAGGTCCCGCCCCAGTAGTCATCGTGCTGCTCGCAGAGGGCGACGGCCTCGGGTTCGGCTATGTCCACGCGCTCCTCACCCGCAACGAGGGTGAAAATGTCCAGATAGTCCCGGTGATACTCAAACAGACGCCCCTCCTCCCGGGAGGTGATCACATCGAAGCGGGTGACATACAGGTTATCCGCCTCCAGCTTCTGCGTCTGCGTCTCCACCGAGGCGAGGAATTCCGGCGTCAGCAGTTCCAGGGCTTTGTCCAGCCTCGGGTGGATGCCCCGGTAGGTCGGGGCATCTGACAACTTGGCATAAATCATCGGTTTATCCCTTCACTGCACCCATGGTGATTCCCTTGGTAAAGTACTTCTGGAAGATCAGGAACACCACGATGATAGGCACCGCGGCCAAGGTGGCGCCCGCCATGATCAGGCCGTAGTCGGTGGAGTTTTCGGCCTGCATGGTGGCTATGCCCAGGGAGATGGTCAGATTCGAGGAACTGGTCAGCATGATCAGCTGCATGAAGTAATCGTTCCAGGAGTTGATGAAGGTGAAGATCGCCAGTGCCCCGACGCCGGGCTTGATCATGGGGTAGACGATGTTGAAGAAAGTCTTTGCCTCGCTGGCGCCATCGATACGGGCGGCCTCCAGCATCTCGCCGGGGATACCCTCGGAAAACTGCTTCATCAGGAACACGCCGAAGGGCCAGCCCACGGTGGGGAGGATGACTGCCCAGATGTTATCATAGAGCCCAAGCGCGCTCATCTCACGGATCAGGGGGATCAGGATGACCTGCTTAGGCAGAGCCATGGCCGCCACGATCAGGGAGAAGAGCAGGGCCCGACCTGCGAAGCGCTTCTTGGCCAGGGCGTAGCCCGCCATGGCGGCGGTAAAGCAGGTGAGAACCATGGCGACCACCGCCATGAAGACGGTGTTCACCAGCCAGCGGATGGCCGCAGGCACGGTGGGCCCAACGAGAGAGCCGATCTGGAACAGAGGCGCGCTGCGCTTGGAAAACAACACCTGGAAGTTGCGCAGCGTCAGCTCTGTCGGCCACCAGGCGGGGGTGGCGGAGTTGATCTGCGCGGGCGTTTTCAGGGCGCCTGTGATTATCCAGTACAGCGGGAAGATAAACAGAATGGCAAGCAAGATCAGGACCACAAGGCTGAAGATGCGGTAGCCCTTGGAACTGCCGTTGTTTTTACTCATGTTCTCAGCCTCCTAACTCTCTTTTGCCAGCCGGAACTGAATGGCCGACAGAACGGCAATGAAGATGGCGAGGATGACGCCCATGGCGTTGCCGTAACCAAAACGGTAGAGCTTGAAGGCGGTGTAGTAGATGTAGTACATGACCGTCTCCGTCGCGTAATTCGGCCCGCCGGAGGTCAGCAGCTGAATCAGCGCGAAGCACTGGAAAGAGTTGATGGTGGTGATGATCAGGATGTACAGGGTAGTGGGCATGATCTGGGGCCACTTGATGCGCCAGAAGCACTGCAGGTTGGTGGCGCCGTCTACTTCCGCCGCTTCCACCAGAGAGTTGTCCACGTTGCTGAGCGCCGAGACGTACAGTACAATGGGCTGACCCACGGAGGTAGTCAGCAGGATAATGATGATGCAACCCAGGGCGTATTTGGGATCGCCTAGCCAGTTGATGTTTTTCTCAATCAGGCCGGCGCCCTTGAGCAGGTAGTTGAAAATGCCGTAGTAGTTGTTGTACATCCACTTCCAAACCACCGTGACCGCCACGGAGCCGGTGACGACGGGGAGGTAGAATACGACGCGGAAAAAGCTGAGCGGACCCTCTTTCATCCGATAGATGGCAGATGCAACCCAAAGGGAGAAGATGCACACGAAGGGCACGCTGACCAGCACGATGATGAATGTGTTAACCAGAGCCTTGGTGAACACCTTGTCCTGCCAGAGCTCCACATAATTGGCAAACCCGATGAACTTGTCGGGAGTGTTGGCGTTCATGTTGGCGTCAAAGAAGCTGGTGAACACACAGAGCACCATCGGAAATACGACAAAGCCAAGAAAGAAGACCAAGCTGGGCAGCAGGAAGAGGTATGCGCTCACGGTCTCTCTCCGCCGGAGCCGGGGACTCATGGTTTGCGGCATAGAATACACCTCTTTGTCAGGAATGAGATGGGGAAAAAGGCGCCCCCGCCGCGCAGGCGGCGGGGGCGCGGCCCGTTGTAAATATCAGGCGGCTGGAATCTTATTTGCCGTTAGCTTGAGCGCAGAAATCGGCAACGGCAGCGGAAATGGCTTCTTCGCTCCCATCGCTGGCGCCGACCTGCTGAAGCATGTTCCACCAGGCGGTACGGGCAGCGGCCCAACCAGTGGTAACCTGGTAGTAGTCACCCAGCATGGGCATGAGCTTGGTGTACTCGTTCATGACGTCGTTGTCGGCCCAAATGCCGGAGAGATCGTTACCCTCAGCGGCGGAACGGGCAGCAAAGTAATTCGCGGCGCGGACGGCGTCAGCGGTGTGCTCACTGTCGCACATGTACTTGATGAACTTCTTGGAAGCGTCGATCCTGGCAGCATCGCCGTTATCAAAGATGCCGAAGCCCCAGATGCCGCCCTGCAGCTTGGCAACGCCGTCTTCGGAGGGGAAGGCCATGAAGACGATTTCGTCGCCGTTGAGGTTGAGGCCGGCGCCGGTGTCAGCGGAGTTGGGGTTGAGCTGCTGGGCGATGTTCCAGCAGAAAGCCATCTTGAAGACGCCGTTGTAGAAGTTGGCGATCTCTTCGCCGCCGTTGATGGCGGGATCGAAGGCAATGCCGTCCTGATCATACAGGGCCTTGAGAGCCTTGATGTTCAGAGGATCGTCCCAGGTGTAGCCGGTGTGGTCAGGAGTGGTGAAGGTGCCGCCATAGAGGTTGTTGACGAGAGCGCGGGTACCCTGGTCGCCGCCCTGGCCGCTGCAGTAGAGCGCACCGACGGTGTCACCGTAGTGGTCATACAGGGCCTGAACAGCCTGGAAGAACTGCTCAGTGGTCCAGGTGTGGTTGTCCTTGTCAATGAACTTGTCAGCGCCTGCCTCAACAAAGGCGGTGTAGTTGATCGCCATGCAGTGCGCGGTCATGACAACGGGGTACTCGTAGGCTTTGCCGTCCTCGGTGAAGCAGGCAGCCAGAGCGGCAGCGTTGATCTCGGCCTTGTCGGTGTCATCGAACATGTCGCTGATGTCGACCATATGGCCGTTGGCGCCCCAGTTGGCAACAAGACGCTCGGGGCCTTCCATGATGAGGTCGGGGGCCTGGTTGGCGGTGATGGCGGTGTTGACCTTGTCATCGCCGTCAGTGTAGGTCAGATACTCGACCTTGACGCCGATGCCAGTCTCGGCAGTGAAGGCGTCGGTGAGGGCCTTGACGGTGGCCTCATCGCCCCACTTGCCGATGGGATAGGTCCACAGGGAAATGGTCACGCTTTCGGCGGGAGCAGCTTCGGCGGGGGCGGCTTCAGCCGCGGGAGCAGCCTGCTGCGCGGGTGCGGCCTGCTGTGCGGGTGCGCTGCTACCGCCGCAGGCGGCCAGAGCGAAGATCATGCACAGAGCCATAACGAGTGCGAGAATCTTTTTCATGTCGTTCCTCCTGAAAAATGATTTCTGGATTTTCTGTGGTCATTCGACCGCAGTACGGATGATTGAATTGTACAAAAGACCGCGCCCAATGTCAATAAGATTCTGAAAGAATTTTTCACCAATCAGAGCGATTGAAAATAATTTTTATGATTTGCCCAAAAGCGGACCCTGTAATTTGGGCAATATGCTGGGAGCCCTGGCTAACGAAAAACGCCGCGCAAGGCGGCGTTTTGGATTGAATGGTTTTTATTCCTCCGGGTGCTCGTACTGCCGGAAAACCGGCTCCAGAAACAGGGAGAGATACAGTGCAAACAGGGCCGGCAGCAGAAACAGCGGCAGGAAGGCAAAGCGCAGCACCAGCCACAGGCAGACCATGGCGCCGAGACCCAAGGCGAGGGTGGCAGGGACATGACCAAGGGCTAGGCGGACAGAGTTTCTACAGAGACTGTTGAAGTCCAGCGTGAAGCGGGACAGGAGCGGAAACACCCAGCAGCAGATCCCTGTCGGCACCAGCAGCACCGCGAGAAATACGCCGCGTAGCAGCGTGCTGAGTCCCGCGGCAAAGCGGAGGTCCAGCCAAAGCAGCAGCGCCAGCACCGCCAAGCACAGCAGCGTGGGCAGCAGCGCGTTTTTGAGCTCTGCACGCAGGGTCTGGAAAAAGCGCGGCAGCGTGTCTGTCTTTCCGGGGCGGAGACTGCGGGCAACCGCGTCATAGAGAGCGGCGGAAGCAGCCCCCGCGGTGAGCAGGGGTGCAGAGCATACAACCCAGAGCATGCTGAGAATCAGCAGATCTCCCAGCCAGCCGAGGATCTTCCACGGCCCGCTCTCGGGATTGAAGACGCGGCGGCCCATTTTACAGCAGTGAGGGGATCAGCGAAGCGAGCTTCTCTGCCAGCTGTGCGTGACCGCGACAGGAGAGATGTGTGAAGTCCACACTGTTGAACTCGCAATCGCCGGCATTGAGATAGTGCACGCCGTTGCGCTTGGCAACTGCCTCAAGATAGGGCGGAAGTGCCACAGACTTCTCCACACAGCCGGGGCCCATGACTTCGTCATGGAAGCCCTCACCCAGCGGGGGCGGGCAGATGACCAGGATGTTCGGCGCTTTGGCACCCCAGCAGGGTATGGTCTTGCATTTGAGCAGTAGCCGCTCCATGCCCACCGCGATGGCCGCAGCGTTGGCACCGAAGCGCTCTTTGGTGTCGTTGGTGCCCAGCATGATCACCAGCAGATCCACCGGCTCGTGGCTCATCAGGCAGGCATAGGCGGTGTCGATGCCTGCCATGCTCTCATGCAGGGCGTCGACAAAGACGGTCGTGCGGCCGGAGAGGCCTTCCTCCAGCACCAGATATTCCTCACCCAGCTGTTTCTGCAGCAGACAGGTCCAGCGCTCGTTCTCGTTAAAGCGGTCGCCGCCGTCGGCGCAGTCGCCGGGGTCGGCGCAGTAACCGTGGGTGTTGGAATCTCCAAAGCAGACAATGTGTTTTTTCATGGTTTAATCCTCCTTCAGCTCCGGCAGGGAGGCCGCAATCGCGGACTGCCCCACACGCCGGAATTTTTCATCAGGCAAATTCAGACTGAGCCCGGCAGCCAATACGGGATACTCGTCTTCGAGTACAAGGCGGCAGGTCTCCAGCAGCGTGTCGCCGCCCTTCCCGGACATGACTCTGCCAAGCAGCAGAGCGTTTTCACAGCCGTAGAGCGCGTGGTAATAGGCCAGGGTATGGGCCAGATAGCAACCGATGGTGCGGAAGACGGCAGCGGCGCGGTTGTCACCCGTCTCCATGAGTCTTTGGACAACTTTGAGTTTTTCAGCAGGTGAGAGATTCTCCTCCAGTTCGATTCCGGCTCGGGGCGCCAGCTTGATAACCCCGTCCTGGGAGAAGTACTTCACACCGCAGCCGATGTCGCCGCTCCACTCGTCCCGCATGGCAGAGGGGTTTGCGTCCACCGGGACAAAGGCCAGCTCGTTGAGCCAGCCGGTGATGCGGCCCTGGGTATCCACGAAGCCTGCCGCCTCACTTGTGCCCATGGCGATACCAAGCATGTTGTTTTTGCCCAGACTCAGTGCGCCGGCCAGAGCCGTCACGTCGCCGTCGTTGACCACAGCGTAGGGCACGTCCCCGAAGGTGTCGTGCACGGCGCGGATGTAGATGTCCTTGACCTTGGTCTCAAAGTCCGCAGGGGGAACCTGCAGAAACAGGGAGGCGTTCATGGTGCGGTTGTTGATGTAAACGCCCGCGGAGGAGATGCCCACCGCGTCTACCCGGGGCATGTGCGCGGCGGCAGACTTGAAGGCTGCCACGATGCCGTTGTAGTGGTAGTCCGGGTCGCTGTTGATTTTGGGGAACCACACCACTTCCTCGGAGTAGACAGGCTCACCGTCGATGACCGCAGAGACCTTTCGGTCGCTGCCGCCGGCGTCGAAGCCCACGCGGCAGCCGTCGGTGTGTCCGCCGATGGCCTTGGGGGCGTCCTTGGCAGCGGGGAGCACGTCCACGGAGACGATCTCAAAGGGATGCTCAAAGACGTTTGACATGTAGTCCCAGTCAAATTCCTGCTTGCCGCCGGCGCAATAGATGCTGCGGAGAAAAGCGGCGGTGTCCTCGTCGCCGCGGACATAGATCTTATAACCGCCCTTCATCCACAGGATGGTCTTCACCAGGCGGTCGATGTAGTAGTGGTCGGCCTCACGCAGCGTGTCGGTGCCGTGGATGAAGGTTTCAACGGCCGCCATCTCGCCCCCGGCCCGCTCCACCGCTATGCCGACAGGCTTGGCCGCGTCCTTCAAAAACGCCTCGTTAAAGAGCTGCAGGGGCAGAAAACCGGGGTCGAGCTCGGGAATGTTTTTTATCGAAAAAGAGATGCCCAAATGTTCCATAACAATGCCCTCCTGTTTTGATTTCCATGGGGAATCCCGCCTCTCCCCAAATTATAGCATGGTCCTCGTTCCCTGTCATCAGTTTTTTGAATTTTATTTTTTTTGCAAGAAGTTGTTGAAAATTACTTTCACCAATGCTACTATTAAATTATCAAAAAAAGCAAAGGAGAGTACTCTCGTGAACACAAAAAAACTTGCAGAAAGCCGTCAATGGGTACAGGAGGAGCTGGACCGCTGCCAGCGCTTCTGGCTGGAACACGGCATGGACAAGGTCAACGGTGGCATTTACACCTGTCTCGACCGGGAGGGCAGTGTCTACTCCACCGACAAAAGCGTGTGGATGCAGGGGCGCTGCGGGTGGATCTACGCCTGGCTCTGCCATCTGTACGGCGTACGGGAGGAGTGGCTGGCTGCCTCAAAAAGCTGCTTGGACTTCATGGAGGCCCACTGCATCAACCGTGATGCCGGGGATCGCATGTACTTTACCGTCACCGCCGACGGCCAGCCCCTGCGCCAGCGCCGTTACTATTTTTCCGAGGCCTTTTACGCCATGGCCAATGCCGAGTACTACGGCGTGACTGGCGAGCGGACCTGCCTGGAGCGTGCCCGCCGGGCTTATGATCTATACTGGAATCTCTGGCACGGTATGCCCGACCCCACTGGGCTCGGCCCCAAGACCATCCCCGAGACCCGCACCGGACGGGCCTTCGGCATCCCCATGATCTTCCTCAACGTCACCAGCGTCCTGATGCGGGTAGACCCGGAACAGAAGGCGCTCTATGACGAGCGCGCCGCCGCCTGTGTGGAGGATATCTTCCGCTACCACGTCAAGGAGGAGCTGGGCTGCGTGCTGGAGAACGTGGGTCCCGACGGCGAGGCGCGGCTTGAGTTCACCGAGGGGCGTATCGTCAACCCTGGCCACGACATTGAGGGTGTTTGGTTCCTGCTGGAACACGCCCGGCGCACCGGGGACAAGGCCCTGGTGGAGAAGGCAGCGGGCATCTTTGACCGGGCCATCAACGCCGGCTGGGACAAGGAGTACGGCGGACTGCTGTACTTTATTGACTGCCTGGGCCGCCCGCCCGAGTCCTATGAGCACGACATGAAGCTCTGGTGGCCGCACGACGAGATTTTGATCTCCTCCCTCATGCTCTATCGAGACACGAAGCGCGAGGAGTATCTCGACTGGTTCTTCCGGACGCTGGAATACAGCAAGGCCTGTTTCTCCGATCCCGCCTACGGCGAGTGGTATGGCTATCTCCGCCGCGACGGTCAGCCCACCCAGCCTCCTTGTAAGGGTTCCACCTTCAAGGGCCCCTTCCATTTGCCGCGCATGCTCTCTATGGTGGACGTGATGCTCGGTGAGCTGCTGGAGGGCGCGGACTAAAGAACGCTTCCCGGCTGGAGAAACCCCATTCTGCACAGAAAGGACAGGATTCAGATGCCCAGTTCTCATCCTGACGTATTTGAAACCATCAGCCATTCCTACTATGAATTGACGACAGCTGAGCGCAAGGCCGCGGATTATGTGATGAAAAACCGCGATAAGACGCAGTATCTGTCCATTGGGGAGCTTGCCGAGGAGAGCGGTGTGGCCGAGGCCACAGTCTCCCGTTTCTGCCGCCGGCTGGGATACAAGGGCTACAACGCTTTCAAGTTGGCCATCGCCAACGCCGGCGCATCTCTGCGCAGCAGTCAGGCATCCGCCCAGCCCGTGGAGGAGGGCGACGACGTGCCCGCCCTTGCCCGGAAGCTCTACGCCGCGGAAAATGAAGCTCTGCTGCAGACCCTCTCCCTGCTCAAACCCGAAGCCATCGACCAGGCGGTGGAGATCCTGCGCGGCGCGCGCCGTGTGCTCTGCATGGGACAGGGCGGCTCAATGGTCCTCGCTTCGGAGGCCGCACACCTGTTCTCCATCTGCGACGGGAAGTTCGTCCCGGTTTCGGACTCCCACATGCAGGTCATCGCCTCCGCCACTCTGTCGCAGGAAGACGCGGTGCTTTTCTTCTCCTACTCCGGCGCCACCCGGGATATGATGGAGACGCTCAACGTGGTGCGCAATCAGGGGGCGAAAATCCTGCTGATTACCCGCTTCCCCCGTTCCCCGGGCGCAGCCTTGGCCGACGTGGTGCTCCAGTGCGGCTCCAACGAGAGCCCCCTGCAGCACGGCTCGGTCCCGGCGCGTATCGCGCAGCTGTTTCTGCTGGACATTCTCTTCAGACGTCTGTGCCTGCTGGAGCAGGAGCGCTACAGCCAGAACCGGCAGATCATCGCCTCCGCCCTTGCGGACAAACATCTGTGAGCAGGCGCCACCATCCCTTGCGTGCGATACGGCCGAAGGGCTTTCTAAGGGGACAGTGTGCTCAAAGCAGCTTTCAGAGGTGTATTGCGGCCCGGGATAAAAGAATCGCTCCGTCTGCGTACTGGACGGTGCAACCGCCTTCTGTAGCTGCGATGACAACTCAAATCCCCACCCAGGACACAAATAAATAAACCAGCCCACAAAAGTGGACTGGTTTTTTTATGGTCGGAGTGTTTATAATATACTTGAGAGAATGCCCGCAGACTTCGGTCTGCGGGCATTCTCTATTCATTATACGAAATGAGTTCTTTTCACAGCAGCGCCGAACGGGCACAGGGCCAGTTTGGCGATTTTGAAGTACTGCTTTCCAAACGGTATTCCAATGATGGTTATGCTGAGCAGCAGTCCAAGCAGAAAGTTGACGAGCGCCAGTTCCCAGCCGGTAAGCAGAAACCAAACGACGTTCATCAGAAAAGCCCCGCTTCCCGGATCACGGGCAATCTCCTTGCCAAAGGGATTCAGGGTGATGCGAGCCATTTTGAAGCACTGGAGCCCGACAGGAATCCCTACAATGGTTAAGCACCACATGCAGCCTACCAGGAACCAGTTGAGGGCACTGAAGAGACCCCCGAAAATGATCCATAAAATATTGCCTAAGATTCTCATATCACTTTGTCCTTTCGTTTTCTTTTATAAAACAAATATAACATGCCATCTGTCACAGAAGTGGCACTGTCCGTTATTGTAAGCATGAGAGAGAAGTTAACATAACATATAAAGCGCGAGCGTTTTCGACTTCCGTATTAAAAAAGTTCACCTTTTTTGTGCATTAAGAGAGAGATGAGAAAAGAGAACACTGCGGCAAAGTCATAAAAAGAGGCAAAACTTATCGGCAGGAGTGCGGGGATTTGAACCCCGGGCCTCATGGTCCATGTCATGCGGACCAAAAGGAAAGCCGTAAATCTCCGTTGGTGATAATGGGGGGATCATCCTTCAGTGTCACGCCGGGTGCAGAACAGGCGACATTCTCAGCGCCGTCAGTCTGAGTATTCAGGACATCATGCCGAACCGGAGGCCGCGACAGACGAATGGCTGCTTGCAAATTGTCATTCCGAATACCTGTGGAGTCACAGACCGTGTCGTCTGCACAGCAGTCGAAACAATCATTTTGTCTGAGCTGACGGGGTGTTTTATTGCTGCTTGCCCAACGAGTGAAGCAATTGATCTTCCCTCCGCTGCAGCCTGATGCAGTTCCTGTTGTGGAGCCAGCGCAGGACGCTGGCGATGGCAAAGGTAAGCGGCATAAAAGACAGCAAGGAAATCCACTGCGGAATACGGGTCAAAAAGCCGTAAAAATCATCCCATCCGCCATTTTTCGGGCCAAGAATTTCAACCATGAAATAATATACCATTGCGTAGAGCATGACAGGGAGCATTGCAAAAACCGATTCCCGCAGCCGGATAGCATGACTCGTAATAAAGAAGCAGAAGGTGATCATCGCCAGGATCGGACACAAGCCATGCAGGAAGAAGCGCGAGCCTGTGAAGATCAGCACGAAGCCCTTTACCGGGGCCAGGATGCACAACGATACCAAAAAGGTCAGCCCTACAGATGTGGTGCCCGCAAAGAGCAGGTCCACCATCCAGTCGGGCATGTAATAATTTTTGGTAATCAGACCGTCGATCGTATACGGCAGCGCCATCAGCATGCCGATACCGCACAGAATGTTCGAGTTCACCGTGAACATGCAGAAAGTTCGCAGTCCCATGTGGTCAAAATTGACGTCATACAGTGTGGTCAGATTCATGGTCACGCCGATGCACACGCAAACTGCAACCACAAATGAACTGATCATCGCGGCGATGCACTTTTTCCTTGTGATCTGATAGGTGATATCCATTCTCAGGAGCCTCCGTTATGTGTTGTAAGCCTATTTTTTCCCTAATGTCTGACCGTACAAAGTGTCTTAAATGATAGCAAACTCATCCGCTTGTAATCAAGCGCAAAAACTTTACCTCAGAGTTTGAAGTCCTTTTTGCTTGCGGCGTCCGCTTGAGCGGTTTACCCCTCTGTTGGAGATCCATCGCGATTCACCCACGGGGCAGGTCTCCGACCATGCCGTCGGAAGATTTATAAAACGGAGAAAAAACCGCGCAAATACGAATTCGTTGACACATTTTACTGACACATGAAAAAGTCAAAAAACAATCAAGCACAAATGGTTATCAGAATAAAACAAAAGAGGCTCAAAGCCTCAGCTTCAAGCCTCAAATGTTGGTCGGAGTGCGGGGATTTGAACCCCGGGCCTCTTGGTCCCGAACCAAGCGCGCTACCATCTGCGCTACACCCCGAGAGCGTGTGCCGGGAGAATGGATCTCCGAGACAGCTTTTATATTATAATGATTCAAAGGCCCCTTGTCAAGAACAAATCCGCCGTATTGGAAAAGACGTAAAAAATCCCGACCATGTGTCTTTAGAAGACGGACACAACACGGCTGCAAATAGTCACGAAGAAAAAAGTCAAGCGCTTTAATGCACAAAATTTCAAAAGTTTTTTGTGCATATACATGAAATTGCGGGAAAGTCAATCGCAGTGAATTGACTTTTTTAACAAGAAAAAGTATAGTCTTTCTATGGATTTAATAAGTTGTTCATATTCCGTGAGCGCCGGAAAAACCTTGATTTGCGCTTGGGGGATATCAACATAAATCAAAATGAAAGAAAGGAAAAACACTATGAAAAAGCTTATCGCACTTTTGCTTGCAATGGCGATGATCTTTGCCCTCGCCGCCTGCGGCGGCAGCGCCGCTCCCGCGGCTGCCCCTGCAGCAGCACCCGCTGCTGAGGAAAAGCCCGCCGAGGCCGCACCTGCTGAGGCCGCGCATGCCGAGCCCGCTGTTGAGGAAAACCTCACTGAGGTGCAGAAGATCATCAAGGAAGCCGAAGGCATGACCATGGAGGAGCTCTGCAAAAAGGCTATTGAGGAGTCCAACGGACAGACTCTCTACGGCGTGGGCAACTCCAGCCGCGGCAAGAGTTCTCTGCCCCTCTTCATCGAGTATCTGCAGACGCTTGACCCCAGCTACACCCTCGAGTTTGACTGGCAGCAGCCGAAGAACAACAAGATCTTCGACCAGCTGACCGCAAACTCCACCAAGGGCACCGGCACTTTCGCCGTGACCCTGATTCAGGACGGCAACCAGATTGAGAGCAAGATGGTTCAGACCGGCATCCTCGACACCTTCATCCCCAAGGAGTGGGCCGAGGCCAACGGTGTTGACGCCGCCACCTATGAAGGTTATCTGCCCCTGCAGACCCTGAACAAGGTCTTCATGTTCAACTGCACCGGCGACAAGACCTACGACAATGTCTGGGACTTCGTGGCCGAAGGTGAGCATGGCCAGTTCATGGACATCGACTCTGAGATCGTCGGCAAAAACTTCCTGTATATGCTGACCGCTCCTAAGTACGCCGCATGGCTCAAGGAAGCCTTCGACAAGCTCCCCGCTGACGAGCAGGCCTACTTCCAGCCCACCATCAACGAACTCAAGGGCGACGCCGAGGATCTCGGCCTTGACGAGAATGGCGCCTACGCGCTGGCCTGGATCAAGCTCTGGGTCGGCAGCTACAACGCTGTGACCGATGACGGCCCCATCTGCAAGAACCTCACCGACAAGTCCGCCACCGACCAGTTCGGCCTGCTGGTTTACTCCAAGCTGCGCTCCATCGAGGAGACCGATTCCGCCTCTGTCAACAACGTCAAGGTCGCGGCCTACGAGGACGGCTATGAGGGCATCGGCGGCTACGGCTACTGCCACTACATGTTTGTCCCCGACAACAGCCCGCTGCCCTGGACCGCCTGTGCGTTCATCTCCTACATCACCTGCACCGTTGACGGCTTCTCTGCCTGGGGCAAGGATATGGGCGGCTACTCCTCCAACCCGACCGTCGCGGCCGGCACTGAGGAGAAGTACGGCCACTCTCAGGGCGGTGTTGTGGACGGCGAACTGCAGTTCCCGAACAAGAACGACCGCGGCTACGAGTGGTGGACCACCACCGGCAAGCTGGTTCTGGAGGATCCTGAGTACTGCGCCGATGCGGCCTTCTCCGTCGGCAGCTGGATCGAGATGCTCGACAAGTACAGCGCCGGCTGATCCTGAGACCATAACTGCTGCACCTGCATCATAAGCAGGCAAAGCGCCTCCGGGTGCGTTCCGCGCATTCGGAGGCGCCTTGTTTCATAGGGAAGCACCGCTTTCATATGAAACTTTTTTAAAATGCGCCATTCTTGCCGCCTGCGCGACAGCCGAATGGCATGCAGTAAAATCCTCGTGCGTTTCCTTACGTGTGTATTGCGGTTTTACAGCGGCGCATGAGAGTTTTACAGGAAGGAGAAAGACCATGACTCTTGCTGCGAGCCCCTCCACAATCCTGTGGAACAAGGTGAAGACCTTTTTTTCAAAGCCCTATAACGTGATTCTGCTTCTGCTGGGCATTGTGCTGACAGTGACCACCGTGGCCCCCATTGTGGCAATCGTGCAGGACACGTTCAAGATTCACGCCGGCACCATCGACGCGCATCTGACCAAGCAGACTGCTGGCTGGACGGTGGTCAACTACACCGACCTCTTCACCAGCAAGCTTGCGAAGACCAACCTCTGGAAGCCTCTGTGGAACACGGTCCTCCTGTCGGTGGGTACCTGTGTGGTGTCCATCCTTTACGGCGGCATTTTCGCGTTCCTCATCACCCGCACCAACCTGGCCTGGAGAAAATACCTCAGCTCCATTTTCATCTTCCCCTACATCATGCCGCAGTGGACCCTGGCGGTCGTGTGGCAGAACCTGTTTTACTCCACGAAAATTACCGGTACGTCTGACGGCCTTTTGGCGTCGCTGTTTCACATATACATGCCAAAATGGTTCTGTCAGGGCCTGTTTCCGAGCCTGATGGTATTGGGCCTGCACTACGCGCCGTTTGCCTATATCCTCATCGGCGGCATTTTCCGGAACATGGACGCAAACCTGGAAGAGGCGGCGACGATCCTCGATACCCCCAAGCACCGCATCATGTTCCGCATCACCCTGCCGATGGTCAAGCCCGCCATCCTCTCCACCATCCTGCTGGTGTTCGGCAGCGCCATGGGCTCCTATCCCGTGCCGCATTACATGCAGCTGACCACGCTCTCCACCAAATACGTGTCCATGAACTCCAAGTACACCGGTGAGGCGAGCATCCTGGCCATCATCATGATGGTCTTCGGCATCGCGATCATGCTGCTCAACCAGCTGTCTTTAACCAGCCGCAAGAGCTACACCACGGTCACGGGCAAGTCGGGCCAGATCTCCAAGATCAACCTGGGAGCAGGGAAGTACATCATCGCCGTGATCCTGGTGATCCTGACCTTCTTCACCAGTATCTTTCCCATCATCTCCTTCGCCTTTGAGACCTTCCTGCCGAACCCCGGCGATTACTCTTTCCTCTACACCGGCAACGTTTCCAACCTGACCACCAAGTGGTGGCTCACCAGCGAGAACGTCACCGAGCAGGGCATGTACGGCCAGAAGGGTATCCTGTACAACGCAGAAATCTGGAAGGCCTTCGGCGGTACCTTGTGGGTCAGCGTATGCTGTGCGCTGGTGGCCGGCACCATCGGCACCCTGGTGGGCTATGCCGTGGCCAAGCAGCGCCGCAGCAAATGGGCAAACTACGTCAACTCCGTGGCCTTCCTGCCCTACCTGATGCCCTCCATCGCCGTGGGCGCGGCCCTGTTTGTTCTCTTCTCCAGCGAGTCCGTCAAGCTGTATAACACCTATACGGGCCTGATCGTGGCCGGCACCATCAAGTACATCCCCTTTGCCAGCCGATCGTCCCTCAACTCCATGCTGCAGCTGTCAGGCGAGATCGAGGAGGCGGCAATCATCCAGGATGTGCCGTGGATCAAGCGCATGACCCGCATCATCATCCCCATTCAGAAATCGTCCATCATCAGCGGCTACCTGCTGCCGTTCATGACCTGTCTGCGTGAGTTGAGCCTGTTCATGCTGCTGTGCGGCCAGAGCAAGATTCTCTCCACCATGCTGGACTACTTCGATGAAATGGGTCTGTACGCTTTCTCCAGCGGCATCAACCTGCTGCTGATCATCACGATTCTGGTCTTCAATACCATTGTTAACAAAGTCACGGGTGCCAGCCTCGACAAGGGAATAGGAGGATAAGAACATGCCGGAAATCAGATTGGAGCATATCACCAAACGGTGGAAGAACTTTTACGCGGTCGATGATCTCAACCTTGTGATCAACGACAACGCTTTTGTCACCTTGCTGGGCCCCTCCGGCTGCGGCAAGACCACGACCCTGCGCATGATCGCGGGTCTGGAGACCCCGACCAGCGGCCGAATCACCATCGGCGACCGGGTGGTCTACGACAGCGCCTTGGGCATCAACATCCCCGCCAACAAGCGCAAGGTGGGCTTCCTGTTCCAGAACTATGCTCTGTGGCCCAACATGACGGTGTATGAGAACATCGCCTTCGGCCTCTCCAACATCAAGGAATCCATGCCCAAGGTGGACTTTGAGGCCAAGAACAACGCGCGCCTGGCGGAGATCCTCCAAAATCCCGCCGACGTCAAGCGCGTCATTGAGGAGTGCCGGGACAAGAAGGGCAAGCTGGACGAGAAGAAGGCCATCATCAAGCTCATCGACGAGTACACCATCTCCCAGTACACGGCCAAAAAGCTCTTCGCCTACCACGTGGAGGAGGGCAGAGATGTGTCCGCCGAGGCAGCCGACCTCGCCAAGAAAGCCGCCGACGCCGTCACCGCGGGCGGACTCAACGAAAATTATGAGTTCGTCAAGGACGGCAAGGTGGTCGAGGAGGTGCGCAAGCTCACCAAGGAGGAGATCGACCTCTCTGTCCGCCGTGTCAGCCGCATCGTCAAGATCAGCATGTTCATGGACCGCTACCCGGCGGAGCTCTCCGGCGGCCAGCAGCAGCGCGTGGCCATCGCCCGTACTCTGGCTCCGGAGCCCACGGTGCTGTTCATGGACGAGCCGCTGTCCAACCTGGACGCCAAGCTCAGACTGGAGATGCGCTATGAGCTGCAGCGTCTGCATGTGGAGACCGGCTCCACCTTCGTCTACGTTACCCACGACCAGATGGAGGCCATGACTCTAGCCACCGAGATCTGCCTGCTCAACAACGGCGTCCTGCAGCAGTACGAAGCCCCGCTGAAGGTCTATGCCAGACCCAACAACCTCTTTGTGGCGGACTTCGTAGGCAACCCGTCCATCAACTTTGTGGAGGCCAAGGGCCGCCAGAATGCGGACGGCAGCATGGCGCTGACCATGCTGGGCGATCTGCAGGGATGCTTTAAGAGCGTGGAGGGTCTGAACGTCGACAAGTGGTTTGCCGGGCGCGACGCGGCAGCGGCTGCGGAGGCGGAGGCCCTGAAGGAGGCCGCCAAGCAGAAGGGCTACGTGGAGAAGGGCAACAAGGACGAGACCTTCAAGTACCATATCTCCAAGGTGGATGACGAGGACGACGCCCTGCAGGAGGAGCCCGTACTGACCAACGAGGACTTTGTACTGGGCATCCGGCCTGAGTTTATCGAGATCGCGCCCGACGGCGCCATCGAGGGCGAGATCTACGGCGCCATGCCCACCGGTATGGAGTCCACCATCAAGATCCGCGTGGGCGAATTTCTGCTCACCGGCGTGGTCTTCGGCAGCACGCTGTTTACGATCGGTGAGAAGATCCGCTTCAACATCAGCGGCGACAAGGTCATGCTCTTCGACCGCAAGGGCGGAAAGTGCATGTCCCTTGGCAGCCTGAGCTTCTGAGCGCCGGATCCATGATCCGTAACATCGTCTTTGACATGGGCAATGTCCTCGTCCGCTTTGACCCCGATCTGTTCCTGGAGCGGATCGGGGCGGCGGAGGAGGACCGGCCTCTCCTCAAGCGGGAGGTCTTCAAATCCCTGGAGTGGGCGCAGATGGACCGGGGCAGTCTCTCGGACGAGGAGGCGGTACCGCTCATGTGCCGCCGTCTGCCGGAACGCCTCCACGGCGCGGTGGAGGACCTGGTCTGCCGCTGGGATCTGCCGATCCTGGAGATCGAGGGCAGCTTCGAACTGGTGCGGGAGCTCAAGGAACTGGGTTATCGGATATATCTGCTCTCCAACGCCAGCCTCCGCCAGCATGCCTACTGGCCGCGCGTTCGCGCCAGCCGGTATTTTGACGGGACCTTCATCTCTGCGGACGTGAAGGTCATCAAGCCCCAGCCGGAGATGTATCGCCTGTTTCTGGAGACCTTCGATCTGAAGCCGGAGGAGTGCTTCTTCATCGACGACTCCAACTACAACATCGAGGGCGCGCTCAACAGCGGCATGTCCGGGGCCATCTTCCATGGGGACATGGGTAGGATCCGGGCAAAGCTCCGCGAGGCCGGCGTTCCGGTCCGGTCATAAACACAGCCTCCGGCGTTTTTCGCGCCGGAGGCTTTTGTGCGGGCGATCTCGTTGACAGAGCACCGGGGTTAATGGTACAATAAAACGGATTTTGAATGAAAAGGGGAGACAACCGTGAAAGGAATCATTCTTGCCGGCGGCAAAGGCACGCGCCTGTATCCCATGACGAGGGCCGTGTCCAAGCAGCTGCTTCCCATTTACGATAAGCCCATGATCTATTACCCCCTGTCGGTGCTGATGCTGGCGGGCATCCGCGAGGTGCTGATCATCTCCACGCCGGAGGATACCCCCATCTATCGGGAACTGCTGGGGGACGGCAAGCGCATCGGCATGCACCTGGCGTACAAGGTGCAGGAGGCGCCGCGGGGCCTGGCCGAGGCCTTCATCCTGGGCGAGGAATTCATCGGCCAGGACTCGGTCTGCCTGATTTTGGGCGACAACGTCTTTTACGGCCAGGCACTGTCGGACTATCTGCGCCAGGGCGCGAAGATCACCGAGGGCGGCATGATCTTCGGCGTACAGGTGAAGAATCCCCGGGCCTTCGGCGTGGTGGAATTTGACAAGGACATGCGCGCCGTCTCCATCGAGGAAAAGCCCCAGAAGCCCAAGAGCAACTACGCCGTGCCGGGGCTGTACTTCTACGGCAACAGCGTGGTGGAGATCGCAAAGAACGTCACGCCCTCTGTGCGCGGCGAGCTGGAGATCACGGCAGTGAACAACGAGTACCTGAGACGGGGCGAGCTGCTGGTCAACCCCATGGGCCGCGGCATGGCCTGGCTGGACACCGGCACGCCCGAGGGCATGCTCCAGGCGGCGCAGTTTGTGGCCACGGTGCAGAACCGCCAGGGCTTTTACATCTCCTGTATCGAGGAGATCGCCTGGCGCAGGGGCTGGATCAGCGACGCTGAGCTGGAGCAGTTGGGCACTGAGCTGAAAATGACCGACTACGGCCAGTATCTGCTGAGCCTGATCCATGGAAACTGAGGAAGGAAACAGACAAGAACATGATGAAAAACATTCTGGTCACCGGCGGCGCCGGTTTTATCGGCTCCAACTTTGTCCACTATCTGCTGGAAAACTATGACGATATCCGGGTGGTGAACCTGGACCTGCTGACCTACGCGGGCAACCTGGACAACCTGGCGGACGTCTGCGAGGACAAGCGCTACACCTTTGTCAAGGGCGATATCCACGACCGGGAGCTGGTAAACGAGCTCTTTGACAAAATCGACTTTGACACGGTGGTGAACTTTGCCGCCGAGAGCCATGTGGACCGCAGCATCACCAACCCCGATATATTCCTGACCACCAACATCCTCGGCACCCAGACCCTGCTGGACGCGGCCAAGAACCACTGGAAGCTGGATGTCAGCGACAAGTATTCGCGGGAGTTCAGGGAGGGAGTCAAGTACCTCCAGGTCTCCACGGACGAGGTCTACGGCGCCCTGGGCCCCACGGGCCTGTTTACCGAGACGACGCCCCTTGCCCCCAACAGCCCCTATTCGGCCTCCAAGGCCTCGGCGGACTTCGTTGTGCGCGCCTATGAGAAGACCTACGGCATGCCGGTGAACATCACCCGCTGCTCCAACAACTACGGCCCCTATCAGTTCCCCGAGAAGCTGATCCCCCTGATGATCAATAACTGCCTGGCGGAAAAGAGCCTGCCGGTCTACGGCGACGGCATGCAGATCCGCGACTGGCTGTATGTGGAGGACCACTGCGCCGCCATCGCGACGGTGCTGGAAAAGGGTGAGCTGGGCGAGGTCTACAACATCGGCGGCAACAACGAGCGGGCGAACATCGAGATCGTCAAGCTCATCCTGGCGAACACCAACAAGAGCGAGGATCTGATCGTCCACGTCAAGGACCGCCCCGGCCACGACCGGCGCTACGCCATCGACAACACCAAGATCACCACCACCCTGGGCTGGAGTCCCAAGTACACCTTCCAGACCGGCATGGCCAGCACCATCGAGTGGTATCTGCAGCACCGGGCCTGGATGGACAAGATCGTCTCCGGCGAGTATCTGAAGTACTACGAGAAAATGTACGCCAACAACAGAATCTGAATCAATTGCGAAAAGCGGCGGGGCCTGATGGCCCCGCCGCTTTTGTGCGTAAAAACAATCCGTAAAAAACGCATTTACTCCGCGTAGACTTCCTGCTCCGTCACGCAGTGGTTCTTGATCTCACCCACCAGCGCCTGGAGAGCGTCGATCACGTGGGGACGGATGTCGCCGCCCACAAGAACCAGCATGATGTCGTCGCCCACACGGAGCGCGCCGCTGTTGAGCCAGACCCGGGCGTAGGAGATGCCGGGCATCTGCAGTGCCGCCTGCCGCGCTTCTTCCACCTTCTCCGCATCATAGGAGAAGTTCATCCCGGAAACGGCGGCGGTATTCTCCGCCCCATCGCGCACCCTGGCCCGGGCCGTCTCGCGCACCACGCCGTTGTGGAACAGGTACATGCCGCAGCCAGCGGCGGAGGCGTCGCGCTTGGCCTCCTTCAGCCAGGCGTCCATGGAGGGGGCCTGCTGCTTTTTGGGCTTCTGATCCGCCGCGGCGCAGTCGGCCGAGCCGCTGGAGGCAAGCATGTCCAGCCCGTGATCCAGTGCGCCGATAACGCCCAGCAGATTCTCCTTGGCGGCCTTTTCGCTGCCGGGGAGATTGACGATCAGGGTCCGGCCCCGGATGCCCGCCGCGCTGCGGGAGAGGCAGCCGCGGGGCGTGATGCGAAGACTCTCGGCCCGCATGGCCTCGGGGATACCGCGGGTTTCGCGCTCCACCACGGCAAGGGTCGCCTCGGGGGTGATGTCCCGGGGGGAGAAGCCGGTGCCGCCGGTGGTGAGTACCAGGGAGATTTTGAGCTCGTCCGCGCAGTGGATCAGCTCCGCCTGGATCATGTCCTTCTCGTCGGGGACGATGGCCGTGTGTACCACGTCAAAGCCATTTTCCCGTGCGATGGCGCAGATGGCCGGACCGCTGGTGTCCACCCGCTCGCCCCGGTAGCCCTTGTCGCTGACGGTGATGACAGCCGCTGTATATTTCATCTCACTCGCTCCTTTCGTAATCGCCGTGGACCCCGCCGGATTTTCGGATCAGGCGCAGATCGGTGATGACCATGTCCTTCTGCACCGCCTTGCACATGTCATAGACCGTGAGGGCGGCTGTGGAAGCGGCGGTCAGAGCCTCCATTTCCACGCCGGTGCGCCCGGCGCAGGAGACCGTGGCCTCGATCTCCACCGAGCGCCGCTGCTCGTCCAGGTGCAGGGAGAGGTTGATGCCGTCGATCAGAATGGGGTGGCACATGGGGATGAGCTCCGGCGTCCGCTTGGCGCCCATGACTCCGGCCACCTGGGCCACGGTCAGAACGTCGCCCTTTTTCATGCCGCCGGTCTTGATGAGGCGGAAGGTCTCCTCATTGACCAGCACCCGGGCAGCCGCCACTGCGGTGCGGACGGTGACGGGCTTTTCGCCCACATCCACCATTTTGGCACGGCCCTCATCGTTGAAATGTGTAAAATCCGCCATGGCTCAGCCTCCGATCTGGTTCATGTTTCGTCCGGCCCGGCTGCGGTTGTGGGCGTCCAGCGCCCCGTGCCAGGAGGGCTTGTTCTCGATGGCAAGCCGCAGCTCCTCCACCATGCCGTCGTAGTCCAGACCCTTGATGGAGAACTCGTCTCCGGAGTGGAGACAGGGCTTGAGCTTGCCGTCCGCCGTCAGACGCAGGCGGTTGCAGGTGCCGCAGAAGTGGGCGGAGACGGGACTGATCAGGCCGATGTTCCCCTGCGCCAGAGGGAGGCGGTAGAGCCGCGCCACGCCCCCGTCTGTCGCCATGGGCTCCAGACCGGGCAGGCGATCGAGCACCACGGTGTAGGGGATAAAGGCCTCGGGCCCGAAGTCCCCGCTGTCATACATGGGCATGAGCTCGATAAAGCGCAGGTCGATGGGGTAGCGCCGGGTAAGCTCGGCCAGGGCGGGGATTTCATCGTCGTTGAAGCCGCCGATCAGCACCGTGTTCAGCTTGACCTTGTCAAAGCCCGCGTCCAGGGCGGCACGGATGCCGGCCACGGCCTGATCCAGCTCGCCCACCCGGCTGATGTAGCGGAACTTCTCCGGGTCCAGCGTGTCCAGACTGATGTTCACCCGGCTGACGCCGGCGTCCCGCAGGGGCTTTGCCAGTTCCGGCAGCAGGGTGCCGTTGGTGGTGATGCAGACCTCCTGGATCCCGGGGACCGCTGCGGCCCGCTGGCAGATGGAGACGATATTCTTTTTGACCAGCGGCTCGCCGCCGGTGATGCGCAGCTTGCGGATGCCGAGGGACGCCGCGGCCCGGACGGCCATGATGATCTCGTCCTCGGTCAGCATCTCCTCGTGGGTCTTCTTGCAGACCCCGTCCTCGGGCATACAGTAGCGGCAGCGCAGATTGCACAGCTCCGTCACGGAGATGCGCAGATAGGTGATTTCACGGCCAAAGCGGTCGATCATGGTGAATTCCTCCCAACTGTTCTGGGGAAATAGTGCTTTCATTATAACGTTTTTCTGAAAACTTACAAGCCCCCACAGCAGGAAAGCGGCAGCAAAACGCCTCCGTCTGGAGACGGAGGCGATGGGGCGGTTTTCAGTCCAGGATCCGGCCGTCACGGGTGACGGTGAGCACCTGCCAGGGGAGAAACTTGCCGCTGTCGCGCAGGGCCTTCTCCGCGGCGCGCTGGAGCCCGCCGCAGCAGGGCACGTCCATGCGCAGGATGGTGACGCCCTTGACGTCATTGTCGCGGATAATCTGGGTGAGCTTCTCACTGTAGTCCACGTCGTCCAGCTTCGGGCAGCCGATCAGGGTGACCTTGCCCTTCATGAAATCTTCGTGGATATTGGCGTAGGCGTAGGCCGTGCAGTCGGCGGCGATGAGGAGCTTGGCCCCGTCGTAGAAGGGCGCCTTTGTGGGCAGCAGCTTGATCTGTACCGGCCACTGGCGCAGGCGGGAGCCGGGCTTTGCGGAAACGGCAGGGGCAGTTTCTTCCGCGCTCTCATTATGCTTGAGCGCCATGGCCATGGAGCCGGGACAGCCGCCGGCGGGGGGCGTGCCGCGCTTCATGCCCTGGAGCAGCTTTTCCGCCTGGGCGCGCTTGACGGCCTGCTCGTCGTAAGCCGGGGCCTCGCGCTCCTCGAATGTGATGGCGCCGGCGGGGCAGTTTGGCAGACAGTCGCCGAAGCCGTCGCAGAAGTGCTCCCGGGTGAGTTTGGCTTTGCCGTCGACAATGTCAATGGCGCCCTCATGGCAGGCCTTGGCGCAGAGTCCGCAGCCGTTGCATTTGTCCTCGTCTATGTGAATGATCTTTCTGAGCATGAAAATCTCCTCCTTGCTTTTTCTGCTGCCAGTATAGTAAAATGAGGAGGAAAAGTATGTGGTTATAACCACATTTAAAATCATTTCGGAGGGGATCGGTATGGAGCCCGTTCTGGAGCGCTGCGCGCTGTTTCGCGGTCTCGACGAGGGAGACCTGACCCGGGCATTGAAGGCCCTGCGGGCAGAGCAGCGGCGCTGCGGCAAAAACGAGACGGTGCTCTCCGCCGGAGAGCCCACGGAGAAGATGGGCCTGGTGCTCTCAGGCAGCGTCACCATCGAGAGCAGTGACCTCTGGGGCAACCGCAGCATCCTCAGCCATGTGGGGCCGGGGCAGTTTTTTGCGGAGACCTATGCCCTTCTGGAGGGCGAGCCCCTGCTGGTGGACGTGCGGGCCAATGAGAGCACGCGCATCCTCTTTCTGCGTCCGAAAGTGCTGACGAAGACGGAGGGCGGGGGAGAGCCCTGGCAGACAAGGGTACTGGCCAATCTCCTGGGCATCTCGGCAGAGAAAAATCTGCGCCTCTCGGCCAGGAGCTTTCACACCGCGCCGAAGACCATCCGGGGCCGGCTCATGTCCTACCTCTATGCCCAGTCGGTGCAGCAGGGGAGCACGGAGTTTTCCATTCCCTTTGACCGCCAGCAAATGGCGGACTATCTGAACGTGGAGCGCACGGCCCTCTCCAAGGAGCTGGGGAAGATGAAGCGGGACGGCATCCTGGAGTACCGCAAGAACCGCTTCCGCCTGATCGGAGAATTGAATCCATGACAAAACGCCGCCCCGAACGGGGCGGCGTTTGTCTTATCGTACGGCATTCAAGAGCTTTTTGGTGTACTCCTGCTGCGGGTGGTTGTAGACCTCGTCCACCGTGCCCTGCTCGATGATGCGGCCCTTCTCCATGACCATGACCCGGTCGCAGATGGAATAGATGACGTTGAGATCGTGGCTGATGAAGAGATAGCTCAGATCCAGATCCCGCCTCAGATCCCAGAGCAGATCCAGGATCTGCGCCTGGATGGTGACGTCGAGGGCCGAGACCGGCTCATCCGCCAGAAGGAAGCGGGGTCGCTGGATGAGGGCGGTGGCGATGGAGACGCGCTGGCGCTGCCCGCCCGACAGCTGGCTGGGCCTGCGGCTTAAGTAGCTCTCGCTCAGGCCCACGCGCTTGAGCATGTCGATCACACGGCGCCTGCGCTCCGGCGCGTCGTATTTGCCGTAGGCCCGCAGGGGCTCCTCCACGATCCAGCCCACGGTCTTGGACGGGTTGAGGGAACTGAAGGGGTCCTGGAAGACCATTTGGGGCCGTTTGGTAAAGTGCAGGATTTCTCCGGTGATCTTCGCCGTGTCCAGCATGCCGAGGATGGCTTTGGAGAGAGTGGACTTGCCGCACCCGGATTCGCCCACCAGACCCAGGATCTCCCCGTGGTTGACCACGAAGCTCACGTCTGTGAGCGCCTGGAAGGTGGTGCGCTTGCCGAAGAGCGTAGAGTCCTGATAGACGACAGAGAGGTTTTCCACCTCCAGCACATGTTCAAGTGGTTCCATGGCGTTTCCTCGTAGGAATGGCGGCGATGAGCTGCCTGGTGTATTCGTCCTGGGGATTGCGGAAGATCTCCTCGGTGAGTCCGCGCTCCACGATCCGGCCCTTGTGCATGACGGCCACATCCTCGCACAGGCGGCGCACCACGGTCATGTCGTGGCTGATGAGCAGGATGCCCACGTTGTACTCGTCGCTGAGAGCGCGCAGCAGCTCCAGGATCTGCTTCTGCACGGTCACGTCCAGGGCGGTGGTGGGCTCGTCGCAGACCAGCAGCTTCGGACGGATGACCATGGCCGAAGCAATGATGGCCCGCTGGCGCTGGCCGCCGGAGAGCTGATGGGGGTATTTGCGGTAGGTGGTCTCCGGGTCGGGAAGCCCCACCTGCTCCATGACCTCCAGTGCGAGACGTCTGCGCTCGTCGGCGGTCTTGTCCGTGTGGATCTTGAGGGACTCCTCGATCTGCGGGCCGACCCGCATGAGGGGGTTCAAGGAGCGCAGCGGCTCCTGGAACACCACGCCGATATCCTTGCCGTGGATGGTGCGCAGCTCGCGTCGGGAGCAGCTCACCAGATCCCGGCCCTCAAAGAGAACCTGTCCCTGCATCACGACCGCGCTGCGCTCGATGAGCCCGGTGAGGGCCATGGCGGTGACGGTCTTGCCGGAGCCGGATTCGCCCACCAGGCCTACGCGCTCGCCGTGGGCGATGAAGAGATCGATGCCCTTGACGGCCTCCTTGCCGGTGGATTTGAAGGTGACGTGCAGATCGCGTATCTCAAGCATTTGCGGCACCTCCCAGTCCCTCGCTCAAAAGGCCGAAGCCCAGCACCAGCAGGATGATGGCAAGACCCGTGGACACGGCGTACCAGGGGGCCCGCAGCAGATAGGCCTGGGCCTCGTTGAGCATGCGGCCGAGACTCGGGTCCGGGGGCTGCACGCCAAGTCCCAGATAGCTCATGGAGGCCTCGGCCAGCACGGCGTTGTTGAAGCTGATGGCCACGGTGCTGAGTAGCACCGGCAGGGTATTGGGCATGATGTGCACAAAGAGGATGCGCATGCTTTTGACACCCATGAGCTTTGCGTTTTTCACATAGTCCAGGGCCTTCTGCCGCGCCACCTCCATGCGCACGATACGCGCGAAGGTGGGGATGAAGAGCACGCCCAGGGCCAGGATGATGTTGTATTTGCCGGTATCGAACAGGGCGATCAAAACCAGCGCCAGCAGAAGACTGGGGAAGGCGGTGATGCTGTCATTGAGACGCATCAGCAGCTCGTCCACCCAGCCGCCGTACCAGCCGGTGAGCCCGCCGATCACGAGGCCCGCGGTCAGCCCGATGGCGACCGAGCCCAGGGCGATGAGGAAGGTGGCGCCGGTGCCCTGGATCACGCGGGAGAGGATGTCCCGCCCGAAGTTGTCGGTTCCCAGCAGATGCCGCAGGGTGGGGGAGGCCATCTTCTCGGCGCCGTTCATGGCGTTGGGGTCATAGGGGGTCCAGATGAGGCCGAGCAGAATCATCAGCAGCATGAATCCGGTGATGACCGCGCCGATGCGGAAATTCTTGTCCTTGGTGTTGATCATGGCTTCACCCCCTCAGCTGAGCCGGACCCGGGGGTCGATGAGTTGGGTGAGCATGTCTGCCAGGTAGTTCATCACCACCACCACGAAGGCGATCATCACCACGATGCAGAGGGCCACGGGGAAGTCCCGCCCGGAGATGCTGGCCACCAGCAGCCGGCCGAGACCGGGCACCACGAAGACCTGCTCGACGATGATGGAGCTTGCCACGATGTCCGCAAGCGACATGGCAAGGTAGGTGATCACCGGCAAAAGGGCGTTTCGCAGCACATGGCTGCGGATGACCATCCAGCGGGAGTTGCCGTGGCTGTATGCCGTAAGCACATAGTCCTGCTTCATCTCGCTCAAAATGGCGGAGCGCAGGAGCTTGGTGACCTTGGCGATCTTCGGGATGGAAATGGCAAGGGCGGGGAAAAACAGGTAGCCCAGGCAGCCCCAGAAGCTCTGGGAAAAGGGCACAAAGCTGCCGGGGACAAAGAACCGCAGCACCAGCCCGAAGAGCCAGGTGAAGAGGATCCCCAGGAAGAAGGAGGGGATGGACATGAAAATCTGATTGAGAGAGACGCCGATCCTGCCGAAGGGCTTGTTCTGGTATCTGACCAGGGCGATGCCCAGGGGCACGCTGACCGCGGTGACCAGCAGCCAGCTCAGCAGGGAAAGGGCGGCGGTGACGGCGATTTTGCCGCGCAGCACCTCGCGCACGTCCATGGCGTAGCTGTAGCTGGTGCCCATCCGGCCCCGGACAAAGCCGGACAGCCACTCCCAGTAGCGTACAAGGACGTTTCGATTCAGCCCCAGGGTCTCCCGCAGCGCCTCAGCGCGCTCGGGGGTATAGTCGGTGCCCAGGAGCATGGTGACGGGGTCTGCCGGGATGACCTGAAAGGCCAGGAAGGCCAGCAGCGACACCAGCAGCAGCGTCACCAGAAGCACGCCGGTTTTTTTGAGGATGTAACGCATGGCAAAAATCCGATCTGTCTATGTCAGTTTTTCTCGATGGTGGCCAGATCCATCACATACAGGGGGTAGAAGCGGTAGCCGCTGACGTTCTTCTGCAGCACCACGAAGGAGGCCACGTCCTGGAGATAGACGCTGGCTGCCTGCTCGGTGAGGATGCGCTGGCACTGCTTGAAGAGGGCGGTCTGCTCGTTTTCATCCACGGTGGCGACGGCCTTGCGGTAGGTCTCGTCATATTCGGGGGAATTGAAGTTTACAAAGTTCTTGCTGTGGTCGGACTGGAAGCGGGCCAGCATGTCGGAGGCGGCAAGCCCGTGGGCGTCGAGACCCACGATGGTGGCCTCATACTCCCGGCCGGAGTAGACCTCCTTATACCAGGTGGCCCATTCGACCTGGTTGATCCTGGCGTCCACGCCCACGTTGCGCAGCAGCTCCACAATGACCTGGGCCGCGTCCACATGGGCGGGCATGTTGGAGGCCACCGTGATGGTGAAGCTCAGCTTCTCCTGCCCGGCCTCCTTCAGCAGAGCCTTGGCCTTCTCGGCGTCGGGCTGGTAGAACTCCGTCAGCTCCGGCATAAAGTACTTGCCGAAGGCGGGGAACATGCTGCTGCCCACGGGGGTGCCGTGGCCGTTGGCGGACAGGTCGATGACGTCCTGCTTGCCGATGGCGTAGCAGAGCGCCTGGCGCACGCGGATGTCGCTGAAGGGCTTGAAGCTGTTGTTGAGATAGAGGGCCTGCACCACGTTGCTGCTGCCCTCCAGAATGCTCAGATCCTGCAGGGAGTCGATCTGGCTGGTGGTCAGACGCTCGGCCATGTCCACGGCGCCGGAACGCAGACTCATGACCATGGTCTGGGGATCTGGGATGACCTTGAGGGTGACCTTGTTCACATGGGCGCCCTCACCCCAGTAATCGTTGAACTTCTCCAGCGTGATGGAGTCCTGGGGCACGCGGGAGACAAAGCGGAAGGGACCGGTGCCCACCACATTGGCGGCGGGGTCGGAGCCCTCGGGGATGATGGCGACGGTCATGTGGGAGTTGAACTCCGTGTCCGGTGCCTTCAGGCTGACCTTCACGGTCTTTTCGTCCAGCGCCTCCACGGCGGCAATGCCGGAGACATCGGAGACCAGCGGCTCGCCGGTTTCGAGACCCGCAGCTCTGGACAGAGAATAAACAATATCCCCGACCTTCACCGTCTCTCCGTTGTGGAAGCGGACGCCCTCACGCAGCGTGTAGGTGTAGGCGTCTGCCGTCTCGTTTACGGAGCAGTCTTCGGCAATGGCGGGGATGAGATTTCCGTCTGTGTCGGGCTTGACAAGCCCTTCAAAGATGTTAAAGAGGACCTCTCTGGTTCCTGCCGACGACGAAGAGACGTGTGGGTCAAGACTCGTGTCCAAATCTGCGGAGATCCCGACGATCAGCTCGTCCTTTGCGCTTTTTGCCTTACCGCCTCCGCAGCCGCAGAGTGCAGCAGTCATGAGCACTGCCAGTACAAGAGAGAGAATACGTCTTTTCATCGTGTCGGGTTTCTCCTTTGAATACAATATTTAGTTGTCCGGGCAGCAGAAGAATAGCATAAACAGGGGTAAAAAGCAACAAATATTTGGAAAGTTTAAGACTTGCGCGATTGCGGTTTCGGGCCCTGTGTGATAAGATACGACCAAAGCACACAAACGGGAGGAACCACCATGCTCCAGGGAAAAACCATTGTCCTCGGCGTCAGCGGCGGCATCGCCTGCTACAAGGCGGCGGCGCTGGCCTCCATGCTGGTCAAGCACCATGCCGACGTGCAGGTGATCATGACCGCCCACGCCACCGAGTTTGTCACACCCCTCACCTTTGAACAGCTCACGGGAAACCGCGCGCTGGTGGACACCTTCGACCGCAACTTTGAGCGCAAGGTGGCCCACGTCTCCGTGGCGGACCGGGCGGACCTGGTGCTGATCGCCCCGGCCACGGCAAACGTGCTGGCAAAGCTTGCCAACGGCCTGGCAGACGACATGCTGACCACCACGGTCCTGGCCTGCGACTGCCCGAAGGCGGCGGCCCCGGCGATGAATACCCGCATGTATGAAAATCCCGTCACGCAAGATAACCTGAACAAGCTCCGGCACTACGGCTGGGAGATCGTGGAGCCCGGCGCGGGACACCTGGCCTGCGGGGCCGAGGGGAAGGGGAGACTGCCCGAACCTGAGGAACTGCTGGAGGTCTGTCTGCACGCGCTGGCGCATGAGAAGGATCTGAACGGGAAGCGCGTTCTGGTGACCGCCGGCCCCACCCAGGAGGATCTCGACCCCGTGCGCTATCTCACCAACCGCTCCTCGGGCAAGATGGGCTACGCCATCGCCAAAGCCGCGGCGAGACGCGGCGCGGAGGTGACACTCATTTCCGGCCCGGTGAGCCTTGCGGCACCGAAGTATGTAAATCTTGTGCCCATCCGTTCGGCGCAGGAGATGTATGAGGCGGTCATGGCTGCGGCGAAGAACGCCGACATTGTCATCAAAGCCGCTGCCGTGGCGGACTACCGCCCAGCCTCGGTCGCGGACAACAAACTGAAAAAGAAGGACGGGGAGCTCGCCATCCCTCTGGAGCGGACAAAGGACATCCTTGCCGCCCTGGGCGAGAGCAAGCGGCCCGGGCAGTTTCTCTGCGGCTTTTCCATGGAGACGGAGAACATGCTGGAAAACAGCCGGAAAAAGCTTGAGAAGAAGCATCTGGACCTCATCGCAGCAAACAACGTGAAGGTGGCGGGCGCGGGCTTTGCGGTCGACACCAATGTGCTGACGCTGATCGCTCCGGACGAGATGAAGGAGCTGCCGCTTCTGAGCAAGGACGCCGCGGCGGACGCCCTGCTGGATGAGATCATGCACAGAATGAAATAAGAGAAAAAGCTGAGGACCACCGGGTTTCCGGTGGTCCTTTCACTTAGAGATACCCCTGTATATCCGTCACAAGCTGCTGCTCCAGATGGATCAGACGCTTGGCCATATCCTTGGAGCGCTCGTCCGCCGCCTCATACTGGTTGAGATAGCGGTTGAGAGACTTGACGCCCATATTGCACCCGTCAGTCATGAGATCGGCGATGACGGCGTCGGTTCCCTCCAGCCCCAGCTCCAGCTTGGTTTTGGCCCAGGACATCCTCCGGGCGACTGGATTCGGGTCCTTGCCCTCGTCCCCGAAGCGGTCCAGCTGCTGATTAATCTGGGTGGAGAGGGCCTCGTGCTCCTCCCGGCAGACGGAGAGGGTGCGCAGCAGCGCGGCGGAGCGGACGGCGGGGATCACGTCCTCCAGAGAGGAGACTCCCATCTTGACGCCCGCGTCGCATTCTCTGAGAAGCCTCACGGTATCCTGTTCGATCATAACGTGCCTCCTGATGTTGATGGATTCAGTATGCCCGATACGGAGAGAAACATACAAAAAAGTTCGGAAAACCGCCCGACAGAGGGAGAAAAACCGAAGCGCAGGAAACAAAAGAGAGCACTGTCGCATGCAAAAACTTGACTTTTTTTCAGCAGAGGCTATAATAAGGCAAGCGACAGAAACGCCGGAGAGAACTTCCCGGCCCATTTCTGCCTTGCTCACCCACAAAAACGGGTGAATTCCATCACAGGAGAAAACGATATGCCTACAAAAAAGACTGTAAATAAACCCGAGGCGGAAGAGGCCCAGGTCAAGAAGGCCGCAGCCCCCAAGGCGGAGAAGGCCCCCGCCGAGAAGAAGGCCGCCCCCAAGAAGGCCGCGGCCGAAAAGAAGCCCGCCGCCGAGAAGAAGACCGCCCCCAAAGCCGCCGCCAAGGCTGCGGCTGAGCCCGCAGCGGTCAAGGCTGAGAAGAAGCCCGCCGCCAGGAAGGCCCCTGCCAAGGAAGCGGCGGCTGAGAAGCCTGTCCGCAAGACCGTGAAGAAGACCCCCGCCAAGAAGGCTCCCGTCGAGGAAGCGGAGATGGCGCCCGTGGCCGAGCAGCCCGCTCCCGTTGTGGAGCAGGAGGCCCCCGTCGTGGAGCAGCCTGTCGAGGAGGTCCAGCTGCCCCAGCCCCGGAGAAGCGTGGCCTTCATCGGCTCCGAGTGCTACCCCTTCGTCAAGACCGGCGGCCTGGGCGACGTGATGTACGCCCTGCCCAAGGCCCTCACCAAGCAGAACTGCGACGTGAAGGTCATCCTGCCGCGCTACCGCTGCATCCCCCAGAAGTACCAGGACAAGATGATCTACCGGGGCGAGTTCTGGATGAACCTCTGCTCTGACGGCAGATCCTTCTATGTTGGCATCATGGAATACGTCTGGGACGGCGTGGTCTATGACTTCATTGACAACGAGGACTTCTTCGGCTACGGCAACCCCTACACCAACCTGGTGGACGATATCCCCAGATACTGCTTCTTTGCCAAGGCCGCCCTGGCCGCCCTCAACTACATGAACTGGGTGCCCGACATCATCCACTGCCACGACTGGCAGGCGGCCCTGGTGCCCGTGTATCTGCGCACCATCTTCAACGGCACGCCTGTGGCCAGCGCCAGGACCGTCTTCACCATCCACAATCTGCGCTTCCAGGGCGTGTACAACATCGCCACCATCAAGTACTGGACCGGTCTGCCCGACCATGTGTTCAGCTATGAGGTCATGAAGCAGGGCCGCGACGACGCCAACATGCTCAAGGGCGGCCTGGCCTACGCCGACCGCATCACCACCGTCAGCGCCACCTACGCCGGCGAAATTCAGACGCCCTTCTACGGCGACGGGCTGGACGGCCATCTGCGCTATCACTCCGACAGACTCCGCGGCATTGTCAACGGCATCGACGTGGAGCAGTGGGACAGCAGCACCGACAAGAAGCTGGCCGCGCCCTACGACCGGGAGACCGTGCTGGAGCAGAAGAGGGCCAACAAGCGCGCCTTGCAGGAGGCCCTGGGCCTGGAGGTGGATGAGGGCAAGTTCGTCATCGGCCTCATCTCCCGCCTGACCGACCAGAAGGGACTGGACCTGGTCAACGCCATCCTGCCCGCCCTGGTGGACGGCAACACCCAGGTGGCGGTGCTCGGCACCGGCGAGCCCCAGTATGAGGACTCCTTCCGTTCCTTTGAGCAGGCCTACAAGGGCAGCGTCTGCGCCTACATCGCCTATGACGAGTCCCTGGCCCACCGCATCTACGCCGGGGCGGACGCCCTGCTGGTGCCCTCCCTGTTCGAGCCCTGCGGCCTGACCCAGCTGATTGCCATGCGCTACGGCACCGTGCCCGTGGTGCGCGAGACCGGCGGCCTGAAGGACACCGTGCAGCCCTACAACGAGTTTACCAATGAGGGCAACGGCTTCACCTTTGACCGCTACGAGTCCGGCCTGCTGCTCGACTCGATCAACCGCGCCAAGACCTTGTACTTCACCCAGCGTGACCGCTGGGACGAGATGGTGCGCCGGGACATGGACAAGGACGTCTCCTGGGACAGCTCCGCCGTCCAGTACCGCAACCTCTATCTCGAACTCAAGCCCTGAAAATCACATATTTAAAAAAGCAAGGACAGGCTTTTGCCTGTCCTTGCTTCGTCTATGGGGACGGTTCAACTCTTCTTTCCGGCAAAGAGCACGCCGGCCGACTCCGCCAGGTGCTGGTGGCGGATCTTCGTCGCGTCAAAGTGTACGCTGCGGAAGGCGGCCTGCATGATGGGGCCGGTGCAGAAAGCGCAGATCAGAGTGCCGAGCCCCACGGGACCGCCCAGCAGCCAGCCGATAAAGGTGGCAAGGCTCAGCAGCGCGATGCTGACAGCGCCGATGGGGATGCGCCCGGCCCGCTTGGCAAGCCCCACCAGCAGCGTGTCGCGGGGACCGCAGCCCAGGGCCGCCTTCATGTAGGCAAACTGGGTATAGGCCAGAACCACCAGCCCCGCCAGCATGACGGGGATGCCGGTGAGCGGGGAGGCGCAGGGGGCGACGACGCCCATGCGGTTGAAGAAGTCCACGGCTTTGCTCACCACCACCGCGTCGATGAACATGGCGATGCCGATGGGCTCACGCAGCAGCACGTCGATGAGCAGGATCGTAAAGGATACGGAGATGGAGGCCGTACCGTAGAGAATCCCCAGGGTCCGGGCAAGCCCCAGGTTCAGCACGTCCCAGGGCCCGGCGCCGATGTTGGCCTGGATGGTGAGATAGACCCCGAAGCCGTTGAGGAACAGACTGACCGCTGCGATCAGGGCGTTCGCGGCGATGGCGCCCGGGGTGGAATTGTCTTGCAGCTTTTGCGGCGTGTGCATATGGATCACCCGAGGAATCAGAATCGGTAAAACAGATCAAAGCCGGAGAAAAGCACCGCAGGATTCTATGCGTGCCGCTTCCTCCCGGCAAAGAGGATTTTCAGGGTCTCCGCCAGATGCTGATGGCGGATCTTCGTTGCGTCAAAGTGTACGCTGCGAAAGACCGCCTGCATGATGGGACCGGTACAGAAAGCGCAGATCAGGGTGCCGAGCCCCACGGGGCCGCCCAGCAGCCAGCCGACAAAGGTGACCGTGCCGAAAATGGCGGTGTTGATCACGCCGATGGGAACCCGCCCGGCACGCCTGGCAAGTCCCACCAGCAGCGAATCCCGCGGCCCGCAGCCCAGCGCCGCCCGCATGTAGAAAACCTGCGAATAGGCCAGGACCACCCGGCCCGCTAGCATCAGCAGCACGCCGGCGACAGGGGAGGAGCAGGGCGGGATCAGATCGATATAGTTAAACAGGTCCACGGTCTTTCCCACGACAACGGCGTCGATGAACATGGCGATGCCGATGGGCTCACGCATGAGCACGTCAATCAGCAGAATGGTGAGGGACACGGCGATGGACGCGGTGCCGTAGAGAATGCCCAGGGTCCTGGAAAGACCCAGGTTCAGCACGTCCCAGGGCCCGGCGCCGATGTTGGCCTGAATGGTCAGATAGAGGCCGAGACCGTTGAAGAACAGGCTGACCGCCGCAAGCAGCGCGTTTTTGACAATGGAAGCGGGCGTGGTATTGTCCTGTAATGTCTGCGGAATGCGCATACAAATCACCCGGTGCAAATGAAATCGCGAGAAGCATAGCACAGACGGAAGAAAAAAGCCACAAGTTTTTTGCGGGAGGTGGGGATTTGCCTGCATTTTTTCACTTGCGGGGGTTTACCTCTCCCCACAGTGCCAAAAAGACGCGCCGGCCGTTTGGTGAGAAGGCTGCTGCAAGAAAAGCAAACAGAGACAGAAAGGCGGGAACGGACAAAGAAGAAAAAGATCGGGATAGATAAAGCTCTGCAGCGACCGGCTGCATCTCGGAAGATCCTGTTGCAGCATCCGTCAGCACCGCAATTGACAGTGCAGGACAAAAAGAATATACTGTCGTTATAATCGGACACTGTGTTCGAGGAGGGCGATTTGCTTGGAAACAGCAGGATCAGAGCTTCGGGGCAGAATTACAGAGGCGGCTGTGCGCTGCTTTCGGACAAAGGGCTATGACGAGGTTTCCGTCAATGACATCTGCCGGGAGGCGGACATTGCGCGCTCGACCTTTTACCGCGTCTTTTCCAACAAAAAAGATGTGATCCGCTATCTGTTCGAGCATACGGATGCCAACTCCATCGTCAGCATCGAGGAATTGCTTGCCGCACAGAACGATTTCGACCGTATGTGGATCATCGGAGATCGCTATATCAGCCTGTGCAAAGAGCTGGGTGTGCCCTTTATAACGACGCTGACGAGGCTGAGCCTGGAGGGCGAGATTGATATGCTGTCGCTGGCTCACTCCGTGGACAAGTGGTTTGTCCGACTCACGCACAACTGCCAGCAAAGCGGAATCATTCTGAGCCGGGAACCGCCGGAGATCCTCGGTCCGCTGTTCGCGGACGCGGTTTATCAGATCATCTATGTCTGGTGCTGCCGCGGAGGGAACTTTCCCGTGCGCGCCCGCGCCCGGCTGGTCACCGAAATGATTGCCAACGTCGCCCCGGAATACCGCTGGACGAAGGAGCAGTTGGAGAACGCGGACAAATAACCGATCGGACATATTCGCCGGAACTGTCTCATGCTTTGGGACAGCTCCGGCGTTTTTATTGTCGAAGATGCAACAGCGGTTTTGTGAGTTTTTGAGAATCGACTGTCCGGCTCTTGACGGGGCTTTTTTCCTTTGGAAAAATGGGCACAGCTTACATTGTAACAGGAGGAATGCGTATGAGCGAATGGAAAAAAACATGGTGCAATCTCTGCGCTGTGACCTGCGGATTGGAGATGGAGGTTGAAAACAACCGCATCATCAACGTCCGTCCGGATCCCTCAAGCCCGCGCTCCAACGGCTATTGCTGCCGCAAGGGGCGCAGCGCCAAATACTTTACCGAGAACCGCGACCGTCTGCTCTATCCGAAAAAACGTGTCGGCGACCATTATGAGCGCATCAGCTGGGAGCAGGCCTACAGGGAGATCGGGGAAAAGGCCCGCGCCATCGTGGACAGACACGGCCCGCGTTCCACCGCTTTCCTGGGCGGCGGCACCTACTCCATTACCACCCCGGCCGCGACCATGAAGCCGTTGATGTATGCCATCGGCACGCAATATTTCTTCAATCCCGTGGGTGTCGAGTTTATGGGCGACTGGTGGAGCCACGGCCGCATCTTCGGCTATCAGTTCCACTTCCTTGAGCCGGACGACGAGAACAACGAAGCCATTGTCTATTGGGGCAGCAACGCCTATGTCTCCCACCAGATGCCGAATGCCAAACGCACGATCCGCAGCTTTTCGCAGGATCCGGATAAAATGGTCATCGTGGTGGACCCGCGCCTGTCGGAGACGGCTCGCATGGCGGATCTGCACATTATGCCCGCACTCGGCTCCGACTCGCTTTATCTGCGCGCGCTGATCGCCCTCATCCTCGAAAAGGGATGGCAGAACCAGGAGTATATCAACAACTATACCCGGGACTTCGCGCTGATCCTTCCCTGGTTCAAGGGCTTTGACATTGACGCGGCGCTGGAGGTCTGCCAGGTCTCCCGCGAGCAGACGGAGAAATTTGCCCGCATCCTGACGACAAAGAAATGGGGCATGCACCGGGATCTGGGCCTCTTCTTCGGCCGGCACTCCACCACCAGCAGCTATCTGTGCCTGCTGCTTGCCGTCGTGTGCGGTGTGGCCCTGGTGAAAGGCGGCTGTGTGATGCCGGAGCGTGTGCTGTATCTGGACAACTCTGACGAACTTGATCCCAAAACCTGGCGCACGCCGGTAACAAACCGTTTCCCCGTGTCCTGCGTTTTCCCGGAAGGCGTTTTCCCGGATGAGGTCCTGGGCGACAACGAGGACCGCATCCGTATGGCGTTCAGTGTGCTGACGAATCCAGCCCGCAGCTACCCCGACTCCCAGCGCATGGAGGAAGCGCTCCGAAAGCTGGAGCTATTTGTGGCGGTAGACTGCGTGGAGACCGAGACCACCATGCTGGCAGACTATGTGCTGCCCAGCATGAGCGCCTACGAGGCTGACGGCGATTTTGACATGTTCACGCTGAATTATCCCGAGGTTGTTTTTGGCTGCCGCCGACGCATCCTGCAGCCCTTTGGGGAAGCGAAGGACGACGCCACGATCTTTGCCGAACTGACCCAGGCCATGGGCTATCTGCCCCAGCTTCCGAAGTCGCTCTATGATGCCGCGGAAGAGGCTGTACGTACCGGCGACCGGCTGAAATATTTCATGAAGGTCGTCATGTGGATCGGCAAGGGCGGCATGAAATATTTTGACCAGGCGGCCACGATTATCTGCCTCACCCTCGGCAAGGCCATGGGCAGCGGCGGACGCGCCATGAACTGGGCCGTTCTGATGACGAGCCCCGTTTACAAGAGTGCGATTCCCACGGTGAAGGCTGATACCAAGCGGCATCCTGTCTTGTCCAAGCTCCCGGTGTTCAAGGATTGGTGTCTTGCGGACGCGGCCTTTGAGGAAGTGATCGCCCACCCCGAAGGCGCGGTCATCGGCATGGCGGACGAGGAGCACCTGATGGAAAAGCACGTCGTCCACAAGGACAAGAAAATGCATCTCTGGTGCCAGGAGATCGAGGATTACCTCTATCAATACATCACCCCTGAGGCCGAGCGCGAGTCGCTCTGCCTGAAGGACGGGAACAACATGATCCTCTCCTCCGGTCGGCGTGACGAGGGCGGCGTGAATAACGCCATGCGCAATCCGGCGACTAACCGCTTCCGCAGGATGTACACCCTCTGGATGAACCCGGAGGACGCCGAAAGGATGGGTATTGTCGACGGTGAGACGGTGAAGCTCTCCACCAATCGCGGCTCGATCGAGATCCCGGTGGAATACACCTGGCGCGCCGCCCACGGTTACTGCCTGATGCCGCATTACTTTGGCCTGCACTATCAGGGAAAGATGCGCGGGATGCACGCAAACTACCTCATCGACGGCCGCGACCTCGATTCCCTCACGGGAAATGCCCAGTGGCGGCACACGCCCTGCCGCGTGGAAAAACTGGAAAGGAGCGTGTGATATGATCTCTTATGAAAACGTCATTCAGAAGGCCCTGGCCGACGGCGGCCTGCTGGACGCCCTGCTTGCCCTGCAGAACGCGGAAGGCTATGTGAGTGAGGACGGACTGAAGGCGCTGGCGAAGCACGCAAAGGTCAGCCCGGCGGAACTCTATGACGCGGCGAGCTTTTACTCCATGCTCCGCTTTGCCCCTCCGGCCAAAAAGGAAATCCTCGTCTGCCGCGGCACGGCCTGCCATTCCGGCGGCAACGCCGAACTCATCGCGGCCCTGGAAGCAGCCACCGGTTTGAAAATCGGTGAAAGCAACGAAGAGTACCGCCTCGACTGGGTCGAATGTCTCGGCCAGTGCCAGGCGGCGCCCAATCTGCTGATTAACGGCAGGCTTTATACCGAGGTGGACTTGAAAAAGATCCCCGAACTGCTGGGAGGTGAGAAGTGATGGAAGAGATTCGCATTGCCCTGAGAAACGTCGGGCAGATCAAGCCCGATTCCATTGACGACTACCTCGCCGTCGGCGGCTATGAGGCGCTGAAAAAAGCCAGAACGCTGGATCGGGGCGAGCTGATCAAGACCATCGAGGAGACCTCCCGCCTGCGAGGGCGCGGCGGCGCGGCTTTCTCCACCGGCAAGAAGTGGAGCAGCGCCTACGCGAGCAAGGAGGAGACCAAATACATCGTCTGCAACGCCGACGAAGGCGAGCCGGGCACCTACAAGGATCGCGTCATCATGGAGGGCGACCCCCACACCGTGATCGAGGGCATCCTGATCGGGGCCTATGCCGTGGGCGCGAAAGAATGCTTCGTCTACGTTCGCGGCGAGTATGAAAAGAGCATCAGGCTGCTGCGCAAGGCAGTCAAGGCCGCCGAGGAAAAGGGCTTCACTGAGGATGTGCGCATCCGGGTGGTCTCCGGTGCGGGCGCTTACGTCTGCGGCGAGGGCACGGCCATCGTGAATTCACTTGAGGGTCTTCGCGGAGAACCGAGACTGAAGCCGCCCTCCATGGCGGTCAAGGGCCTGCACCAGAAGCCCACCATTGTCAACAACGTGGAGACCTTCGCCGTCATCCCCGAGATCGTGAATAAGGGGGCCGATTGGTTCGGCGCCATCGGCGCGGAGAAGTTTCCCGGCACCAAGCTCATGTGCCTCTCCGGCGACGTGGTGAACAAGGTCTGCGTGGAGGTGCCCACCAACGCCACCCTGCGGGATGTGGTGGAGGGCTTCGGCGGCGGTGTGGCCGACGGCAAAAAGCTCAAAGCCATCCAGCTCGGCGGCTCCAGCTGCGGCTTTGTGACGCCCGATCAGCTGGACACCCCCATCGACTTTGACTCCATTCGTTCCATCGGTGCGGCCCTCGGCTCCGGCGCCATCTTCGTTCTCGATGAGACGAGAAACGTGGTGGACGTCCTCTGGGAGATCGCAAAGTTTTTCCAGCATGAGAGCTGCGGCAAGTGCACCCCCTGCCGGGAGCGCACCATGCGCGTGGCCGAGCTGCTGGAGAAGCTGGCCAGGGGCGAGGGGACCCGGAAGGATATCGACCTGATCCGGACCCTCTCGGGGTACATGCAGAAGACCTGCTTCTGCCCGCTGGGACAGAGCGCCACCACGGCATTCATGAGCGCGCTGAAGCTTTTCCCCGGGGACTTTGAAGCAAAGCTGAGAGAGGAGGCGTGAACATGGCAAACGTGAATATCATCATGGACGGCAAGGCTATGTCCGTGCCCTCCGGTTCCACGATCCTGGCCGCCGCCAGAGAGAACGGCATCCACATCCCCACCTTGTGCTTTCTGAAAGAACTGGATCCACACGCCTCCTGCCGCATGTGCGTGGTGGAGGTGGAAGGTGCGCGCACCTTCCAGCATGCCTGTGCCGCCAAGGTGCGCGAGGGTATGGTGATCCGCACCGACACCGAGGCGGTGCGCGCCTCCCGGAAGCTGACGCTGCAGCTGCTGCTGTCGAATCATGCGGTGGACTGCCATCACTGCCTGCGTATCGGCAGCTCAAAGTGTGACGATCTCGATCCCCGTTTCTGCGAGTGGTGCTTTTTCTGCGACTGCGTAAAGGACGGTTTCTGCGACCTGCAGGCGCTGGCGAGGGAATACAAGGTGGATGTGCTGCCCTTTGAGCAGAAGCACAACACCCTGCCCATCGACGAAAGCTCCGTCATTGTGCGCAATCCCAACAAATGCATCAAGTGCAAACGCTGTGTGGACGTCTGCGGAAAGGTGCAGACTGTGCACAATCTGGCGGCCTCCGGCCGCGGCTGTGAGGTCACCGTCGGCCCGGCCTTCGGCAAAGCCATGTGCGACAGCGAGTGTGTCGGCTGCGGCCGCTGTGTGGAGGTCTGTCCCACAGGCGCCATCTTTGCCAGGGAACACAAGGACGAGCTGGTGTACTATGCCCACCGCGACGGTGTGAAGACCGCCGCCATGATCTCCGCCGACCTGCTGCCCGAGCTGGAGCGAGTGATGAAACGAGAGAGCGGCAGCGTGACCCTCGCCGAGATCGCGGGCGCCTTGAAGAAAATCGGTGTGGACGCGGTGTATGCCGAAGCCGAGGCGGAAGAAGCGGCGCGGGCTCAGGCCGAAGCGCTGCTGGACGAGAAGCTGAAAGCAAGCAAGCCCGTTATCCTCACCCAGAGCTTTGCCGCCAAAGCCTTTTTGGAGAAAACCTTCCTGGACAGGAAGGACAGCTTCCTGTTCTGCGACTCCGCCCTGGCCGTCTTTGGTGCGGAGAAACGGGAGAGCTTTGATCAGCTCTTTGCCTTCGGCCCCGTGGGCGGCGACGCCATGGAGTGCGAAAAAACGGGCTGTGTGGACATTGCGGTGAACCCGCGGGAGCTTGCCCGCATCATGATCCGCACCGGCTCGGAGCCCAATCCCAAACGTACGGCGGTGTGCGAAAGTCTGGATCTGCCCAAAGCCTCCGGCAAGTACGGAAAGCTTCTGGACAAGGCTGTGTGGAACATGGACAAAGAGCCGGAGTGCTTTGAACTTGATGGCCTCAAATGTGTCATCTGCCGCAATTTGGGACAGGCGCGTCGTGCGCTCACAGGCGAAGAGAGCTTCGATGTGATCCGCGTGATCGCGTAACGACAAGAAGTATCAACCAGTGTTTGCACCGGTTGATGAAACTCCCGCCGGGAGTTTCGATTATGATTCAACTCCCCCCCGATGCCAAAGAGAACCGCCCGTTGAGGGCGGTTCTCTTTTGGCTAAAGACTGCTATTTAAACAAAATGAGGGTAATCGTTGAGTTTTACTCGTTGATTATTCAAAGGCCAGAGTAATCCAATACGCAAGGGGGAGAAAAAACAAAAGGATTGCTGCAAAGAAATAAGACGGCATTCCTTTGGGGAGAATGCATCGAATCATTTTGGGGTGATGTTTGCATCATAATACGCATATTCCATGACTTTTTTCAGGCCCGCCTCAAAGGTTTCCACAGGAAGCAGGGCTATGCCAACTTCATCACCGCAGACGATCAGGCGCGTCCCACCTGTAATACCGTACCGGTCCCGTGCACCTTTCGGGATGACGATCTGGCCCCTGTCGTTGACTGTTACCGTTCCCCAGATGCTTTTTCCTGCCGGCGCAGGAGGAAGGGCCCCGATTCCATCAACTTTTTCATCTTTGATCAGACTGTCAACTGTTACGTCGTAGACCTTTGCCAGAAGAGCACATTTCTGGATATCAGGGATGGTTGCGCCGCTTTCCCACTTGGCATAAGCCTGTCTGGAGATGTTGATTTTTCCCGCAATCTCCTCCTGCGAGAATCCGTGAATCGTTCGAAGCATAATCAAGTTTTCTTTCAGCATGTAAAAATCTCCCGTAAAGTGTTTCTCGCTCGCTGGTTAAAGGTCGATCATTTCGAAATTCCTGCAAGCGGTTTTGTAGGAAAGCGCAGTCATGATTAAAAAAGCGGCCAATCCGGCGAGCAGCATTATAAGCTGAAGACCAAAGGAGTCGAATCCGAACGCATTGACAGCCTCCAGGCCAGGAACATGGTGAAGCGTTTCCAGAACGCCTATAACCAGAAAGGATACGATGATGTGGGTTATAAATGGTCTGCCTATCTTATAAGCTGTCTTAAAAAAGCCCCCGAGAAAGATAACATTAAACAGGCCGAAAATGAGAAACGCTCCGCCAACAGCAAAGAGATTCGCATTCATCAGAGCATTTGCCCTGTATACGGCCGCTTGAGATAGAAATGTCATCCGGATAATTGACGAAAAAAGCATCAGGATCAGACTGCAGGCTTCGATGAAGCAAACGAAAAGAAACTTTCCTGTGACTACATCTTTCTTGCTGATGGGAAGAAGAGATGAGAATACAATGTCATTTGCCTCTCGCGCATACTGAAACCCCTGAAAAATCCCCAGCGTCACAAAAAAAGCTCCGCAGAGAATCGGATATCCGGGAAGGAAGAACATCAATCCGAAGAGAATAAACAGATAAGAGAGCGGAGATGCGCTTAGTTTCATTTCTTTGCGCATAATATTACGCATTGTTCATGCTCCTTTCCATCCGCAGGATCGTGTCTTCAAGGCTTTCACCATTCTGTGAGAACTGCTCGGTAAACGTCTTTTTCGGCAGAGCGGATATGATATGTCCATTGGAGATATATATAATATCATCCGCACACTTTTCCAGATCGGATGTAATGTGGGTGGAGAAGAAAACCGCAACTCCCTGCTCTTTCAGTTCGTTAAAAATGCCAAGGAGCTCATCTCTTGAAAATGGATCCAGCCCGCTGGTCGGTTCGTCCAAAATCAGGATCTCTGCTCGGTGGGAAAGAGCGATCAGCAGATTGAGCTTGACCTTCATGCCTTCGGATAGTTCCAGCGGAGTCTTGTTCTCATCCAGCTTGAACAGACGAAGATAGCTGCGGTAGGATTCATTGTCCCATGTCTCATAAAAACGGCTGACTATGCCTACAATATCCCGAATCTTTTTCCTCGGGTACCAGCTGACGGTTCCGGTCGAATAACCGATTCGCTTCTTAATATCCGCCTCATGGCTTGTGAACGGGATACCGAAAAAGAGAATATCACCACGATTAGGGTGAACGAGATTCAGCATGGATTTAATGGTCGTTGTTTTGCCGGCCCCGTTTCGCCCGATGAATCCGGTAATTCTGCCGGGTTGGATGGAAAAAGAAACGTCCTGCAGATGAAAAGAAGGGTACGTTTTTTCCAGATGACTTACTTCTACGATATTCATTCAATCCTCCACATCCCATTATTATGATTTGTATGATTATTGTAACGTGAAGTTGCCCACGCGTCAACCAACTGAAGATAACGAGTATAAGGAAATGATGTAATCTTTGGTTGCTTGCGACACACAGCAGAAAAACGGGGCCGCTGTCTTGATAAACAGCAGATCGCTGCCTTTGCTTTAACGAAAGCAAAGCCTCTGGTAAAACGGAATCGATATTATCTGCTTAGTCAAACCCAATTATCAGACAAAAAATGAAAACCCCGAATCGGAGTAGCTCCGGTTCAGGATTCTTTGCTTTTGGTTCAGAAACAGCATGAAATCTGCCAATAACAAGAGAATTAAATGCCTTCTTTGGCAAATAAGGATTGCTATCTTGTTAAAACAGCAATCCTATTCTGGTGGAGGTGGGGGAGTTGACCTGCCCTGCAGGGCAGGCCGGGTCGCGGCTCTGGAGCGCCCCCGGCGCTCCATTCACTACCGCTCCCGTTCAACTCCCCCAATACAATTTTCCAAACAGAAATACCCGTCCAAGTGGACGGGTATTTCTGTTTGGTGGAGGTGGGGGGAGTTGAACCCCCGTCCGAAAGTACTTTAACAGGAACTTCTCCGGGCGCAGACGGTTGTTTGCATTCCCTTGTCCGAGCGGGAGCCGTCACCCTCGGGGACTTGGTAGCTTCATGATGCATGGCGCGCTCAAAGCTTTGCGCGCTCACGTTCACCACTAGTCGACGCTCCCTCCCGGGCCGTGGTCCTCCCGGGTGGAGCGCTCGCTAATTAAGCAGCGAGAAGAACTCTATCGTTGTTGTTCTTTAATTTATAAAAGGTCGCCCATTTTAAGGATGGTAGGCGCATCCGCCCGCTATTCCTGCCTCCGCGCCCCCGTCGAAACCGTTACACCCCCGCGACGTCAGACGAAGCCTGTTCCGTTCCGCTTCCCCGGTTTGCGTAAGAGCCGGGAAAGCTACACATCCACAGTCTCCGTCTTCCTCTCCGACTCGAACCCGCTGCGCTGGGCTTCGAGTCGGTGGAGAACGAGAAAACGATAGAAAACGACAGCTATGCGATGAGGCAGGGGAGTGGAGAAAGGGGAGAGAAGTCAAACTCCACACTCCACTCTCCACACTCCACACTGAGTTTACTCTTTGACGGGCTCCGGATACTCGGAACCGAAGGTCTCGACCGTGACCTTCTTCATGACCTGGGGGATCCGGGGCTTGTCGTTGTAGTCGGTGCGGACAGAGCAGATCTTGTCCACAACCTCGATGCCCTCAATGACCTTGCCGAAGGCGGCGTACTGGCCGTCGAGATGGGGGGAGTCCTCATGCATGATGAAGAACTGGCTGCCGGCGGAGTTAGGGGCCATGGTGCGTGCCATGGAGAGAACACCGCGGTCGTGCTTGAGATCGTTCTTGAAGCCGTTGGCGGTAAACTCACCGCGGATGCAGTAGCCCGGACCGCCGATGCCGACGCCCTTGGGGTCGCCGCCCTGGATCATGAAGCCGGGGATGACACGGTGGAAGATCACGCCGTCATAGAAGCCCTTCTTGACCAGGGAGATGAAGTTGTTGACGGTGTTGGGGGCGATCTCCGGATAGAGCTCGGCCTTCATCACGCCGCCGTCTTCCATTTCAATGGTGACAATGGGATTGCTCATCGATAATTCCTCTCTTTCAATGCTCTGTCGATATCGCGCTTGGACTCCCGCTCGGCCGCGCTGTCACGCTTGTCGTGCAGCTTTTTGCCCTTGCAGAGGCCCAGCTCCAGCTTGACTCTGCTGTCCTTGAAATACAGGGACAGGGGGATCAGAGCCACGCCGTCCTGCATGACCCGGCTCTGCAGCTTGAGGATCTCCCGCTTGTGCATGAGCAGGCGCTTGGGACGCATGGGGTCTTTGTTGAAGATGTTGCCGTGCTCGTAGGGACTGATGTGCAGCCCCCGGGCGAACAGCTCTCCATCCTTGACGGTGCAGAAGGAATCCTTCAGATTCACCTGCCCGGCGCGGATGGATTTGACCTCGGTGCCGAAGAGCTCCACGCCGGCCTCAAAGCGCTCGAGGACAAAGTATTCATGAAAAGCCTTGCGGTTGCTGGCGATCTCCTTGACCCCGGTCTGCTTGGGCAAGCGTCTCACTCCCTTTCCGTCAGATGTTTGCCAGAGGATTATAACACAACATGGCAGGGAAGAAAAGAAGAATTTGTAAATGGTGGACAGGGGAAAGACAGGCTTGTAACCAAAATGAAAAACAACGAAAAGAATTGTCAACTTTTCCGACATTAAAATGTGCAAATTGGGCAAAAAAACCTAAAAAAATTTTGTTTTTCCCGCGAAAAAATATGGAAATCCCAAGAGACTTATGCTATACTTCTAATGCACATTATGTAAATCTTTTTAATGTCAATCGAATTATGGTTGACACCGGCGGGAGGGGATTCCCTTGGATCTGACAGAGAAGCAGTTGAGCTCTGAACTGCTGTACAGCGGCATCATTGTGGATCTGACCATGGACATGGCCGAGCTCTGCGACGGCCGAAAGGCCCGGCGCGAGGTGGTGCACCACCCGGGCGGCGTGTCGATCCTGCCGCTGGACGACGAAGGCAACTGCTATATGGTGCGGCAGTACCGCTATCCGGTCAGGGATACGGTGCTGGAGATTCCCGCGGGGAAGCTGGAGAAGGGCGAGGACGTGATGGTCTGCGCCGTGCGGGAACTGTCGGAGGAGACAGGCTTTACCGCCGATACCTTTGTGGATCTGGGGCCGGCCTACGCGTCGCCCGGCATCTCCACAGAGGTCATCCACATCTATCTTGCCATGGGGCTGCGCCCGGGCGCGAGCCACCCGGACGACGGGGAGTTTCTGAATGTGGAGAAGATTCCCCTGGATACCCTGGTGGACATGGCGATGAAAAACGAGTTGATCGACGCAAAGACCGTCATCGCCGTGCTGAAGGCAAAACAATATCTGGCGTCAAAATAAACAAATGCTTGCCTGCGAGAGGTATATATGGTACAATCAAAAATCGGTGAGCCTTACCCTGGGCAATATCCGATTTCACGGGAAGGTGTAGAGAGTGGAAAAGTACGTAATCAACGGCGGTAGCTGCCTGCGCGGCGAGGTCGAAATCAGCGGCGCCAAGAACGCTGCGGTCGCCATTATTCCGGCGGCCCTGATGGTGGACGGCGTCTGCGTTATCGAGAATATGCCGCAGATCAGTGACACCGAAATGCTGCTGACCATCCTCAAAGAGCTGGGTGCGAAGATCCGTTTTCTCAACCGTTCCACGGTGGAGATCGACTGCACGCAGGTCTGGATGCAGGACGCCCCCTATGATCTGATGCGCAAGATCCGCGCTTCCTATTATCTCATCGGCGCCATGCTGGGGCGCTTTGGCCACGCCAAGACCACCATGCCCGGCGGCTGCAACTTCGGCGTGCGGCCCATTGACCAGCACATCAAGGGCATGACCGCGCTGGGCGCGGACGTGGACATCAAGTCCGGCTTCGTCTATGCCGACGCGCGGGACGGCAAGCTCCACGGCGCACGGATCTACCTGGACAAGGTCTCCGTGGGCGCCACCATGAACATCATCCTGGCCGCCACCCTGGCCCAGGGCAGAACCATTATCGAAAACGCCGCCAGAGAGCCGCACATCGTGGACCTGGCAAACTTCCTCAACTCCATGGGCGCGGACATCCGCGGCGCCGGCACCGACACGGTGAAGATCAACGGCGTGGAGAAGCTCCACGGCGGCAGCTATGCCATCATCCCCGACCAGATCGAGGCCGGCACCTACATGGTGGCCGCGGCGGCCACCGGCGGTGAGGTGCTCATCAAGAACGTCATCCCCCGCCATCTGGAGTGCATCTCCGCAAAGCTGCGCGAGACCGGCACCATCGTCCAGGAAAACGGCGACTCCGTCCTGGTCAAGGGCGCCAGCACCCTGCGCCGCGTCAATGTGAAGACTCTGCCGTACCCCGGCTTTCCCACCGACATGCAGCCGCCCATGTGCACGCTGCTGTGTGTGGCAAACGGCACCTCGCTGATCACCGAGGGCGTGTACGACAACCGCTTCAAGTATGTCAACGAGCTGAAAAAGATGGGCGCCGAGATCGAGGTGGACGGCCGCATTGCCGTCATCGAAGGCGGCAAGCGCCTGACCGGCGCGCCTGTGATGGCCTGCGACCTGCGGGCGGGCGCCGCCATGGTGATCGCCGGCATGTGTGCCCAGGGCACCACGGTGATCGAGGATGTGCATTTTATCGAGCGCGGCTACGAGAACTTCGTGGGCAAGCTCAACGCCCTCGGGGCGGATATCCGGGTCGTGGATTTCCCCGAGGAGACGGAGATGGAGAAGATCATTTCGGTTGTAGGATGAGAATTGTTGTATTTGCCAGCGGTTCCAGCGGAAACTGCATGCTGCTCTCCAATCGGGAGACGCACCTGCTGATTGACGCCGGGATCTCCATGCGCCGGGTCCAGAGCTCTGTGGCCCGCGCGGGCATTTCCATAGACGACATCAGCGGCGTGCTCATTACCCATGAGCACGCCGATCATATTTCCGGCCTGAAGATGCTGCTGAAGTACCATCGGCTGCCGGTTTACGCGCCGCACACCGTGGCGGCGCGCCTGAGCGGCATGCTGCCCGAGGCGGAGGAGTATCTGCGTGTGATCCCCGTGGGGGAGAGCTTCTCCATCGGCAGTCTCTCGGTGCGGGCTTTCCACACGCCCCACGACACGGACGAGAGCGTGGGCTACCGCCTGGAGGGGGAGGGCAGCTTTGCCATCGCCACCGACATGGGCGCGGTCACCGAGGAGGTACGGGAGGGCCTGCTGGGCGCCGAGACGGTGCTCATCGAGTCCAACCACGATCTCGACATGCTCTGCGACGGGCCTTATCCCGTCTATCTCAAACGCCGGATTCTGTCGGACCGCGGGCATCTGTCCAATGCCGACTGCGCCGCCCTGGCCGGGCAGCTGGTCGAAGCGGGCGCGCGGAATGTGATCCTCGGCCATCTCAGCCGTGAGAACAACCGGCCGGAGCTGGCCCTGGCCGCAAGCGGCAGCGTCCTCAACGGCAGCGGGGCGCGGCTCTGCTGCGCGCCGGTCTTCGGCTTTTTGTGCGTGGAGACGGAGGCGACAGAATGCTGAGTGTCAAGCTGATCTGCGTGGGAAAAATGAAGGAGCGCTTTTATCTCGACGCGTTTGCGGAGTATCAAAAGCGGCTGCAGAGCCTCTGCCGTCTGGAGCTCGTGGAGCCGGCGGAGCAGCGTCTGCCGGAAAACCCTTCCCCGGCGGAGATCACCGCGGCCCTGGAGAGGGAGGGGCAGGAGATCCTGAAGGCCGTCCCGCCGGACGCCTATGTGGTGGCCCTCTGCGTGGAGGGCGGACAAATGCCCAGCGAGGGCATGGCGGAGCTGATCCGGGAGCGGGAGAACTCCGGCAAGCCGAAGCTCTGCTTTGTCATCGGCGGCTCCTACGGGCTTGCGCCCGCCGTCAAGGCCCGGGCCGACCGGCGGCTGAGCATGTCCCAGATGACCTTCCCGCACCATCTGGCCCGGGTGATGCTCATCGAGCAGCTCTACCGGGGTTTTAAAATCAACGAGGGATCGCGCTATCACAAGTAACGGTTGAAAGAAATGAAAAACGATGCTATACTGACTGCAGTAAATTGAGGAGGTATGGCCTTTGGATGATAAGAACTGGAGCCGCTCTCTGCCGGGCGGACTGCTGGAACGCTGGCCGAAGGATGCAAGCGGTGAGCCGGAGGAACCGGTGCTGCTCACCACGGCCATCAATCTCAACCTGTATGACGAGATGACGATCAATATGCTGGAGGCCTACGGCATCCCCTGTCTCAAGCGCTATCCCGGGGACGGGAGCTTCGGCAAGGTGGTGCTCGGCATGAGCGGGCAGGGGACGGAGATCTATGTGCCCAGGAGCATGCTGGAGGACGCGGCGGCTCTGGTCAGCGGCGTCGGCATCGAAGAGGAAGAGTAACGGAGTTTCGGCCGCGAAAGCGGTCTTACCAGGAGAACGAAGAAAAGATTGAAAGGTAGGTAGCCATCATGTCCAGAAACTATAAGGAAGAGTATCAGCACTGGCTCGACAGCCCCGCCCTCAGCGAGCAGGAGTGGGCCGAGCTCAACGCCATCCGGGACGACGAGAAGGAGATTGAGAGCCGCTTCTTCGCCCCGCTGGAGTTTGGCACCGCGGGTCTGCGCGGCACCATGAAGCTGGGTCTGCACCACATGAACATCCACGTCATCCGCCACGCCACCCAGGCGTTTGCCAACGTCATCTGCGCCGAGGGTGAGGAGGCCAAGGCCAAGGGCATCGCCATTGCCCACGACTGCCGCCTCAACGGTGTGGAGTATGCCAAGGAGGCCGCCTGCGTCATGGCGGCAAACGGCATCCGTGTCCGCATTTTTGACGCCCTTCGCCCCACTCCGGAGCTGAGCTTCGCGGTGCTGTACTACGGCTGCGCGGCCGGTCTGAACATCACTGCCAGCCACAACCCCAAGGAGTACAACGGCTATAAGGTCTACTGGTCCGACGGCGCTCAACTGCCCCCCCAGAAGGCCGAGGCCATCGCCCAGCAGATGGAGGCCATCGACATCTTCACCGGCTTTAAGAGCTGCGACTACGACAAGGCCGTGGCCGACGGTCTGATCCAGGTCATCGGCGCGGAGACCGACGAGGCCTTCCTCGAGCGCGTCATGGCCCAGGCCATCGACAAGGACGTGGTCAAAGAGGTGGCAGACGAGTTCAAGATCGTCTACACCCCCTTCCACGGCTGCGGCCACAAGCTGGTCCCCGAGGCCCTGAAGCGCCTGGGCATCAAGCATCTCTTCCCCGTGCCCGAGCAGATGGTCATCGACGGCAATTTCCCCACCGTGGTCAGCCCCAACCCCGAGAATCCCGAGGGCTTCTACCTGGCGGTGGATCTGGCCAAGAAGGTTGGCAGCGACCTCATCATCGGCACCGACCCGGACTCTGACCGCATCGGCACCATGGTCCGCACCGGCGACAGCTACACCACCATCACCGGCAACCAGATGGGCGTGCTGCTCATCGACTACATCATCCGCGCGAGAAAGGCCACCGGCACCATGCCGGAAAACCCCGGCGTTCTCTCCTCCATCGTCTCCACCAGCATGGCCAGAGCCGTCTGCGAGGCCAACGGCGTCCACTTTGAGGACACCTTCACCGGCTTCAAGTTCATGGCCGAGCGCATCGCCGAGTGGGAGGCCGCCAAGAGCTACAACTACATCTTCGCCTTTGAGGAGAGCTACGGCTACATGATGGGCGACTTTGTCCGCGACAAGGACGCCGTCACCGCCTCCATGATGGTGGCCGAGATGGCCGCCTTCTACCACAAGCAGGGCATGACCCTGATGGACGCCATCATGGCCCTGTACGAAAAGTACGGCTGGTTCAAGGAGAAGACCCTGAACCTGGTGATGCCCGGCCTCGACGGTCTGCAGAAGATGAAGGATCTGATGGCCGAGCTGCGCGCCAATCCCCCCAAGGAGATCGGCGGTCAGGAGGTCATCCGCACCCGCGACTACGCCGACGGCAGCATCTATGTGGCGGAGCTGGGCAAGGTGGGCACCACGCCCTTCTTCGGCTCCAACGTGCTCTACTTTGAGCTGGCCGACGGCAGCAGCTTCATCGTCCGTCCCTCCGGCACCGAGCCCAAGATCAAGATCTATCTGCTGGTGCGCGGCGACAGCGCCGAGCAGTGCGCAGAGCGCATTGAGAAATACGACGCCTTTGCTCAGACCCTGAAGAGATGAGAGTCCTCTGGGAGCTCTTTGCCTCCTTTGCGCGGATCGGCGCGCTGACCTTCGGCGGCGGCTATGCCATGATCCCCCTGCTGGAGCGGGAGATCGTGGACAGGCACCACTGGGCCACGGAGGAAGAGATGATGGATTACTACGCCGTGGGCCAGTGTACCCCCGGCATCATCGCGGTGAACGTGGCCACCTTCGTGGGCTATAAGATCGCCGGCAACCTGGGCGGCGTGATCGCCACCCTGGGTGTGGTGACGCCCTCGCTGCTGATCATCATGCTCATCGCCAGCGTCCTGCAGAACTTCGCGGACGTCCCGGCGGTCAAGAGCGCCTTCGCGGGTATCCGCGTCTGTGTGAGCGTGCTGATCTTCAACGCGGTTTTGAAGCTCTGGAAAAAGGCCGTGGTGGACAAGGCGGCACTGGCGCTGTTTTCGCTGGTATTCCTGCTGTCGCTGTTCACCAAACTCTCACCGGTGGTGTTCGTGGTGGTCTGCGCCGCGGCGGGCATCCTCCTGACCAGATGGGGGGTGCGCGGCAGATGATCCTTTTGCGCCTGTTTTTTGAGTTTGCCAAGGTGGGCCTCTTCGCCGTGGGCGGCGGTATGGCCACCGTGCCCTTCATGTACGACATTGCCGACCGCACCGGCTGGTTTACCCATGAGCTGCTGGCGGATATGATCGCCGTGTCCGAATCCACGCCGGGCCCCATCGGCGTCAACATGGCCACCTACGTGGGCTATGTGACGGCGGGCTATCCCGGTTCCGTGGCGGCGACCCTTGGCCTGATCGCGCCGGAGATCCTGGTGATTCTACTGGTGGCCCGGGCCATGAAGGCCTTCCGGGATCACCCCCTGGTGGACGCGGGCTTTTACGGCCTGCGGCCGTGCTCGGTGGGTCTGATCGCGGCGGCGGGTGTCCTGGTCTTCCGCATCGCTCTGCTCCACACCGAACTGATCGGCACCGGAGCAGATCTGGCGCAGATCGTCAACTGGAAAGCCGTGGCGCTGGCTGCGGTGCTGCTGGTCTGCACCCGTTACGTCAAAAAGCTCAAGGGCCTGCACCCGGTGGTGTTCATCCTGGCCTCCGCCGCGGTGGGCATTCTCTTCCGATTTTAAAGCAGCAGCTCCCCCGCGAGATACGCGAGAGCCGCCCCGATCCCTGCACTGAAAAGGTGCCCTGCGATATGCAGGGCGCCTTTTGCTTTACAGGGAACCAGCAGCGCCCGGGTCTGAAAGTACACCGCAAGCCCGCCCCAGCCTGTGAGAAGGGCCGCGAGGGAGAGCGCGGCGGGGGAGAGGGGCAGCCCCTCCATGGCCGCTGCGCCGCTGCCCAGCTCCAGCAGGCCGACGAGCATGGGCCGCGCCAGCTCCGGCGCGGTGCCGAACAGCCGCTGCAGCAGCCTGACCGCCCAGGGCAGGACGCCCAGACTTTCCAAAACGCTCAGCAGCACCGAGAAGAACACCACAAAGCCGCAGACGTTCAAAACGGCCTGCACGGATTTGCGGATGGCGTCCGAGAGGGCGGAGCCCGGGTCGGCCTCCTCGAGAAACACCGGCTGGATCTCCGCGGTGCTGTGACTGTCCCGGAAGATCAGCCCCGTCAGCAGCGCCGCAAGAATGTGGCAGGCGTAGAGCAGCAGCCCCGCCTTTACGGAATGGAAGACGCCGCAGCCGATGGCGCCCACCAGAAAGGCGGGGCCGGAGTTGTTGCAGAAGGCCAGCAGGCGCTCCGCCTCCCGGGGCGTGACGGCGCCGCTGATCTCAAGCTCTGCGATATAGGCCGCCCCGGCCGGATAGCCGCCGCAGAGTCCCATGGGCAGGGCGGAGGCGCCGGCGCCGCTGATCCCGTAGACCCGCATGGCGGCAGGTGCCAGAAACTTCCCCAGCAGCCCCGGCAGGCCCAGAGCGTTTAAGAGGGAGGAGAGCACAAAAAAGGGAAACAGCGAGGGGATGATGAGCCGGGCACAGACCGAGAGCGCCCTGCGGCAGCCCTCGGCCGCCGCCTGGGCGGAGAGCAGAATCAGCCCAAGCAGCAGCAGGGCGAGCAGCAGGGCGGGCCGCGGCGTGCGGCGGGCTTCGGTTTTCAACAGTCGATCGCCTCCTTGTCCATGTATCACCCTATGAGAAGCGGCATAGGCTTAATACCGGAAAAGAGGTGCTGCGCTTGAAAGCAAGCAGAGAGCTGGCCGACGCTTTTGCCGACAAGCTGGACCTGCCCGGGGAGCTGAGCGCGGGCTGCCTGACCCTCTGCGGCGGCCGCCAGGCGCTGATCGAGGGGCACCGGGGACTGCTGGCTTTCTCCCCGGAGTGCCTGGTGGTGAGCCTGGGGCGGCAGCGGCTGAGTCTGCTGGGGGCGGACTTGCGCATCCGGGCCATGAGCCGGGACCGGCTGCTGGTTTCCGGGCGAATCCAGAGAGTGGAGATGGAGTGAGAATATGGAAGTGATCGAACGCATCCGGGGCGTGGTGCGCGCGGAGCTCTTCGGGGCCTACCCGGAAAGCCTGCTGAACGCGGCCGCCGGGGCGGGCATTGAGCTCTGGGAGCTGAACAGCCCCGGGGAAAACTGTGTCCGCTTCTCCTGTTATGAGCGGAGCCTGGAGCAGCTGGATGCGCTGGCAAAGCGCTGCGGCTGTGAGCTCACGCTTCTCCGCCGCCGGGGCGGCAGCCTGCTGCGCGGCTTCCTCCGCCGCCGGACGGTTCTTCTTGGCGGGGCGCTGCTGGCGCTGGGACTGATGCTGCTCTCCTCGCTCTTTGTCTGGAGTGTGGAGGTCCGCGGCGCCGAGCGTGTAAGCCGAGGGGAGATCCTGCGGGCGCTGGAGGATGCGGGGCTTACGGTCGGCAGCTTCTGGCCCGGACTCCCGGCGGATCTCCTGCGCAGCCGTGCCCTGCAGCAGCTGCCGGAGCTGGGCTGGATGAGCGTCAATGTCTGCGGCTCCCGGGCCATCGTTCAGGTGCGTGAGCGGGAGGAGAAGCCCCTGCTGGAAACCGAGACCGGGGAGGAGAGTCTCTTTGCATCCTCCGGCGGTGTGGTGCGCCGGATCTCGGTCCTCTCGGGCCGGGCGGAAGTGCAGGCGGGCGAGCCTGTGACGGCGGGGCAGCTTCTTGTCACGGCCATCCCCGGCCAGGGCCGCGCCCGGGGCAGCGTGACGGCGGAGACCTGGCGGGAACTGATCGCCGTGCGCCCGGCTTTGGAGACAGAGAAGGACCCCGGCAGATGGCGCTATAGCCGCTTCGCGCTGATCTTCGGAAAAAGGCGTCTGAATTTGTATTTTAGCAGTGGAAAAGCTATTGACGGATGTGATAAAATCGTTTCAGAGTATACCCTCGGGCAGAGGGGCCTCTTTGCCCTGCCCATCCGCGTCGTGCGAGAGACCGTCGTACCCTGCCGCACCCGGGAGACAAAAGCCGGTTTTGCAGACCTTGCGGCCCGGCTTATGACCCGGCTGCAGAGCGGCCTGGAGGGGCAGGTGCTGGAGCACGGCTGCACCGCCGCCGAAAAGGACGGGCTGCTGATGGTCACGCTCCGGGCCCACTGCATGGAAAATATCGCCCTTGCGCGGACAGACGGTCCCTGAGCCGCGCCGAAAGGAACAACATGATCGACAAAACCATAGAAGTAGAGAGAATGGAGCATGTCATCAGCGTGTTTGGCTCCTTCGACCAGAATCTGCGCATCATCGAAAACGAGCTGAGCGTCAAGGTGCTCGACCGGGACAACCAGATCCACATCTGCGGCGAGGCGGAGAACGTCATGCTGGCGGAGAAGGCCATCAACGGCCTGCTGACCCTGGCCGCCAAGGGGGAGAACATCGACGCGCAGAACGTGCGCTACATCCTCAAGCTGGTGTCCGAGGGGAAGGAGACCAAGATCTCCGAGCTTGCCGGGGATGTGGTCTGCATCACCGCCAAGGGCAAGCCCATCAAGCCCAAGACCCTGGGCCAGAAGGCCTACTGTGACGCCATCGCCAACAACACCATCACCCTGGGCATCGGCCCGGCCGGCACCGGCAAGACGTATCTGGCCGTGGCGGCGGCGGTTGCGGCCTTCCGCGCCGAGGAGGTCAACCGCATCATCCTGACCCGGCCCGCCGTGGAGGCGGGGGAACGGCTGGGCTTCCTGCCCGGCGACCTGCAGAGCAAGGTGGACCCCTATCTGCGGCCCCTGTACGATGCGCTCTTTGACATGCTGGGGGCGGACACCTACCAGAAATACCTGGAGCGGGGCAACATCGAGGTGGCGCCTCTGGCCTACATGCGCGGCCGCACCCTGGACGACAGCTTCATCATCCTGGACGAGGCGCAGAACACCTCGCGGGAGCAGATGAAGATGTTTCTGACCCGCATCGGCTTTGGCTCCAAGGTGGTCATCACCGGCGACATCACGCAGATCGACCTGCCGGAGGACAAGACCAGCGGTCTCAAGGTGGCGATGAAGGTCCTGGACGGGATCGACGATATCGCCATCTGCACCCTCACCGGATCCGACGTGGTGCGCCACCGTCTGGTGCAGAAGATCATCGAGGCCTATGAGGTCTACGACAAGAAAAACCCGGCGGAGCAGGAGAAGAAGCAGCCGCCCCGCCGGAACAGGAGAGGATAACACATGGAACACGAAGTGGAGATCTCCCGGGAGCGGACAGGCCTCGGCCACCCGGAGGCCGCGCGGCTGATCAAAAAGGCCATCCACATGGCACTGTCTGCCGAGGGCGTTGAGGAGCCCTGCCTGATAAGCGTTATGTTAACCGATGATGAGGGCATCCGGGCGGTGAACCGGGAGTTTCGGAACATAGACCAGGCCACCGACGTGCTGAGCTTTCCCATGAACGAGCTGACGCCCGGGGACTTTGATCCGGATAACTGCGACCGGGACCCGGAGACCGGGGCGCTGATGCTGGGGGACATGATGATCTCCCTGGAGCGCTGCGAGACACAGGGCGCGGAATTCGGCCATGGCTTCGGCCGTGAGATCCAGTATCTGACGGTGCACTCCGTCCTCCATCTGCTGGGCTACGACCATGTGGACGAGGGCGAGATGAAGCGTCAGATGCGCGCGCGGGAAAAAGCCATCATGGGAGACGAATAAAAACCCGCCGCACGGAGCGTGTGCGGGTGGGGACAAGACCCCTCGGTCCGCTTCGCGGACAGCTCCCCTGTGAGGGGAGCCTATAAAGAATTATGGGAGTTATTGATATGCAAAAGAGTGCTATGATTACCATCTGCGGCAGACCCAACGCGGGCAAGTCCACCCTTACCAACGCTCTGGTGGGCGAGAAGATCGCCATCGTCTCGGACAAGCCCCAGACCACCCGCAACCGCATCACCGCCATCGTCAACCGGGGCGACACCCAGTTCGTCCTGCTGGATACGCCGGGCTTCCACAAGCCCCGGACCAGACTCGGCGACTATATGGTCAACGTTGTCAAGGAGAGTGTGGCGGACGTGGACTGCGTGCTGCTGATGGTGGAGCCCGTGGCCGCCATCGGCCCCCAGGAAGAGGCCCTGATCGAGCGGCTGAAGCAGACCGGCGCCCCGGCCCTGCTGCTGATCAACAAGATCGACACCGTGGAAAAGCCGAGGCTTCTGGAGGTCATGGCCCTCTACAGCACGGCATATGACTTTGACGCCATTCTGCCCATCTCCGCCAAGACCGGCGAGGGTCTGGACGAACTGATGGACGAGCTGGAGAAGTACGCCGCCGAGAGTCCCCACTTCTTCCCGGACGACATGATCACCGACCAGCCCGAGCGGCAGATCTGCGCGGAGCTGGTGCGGGAGAAGCTGCTGCGCTGCCTGGACAAGGAGATCCCCCACGGCACCGCCGTCGAGGTCACCAAGTTCTCCGAGCGGGACAACGGCATCATTGATCTGGAGGTCACCATCTTCTGCGAGAAGGAGAGCCACAAGGGCATCATCATCGGCAAAAAGGGCGCCATGCTCAAAAAGATCGGCGAGCTGGCCCGCCGCGATATCGAGGAATTCATGGGCACCAAGGTCAATCTCCAGACCTGGGTCAAGGTCAAGGAGAACTGGCGGGATTCCATGGCCTCCCTGCGCAACTTCGGCTACACCGAACAGTAAGTTTTCCAAGTTTTTATTTCCAGCATTTCAAAACCGTCCGCGCTCATACTAAAACCGAGGTGAGGCGCATGAGCACAGACGGCATCTGGAAGGTATTTCGCGAATCCGGCGATCCGCTCTGCTGGCTGCTGTACAGGGCCGCGGCGAGAACCGGGAAAGACACGGAGAACGCCGGCGCGTGAGGCGCCGGCGCGGGAGCGTACATAGATGTTCAAAACGGTAAACGCGCTGGTGCTGCGGGAGGTGCGCTACAAGGAGGCCGACCGGATCCTGACGATCCTGACGGATACGGACGGCAAGCTCACCGTCAAGGCCCGCGGCGCTCTGCGCAAGAGCAGCAAGACGGCCGCCGCCACCCAGCTTTTGACCTATTCGGAGATGACCCTCTTCGGCAACCGGGGCCGCTGGACGGTGAACGAGGCCACGGTGAAGGAGCCCTTCGCCGGCTTGCGGGAGGAGATGGAGCGTCTGGCCCTGGGCGCCTACTTTGCCGAGTGCATGGAGGCCTTCGGTGTGGAGGAGCAGCCGGAACCGGAGCTTTTGCAGCTGGGGCTCAACAGCCTCTACGCTCTGAGCCGGGGCCTCGGCAGTCAGGAAAAGATCAAGGCGGCCTTTGAACTCAGGCTCATGTGCCTGACGGGTTACACGCCGGAGCTGACCGCCTGCGCCGTCTGCGGCAAAGAGCCGGAAGAGCCGGTGCTGAGTCTGGAGCAGGGCCGGGTCTGCTGCCGCAGCTGCGCCCACCAGATGGGCGAGCGGGCGGAACTGGGGTCAAACGCCCTGGAGGCCATGCGCTATATCTGCGCGGCCCCGCCCAAGCAGATGCTGCGCTTTGAGCTGGGGGAGGACGCGGTGCTTCGCCTTTCCGACGCCTCGGAGCACTATCTCCTGCGCCGGGCGGAGCGGGGCTTCTCCGCACTGGACTACTGGAAGAAGATCAGAAGCTTTTAACAGACATAGATTGGTATATGCATATGAGTTTTTTTGAAAAATCCCTGTTGACCCTGGAGCTGCCCGCGGTGCTGAACATGCTGGCAAGCGAGGCGGTGAGCGATCCGGCAAAGGAGCTGGCCCTGGCCCTGCGCCCCTCCACCGAGGAGGCGGAGGTGCGGCGCAGACTGTCCGAGACCACCGCGGCCAAGACCATGATGGTGGTGCGGGGCAGCCCCTCCTTCTCCGGTGTGAAGGACGTGCGCGCGTCTCTCGCCCGGGCCGATCTGGGCGGCGCCCTGAATACGAGGGAGCTGCTGGATATCGCGCGGGTCCTCCAGTGCGCGCGCCTGGTGCGCGGGTATCTGGCGGACGACTCCGTGGGCAAGACGCCCATCGACTATCTCTTCTCCGCCCTGCACGCCAACCGTTTCCTGGAGGAGAAGATCACCGGCTCCATCGTGGGTGAGGACGAGATCGCGGACGCGGCCTCCTCGGATCTGGCCAACATCCGCCGGCAGATGCGGGCCGCCGCCGCCCGGGCGCGGGAAGCTCTGCAGAAGATCATCTCTTCCCCCAGCTATGCCAAGGTCCTCCAGGAGCCCATCATCACCCTGCGCTCCGACCGCTATGTGGTGCCCGTCAAGGCCGAGCACAAGGGGGCCATCAACGGCCTTGTGCACGACATCTCCGCCTCCGGGGCCACGCTCTTTGTGGAGCCCATGGCGGCGGTGAAAGCCAACAACGAACTGCGGGAGCTGGCCGCCAAGGAGCGGGCGGAGATCGACCGCATCCTCGCCGAGCTCTCCGCCGACTGCGCCGAGCACCGGGAGGGCATCACCACGGACTTTGACCTGCTGATGCGGCTGGATCTGATCTTTGCCAAAGCCAAGCTCTCCTACAGATTAAACTGCGAGCAGGCCTCCCTGGAGGGAAAGGGGATTGTCCTGCGCCGGGCCCGGCATCCGCTGCTGGACCAGGCGAAGGCCGTGCCCATCGACGTGGAGCTGGGGGACAGCTTTGACACCCTGGTCATCACCGGACCGAATACAGGCGGCAAGACCGTCTCCATCAAGACCATCGGCCTGCTTGCCGCCATGCAGCAGTGCGGGCTGCACATCCCCGCGGCCGACGGCAGCAACCTGCCGGTGTTCACCCACATCCTGGCCGATATCGGCGACGAGCAGAGCATCGAGCAGTCCCTCTCCACCTTCTCGGCCCACATGAGCAACATCGTCAGCATCCTCTCCGAGTGCGACGACCGCTCCCTGATCCTCTTTGACGAGCTTGGCGCGGGCACCGACCCCACCGAGGGCGCGGCTCTCGCTATTGCGATCATCGAGCACGCGCGAAAGCGCGGCGCCGTCATCGCCGCCACCACCCACTATGCCGAGCTGAAGGTCTACGCCACCAACGAGCCGGGGGTGCAGAACGCCTCCTGCGAGTTTGACGTGGAGACTCTGCAGCCCACCTACCGGCTGCTGGTGGGCATCCCCGGCAAGTCCAACGCCTTTGCCATCTCCAAGCGCCTGGGACTGGGCGAGGAGATCATCGAGGACGCGAAAAACCGCGTCAACTCCGAGTCCGCCAGCTTTGAGGCCACCATCGAAAAGCTGGAGCAGACAAGGCTTCTGCTGGAAAAGGACCGGGAAGAGGCGGCCAAGAAGCTGCGCGAGGCCCAGGAGAACGCCAAGAAGGCGGCCTTCCTGCGGGCCGAGCTGGAGGTGCGCCTGGACAAGGCGGACGTAAAATCCCGCCGGGAGGCGGAGCGGATCCTCACTGAGGCCCGCGAGACCGCAGAGCAGGTTTTCCGGGAACTGGACGAGATGCGCAAGATGGCCGACGAGGACGAGGACGCCCGCCGCGTCAACGAGGCCCGGGCCCAACTCAGACGCAGGCTGAACCTCTCCGAGGAGACGCTCAGAAAGGAGCTGCACCCGGAGGCGGAGAACCAGGTCTCCGCCCGCCCGGTAAAGGCAGGAGACACGGTTCAGATCAAGTCCATGGGCATGAAGGCGACAGTCATTTCCAAGACCGACGATGGAATATTGACTCTCCGGGCGGGCATCATGAATGTGACAGCCAGGGAGGACGAGGTGCTGCTGCTGGAAAACGAGAAGCCGCAGACGCCCAAGACTTCCGCTTCCCGCACCGGCGGGGCCATGCACAGCATGTCCATCGCGCCGGAGATCGACCTGAGAGGCATGGAATCCATCGACGCTGTGATCGCGGCGGAGCAGTATCTCGACAGCGCGGTGATGGCGAAGATGAAAACCGTCACCATCATCCACGGCAAGGGCACCGGCGCCCTGCGCGCAGCCATCCAGCAGATGCTGCGGAAGAACAAGGCCGTCAAGAGCTTTCGCCTGGGCCGCTACGGCGAGGGAGAGAGCGGCGTGACCGTGGTCGAACTGAAATAAAATCCGAGAGACCCGGTGGAGAGAAATGTGGAATTTCACAAATCCGTCGAAACCTGTTGACGATCGGGCAAAAATTTGGTAAAGTATGAGTACAAATTCCTATATGGATATTTAAGGGGTGGCAAGTATGATAACCAAAGAGGTAGTCATTAACAATCAGGTAGGTCTTCATGCCAGACCCGCGACTTTCTTCATTCAGAAGGCCAACGAGTTCAAGAGCAGCATCTGGGTTGAGAAGGAAGAGAGACGTGTGAATGCGAAGAGCCTTCTGGGCGTTCTTTCCCTCGGGATCGTGAAGGGCACCGCCATTACCATTATTGCCGACGGCTCCGACGAGGAAGAGGCCATTGCGACTCTGGCGGAACTGATCGATTCTGACTTCTCCGAGTAATCCGACACTTTGGCAGAGGCGTGTGTTCATTGCACACGCCTCTTTTTCTATGGCTTGACGGCAAGAGAGTCCATGGGAGAAATCCCGGCCCGGCAGAGAGGGGATACGATGGAAGAGCAGAGACACTACAACGCGTTTATTTCCTATCGGCATCTGAAAAGCGATCAGGCGGTGGCCAAGCAGGTGCAGAACCTGCTGGAGAGCTATCACCCGCCGAAGGGCGTCGCGGAAGGAAAGCGCATCGACCGCATCTTCCGCGATACCACCGAGCTGCCCGCCAGCCGGGATCTGGACGATGCGCTTCAAGAAGCGCTGATGCACGCGGACTTTCTGATCCTGATCCTCTCCGAGACCACAAAGGAGTCCAAGTGGTGCATGGAGGAACTGCGCCGCTTCAAACAGGCGCACGGCGGGCGCATTGACCGCATCCTGCCGGTGCTGGTCTCCGGCGAGCCGGCGGACGTGTTCCCGGAGGAGCTGCGCTATGAGCAGCGGAGTGTCCAAGGTCCAAACGGAGAGGATGTGACGGTCCGGGTCGAGGTGGAGCCCGTCTGCGCCGACGTGCGCGCGGAGAGCGACCGGAAGAGAAAGCGGCGGCTGCGCACGGAGTTTCTCCGCCTTGCAGCGCCCATGCTGAATGTTGGCTATGACGATCTCTATCAGCGCCAGCGGCGGCGGCAGCGCCGCATCCGGAGCGCGCTGACGGGCGGCGCTTTCGCATTGCTGCTCCTGCTGGTCGGCGTTATCGGAACGGCCTATTTGCGGGTCTCCGCCTCGGAAAAGCAGATCTTCCGCCAGATGGTTCTGGGCCATGTGGAGGCGGGCCTGCGCAGCGCGGAGGCGGGCAAGACCGGGGAGGCTCTGGCCTACTATGCCCAGGCGCTCCAGGAGGACCCGGACAACGCCATGGCGCGTTCCGGCGCCCTGCTGTTGCTCCAGACCCAGAGCTGGCTGTATGAAAAGGGCGAGGCGGAGCCTGAGAAAGAAGAGACGGTCAAGCCGCCGGGACTTCTCACGGCGCTGATGGAGCTGACGTCCTGGCCCGAAACGGGGGACGGGGCTTTCGTCTTTGCCGGGGCCGGCAACGTGTGCGTCTGGATGTCCGACACGGACAGCTGCTATGTCTGCCCCCGCACAGTGGACGGATACAACAACAAGAGCATCCCGCGGGCGGCGCCCATCATCCGGGAGGACCGGGCGCTGATCGCCATGCAGGACGACCGCGATATCGCCGTGTTCGAGTGGAGAGGGGATACCTCGAAGCCGGGTCTCAAGCTCTGCACGCTGCTCAGCGTCACCGACACGGACACCGGCCGCATTGACGAGCAGGCCATCGACCCGGAGGACGAGGCCACCCGAATCGAACGGTCGTTTCTGGAGGAATACTACAGGTCTGGACTTTTACGGGACGAGGAGCTGGAGCTGGGACCCTGTACGCCCCACATCTGGGCCGACCCGCAAAACGGCTGGGTGATCCCCGTGGCAAACACCATCTGGGCCTTGAACGCCGAGTCCGGCCGGCTCGACTCCAAAAAGACCTTCAGCTCCTATGTGCTGGAGGCAGCCCAGTCCCCGGAATTTTCCGGCTACGCGGTGGCCACCGCCTCCCGCTGGAGCCGGGGCACCCGCGGCAACATCGTCACTGCCGTCAACGGCTACGGCACCACGATGGGCGAGAGCGCGGAGGATTCCCGCTACGCCTTCCGCAGCCTCTGTTTTGACGGCAGCGGCCGCCATCTGCTGTGGGCGGACGCGGGGCTGCTCCAGCTTCTGAACGCCCCTGCTCTCGGCCCCGCGGCGCCCGCGCTGCCCATCTCCGGCATCCAAAAAGCGGGCTTTACCCCGGCGGGGGAGATCCGCCTTGAGACCGCGGACGGCAGCCTGCTCTATGACGCGGTCGGTTTTGCCTGCAAAAGCACGCGGGAATACGCCCGGGAGGATCTGGTCACGCTCTATAACCAGCGAAGGGATCAGGTGGCGGAGCATCTGGCGGAGGATCACAGCGTCCCGGAGAGCTACCGAGATTTTGACAGTCTCGAAAACGCCTGCGCCTTTGACGGGGGCTTTGCGGTACTGTTGCCCGGCGGCGTGGTTCTGGTCTATCTGGACGGACAGGAGGAGCCCGCTGCGGCGGTGCAGCTTCTCCACGGCGACTATGTGAACAACGGCCTTGCCGTCAGCCCCGCAGGCTGGCTATGCGCCGTCTCCTTCTCGCAGACGGTCTCCAACCTCGAGGAGGGCAAGACCTCTCTCTGGGCCGTGGAGGTCTGGAACTGGAGGGAGAACTGCTGCCTGGGCGAGATCGGCAACAACCGCCGCTACGGTGCGGACCAGTTGGGTACGCCCTGCTTTCCGGAGCCGAATCTGCTCTGCTTCAACGAGACCGCAAGCGTCAGGACCATCCTGCTCGACGGCGAGGCGCCGGATCTGGAGACCGTCGCGGCCCTGCGGGAGCTTGCGGGCATGACCCTGGACGAAAACCAGAGCTTACAGAATCAAACGCCTCACTTTGCGGGTAAACTGGGGAACTGGGAAACGCTTCTCCAGGCCTATGATCCGCTTTCATAGCATAGAAACAGGAGATCCCGATGAACAAGGAAAGAATCGCAATCATCGAAATGCTGACCTGCGCGGCGCTGTGGAGCATCGCGGGCATCTTCATCAAGCTGGTGCCCTGGAACGGCTTCGCCGTGGCCGGGATGCGCAGCCTGGTGGCCGGCATCACCATCTATCTCTGCATGCGCCTGATGGGCATCGGCTATGTGCTCAACCGCAACACCCTCACGGCGGGCTTCTTCTCCGGCTGCACCTATCTCTGCTTCGTGACGGCCAACAAGCTCACCACCGCGGCCAACGCCATCGTCATGCAGTTTACCTCACCGGTGTTCATCGTGATCTATTCGGTGCTGTTTTTCCACAAGAAGGTGAGAAAGCAGGATGCGGCCGTGGTACTCTGCACCATGCTGGGCATCGCCCTGTTCTTCATCGACCAGCTGGCCCCGGGCTATGTGCTGGGCAATCTGGTGGGCATCGCCTCCGGCATGTTCATGGCTGGGATGTTTGTCACGGTGGGGGAGATCGAGCCGGCGGAGCGCTTTTCCGGTGTTCTCAACGGCCAGATCCTGACCTTCCTGGTGGGCCTGCCCTTTTTCCTTGCGACAAAGCCCGCCCTGACCCGTACTGCCCTGATCGCCATTCTGATTCTGGGCGTGTTCCAGCTGGGCATCTCCTATGTACTGTATGTCCAGTCCACCAAATACTGCCCGCCCCTGGCCTGCAATCTGCTGGGCGCGCTGGAGCCGCTGCTCAATCCCGTCTGGGTCTTCCTCTTTGATGGGGAGCGGCCCGGCCTCTTCGCCCTGCTCGGCTCGGTGGTGGTCATCGTCTCCATCACCCTCTGGTGCATCTTCGGCCAGGAGAGAACACAGGAAGCGTAAAAAGGAAAGACTATGAGCAATCCGGTACTGGATACCCTGCGGGACAAGGCAAGCCGCTTGCCCCTGCTTCCCGGCGTGTACATCATGCTCGACGAGCAGAATGACGTCATCTACGTCGGCAAGGCCAAAAAACTGAAAAACCGGGTCAGCAGCTACTTCCATGGCGAGCACCTGCCCAAGGTGGCCGCCATGGTGGAGAAGGTGCGGGACTTCAACGTCATCGTCGCCGGCAGCGAGTTTGAGGCGCTGGTGCTGGAAAACTCCCTCATCAAGCAGCACAAGCCCCACTACAACATCCTGCTCAAGGACGACAAGGGCTATCCCTTTATACGCCTGGACATGCGCGAGGAGTACCCCGCCATGACGCTGGTCAGCCGCGCGGGGAAGGACGGGGCCAAGTACCTCGGCCCCTTCGGCGGCCGCTACCAGACCCGCGAGATCATCAACACCGTCAGCCGCGCCCTGCTCCTGCCGGACTGCAGCCGGAAATTCCCCCGGGACATCGGCAAGGAGCGCCCCTGCTTAAACTACCACATGGGCGCCTGCGCGGGCTGGTGTCTCAAGGACAGCAACGCCGAGGATTACCGCCGCCGCATGACCCAGGCCGCTCTGATCCTGGACGGCAAGAGCGCGGAGCTGATCGAGGATCTGAAGGCCCAGATGGAGCAGGCGGCGCAGGAGCTGCGCTTCGAGCGGGCCGCCGAGCTGCGCGACCGCATGCGCGCGGTGGAGAGCCTTGCCAACAAGCAGCGGGTCATCGCCACCGCCTTTGCCGACACCGACGCCGTCGGCTTCATCCGCGGCGCCAAGAGCTGCTTTACCGTGCTGCATTTTGTGGACGGCAACCTGGTGGGCAAGGACGTGGAGATGATGGACGAGCCCCTGGAGGAGGACGGCGAGGCCATCTCCAACCTGGTGCGCCAGTACTACGGGGGGCACCGGGGCGGCTGGCCCAAGTCCATCCTGCTGCCGGTCGAGATCGAGGACGCGGCGGAGCTGGAGACCCTGCTGAGCCAGTACGCCGGGCGGAGGGTCTATATCGAGAGCCCCAAGCGCGGCGAGCGCATGCGTCTGATTGAGAGCGCGGCTCTCAACGCCAGAGAGGAGATCCAGCGCCGCACCACCGCGGCCCAGCGCCGCAGCAAGACGCTGGAGTGGCTGCAGAAGGCCCTGGAGCTGGAGGCCTTCCCCCGGCGCATCGAGGCCTTTGACATCTCAAACCTCGGCGCCACGGGCATCGTGGCCGCCATGACCGTCCACGTGGACGGCAGGCCCCTGAAAAAGGATTACCGGCGCTTTCGTATCCGGGACCTGGAGGGACCGGACGACTACGCCAGCATGTACCAGGCCGTCACGCGCCGCTTCTCCCACTACAAGGAGGGGGACGAGAAGTTCAGTGAGCTGCCGGACCTGCTGCTCATCGACGGCGGCGACACCCACGCCGCCACGGCCGAGCAGGCCCTGCGGGATCTGGGGCTGTGGGTCCCGGTCTTCGGCATGGTCAAGGACGACCGCCACCGCACCCGCGCCCTCATCGACTCCACCGGCCGCGAGATCGGCATCCAGGCCAATCAGGCGGTCTTCGCCCTGGTGGGCAACATCCAGGAGGAGACCCACCGCTTCGCCATCGAGTACCAGCGCTCCCTGCGAAACGAGAGCCTGGCCTCCCGCCTGGATGAAATCCCCGGCGTGGGCGAAAAGCGCCGGGCGGATCTCATCAAAGCCTTCAAATCCCTCAAGGCCATCCGGGAGGCGAGCCTGAGCCAGCTGGAGCTGGTGGTGCCCCGGAACACGGCCAGGGCCATTTACGACACCTTTCACAACGACAAGGAGGACGGCGTATGCGCGTCATCACCGGATCTGCCCGGGGCAGAAGACTGAAAACCCCGGAGGGCATGGATATCCGCCCCACCACCGATAACGTCAAGGAGTCGGTTTTCAACATCCTGCAGTTTGATATCGAGGGCAGACGCGTGCTGGACCTCTTCGCCGGCACGGGGCAGCTGGGGATCGAGTGCCTCAGCCGCGGCGCGCGGGAGGCGGTCTTCATCGACCAGAGCCGGGACGCGGTGAAGATCATCAAAGAGAATCTGAAGGCCTGCGGTTTCACGGCCCCGGTCCTCCAGCAGGACGCGCTGAGCTACCTGCGCACTTGCGGGAAATTCGACCTGATTTTTGTCGATCCGCCCTATGATGCGGGACTGTACGACGGGGTACTGGAAACCATCAATTCGGTTGACATATTGTCGGATGGTGGTATAATAATATGCGAATCCCGGCGGGAGACCCAGCTGCCGGAGATGCGCGCTCCCTACCGGAAACGGAAGGAGTATCACTACGGCAAGGTGAAGCTTTGCCTCTACTGCAAGGAGAAGCCGGAATGAAAACCGCGATCTGTCCGGGCAGCTTCGATCCCATCACCCTCGGCCATCTGAACATCATCCGCCGGGCGGCGGCAATTTTTGACCGGGTGGTCGTGTGCGTGACCTTCAATTCCGCCAAGACCTCGCCCATGTTTTCCAACGAGGAAAAGCTGGAGATGGTGCGCACGGCGGTGTCCCGGTACCCGAATGTGATCGTGGATCACTGTGAGACTCTGCTTGCCGAACATGTGAAGAAGTACGAGGGCGCGGTGCTCATCAAGGGCCTCAGGGCCGCGTCCGATTTTGATTACGAATTCCAGATGGATCTGGTCAACAAGCGCATCAATCCCCAGCTTGAGACCATGTTCCTCACCGCCGATCAGAAATACACCTTCCTCAGCTCCTCCATCGTGCGGGAGATGGCCCGCTACGGGGCGGATCTGCACGGACTGGTGCCGGAAGAGCTGATCGACTTTATCGAAGAGAAAGCAAGAATGCGGAGGGAGTAAGTCCATGGCTAACAACGACATCATTGAACTGCTGGACGTCCTGTACGGCATGGTCACCGAGGCGTGGAGCGTCCCCCTCGGCAATGACAAGTGCATCATCGAGCGGGAAAAGGCCATCGAGATCATCAATGAGATCAAGGCCAATCTCCCCACCGCCATTGCCGAGGCCCAGCGACTGGTCTCCGCCAGGGACGAGTTCATCGGCAACGCCAAGCGCGAGGCCGAGGCCCTGCGCAAAAATGCCGAGGAGCAGGCCCACACCATGATCGAGGAGCAGGAGGTCGTGCGCGTCGCCAGAGCCAGGAGCAGCGAGATGATCGCCTCGGCCGAGGCCAAATCCAAGGAACTCCGGCGCGTGGCCAGCGAGTATGTGGACGATCTGATGCGCCAGACGGAGCAGAGCATGAGTCAGGCGCTGGAGACCATCCGCAGCGCCCACAGCTCCTTCCAGTCTCTCGGCGGCGGCGTGGCCGCCCAGGTGCAGCAGGCACCGCGGCAGGAGCAGCCCAAGGCCCAGCCCAGACAGGAGCAGCCCAAAACGCAGCCGAAGCCGGAGCAGGCCAGGCCCCAGCCCAGACAGACCCCTCCCAGACAGGCCCAGATGCCCCAGGGAACGCCGGATCCCATCTCCAGCAAAATCCAGCGCATCCAGCGGACGGAAGAGGAGTAAACACAAGATACATAGGATCAAAGCCCACCCAAGACACAAGAACTTGGGTGGGTATTTTTTACGCCCAAATGGGGCAAAAAAAAGTCAAAATATAACAAAATGTTTCTCTTGCATTTTCCACAGCACCCCCATATAATAATAACAAAGTGGTTAAAAGTGGGGCAAAATGGGTGTAAAACCCACGGTCAGGGGGCGCGCAAAAATGACGGGAGAATATCAGCATTCGCTGGACAGCAAGGGGAGGCTGTTCATGCCGGCCAAGCTCAGGGATGAGCTGGGCGACGTGTTTTATCTCACCATCTCCATGGATCGCTGCCTCTGCGCTTACAGCGGCGAGAGCTGGGCGGTCCTGTCCGAGCGCGTCAACGCCATGCCCTATATCAAGCAGCGCAAAATGCGCCCGCTCTTTGCCCATGCCGCCAGATGCGAGCTGGACAACCAGGGCAGAGCACTGATCCCGCAGAACCTGCGGGAGTACGCGGGCTTTACCAAGAACGTGACCGTGGTCGGCTGCAACAACCACGCGGAGCTCTGGGACAGCGAGGCCTGGAACGCCGTGTTCCAGAAGGAGACCACGCCGGAGAATATCATGGCGGTTATGGAGGAACTGGAGTTTTGACGGAAAACGAGAGCGCCCTGACGCCCAAGCACGTCTCGGTCCTGCTGCAGGAATGCATCGACAATCTGAATATCAAGCCCGACGGGATCTACCTGGACGGTACGCTCGGAATGGGCGGACATTCTTTTGAGATCGCCTCCCGGCTCCGGAATGGCCGACTCATCGGCATCGACAGAGATGAGACCGCCATTGAACGGGCCGGAAGGCGACTCGCGCCGTTTATGGACAAGATCACCCTGGTGCACGGAAACTTCTCCGACGCCTCTTCGATCCTGGATTCCCTGGGCATCGACGGCGTGGACGGGATGCTCTTTGATCTGGGCGTGTCCTCGCCCCAGCTGGACGAGAGCGAGCGGGGCTTTTCGTATATGGCGGACGCGCCGCTGGACATGCGCATGGACGGCAGCGCCAGTCTCACCGCCTACGATGTGGTGAACACCTGGGATGAGAGCCGTCTCAACCGCATCCTCTGGGACTATGGGGAGGAGCGCTACGCGCGGCGCATCACAGCGGCCATCCTCCGCGCCAGAGAGCAAAAGCCGATCGAGAGCACCCTGGAGCTGGTGGAACTGATCAAGTCCGCCATGCCGGCCCCGGCCCTGCGGGAAAAGCAGCACCCGGCCAAGCGCAGCTTTCAGGCCATCCGCATCGCGGTCAACGACGAGCTGGGCGCCATCTCTCAGATGATGGAGACGGCACCGGACAAGCTGAAGGTCGGCGGCAGGCTCTGTGTCATCAGCTTCCATTCCCTGGAGGACCGCATCGTCAAAAGCGGCATCCAGGCCAGGGAGAACGGCTGCACCTGCCCCAGAGAGGCGCCCATCTGCACCTGCGGCTTTGTCAAGACCCTCCGCAGCGTCAGCCGCAAGCCGATCCTGCCCACTCCCCGGGAGCTGGCGGCCAACCCCCGCGCCCGCAGCGCCAAGCTCCGGGTGGCAGAGCGCGTGTGAGGGCGCGCGGCAAAGTCAGAGAGAGACTGTTTCGCGCGGTGTGTCTGGTCTTTTCGATCGCCCTGCTGGTGCTGCTGCTCTTCCGGCAGATCAGTTTTGCCCGGACCGAGGCGCACATTGAGGAGCTTGAGCGCGGCATTTTGCAGGCCGAGGACGAAAGCGCCAGGCTCACGCTTCTGGAGGAGGAGAGCCTGAATCTGGAGACGCTGGAGCAGGTCGCCGTTTACAGGCTGGGCCTGCGGCACCCCGCGCAGGATCAGATATTTGTATTGGACAATCCGGGATAAAGATACGCAGAGCCGAATAGGATGAGGCAGTATCATCAGGCGGTGCGTATCATGAACAGACAGGCAACGGAAGGCGGGATCCTCTCCCGCCGCAGCCGGCAGATGCTCAGAAGGGGAGCGGTCCTCGCCGCCGTCTTCGGCGTCGGGGTCTTTGCCCTGCTGCTGGCGCGACTCTATCAGCTGCAGATCGTGGACCATGAGCGGTATGAGTCCATGGCCATCCGGCAGCAGCTCCGCTCCACGCCCGGCGCGCTGGAGCGGGGGATCATCTATGACCGCAACGGAAACGTGCTGGCGGTCAGCGCCACGGTGGACAACGTCTACCTCAGTCCCGCGGAGATCGCAGCCAACGGCGAGGACCGGGCCCTGATCGCCCGGGAGCTTGCCGGGATCCTTGGTCTGGACGAAAAAGAGATCTACGAGAAATCCGGCCGGCAGGGGAGCTGGTATGTGACCCTGGCCCGGCAGGTGGAGCGGGAGCAGGCGGACGCCATCCGCCGCTTCAAGAGCGAAAACGACATCCGCGGCGTGCGCCTGGAGAGCGACTCCAAGCGCTATTACCCCAACGGCCGCCTGGCCTGCCACCTTCTGGGCTTTGTGGGGGTGGACAACACGGGCCTGGAGGGCATCGAGGCCAAGTACGACGCGGAGCTCTCCGGCACCCGGGGCAGCACCCGCCGGGCCACCAACGCCTACGGGGGCGAGCTGCTGCTGCGCCGCTACGAGGAATACGACCCGGGCGAGGGCGGCGGCGACCTGATGCTCACCATCGACGCCACCATCCAGTACTATGTGGAAAAGCACCTGCGCGAGGCCGCGCGGGAATACGACGTACAGCACGGCGCCGGGGCCATCGCCATGGACCCGAACACGGGGGCCATCCTTGCCATGGCGTCGCTGAGCGATTACGACCCCAATCATTTCCTGGCGGTGGACGAAAAGGCCGCGGAGGCTATCTCCCTTGCGGCAAGTCCCGAGGAGGCGGAGGCCCTGCGCGCCGCAGCCCAGGCGCTGCAGTGGCGCAACAAGGCGCTGTCCGACACCTATGAGCCCGGCTCCACCTTCAAGATCATCACCCTCTCCATGGCCCTGGAGGAGGGCAAGACGGGCCTGGGCGACTCCTTCTACTGCGGCGGCAACGTCAGTGTTTTGGGCCGCTCGAATCCCATCCGCTGCTGGAAGACTCAGGGCCACGGCAGCCAGACCCTCACCCAGGCGGTGCAGCACTCCTGCAACGTGGCCTTTGTCAACATCGGCCAGCGTGTCGGGGCCGAGCGCTTTTACGATTACTGCGAAGCCTTTGGCTTTTTGAACCAGTCCGCCGACCCGGATGCCAGTCTCACCGCCCGCACGGGCATCGACCTGGCGGGGGAGAGCGGCAGCATCTGGTGGAGCAGAAACACCTTCTGCTCGAAAAAGAATCTGTCCCAGCTGGCGGCGGCCTCGTTCGGCCAGACCTTCACCATCACGCCCCTGCAGCTGGTGACGGCGGTCAGCGCCTGCGTCAACGGCGGCCGGCTGATGCGCCCCTATGTGGTGCGGAGCATCACGGAAAAGGACGGCAGCGTGCTACTGCACCGCGAACCAGAAGTCGTCCGGCAGGTGATCAGCGAGGAGACCAGCCGCACGGTGCGCTCCATCTTGGAGCAGGTGGTGGGCGACCCCAAGGAGGGCACCGGACGCAACGCGGCCGTGGCGGGCTACCGCATCGGCGGCAAGACCGGCACCAGCGAGAAGGTGAGTCTGGAGGCACAGACCGGGCGGAAGGAGTATATCGTCTCCTTCATCGGCTTTGCCCCGGCGGACGATCCGAAGATCGTGCTGCTGGTGTTTCTGGACACCCCCTCCGACGCTTCCGGCATCTACATCAGCGGCGGCCAGATGGCGGCCCCCGTGGTGGGCCGCATGCTGGCGGATATCCTGCCGTATCTGGGGGCTGCGCCCGAGCAGGGGGCAGCCGGTCAGGTCAGGATGCCCGAGACTGTGGGAATGGCGCTGACGGACGCCGCGGGCGTCATCCGGGATTCCGGCCTGCGCTGGCGCACCATCGGGACGGGGGAGACCGTCACCGATCAGCTGCCCAGGCCCGGCTGCGAGATCGCGGAGGGGACAGAGGTCATCCTCTATCTCGGGGCGGAGATCTCTCAAGAGATGGAGACCGTGCCTGAGCTGACGGGCATGAGCCTCGCTGAGGCCCGGGATACCTTATCGTATTACGGCATTTACCTCACCACCAAGAGCCCGGACGCGGGCGAAGACCGCGTGGTCTCAGCCCAGAGTCTGCCGGCGGGAACGCCGGTGGAGCACGGGACGATCCTGGAAGTGAGTCTGATTCATCAGGAGGAAAGTATGCTGGGCCGCTATTGAGACCCGGAGATGCAAAGGAGAAAACCATGAAGCTGTCCGAACTGCTGAAGAACCTGGAAGTGATCGCCTGCACGGCGGACATGGAGGCGGAGATCACCGGCATCAGTTACGACTCCCGCCGGACACAGCCCGGGGACCTGTTCGTGGCCATCAAGGGCTTTGAGGCCGACGGCCACCGCTTTATCCCCAAGGCCATGGAGAAGGGGGCCGCGGCGGTACTGTGCGAGGACGCGCCCACAGACGGCACGCCCTATGTGCAGGTGAAGGACTGCCGCTACGGCCTTGCCATTACGAGCCGGGACTTCTTCGGGGACCCGGCCTCCCGGATGAAGATCGTGGGCTACACCGGTACCAGCGGCAAGACCAGCTCCACCCACCTGCTGAAGCATGTGCTGGAGAGCCAGACGGGCGCCAAGGTGGGGCTCATCGGCACCAACGGCAACATGATCGGCGACGAGCTGCTACACACGGAGCACACCACCCCCGAGAGCTACGAGCTGCACAAGCTCTTTCGCGAGATGCTGGACAGGGGCTGCACCCATGTGGTGATGGAGGTCTCCTCCCACTCCCTGACCCTGGAGCGGGTGGCGGGCATCTGTTTTGACGTGGCGATCTTCACCAACCTCTCCCAGGACCATCTGGATCTGCACGGCACCATGGACGCCTACGCGGAGGCAAAAAAGAAGATCTTTTCCCAGTGCCGCGTGGGCTGCATCAATGCCGACGACGCCCGGGCCGATTTCATGGCCGAGGGCGTGAGCTGCCCCATTCTGCGCTACTCGGCGGCGGACAACAACGCGGACCTGACTGCAAAGGACATCCGCCTTACCTCCTCCGGCGTGCGCTTTGCCGCTGTGCACGGCGGGGAGCTGGCCCTGACAAAGCTCGCCATCCCCGGCATGTTCTCCGTCTACAACGCCCTGGGCGTCATGGCGGCAGGCCTTGCCCTGGGGCTGACCCTGGAGCAGTGCGCCGCGGGTCTCGGCTCCGCCGCGGGGGTCAAGGGCCGGATGGAATCCGTACCTACCGACGGGGATTACAGCATCATCATCGATTACTCCCACAAGCCCGACGCTCTGGAAAAGGCGCTCAAGGCCCTGCGCCCCGTGACGCGCGGCCGGCTCGTCGCCCTCTTCGGCTGCGGCGGCGACCGGGACCGGGGCAAGCGTCCCATCATGGGCGCCATCGCCGCCCAGAACGCGGATCTGGTGGTGGTGACCAGCGACAACCCCCGCACCGAGGAGCCCATGGCCATCATCAACGAGATCCTGCCGGGGCTCAAAAAGGGCCGGGCCGCCTCCAAAGTCATCTGCGATCGGCCGGAGGCCATCCGCTGGGCTATTGACAACGCAGCCCCCGGTGATGTAATATTGCTTGCCGGCAAAGGCCACGAGGACTACCAGGTGGTGGGACACGAGAAACACCACATGGACGAGCGCGAGATCGTCGCCGAGCATTTAAAAGAGAGAAAGCACGGGCGTTAAACGCCCTTCGTAAGTCGGGAGAACCTTATGACGATAAAGCTGATCACGTCCCTTGTGCTGGCCTTCCTGATTGCCAGCGCCTTCGGGAAATACTATGTCCCCTGGCTCCGCAGACAGAAGGCGGGGCAGGAGATCAAGAGCCAGGTGGACTGGCACAAGTCCAAGGCGGGCACGCCCACCATGGGCGGCGCGATGTTTATCCTGGCCGTGACCGTCGTCTGTCTCACCGCGGGCTTTGACGGGATGCTCCACGGAAACTTTGAGCACATCTTTGTGCTGCTGTTTGCGCTGGTCTACGGCGCCATCGGCTTCCTGGACGACTGGGAGAAACTGAAAAAGAAGGAGAACATGGGCCTCTCCTCCCGCAGCAAGTTTCTGCTGCAGCTGGCGGCGGCTCTGGTCTTCATCCTCATCATGCGGCAGCTGGGCTTCGTCAGACCCCATTTGTACGTGCCCTTCTCCAACCGCACCGTCTATATGCCCGAGTGGCTGTACTTCGTCTTTGCCGCCTTCGTCATCGTCGGCACAGTCAATGCCGTGAACATCACCGACGGAGTGGACGGCCTTGCCACCGGCACCTCGCTCCCGGTGTTTCTGTTCTTCGTGGCGGTGTCCATGCGCTGGGGCCAGCGCTTTCAGGAACTGGGCATCTTCGCCTCCGGCATGGTGGGCGGTCTGCTGGGCTTTCTGGTCTATAACTTCAATCCGGCCAAGTGCTTCATGGGCGATACCGGCTCGCTGTTTCTCGGCGGCGCGGTGGCGGCCCTGGCCTTCGCCTACGACATGCCCCTGATCCTCATCACCCTGGGCTTTATCTTCATCATCGAGACGCTTTCCGATATCATCCAGGTCAGCTACTTCAAGCTCACCCACGGCAAGCGTGTGTTCAAAATGGCGCCCTTCCATCACCATCTGGAGATGGGCGGCTGGACGGGCAAAAAGTGGAAGGAAAAAGAGCTCTTCGCCCTTTTTACCGGAATATCGCTGGTCATGGCGATCATATCCTTTATTGGGGTGTACATGCGTTACGCCTGAGTAAGGGCCGGATCGGGCCGGGGAGGTGGGAACATGCGTTACGACAGCGCCCGCCTCGCCGGCCTTTCAAACGTATCCGAGCGTCGGCGCCCGGCCTTCGACGGGCCCTTCTTCCTGCTGACCCTGCTGCTGCTCTGCGCCGGGGTGATCATGGTCCTCTCCGCAAGCTACCCCCGCGCCTGGTACGACCCGGGCCACGTCACAGGCGGCAACGCCGCCTATTACTTTGTCCGGCAGCTGGTCTTTGCGCTGCTGGGTCTTGCGGCCATGTGGATGGCTTCCCGGCTTCCCATGGAGTTCTACCGCCGCTGGGCCTTTCCCTTTCTGGGTTTTACGCTGGTGCTTTTGATGCTGGTGCCGGTGATCGGCGTCAAGGCCAACGGCTCCAGACGCTGGCTCGGCGTGGGGGGACTGACGCTCCAGCCCTCGGAGCTTGCAAAGCTCGCGGTGATTCTCTCTTTTGCCGCGCTGATTTGCCGGACGGGGGAGCGGATGTGCAGCTTTCGGCGCGGCATCCTGCCCTTTGCGGGCATCCTTGCCGCCGTCGTGGGCCTTCTGGTGCTGGAGCCACATTTCTCCGCGTCCGTCATCATCCTCGCCATCGGGGCCGTGATGCTTTTTCTCGGCGGGGTGCGGCTCGGCTGGTTCGCCGGGGCCTTCGGCGCGGCCGGGGCGGGACTTGCCCTGCTGCTGACCTTCTTTCCCTACGCCTCCTCCCGCATCAACACCTGGCGCGACCCCTTCTCCGACACCAGCGACCGGGGGTATCAGATCGTGCAGAGCCTGTACACCGTGGGCTCCGGCGGGTTGAGCGGCCTGGGGCTCGGCGGCAGCCGGCAGAAGTTCCTGTACCTGCCGGAGGAGCACAACGATTTCATCTTCTCTGTGGTGTGCGAGGAGCTTGGCTTCATCGGCGCCGCATTGATTCTCTGCCTTTTCGCCCTGCTGATCCTGCGGGGCTTCTGGATCGCCTTCCACTGCCGGGACCGCTTCAGCTTCCTGACGGTCTGCGGCATCACTTCACTGCTGGCCATTCAGGTTTTCCTGAATGTGGCGGTGGTGACAAATCTTCTGCCCTGCACGGGCATCTCCCTGCCCATGTTCAGCTACGGCGGCACGGCCCTGCTGATCCAGCTGGGAGAGCTGGGGATCGTCCTCAGCGCGTCAAGGGATCTTCCCGTTCATGAGAGAAAGGAAAACCGACCATGAAATTCCTCTTTACCTGCGGCGGCACCGCCGGACACATCAACCCCGCTCTGGCTGTGGCCGGGCGCATCAGGGAGCTTCTGCCCGACAGCGAGTTTCTTTTCCTCGGCGTCCGGGGCAAGATGGAGATGAACCTGGTGCCCCGGGCGGGCTACGAGATCCAAGGTCTGAACATGACCTACCTCAAGCGCGGCCACGACCTGGAAGCCATCGCCCACAACCTGGACACCGTGAAGAACGTGGTCCGCTCCAAGCGGGAGGCCAGACAGATCATCCGCAGGTTTCGGCCGGACGCGGTGATCGGCACCGGTGGCTATATCTGCTATCCCGTGCTGGAGGCCGCCCACGAGGAGCACATCCCCACCCTGGTGCATGAGAGCAACGCCGTGCCGGGGCTCACCACCAAGCTGCTGGCCGACCGGGTGGACCGGGTGATGCTGGGCTTTGAGGAGAGCAGGCAGTACTACCGCCATCCCGAGCGTGTCACCGTAACCGGAACGCCCGTGCGCGGGGAGTTTGACCGCATCACCCGCGAAGGCGCCCGGCAGGAGCTGGGGCTGAAGGACGGGGAGAAGCTGGTCATCTCCGTCTGGGGTTCCCTGGGCGCCGAGCACATGAACCGCGTCATGGCGGAGCTGATGGCGAAGCTGGACGGCGGGCAGGGCTTTCGTCTGATCCACGCGGCGGGCGGCTTCTACCATGAGCGTCTGACAAAACAACTCGCGAAGACCGCGCCGGAGCTCGCCGACAGGGGCGTGGAGGTGCGGGAGTACATCTACGACATGCCGCGGCTGATGGCGGCGGCGGACCTGATCCTCTGCCGGGCTGGCGCCTCCACCATTTCCGAGCTCTGCTATCTGGGCAAGCCTGTGATTATGGTGCCGTCTCCCAACGTGACCAACAATCACCAGGAGAAAAACGCCCGGGTGCTGGAGCGCGCCGGCGGCGCCAAGGTGCTGCTGGAGGGTGAGTTCGACGCGGACTCCCTGCTGCAGGAGATCAAAACACTGCTGAAGGACGAGGAGAAGCTGCAGAGCATGGGCGAAGCCATGAAGACCCTCTCCGTGCGGGACGCCACCGAGCGCATCACCGAAATGATCCTGGAGCTCTGCCGGGGCTGAACTTGACAATAACACAGACTGATCCCCCCGCATAGAATGAACTGACTTGATCATGCGGGGGGATTTTTATGGATATCTGGACCATACGGGGCGGAAACCGGCTGGGCGGCGTATGCCGGGTGCAGGGCTCAAAGAACGCCTCGCTGCCCATTCTCGCCGCCTCCATCCTCCGTCCCGCCGAGTCGGAAGTGACAAACGTCCCCAGGCTCCGGGATATCGACGCGGCGCTGCGCATCCTGCGGCATCTGGGCTGCCGGGCCGAGCAGAAGGGGAATACCCTGTACATAGACGCACGCGGCCTGGTACAGAGCGCGGTGCCCCATGAGCTGATGGCCCAGATGCGCTCCTCGGTGATCTTCATGGGCGCCCTGCTGGCCCGCTGCGGCGAAGCCCGGCTGAGCCCGCCGGGCGGCTGCCAGCTGGGCAGAAGGCCCATTGACCTGCACCTGGCCGCCCTGCGGCAACTGGGCGCCGCCATCGAGGAAAAAGACGGGGAGATTCTCTGCCGGGCGGAGAACCTGCGGGGGACCACGGTGCGTCTGCCCTTTCCCAGCGTGGGCGCAACGGAGAACGTGATGCTGGCGGCCACCGCCGCCCGGGGCGAGACGCGCATCGAGGGCGCCGCCCGGGAGCCGGAGATCGAGGCCCTGCAGGACTATCTGCGGCAGATGGGCTTTTCGGTCACGGGGGCCGGGACCGGCAGCATTTGCATCTCCGGCGGCAGGGAAGTCTCCCATGTGGTCTGCCGCATCCAGCCGGACCGCATCGCGGCGGCCACCTACGCCTGCGCCTGCGCGGCAGCGGGCGGGGATGTGGAACTTCTGGACGTAAATCCCGCACATTTTTTGACGGTTCTCCACTTCCTAAAACAGGCGGGCTGTGATATAATAACCGAAACCCATCGCGTGCGCGTGCGCGCGGACGGAAAACTCCGGGCGGTGGGGGAGATCGTCACCCGGCCCTATCCCGGCTTTCCCACAGACGCCATGCCCGTTTTGATGGCGGCGCTGCTGCGCAGCGAGGGGCGGACCGTGATCCGGGAGACCATCTTTGAAAACCGCTTCCGCCAGGTGCCGGAGCTGAGAAAGCTGGGCGGCGAGATCCTGGTGGAGGGCAGACGGGCGGAGATCTGCGGGGTGGAGGCGCTGTACGGTGCGCGTCTTCAGGCCACCGACCTGCGGGGCGGCGCCGCCATGGTGATCGCGGGCCTTGCCGCGGAGGGCGAAACCCGGATTCTGGATGAAGGACATATCGAGCGGGGCTACGAGGGCCTGGATCGAAAGCTCCGGGCATTGGGCGCTGACATCCGCCTGACAGGGGACTGAGCGCTGTATCCCGCTTTGAAAGGAACACATATGGCAAAACGTACACGAATGAGAAAAACCAGAGGGGACGATGATTCCCGTCTTTCCCTGCGGGAGCTGCTGGAGAGCCTGAGCGGGCCCATCATGTTCTTCCTCGTGATTGTGGCAGTCATCTTTGCGATGAGCGTCTTCTTCCGCGTGTCGGATATCCAGGTGGAGGGCAACCTCCACTACACGGATGAGGAGATCATCCGCGCCATCGATATCGAAGAGGGCGACAACCTGTTCTTTTTTGACAGGTTTGCCGCCCTGAGCCGCGTATTCGCAAAGCTGCCCTATATCGATGAGGTGGCGGTGGAGCGCAGCCTCCCCAACAAGGTCATCATCACCGTCACCGAGAGCCAGGCCCTGGCCTACATCGTCCTGGGCGAGGAGATGTGGACCATCGACCACAACTGCAAGGTGCTCGGCAAAGCCAATGACGACGAGCTGGAAGGTCTGATCCCCATTGACGGCATCGACCCCGGCACCCTCATGATCGGCGAGCCGCTGCAAACCGCGGACGGTGGCACCGAAATCGTGGACTACATCGCCGAGGTGCTCTATCAGCTGGAGGCCCGGGGCCTCTACCGGCAGGTGGGCCGGGTGGACTTCTCCAATCCGCGCCGCGTCACCTTCACTTACGCGGGCAAATACACCGTGGTGCTGGGCGACGACAGCAATATCGAATACAAATTCGGCATGCTCATGTCTGCCATGTCGCAATTATTGGACGGAGATGTGGGCATAATCAATGTGAGCGACGGAAACACGGCCCGCTTCAGCCCCACCTGAGGATAGGTTACAAAATGTTTACAAAAGTTTTCCGCAAAATGAAAAAAGCTCTTGACTCCTGAAAGAGAATGTAATAAAATACCGACTGTAGAAACTATGAGAACTTTTGTCATTTTTGCGTTATCGTTATCAAACACTGGGAGGCACAGATATGGATTTTAAAGCCGACGGACCCGAAAATGTTGTCAATATAAAGGTTATCGGTATTGGCGGCGCAGGCAACAATGTCGTCAACCGTATGGTAAAGGCGGGGACTCAGGGCGTTGAGTTTATCGCCGTCAACACGGACAAGCAGGCGCTGGCCGTCTCCAACGCGGATCAGAAGGTACAGATCGGCGAGAAGACCACCAGAGGGCAGGGCGCCGGGTCCGATCCCGAGGTGGGCAAGCGCTCCGCCGAGGAGAGCCGCAACAACATCGCCAAGGTCATTGAGAACGCCGACATGGCCTTTATCACCGCCGGCATGGGCGGCGGCACCGGCACGGGCGCAGCGCCCATCGTGGCCGAGATTGCGAGAGACGCGGGTCTGCTGACCGTCGGCGTCGTGACCAAGCCCTTCAAGTTTGAGGGCAAGCGCCGCATGGACCAGGCCAACGCCGGTATCAAGGATCTGCTGGGCCGGGTGGACTCCCTGCTCATCATTCCCAACGACCGCCTGAAATTTGCCACCGACCAGAAGGTCACCCTGGCCAATGCCTTTGAGATCGCGGACGACGTGCTGCTCCAGGCCGTCACCAGCATCTCCGATCTGATCAAGAACACCGGCTTTATCAACCTGGACTTTGCCGACGTCACCTGCATCATGAAGAACGCGGGCTTTGCCCACATGGGCGTGGGCCACGCGGCAGGCAAGGGCAAGGCCGAGGAGGCTGCCCGCATGGCCGTCGCCAGCCCCCTGATGGAGACCTCCATCAACGGCGCCCGCGGCGTGCTGATCAACATCACCGGTTCCGAGGATATGGACCTGGAGGACGTGGAGACCGCCGCCAGCCTGGTGCAGGAGGCCGCACATCCCGAGGCCAACATCATCTTCGGTGCCACCTTCGATCCCAACCTGGAGGATGAGATCCGTGTGACCGTCATCGCCACCGGCTTTGAGGACGCCTCCATCAACGGCGAGGCTCCCGCTGCGGCTCCCGCCGCCCCGGTGCAGACGCCGGCCTATACCCCCGTGCGTCCCGCCGCTCCCGCCCGCGAGAGACCTCAGGGCTTGTTCTCCGGCGCCGCTGAGAAGGCTGCGGCCGCGGCTCCCGCCCCGGCCGCTCCCGCTCAGGAGCCCAAGGCTCCCGCCGCGGAGGAAGATCCCTTCGACAGCATCTTCAAGATCTTCAACACCAAGTAAACAGAGGACAAAAACCCAAACAGCTCTCCGAGAGGAGGGCTGTTTTCATATTCATGGGCGAAAGAGAGCGGAATGTGATTGAATTGGCGTCCGTTTCCCTTTATACTGAAAGCAAAAAAGGAGGGATCCGTCATGGCCTATACCGCACTGGAAACCATGCGTGAGAACAACAGGGCTCGCTTCGGCGCCGACCTGGGACCGATGCAGCCCCCTCTCTATGTAAATCCCCGGCGGAAAAACGATCTCAAATCCGCAGCGCTCCGCTTTCTGCACCACAGCTGTGAAGGACTTCGCTTTGATAAAGAAACAGAGGCGCGGGAGCAGCGGGAAGGCGTCTATCTCGGCAAAAGTCTTCGGCCCGGACAGATCCCCTACAACATGCAGATGGATCTGGACCGCCTGTGCCTGGAGAAAGCGCTGGAGACCTTCATCGACTCCGGGGTGGCGGAGGACGCTTACGCGGTCTACTACTGCTTTTTGGAGCTCTTCTTCGGCCAGTACGGCAAGTCCAAGAAGATGGTGGAGCTGCTGAGCGAATACGAGGCCAACGGAAGCTCCCTGCTGATGAAACACCGGGACCACTACTCCCATTCGGTCTATGTCTTCGCGCTGGGCCTGGCCATATACGAGACAAACGCCGCCTTCCGCCGCGGCTTCCGGGAGTTTTACCATCTGGAAGACAGAAGGGACAACGAGGCGGCCCATGTGTTTCTGGAGTATTGGGGCCTTACCTCGCTGTTTCACGACATCGGCTATCCCTTTGAACTGCCCTTTGAGCAGGTGCTCAGCTACTTTGAGGTAAACCGGCAGTCCCGCGGCAAAGGCAGTCTGTATCTGGCCTACCGCGACGTCGGTGCGCTGACCGCCCTGGACGAGAGAGCGAAGACCCGCTTTGAGGGGCTGTACGGGCGGCACTTTGAGACAAGCAGTGAGCTGCTGGCTTACGATATCGCCCGGAAGCTCGGCGCGGTATACGGCTTTGACGAGGCATATCTGCTGGACATACTGGAGAGAAAGCCCACCCGGCCGGAGCAGTTCGGTTATTTCATGGACCACGCCTTCTTCAGCGCAGCACGGCTCTGCCGCGAGCTTGCGGATGTGCTGGGGGCGGAGCAGCTCAACCCCATGCATGTGGATGCGCTCTCAGCCATCCTGCTGCACAACTCGCTTTACAAATTCTCCATCGCCTTTTACAAGGACAAGGAGAAGGGAAAACCGCCGCTCAAAGCAGGACTGCATCCGCTGGCCTGGCTGCTGATGCTCTGCGATGAGCTCCAATGCTGGGACCGAACGGCCTATGGGCGTTCCTCCCGCACGGAGCTGCACCCCATGGCGGCGCACTTCGATTTCTCCGGCGGGGCGATCTGTGCCGAATACGACTTCGACGATGCCGAGAGTGAAAAAATCGAGGCCTTTGACCGCGCTTACGCGGCGTGGGAAAAGGACCCGGCGAGCGGCGAGGAGCCCCGGCTCAAGGCCTACAGCGATATGGCGGGGAAGAAGCAGCGCTTTACTGCGGATATCGAAAAGATCGTGGACACGAGTCTGGCCCCGTTGACAGTGAGGCCCCGCCTCCGGAAGGCCGACCGCAGAGGGAAACACACCTATCTCTCCGGCAGCAGCTTTCTGCATCTGTACGATTTCGCGGTCGCGCTGCACGCGCGAAACATGCCGGCAGATACCACCCCGGAGGCGATGGAGGCGGCGTTCACGGCACTGTCGCTGGAATACCAGCTTGCCACGATCAACCGCGCGCGTTATTTTGCCCGTTATCTGGATGCAATCCACTGCTTTTATACAGACAAGCCGGTGGACTATGAGCTGGTAACGCACTTTGGGATGAGAGACGCCGCTGTCTTTGCGCCCATGGAGCACGAACGCTGGGTACGGGAGCATCAGGCTATGGGCTGGCGCTATGGCACGGCCTATGAGAAGCTGCCGCTGACGTCTGTACAGACCCCGGAGAAGGACGCCCGCGTCGCTCTGAGGGAGCAGCTCAGGTGCCACAAGCGGATGATGGACGGGAAGCTTACCCATGATGAGATCCGCGCCCACTTCAAGCGCCTGCCCGAAGCGGACAAGGACAAGGACTACAAGCCCTTTAACCGGCTGCTGGAACTGCTGAAACAGTTTGACGGCCTGCGGATCTACCGGCTGTAAAAGGGGCGGGTGTCGTGAAACAGCAGGCATAAAATCTTAGTCTGGTCTTCCTCCTGGATAGTTACAAGACAGATCTGAGCAGGAAATGACAGGACGATTACCGCTTTATCCGATACAATGATCCCATCAAGGGACGGAGGATCCGCCGATGGAGTGGCTTACCAGCATTCGTACAGCAATCGAGTATATGGAAGAGCATCTGACCGACGAAATCAGTGTGCAGGATGTGGCGGATCGGGTGTGTCTTTCTCCGTTCTTTCTTCAGAGGGGATTCTCTCTGATGACCGGATACGGTATCGGAGAGTATATCAGGAACCGCAGGCTGTACCAGGCGGAAGTGGATCTGAAGGAGACGGATGACAGAGTGATCGACATTGCATTTCGGTACGGGTATGAAACGCCGGAAAGCTTCACAAAGGCTTTCTCCCGTTTTCACGGTGTCACACCTTCACAGATCCGTGACGGGTCCGCCGGAAAAGTCTTTCTTCCCTTGACGATCAAATTATCGGTACAAGGAGGCAGTCAAATGGATGTTAAAATAGCTCCCATGTTTCCGTTCAAGGTCATCGGGTTTCAGAAGGTTTTCGACAATGAAACTGCTTATGCGGAAATACCGAAGTTCTGGGATGAGATCTGTGAGAAGTATGCTACCAGTGTTTATGCGGGAAATGTACCGGCGATTCCCTATGAGCAGGCCCTGGTGGACAACTGCATCGGGGAGTACGGTGTCTGCATCGACGATATCGGCGGAGGCAAATTCCGCTATCTGATTGCGGGCAAGTACACGGGTGGAGCGGTACCGGAGGGAATGGTGGTCTACGAGTTTCCAAGGAATGAATGGGCAGTATTCAATTGCATCGGTCCTAATCCTCAGACATTGCAGAGCGTGAACACCCGAATCTTCTCCGAATGGCTGCCCGTTAATCCGGATTATGAGCTGAGCGGAAATGCAACGGTTGAGTGGTATGACTGTGTAAACGGGGAAATGACCGACCCGGATTATCACAGTGCGATCTGGGTGCCGGTGAAGAGAAAAAAGCAAGCAAATTAACAATTACAGCTCTATACCGTAAAAAAGGAAGATGACCTGCATATGAGCATGCAGATCATCTTCCTTTTTGTTGCCAGCCCTGTCCATCAGATGCCCAGATCAGTTTTTGTTCAAAACTGTCTTATGAACACCCATCTAAAGAAGAGCTGTTTTGTGGAGAATTGTCACGGGATACGGACGTACTCCGCCGCCCAGCGGCGCACCAGATCCTCGGCGCGGGGATCGCCCGGCTCCGCCATCGGGACCAGCAGTGTATCTGCATCCTCCTCCAGCGCGCGGCGCACCATGTCCGCCGTGGCGGGGAAACGGGAGGAGAGACCGAAGGTCTTCTGCTCGGACAGCACGCTTTCCTCGTCCTTCAGCACGCCGATGATGGGCAGCGTGAGATTGAGGAAGTTTGCCAGGGCTCCGCGAAACTGGGGAATCAGCAGCTCAAAGCCGCCGAATTCGTCGATCATGGCGTAGGGGTAGTACTCCGCCTGCTCCAATAGCTCCACGGCCTTTTCACGAAACAGCTCGTTGTCGTGCATCAGCACCGGTCCGCCGAAGTCCAGAAAGCGCCATCCCTCGTACAGGCTGAAATCCGCCGCCGCGGCCCCGGGGTAGAGATCAAAGCCCAACAGTGTTCCGTCCTCGTCCAGGGCGCGCTCGGTCACAAAGCCGCCGGCATAGCCCAGGGCGTGGGGCCCCAGAACCTTGCGGATCAGCGTGGTCTTACCGACGCCGGAGGGGCCGGTGAGGAAAAGATGTCTCTGCATAAACGACTCCCTTTCGTTTTTTCTGCCGCTCTTATAAGGTATATGATGGCGAAAAGCCAAAAAGCTTTTGCCATATTCATTATAATGCGCCGAAAAACGCTTGTAAAGCGCGGGGACTTCTCTGCGCAATAAGTCAAAATGTAATTTGCTGAAAGCAAAATATAACTTGACGAAACAGGGCGCCGATGCTACAATGCACACAGAAGAAGGGGGGAGCGGGTTTGGAATATCTCAGCGTGCGCCAGGCTATGGAGAAATGGCACATGACCGACCGGCGCGTCACGGCGCTCTGCCGTGAGGGGCGCATCCCCGGCGCGAAAAAGACGGGCAAGGCCTGGCTCATTCCCGACGACGCGGAGATGCCTCTGGACGGCCGCACCCGGGCTTACGCCCAAAAGGGGAGCCGGGGCGAGGGGCCGACAGGAGAGGCCGCCTATACCGCCAGCGGCGCGGGGGAGAAGGCCCGGCAGCGCTTTATAGAGCTCTATGGCAAGGAGCCGGAGGGCAGCGCTTTTACCCCCTATCACCTCTGCCCCGTGGGCGCTCACTGCGACCACCAGCAGGGCGTCATCACAGGGCTTGTCATCGACAAGGGCATCCACATGGTCTACGGCCCCAAGCACAACGGCGTCATCGAGCTTGCCTCTCTGCAGTTTCCCAAGCGGGCCCAGTGGCACGTCAACGTCACCCCCGAGGAAAAGCAGAACGACTGGGCCGACCACCTGCGCGGCGCCTGCATCGCTCTGGGGCGGCGCTACCCGCTGCGTGTGGGCCTATGCGCCATCATCAACGGCGAGCTGCCCATCGGAGGATTGTCCTCCTCGGCGGCCACGATTTTGACCTTCCTCTCGGCCCTCTCCAGACTCAACGGCATCCGACTGAAACCGGAGGAGCTGATCGCCATCGCCCGGGAGGCGGAGGGTCGCTATGTGGAGTCCGCCAACGGCAGTCTCGGTCAGGTCTGCGAGATCTACTGCCGGAAAGACAAGCTGCTGAAGATGGATCTGCTGGACGGGAAGCGGGAGCTGATCGAATACCCCAAAACGGGGGATCCCTTTGAGATCCTGCTGTTTTTCAGCGGGCTGAGCAAGTCCCTGGCCAGCCGCAGCTACAACCGCCGGGTGGACGAGTGCCGCGCCGCGGCCTACGCGCTGCTGGCCTTTGCGGGGGAGAACCGGCAGAGTCTGCGGGAGACCGGCATGCGCCTGGTGCCCCGGGAGCTCTTTGACAGGTATCGGGACCGCCTGCCGGCCGATTGGGCCCGGCGGGCCGAGCACTGGTACACGGAGCAGGCCCGCTGTGAGGAAGCGGCGGAGGCCTGGCGAAGGGGCGACATGCGGCGCTTCGGCGCGCTCTGCACCGAGAGCGGGCACTCGTCGGTGGAAAACTGGCAGACCGGCGCCCCGGAGCTCCACACACTCTTTGACATCGTCACCCATACCGCGGGCGTATACGGCGGGCGCTATGCCGGGGCGGGCTTCAAGGGCTGCGTCATGGCCTTTGCCGAGCCCGGAAAGCGGGAGGAGATCCTGCAAAAGGTGGAGACGGCGTTTCTCGCCGCCTGTCCGGAACTGAGAGAGAAATACAGCGCGCACGTCTGCCGCAGCGCGGACGGCGTACATCTGGAATAAACGGAGAGATGGATATGAAACTGGATCACAAAACCATTCTGGTCACCGGCGCGGCCGGGTTTATCGGGGCCTTCCTGTCGCAGGCGCTTCTGAAGGAGCACGAGGGCGTGCATGTGGTGGGCATCGACAGCATGAACGACTACTACGAGGTCTCCCTGAAGGAGTACCGCCTGAAAGAGCTGGAAAAAACGGCCGCGGAGCGGGCGATCGCCGGCTGCCGCTTCTCCTTCGTCCGGGGCAACATGGCCGACAAGGCGGTGCTGGACAAGCTCTTTCGCGACTTTGAGCCGGAGATCGTGGTGAACCTCGCCGCCCAGGCGGGCGTGCGCTACTCCATCGACCACCCGGACGTGTACATTGAGTCCAACCTCATCGGCTTCTACAACATCCTGGAGGCCTGCCGCCACTCCTACGACGGGGGGAAGAAGGGCGTGGAGCACCTGGTCTACGCCTCCAGCTCCTCGGTCTACGGCAACAACAAGAAGGTACCCTACTCCACCGACGACAAGGTGGACAACCCTATCTCCCTCTACGCCGCCACCAAGAAGTCCGACGAGCTGCTGGCCCACGCCTACGCCAAGCTCTACGACATCCCCAGCACGGGCCTGCGCTTCTTCACGGTCTACGGCCCGGCGGGCCGGCCTGATATGGCCTACTTCGGCTTTACCAACAAGCTGCGGGCGGGCCAGACCATCCGCATCTTCAACTACGGCAACTGCAAGCGGGACTTTACCTATGTGGACGATATCGTGGAGGGCATCAAGCTGGTGATGGCAAAGCCGCCCGAGCGGAAGAAGGGCGCGGACGGCCTGCCCGTGCCGCCCTACATGGTCTATAATATCGGCAACAGCCACCCCGAAAACCTGCTGGACTTCGTGCAGATCCTCTCGGAGGAGCTGGTGGACGCGGGCGTGCTCCCAGCGGACTACGACTTTGAGGCCCACAAGGAGCTGGCGCCCATGCAGCCCGGCGACGTGGAGATCACCTACGCGGACACGGAGCCCCTGGAGCGGGACTTCGGCTTCAAGCCCTCCACCCCCCTGCGGGAGGGGCTGCGGCGCTTTGCCCGCTGGTACAAGGAATACTACAAGGTATAAGGAGAACAGACGATGAAAATTGCAGTTGCGGGCGTCGGCTATGTGGGCCTGTCCCTGGCGGTGCTGCTGGCCCAGCGGCACGAGGTCATGGCCGTGAGCACCACTCCGGCCAAGGTGGAGAAGATTAACAGCGGCGTCTCACCCATCAAGGACAAGGAGATCGAGGATTTCCTGGCGCATAAGAAGTTAAACCTCACGGCGACCTGTGATAAGGAGGCGGCCTACCGGGACGCTGAGTTCGTGATCATCGCCACCCCCACCAATTACGACCCCAACTTAAACTATTTTGACACCTCGGCCGTGGAAGACGTGATCGAGACCGTCCTGCGGGTCAATCCCGAGGCCTATATGGTCATCAAATCTACCGTTCCTGTGGGCTACACCCTGCGCGTGCGGGAGCAGTACCACAGCGACAAGATCTTCTTCTCTCCCGAATTTTTGCGGGAGGGCAGGGCCCTTTACGACAACCTCTATCCCTCCCGCATCATTGTGGGCGCCCCGCTGGAGGATGAGCGCCTCCAGGCGGCGGCCCACCGTTTTGCGGGGCTGCTGGAGGAGGCGGCGGAGAAGGAGCACGTGGACGTGCTCTTTACCAACCCCACCGAGGCCGAGGCCGTCAAGCTCTTTGCCAACACCTATCTCGCCCTGCGCGTCAGCTTCTTCAACGAGCTGGACACCTACGCCGAAGCCCGCGGCCTCAACACCCGCCAGATCATCGAGGGCGTGTGTCTCGACCCCCGCATCGGCTCCCACTACAACAACCCCTCCTTCGGCTACGGCGGCTACTGCCTGCCCAAGGACACCAAGCAGCTGCGCGCCAACTACCAGGACGTGCCGGAGAATCTGATCTCCGCCATCGTGGAGAGCAACCGCACGAGGAAGGACGTCATCGCCGACAGCGTCCTGCGCAAGGCCGGCTTCTTTGACGGCAAGCACGACTGTGTCATCGGTGTCTACCGCCTGACGATGAAAGAGGGCTCCGACAACTTCCGCGCCAGCAGCATCCAGGGCGTCATGAAGCGCATCAAGGCCAAGGGCGTGCCCATGCTGGTGTACGAGCCGACGCTGAAGGAGGACAACTTCTTCAACAGCGAGAAGGTGGACGATCTGGCGGAATTCAAGCGCCGCTGCGACGTCATCATCGCTAACCGCTTCAGCGAGGAGCTGCGGGATGTCGCGGATAAGGTCTACACGAGAGATCTGTTTTCCAGAGATTAAACATCGCATAAAAAAGAAAGCCTTTCGGCCAATGTCAATGATCTGAATGACATTGGCCGAAAGGCTATTTTTAATACCCGATGATGCTGTTTACGCCGTAGTATTTGGCCATGTAGACATTGGGCCAGTCGGTGGGGTCCTCGGTGTTGAGATAGGGAAGCCCCTCCAGGGCGCTGTACTTGGTGCGGGCATAGGGCCGGGGAACCTGAAGATCGGTTTCACCGTTGGCCGCCGCCTCTTCAATGAGCTCCCGGTTAAAGTCCAGCAGATAGTCCGTGTGGAGAATGTCTGTAACGCCCGCATAGACCTTCCAGACTGTGAAAACCATGCAGAGAGCGCAGAGGGCGAGCAGAAGCTTTTTCTCGCCGGTTTTCAGCAGCGGGGGGAAGAGCAGGGCGTTTGCCGCCAGCAGCAGGGCAAGGCCGATGTAGGTGCTCCGCCCGGCGCAATAGAGGGCGAAGGTCAGCACGAAGTGTCCGGCCAGGGATCCCAACAGATAGACCACCGCCAGCATCCGCCGCCGCAGGTCCGTCCCGTTTTTCACCGAGAGGAAAAACAGCAGCGCAAAGCTCACCAGCAGCGGCCAGAAGCGGAGATAGAAAGCGCCGGTCTCCACAAAGTTGCCAAGCAGCACCGGGAGCTTCATCTCGGCCGCCTTGTTGGCGGCGGTGGCCGGGGCCAGCATCATAAAGAAGAAGCCGGCCAGCGCCAGCGCCGGGGCCAGGATCATCCAGAGGGAGATGCGCTTTTTGTCGAAGAAAAGGCGCAGGGCGAGAAAAACCAGGGAAAGGAAAATCAGTGCCACGGAGGAGTTCTCCGAGTAGGCCCCCACCAGGGGGGAGGCCAGCACCAGCAGAATCTGCGCTGTCCGGGAAGGCTCTTTGCCGGTGAGAAAGCTCTCCGCCCAGGGCAGCAGCCAAAGCAGACAGAACACCGCGCACCAGAGATAGTTGACCGAGCCGTCCAGCCACAGGAAGACCTGCCCGAACTCCGGCTGCAGCACCCAGAGGCAGCCGAACACCGCGGCGGCGAGTACGGCGTTGTGCTCACCGCGCCCCAGCGCAGGGCGGCAGATGAGGCGCACCAGGGCAGCAAAGAACAGGGCGTTGACCGCGTTGAACACCGGCTTTGGCAGCATCAGAAAGAGCTGCACCAGCGCGTGGGCGATCACGCGGCCGTTCATGCTGTGCCGGTGGGCGGCCATGGAGGGGAGAAGCTGGGAGAGACATGTCATGCGTTTGCCGTCGGCAAAGCTGAAGCAGTAGCGGAAATCGTCCGCCACCAGGGCGGTGTGCAGATTACAGTAGAGCAGCAGCAGGAACACCGCCGCGAACACCGCCAGCGACGTTCCCCTTGCCGTATTCAGCTTTTCAAAGCCAGATCTCTCTCTCATGGCGTATCCTCTCCCGGCCACGTCAGCGGCCGAAGACCCACAGGTGCGTGACGCCGAAGGCCTCACGGATAAAGTAGTTGAGCATCACAAAGAAGTAACCCCAGGGGGCGGCAACGCCGGCGGCGTCCGGGACCCCCAGGTTGCGGGCCATGGTCTTGGCCCGGTACAGATGGTAGGCGCTGGAGACGATGGCCACCTTTCCGGAGGGGTTGTCGCCCCGGGCGCGGATGATGGCAAAGGAGTTCTCCAGATTCTCCTCGGTGGAGGTGGACTTGGGCTCCATCAGAACCCGATCCGGGTCAAAGCCTGCGTTTACCAGCCAGTCGTACATGGCCTGGGCCTCGGTGACGGTCTCGCCCGGGCCTTTGCCGCCGGAGACGATGGCGACGGATTCGGGGTAGCGCTCCAGGTAGTCGGCGGCGCCCTCCAGTCTGCGGATCAGGGTCAGGGAGGGCTGGTCCCCGTACACCGCGGCACCAAGCACAATGAGGTAATCACGCTTGGGGTAGGGGTCGGTGCGGGCGTTCTTGATGACAAAGCTCTCCACAAAGCAGAACCAGACAAGCCCCACACAGGTAAGCGCCACCACGATGCGCCAGAGCGCCACGGGCAGAAAGCGGTGCAGCACGATCAGCGCCGCCGCAAACAGCAGCGCGTAGGCCCACCAGTTGTAGCCCCGCAGCAGAAAGCGCAGCAGCAGGGCAAAGGAAGTCAGCCCCGCGGGCACGGCCAGCCACTTGTTTTTTCTCATTCGCTCAGTTCCTCCCAGCGTTCATAGAGTTCCAGCAGCGCCGCCTCCTGCTCCTCCTTCTCGGCGGAGATCTCCATCAGCTTCTGGTAGTCGGTGGCGTAGGCTTCGGCCTCGCGATCCAGTTCCGCGATCCGTTCCTCCTGCCGCGCGATCTCCCGTTCCAGCTTCTGCAGCGCTTTGTCGTTGTTCTTAGGACGCTGCGGCCTGGCTTTTGTTTCCTTTTTCTGTTCCTTCTCCCGCTGCTTTTCGTTCTGGGCAAAGACCGCCTGCCGGTCCCGCCAGGCGCAGTACTCCCGGTACCCGCCGCGAAAATCCGTGATGGCTCCGTCATGCAGGGCCCAGATGCGGGTGGCGAATTTCTCGATAAAATACCGATCGTGGGAGACAAAGAGCAGGGTCTGCTCGTAATCCGAGAGCGCGTCCTCCATCCACTCGCGGCTGGCGATGTCCAGATGGTTCGTCGGCTCGTCCAGGATCAGAAAGTTGATGTCCCCGCCCATGAGCATGCAGAGTCTCAGCCGGCTCTTCTCGCCGCCGGAGAGGGCGCCCACCGGGGTCATCACATCCTCGCCCCGGAAGCCGAAGGCGGCGAGGCGGTCTCTGGCCTGCTGGGGGGTGCAGCGGCAGTCGTAGAGCATGGTGTCCAGAGCGGAGCGCTGCTCGTTGGTAAAGCCCACCAGCTGGGGCAGATAGGCTGTGCGCACTGTGGGACCCAGGTAGAGATAGCCCGCGTCGGGCGTCTCCTCCTGCATGATGAGCTTGACCAGGGTGGATTTGCCGGTGCCGTTGTCGCCGATGAGGGCGATGCGCTCCCCGCCGGTGACCAGCAGCTCCAGATCAGAAAACAGAGTCCTGCCGGAAAAGCCCTTGCGGATGCCGTCCATCACCAGCACCTCGTCGCCAACGAACTCCCGCTCCTTGAACTTCACGTTCAGCCTGCGCTGCTCGGTGGGCTTTTCACTCTGGCTGAGCTTGGCGATGCGCTTTTCCATGGAGAAGGCCCGCTTGTGCAGCTTGTCGTTGCCCATGAAGGCCCAGAGGTGCATCTGCTCGGCGGCCCGGGTGAGCTGCTCAATCTTGGCCTGGTCCTTCTCGTATTTCTTCAGTTTCTCCTCAAAGCGGCGCTGCCGTTCAACAACATAGAAGCTGTAGTTGCCGCTGTAGAATTCCGCCTTGCCGTCGGCGATCTCCACGCAGCGCTGCACCACCTTGTCGAGAAAATAGCGGTCGTGGCTGATGGCGAGCACCGTGCCCTTGAAGTGCAGCAGATAGTCCTCCAGCCACTCGGTGGCGTGGAGATCCAGGTGGTTGGTAGGCTCGTCCAGGAGCAGAATGTCGGTGTTCTCCAGGATCAGCCGGGCCAGGTTGACCCGGGTCTTCTCCCCGCCGGAGAGGGAGTCGAAGGGCTGGGAGAGCATGGCGGGCGGAATATCCAGACCGTTTGCCACGCGGCTGCGGTCCACATCCATCTCATAGCCGCCCAGACGGCGAAAATCTTCCTGCAGCTTGTCGTACTCCCGCAGCAGAGCGGGGGACTGGTCGCGCTCCATCTGCTCGGTCAGCTCTTCCAGCCGGTCCGATATGGCGTAGAGCCTGCGGTGGGCGTCCTTCAAGACCATCTCGGTGGTCCAGCCCTCGGGGTAGACCGGGATCTGAGAGATGAGGCCCATGCGCTTTCCGGGCGCGACGGCGATCTCCCCCTCGTCGGCGCGCAGCTCGCCCGTCAGAAGGCGAAAGAGCGTGGTCTTCCCGCAGCCGTTGTGGCCCAGGATGCCCACCCGCTCCCCGGCGGTGACCGTGAAGGAGAGCCCGTCGAGCACGTTGCGGCCGATCTCAAAGGACTTGACCAGATTGTTTACGGAAATGTCTGTCATACCATGTTGTTCCTTGCTTGTTATTCCAGGTTTTCCACCGCCCATTTGAGCACCTCGCTGGTGGCGGCGCCGGCCTTGGTCAGACCGAAGCCGCCCCGCTCCACCAGGGTGACAAAGGCGTAGGGGTGCTCCTCGTCGTCGAGGAAGCCCACAAACCAGGAGTGGGAGTCCCCATCGCCCAGCTCTGCCGTGCCGGTCTTGGCGCAGATGGCCATGCCGGGAAAGAGGGTGTCGGCGTTATAGTGGGTGACGGCGTTGTTGCGCATGAGCGCTTTCAAACGCTCGGCAGTGGCGGGCTTGACCAGCATGCTCACCTCAGGGGACTTGCTGCTCTGGATCATGTGCGGCTCAATGAGGGTGCCGCCGTTTGCCACGGCGCAGAGAAAGCGCAGCATGGAGAAGGGGCACACCATGTCCGTGGACTGGCCGATACCGGACCAGCCGGTCTCCGGGTCGCCCACAAATTCCAGGGGGTAGCTGCCCTTGGCGGTAGGGATGCCGTCCAGTTCGTGGGAGTCGAGAAAGCCGTAGTTTGTTACGTATTGGATCATGCGGTTCTGGCCCAGCTCCACGGCGATCTGGGAGAAGGCCACATTGCAGGAGTTGGCCAGGGCCTGCTCAAAGTTCTGGGTGTAGTGGTCAGCGATGCAGGTGATCTCCACCCCGGCGATCTTGATGCCGTCCTCACAGTACCAGCTCCGGCTGTCCAGATTGCGCAGGTTCTCGATGGCCGCCGCCGCGGTGACGAGCTTGAAGATGGAGCCGGGGGTGAAGGAGGCGGAGATGCAGCGGTTGATATAGGCCCCCTCCCGGGGATTGTTGTTGCCGTCGATGGGGTCGACCGAGGGGGTGGAGACCATGCCCAGCAGCTCCCCGGTCCGGTAGTTGCACACCAGCATGCAGCCGGTGGAGTTTTCCCCCAGGGCAAGATAGATCTGGTCGTTGAGCCTTGCGTCGATGCAGAGCTCCATCAGCCGGTCCTCCGAGCGGGTGGTGCCCGTCAGGAGGCTGAAGGTCTGGCTGTCGCCCCAGAAGCGGGTGATGATGCCGGTGCCGGTGCGGCCCCAGTAGTCGCCGGTGACGTGGTAGTTGGCCGCGCGCGTGATGCGGTCGGGGGAGAAGTGGTTTTCGGTGCCGTTGAAGTAGGCAAGGGTGATGCCGTTGCGGTCGACGATCTGGCCGACGGAGCCGGAATTGGCCCGGGAAAAATACAGGGCCCACTCCTTGCCGTGATCCACATAGCGCATCACATAGACCGCCATGCCGCAGATCACCAGCGCCGCGAGCAGCAGCACGGAAAGGGCGCGGTTGGTTATTTTTTTCGTGGCTGCCACACCTCCCAGTCGGAGAGATTCTCGTCGGTCTCCTCCTCTTCCTCCTCATAAGTCGCGGGGCGGACGGCAAAGCTGGCGTCCCGCCGGTTGTCGGCGCTCTTGATGAAGGCCATCAGCATCCAGCAGCAGAGCAGCGACGAGCCGCCCCGGGAGACAAAGGGGAAGGTGACCCCGGTGAAGGGCAGGATGTCCAGCGAGCCGAACACGTTCATGGCCAGCTGTGCCAGCATCATGCTCATGGCGGCACAGGCGGCGATGGAGTAGTAGGCGGAGCGGCCCTGCCGCGCGGTGCGCACGGCGAAGAAGGCCAGCACCAGCACCGCCATCACCATGATGACCCCGATGATGAGCCCCTGCTCCTCACAGATCATGGCAAAGACCATGTCGGTGTTGGCGGCAAAGATGGTTTTGAGCCATCCGGCGCCCGCGCCCTTGCCGTACAGACCGCCGGAGGCCGCGGCGGACATGGCTCTCGACTGCTGAAAGCCCGCGCCGTACACGTCGTCCCACACATGGCCCCAGGTCGCAAAGCGCCGCGCCACATAGGGCCGCACGCTGACGGCCAGAAAGCCCGCCATGCCTGCCCCGGCCACGGCCAGCAGGACGGTGGCGATGGAGCCGGAGCGCAGAAAGGAGATGACCAGAAAGGTGATAAAGAAGATCAGCGCCGTGCCGAAGTCCCCGATCAGGGCCAGGGAGACGACAAAGAAGGCGGAGAGAAAGATGAACTGAAACAGGTTTTTCCGGCGGAAGAGCCGGTCCAGGGTGGAGGCGCCCACATAGATGTAGCCCACCTTCACCAGTTCCGAGGGCTGGAAGGAGAAGCCCGCAAACTGCAGCCAGTTTCGCGCGCCCAGTACCGCATCGCTGAAAACAATGTTGATCAGCATCAGCCCGATGGAGAGGATCGCCACCGTGGAGCGGGCGGCCGTGGCGCGCTCCAGCTTCCTGAGCCAGAGCCCCAGCAGCAGAAACAGGACCACCGAGGCGATGATCAGCAGGATCTGCTTCAGGAGATCCTCCGGCGTGGAGGAGGCGGCCACGGAGAGGCCCAGACTTGTGAGGAAGAAGGCCAGGGTCTCGATCTCAAAGCCGGAGCGCTCCACCACGCGCATGGCAAAGTAGCAGGCCCACTGCAGGGCGATGAGCGCCACAAAGGCCACGGCGATGGCCTTGACATGCTCGGGCTTTGCGGACATGGCGTGCTGGCCCAGCAAAAACAGCTCAAACACCGTCAGCTCCAGCAGGGTACCGGCGGGGGAGACCCCGTGGCCCGCGGCGGTGCGCTTCTTCTCCAGCTTCTCCTGTTTGTCCGGGGTGACCTCCCGGAAGCGGAGCTTCTGCCCGCCCACATTGATCACGTCCCCGGTCTGCACCGGCAGTCCGGCGGGCCCGGCCTTGGCGGTCTTGATCCAGACGCCGCCCTTGGAGAAAATGTCGTAGACCCGCCAGTGGCCTTTGTTGCCGCGGCGGAGCACCGCGTGCACGCGGCTCACGCCCGCGTCCACCAGGCGAACGTCCGCGTTGATGGACCGGCCGATGATGTTCTCCCAGTGGGTGAGGGTGAAGGTATCCTCGCCGTGGCGGAGATAGCCCCAGGTCTCCGGCTCGTAGTGCTCGGAGAGCATGGAGCGGATGCAGCGGACGATCATGGCGATCGAAAGCAGAATCAGAACGTATTTGCTCATGGCGAGCGTATAGTCGGCAAGACCCTCCGTGCAGAACACCTCCCGTCCACAGAGATCAAAACTATATCATTTTACCACACGAGACCGCTTATTGACAAGCGGGAGCGCGTCAACTAAAATAGCGGCATGAAGAAGAAAACAATCCTGTGGCTTCTGATCTTTGCGGCGGTGATCCTCGGCGGACTGCTTTTGTACCGGCATCTGAGCGGCACCGGCGGGACGGTGGCGGTGATCTCGGTGGACGGAGAGGTGAAGGAAAGGATCGACCTCTCAAAAGTCCGGGAGAGCTACGACCTGGAAATCGTGACCGCCTGGGGCAGAAACACGGTGCACGTTGCCCCCGGGGCCATCTCAGTGAGCGAGGCCGACTGCCCCGATCAGATCTGCGTGAAAATGGGCGAGCTGACCGGCGGCGGGATCCCCATCATCTGCATGCCCCACCGGCTGGTGATCGAGATCGAGGGCGGTGACTTCGATGCCTAAGACCAAAAAGCTTACGCTGATGGCCCTGCTCACGGCGATCGCACTGACGATCTTCGTGGTGGAAAATCAGCTGCCGGCGCCTGTGCCCATCCCCGGCGTGAAGCTGGGCCTTGCCAACATTATCACCCTGGTGACCATGCTGCTGCTGGGGAAGAAGGAGGCCGGGGCGGTGCTGCTGGTGCGGGTGCTGATGGGCGCCATGTTTGCCGGCAGCCCCTCCACGCTGCTCTTCAGCGCAGCGGGCGGAGCTCTCGCCTGGCTCGTCATGTGCCTGACGGTGGGCCTCTTTGGTGAAAAACAGCTCTGGATCGTCTCGGCTCTCGCGGGGCTTGCCCACAACGCGGGACAGCTTCTGACCTGCGCTCTGGTGGTGAAGACTCCCGGCGTTTTTGCCTATGCGCCCATCCTCGCGGTCTCGGGCGTCATCACCGGCGTGTTCACCGGCCTTGCCGCCATGTACCTCATCCGTGCGCTGCGCAACATGAGGATTTGACACACAGCGCAAAACGGGTATAATAGAAAAGTCGAAATCTAACTGGAAAGGCAGATAGTATTGATATGAGCGAATGCACACACGATTGCTCCACCTGCGGCAAGACATGTTCCGAGCGCACGGCGGAGAGCTTCCGCAAGCCCCTGCGTGAGGGCTCCAGCGTCAAAAAGGTGATCGCGGTCGTCAGCGGCAAGGGCGGCGTGGGCAAGTCCCTGGTGACGAGCCTGCTGGCCTCCGAGATGCAGCGCCGCGGCCACAACTGCGCCATTCTCGACGCGGACATCACCGGCCCCTCCATCCCCAAGTCCTTCGGCATCCACGAGCACTGCATGGGCACCGAGGAGTATCTGCTCCCCGTGACCACCCACACCGGCCTGCAGCTGATGAGCATGAACCTCATCCTCGAGGATGAGACCGAGCCCGTGGTCTGGCGCGGTCCCGTCATCGCCGGCGCCGTGACCCAGTTCTGGACCGACGTGCTGTGGCAGGATGTGGACTATATGTTTGTCGACATGCCTCCCGGAACGGGCGACGTGCCTCTGACGGTCTTCCAGTCCCTGCCGGTTGACGGCATCGTCATCGTCACCTCTCCCCAGGATCTGGTGGGCATGATCGTGGAGAAGGCCGTGCACATGGCGGAGCTGATGCACCTGCCCGTCATCGGCCTGGTGGAGAACATGAGCTACTTCAAGTGCCCCGACTGCGGCAAAGAGCACGCCATCTTCGGCGAGAGCCGCGTGAAGGAGCTGGCCGAGCAGTTCCACATCCCCCACTATGTGCGGCTGCCCATCGATCCTGTCTACGCCACCATGGTGGACGCGGGCGAGGTGGAGTCCATCACCGGGGAGTTTGTCAGCCCCCTCATCGACGTGATCGAGAAGGAGGTCTGAGATGCGTATCGCGGTTGCCTATCAGGACGGCGAGATCGGCGAGCACTTCGGCCACGCCAAGCTCTTTGCCATCTACGATTATGCCGAGGCGGACGTGAACCGCTGCACCAAGAAGCTGGTGGAGACCGGCGACCGGCACGGCCACCAGGCCATGGCGGAGCTGATGCGCGAGGAGAAGGTGGACGCGGTCATCTCCGGCAACATGGGGGGCGAGGCCAAGGCGGCGCTTTTGAGCATGGGCATCGTGCCCATCGCTGGCTTTGCCGGCTCCGCCGACGACGCGGCGGATCTGCTGATCCTGGGCCAGCTTCCTCTGATGGGGGAGGGCGGCGGCTGCTCCGGCGGCTGCGCGGGCTGCTCCGGCTGTCACGGGGACGAGCCCTGCGACTGCGGCTGTGATTGCGGCTGCTGAACACAAGTGCAAAGATCAAACCGGCGGAGCTTCGGCTCCGCCGGTTTTGCAAATTTTTACCGTTTTGGACCTTTTCAAACCCGGACGATTATGCTATACTCTGCAGTTAGAAACAGCTAACTACTGCAGCGCCTTCCGCGAGGGAGGCTTTTTCCAAGATCAAGAGTTAGCAAATGCTAACAATCGAAACGAAGAGGACGGCAAAATGTATCTGGAAATCCGGGATTTGAAAAAGAGCTACGGCGAGGGCAGCAGCCACACCCAGGTATTGCGCGGCATCACCACATCGGTGGAGGCGGGGCAGATCTGCGCCATCCTGGGGCCCAGCGGTTCCGGCAAATCCACGCTGCTCAACTGTGTCGGCGCCCTGGAGACAGCCGACAGCGGCTCCATCCGTGTGGAGGGGCAGGAACTGGTGGGCTTGAAGCCTGCGGATCTCGCCGAGTACCGGCGGGAGAAGCTGGGCTTTATCTTCCAGTTTTACAATCTGGTGCCCAATCTCACCGTACGGGAAAACATCCAGGTCTGTCAGTTTCTGTCCAAAAGCCCGCTGTCACTGGATATGCTGCTGGAGAAGCTTGGACTGACGGAGCACCAGAAGAAGTTTCCCGCCCAGCTCTCCGGCGGCCAGCAGCAGCGCTGCGCCATTGCCCGGGCGGTCATCAAAAATCCAAGCCTTCTGCTCTGCGACGAGCCTACCGGCGCGCTGGACTCGGTCACCAGCCGGGAGATTCTGACGCTGCTGGGCCAGATCAACCGGGATACCCGCACGACCATCCTGCTGGTCACCCACAACGCCGCCATCCGGAGGATGTGCCACAAGGTCATCGCCATCCGGGACGGGCGCATCGTGGAGGAGACGGAGAATGAAAACCCGTGCTCCGCGCAGGAGCTGGAGGATCTCTGAGATGCAGCGGATTCTGAATAAGAAAATGGGGCGGGAGCTGCGGAAGAACTGGCTGCGCTACCTGGCCCTGGCGGCGATCATCGTGCTGAGTATGTACCTGATCGTGAGCCTGCTGGGCGCGGCGGACACCATCCTGATCGGCACAGCCGCACATGCGGCGGCAAACCACGTGGAAGACGGACAGTTTACCGTCTTTGTCCCGCTGACGAAGGCGGAGGAGAGCCTGCTCACGGAGTGCGGTTTGAAGCTGGAGAAGATGTTCTATCTCGACTACACCCTCGCCGATGAGAGCGTGCTGCGCGTATTCCGCGTGCGCAAAGAGATCGACCTTGCAGAGGTGGAGACCGGGGCCATGCCCGTCGGGGGCGCGGAAATCGCCCTGGAAAAGCGCTACTGCGAGGAACACGACCTGCACCCGGGGGACAGCATCACCGTAGCGGGCAGGCGCCTGCGCGTCAGCGGCGTCGTCACCACCCCGGACTACGATTCGGTCCTGCGCTCCATGGGCGACAGCACCGTGGACAGCGTGAATTTCGGACCCGCCTATGTGAGCGACAGCCTGTACGTTACCCTCGCCGCCACCGGCAGGAGCCTGCAGTCCGAAGAATATCTCTACGCCTATCTGCTGGACGGGAAGCTCACAAACGACGAGCTCAAGGAACTGCTCAAGAGCTTTCGCTTCAGCCCGGAGTCGGTGGACGACCCGTTCTTCCAGGCCTACTGGAAGGAAAACTACGGCAAGCGGGACGAGCTGCTGGACGGCGCGAGGGATCTGGCCAGGGGCAACGGCGATCTCTCTGCCGCGCTGGAGGAGCTGGAGGAGGAGCTGGGCGGCAGGGATTACCCGATGCTCCGTTCCTTTCTGACCCAGGAGAGTCTGGACGATCTGCACGAGCTCTCCGACGGGGTGAAAGAGCTGGCCGACGGCTCGGAGGAGCTGCGGGACGTGATCGAGGAGCTGGTGGAAAAGTTCTTCGACTCCAACCTCACGAATCTGCGCAGCTTTGTCCCGGCGGCGGACAATCCCCGCATCGGGGCCGCGGCGGGGGACGTGATCATCAACAAATACGCGAGCCTTGCCGCCGGGGTTATCATCATCGCCCTGCTGGCCTATGTGATTTCGGTCTTTGTCATCCACAGCATCGAGCGCGAGCGCAGCGTCATCGGTACGCTCTACGCCCTGGGACTGCGGCACGGAGATCTGCTGCGGCACTATCTGACCCTGCCGGTGCTGATCTGTTTTGCCGCGGGTCTCATCGGCACGGTGATCGGCTACAGCGACTGGGGCGTCCCGCTCCAGACCGCGGACTCGTACGCCTATTACTCCGTGCCCGCCATCGATACCGTCTATGAGCTGCCCGTGGTGCTCTACGGCGTGGTCATGCCGCCGGTGATTGCAGCGCTGGTAAACTTCGTTGTCATCCGCAAAAAGCTCTCGGTCCCCGCGCTGCAGATGATCCGCGGCGGGGAGAAGCACCGGGACGTGTCCCGGCTGGACCTGGGGAACCTGGGGTTTATCCAGCGCTTCCAGCTGCGCCAGATGCTGCGGGAGGGGAGAAGCGCCCTGGGCGTGGTGCTGGGCATCTTCGTGTGCCTGCTGCTGATGATGATCGGCATCAATGCCTACACCATGTGCGATCATGTGGGCCAGGACAACATCCACGATACCCGCTACGAGTACATGTACCTTTATAAATACCCGGAGGAGGAAGTCCCCAAGGGGGGCACGGCCGCTTACGCCGAGACCATGAAGAAGGAGGCCCTGGGCTACAACATGGATGTGACCATCCTGGGCCTGGGGGAGAACAACCCCTTCTTTGACGCCCGCCCGCCCAAAAGCCAGAACCGGGTGCAGATCAGCTCCGCCATGGCCCAGAAGTACGGCCTGAGGGAGGGAGAGCAGTTTCTGGTCAGCGACGAGCAGAACGATCGGGCCTACGCCTTCACGGTGGATAAGGTGGTGACCTACGCCCCCGCCTTCTTTGTCTTCATGGACATCGACAGCATGCGCGAGCTCTTCGGGGCGGACGACGAGTACTTCAACGTGGTCTTCTCCGACCGCGATTTGCATATCGACCCGGGACGGCTCTACAGCGTCAGCACCAGAAGTGACGTGATCAAATCCGCCGACGTGTTTGTCAACCTCATGGTCGGCATGGTCTCCACCATGATCGTGGCTTCTGCCGCCATCATGGGCATCGTCATGTACCTGATGATGAAGGTGATGATCGACCGCTCTGCCATGAACATCGCGCTGTTCAAGGTCTTCGGCTTCCGGTCCCGTGAGATCAGCCGCCTGTACCTGCACGGAAACACGGTGCTGATCGCCCTCGGGACGCTGATCGCGATCCCCCTTGCGAAGATCCTGATGGACGCCATGTATCCCTATCTGGTCGCCAACGTGGCCTGCGCCATCAATCTGCATATTGAGCCCTGGATATACGGCGGCATCTTCGTCGGCACCATGGCGGTCTACGGACTGATCCACTTGTTTTTGACGGGCAGGCTGCGGAAGATCAGCCACGGGGAGATCCTGAAAAACCGGGAATAGAGCTGCGGCACAATCCGCGGTTGCGCACAACGGAAAAAAAGAGTATGATTAACAAAATAGTCATACTCTTTTTAAGTTTTCTTTCAGGGTGCCGCTGTAAGATGCATCCAGAAAAGCAAAACGGAGTTGAAAGGTGATGAGACATGGAGCAGCAATACCGGCATGAGTGGAAGCACGAGATCAGCTACACCGATCTGCTGTGCATCCGGCAGCGCCTGCAGGCTGTGGCGCAGCCCGATCCCCACGCGGTGGGTGGACAGTACCGCATCCGCTCCCTGTATTTTGACGACGCCTCCGACAAGGCCCTGCGGCAGAAGATCGACGGCGTCAACATGCGGGAGAAATTCCGCATCCGCTATTATAACGGGGATACCTCCTTCATCCGACTGGAGAAGAAGAGCCGGCGCAACGGCCTCGGCACCAAGTTCGAGGCGGCGCTGAGTGCGGTGGAGGCCCAGAAGATCGTGGATGGCGACCTGGACTGGATGATGGAGAGCGGCCGGCCCCTGGTCCAGGAGCTCTACTGCAAGATGAGATACCAGGGCCTGCGGCCAAAGACCATCGTGGACTATATCCGCGAGCCCTATGTCTACGGCCCCGGCAACGTCCGGGTGACCTTTGACCACGATCTCCGCACGGGACTTAGCGGCACGGATTTTCTGAATCCCGACTGCATCACCGTCCCGGCCGGAGACGCTCCCATCCTCCTGGAGGTCAAGTGGGACGCCTATCTGCCCGAGATCATCCGAGATGCGGTCTCGGTGCCCAATCGGCGCGCCGGCGCCTTTTCCAAGTACGCACAGTGCAGAATATACGGTTAACAAAGGAGACCATCAGCAATGACATTCAATGACATTTTCAAATCCAGCTTCCTGGAGAACGTGGGCGCCGTCAGCGTCCTGGATATGGTTCTGGCCATGGTGCTGGCCTTCGGCCTGGGGCTGTTCATTTTCTTCATCTATAAAAAGACCTACGCGGGGGTCATGTACTCCTCCAGCTTTGGCGTCACCCTGGTGGCGCTGACGATGATCACCACGCTGGTGATCCTGGCCGTCACGTCCAACGTGGTGCTGTCCCTCGGTATGGTCGGCGCCCTGTCCATCGTCCGTTTCCGCACCGCCATCAAGGAGCCGCTGGATATCGCCTTCCTGTTCTGGGCCATTGCCGCCGGCATTGTGCTGGCCGCGGGGATGATCCCCCTGGCCGTCTTCGGCAGCGTGCTCATCGGCATTATCATCCTGGTTTTCGCCAACCACAAGGACATGACCAACCCCTTCATCGTGGTGCTGACCTGCGACGGCCACGCCAGCGAGCAGAAGGCTGTGGACTTCCTGCGCCGTCACACCAGGCGCTGCTCCGTCAAGAGCAAGAGCGCGCGGCAGGGCGTGGTGGAGATCAACCTGGAGGTCCGCCTGCGGGACGACAACACCGACTTTATCAACGAGCTCTCTGTCATCCCCGGCGTGCAGAGCGCGGTCCTGGTCAGCTACAACGGGGATTACATGGGCTAAGACGGAGGGCCCGGCCGGCGCATGACGCCGGCAGAGAGCGGGCCTTCGGAGGAAACACATCATGTCAACGCACAAGCTATTTGATTTTATCTGCGTTGTCGTGCTGCTGCTGACCATAGCGATCACCGTCCTGTTTATCAACGGGGAGCGCCTGGGAATCGAGGTCATTGTGGACGAGGATGCCGAGAGCTACTCCGGCAGCGCCTATTTCACACAAAACGACCTGGCGGGCGAGTGGACAACCGACGGCGCCACCGTGATCACCCTGAAAGGGGAGAGAGCCGCGGTGAGCGGCGGCGGAGCCTACGCCTACAACGGGGACGTTGTCATCACGGGCGCCGGGCGCTATGTGCTCAGCGGCACGCTGACAGACGGCAGCGTCATCGTGGACGCCAAAAACTCGTCCAAGGTCTGGCTGCTGTTTGACGGGGTGGACATCAGCTGCTCCGACGACGCGTGCCTGCGCATCGACAACGCCGACAAGGTCTTTCTGACCCTGGCGGCGGGCAGCGCGAACCGCCTCACCAGCGGGGAGAGCTACTCCCAGACCGCCCTGGACGACGGCACGGACGGCGCGATCTTCGCCCACGACGATCTCACCATCAACGGCAGCGGCGCGCTCACGGTCACAGCTGGCTACAAGCACGGCATTTCCGCAAACGACGATCTCATCATCACCGGCGGCACCATCACCGTCACCGCCCCGGCCGACGGCCTGCGGGCAAACGAGGCCCTGCACATCTGCGCGGCGGACATTACCGTCAGCGCCGGGGACGAGGGCGCCGCTGTCAACCACCTCGAGGGCGGCTTCTACATGGAGTCCGGCACCCTGACGATTGTGGCGGGGGACGACGGCATCCACACGGCGTCGGATATCCTCATCGCGGGCGGCAGCCTGAACATCAGCGCCTCTGACGACGGCATCCACGCGGACACCGATTTTGTCATGAGCGGCGGCAGCGTCAACATCACGGCCTCTGACGACGGCATCCATGCTGACAACGCCTTTGTGCTCACCGGCGGCAGCATTGAAATCCCCGCCTGCTATGAGGGCATCGAGGCCGTCACCATCGACGTGTACGACGGCGAGATCAACATCCATGCCGGCGACGACGGACTCAACGCCAACGGCAACAGCTTCGGTTTCGGTTTCGGCGGCTTCGGCGGTTTCGGCTCTGAGCAGCAGAGCGCGGAGACTGAGACTGAGCCTGAGACCGAGGAGACCTGGATCCATATCAGCGGCGGCAGCGTCACCGTGACAAACGACACCGGCAGCGACGCCGACGGCCTGGACTCCAACGGCGACATCGTCATCTCCGGCGGCGCCGTCCGGGTGAGCATGGTCAACTCCGGCTCCAACAATGCGCTGGACTACGGCAGCGAGAGCGGCGGCAGCATGACCGTCAGCGGCGGCACCGTGGTAGCCTGCGGCAGCTACTCCATGGCCGAGGGCTTTGATGAGAGCTCGACGCAGTGCTCCATCCTCTATAACATTGCCTCCGGCGCCGCAGCGGGCACCACCGTCAGCCTGGAGGACAGCCAGGGCAATGTGCTGCTGAGCTACGAAGCGCCCAACTCCTTCTCCTCTGTGGTGATCTCCACGCCTCAGCTGCAGCTTGGGGAGAGCTATCTGGTGGTCATCGGCGACAAGGTGGAGCAGATCACCCTCACCGAGACCTCCGCCTCTTACGGCGACGCCGCGAGCGGCGGCTTCGGCGGCAACATGAACTGGGGCGGCATGCAGCGCCGGGATGATTTCCAGGGCTTTGAAAATGCCGACGGCACCATGCCCGAGCCCCCAGAGCGCCCCGAAGGCGGGATGGGAGGCAGACCTGACTTCGGCAATGGGGAGCGCCCCCAGCGGCCCGACTTCTCCGGTGAGGCACCCACGCCTCCCGAGGGGATGGAAGAGGGCACAGAGCCCCCGGCCTTGCCCGAAGACGGCTCCGCGCAGCCCATGGGCGACAGGCCCGGCGGCGGGCGGGAGCAGGAACAGCAGTCCGCCCAGCAGATCGCCCAGGGTGAGTCCGCGGCGGAAGAGACAGAGAGCACCATCACCGGCGAGACCTGGCTGCTGGTGGCCCTGTCCGCAGCGGCTCTTGCTGCGGGACTCATCCTCGCCATCAAGTACAGGCAGGAATAAAACATGTACAAAAAAAGAGGAACGATCGCCTGGATCGTTCCTCTTTTTTCGGCTATGCTGCGGGAGCGGCGTTCTTTCTCGCCAGAGTGACGGGAAATTCCGTAGTCAGCGCGTCGGATTCGTGCTGCCCGGTCAGAGTCAGGGTGTCTTCTCCCAGCTCAAAGATGAGATAGCTGTCGTCCTTTACAGCGTCGTCCAGACTGTCCGACAAAAACAGCTTGCCCTCCTCCACCCGATAGTTGCCGCCGGCAAGCTCCGTGTAGGCCAGCAGCCCGTAGATGCTGCCGATGATCTCATCGGCGCTCAGATTCAGCTCATCCTCCAGACTCATACCGGAGAAGCCCGGAGTGATCTCCCCAAAGGCCGCGCCCATCTTGCGGCGCCAGGCATCGTCGTCATAGGGGTCGTCGATCTTGTAGCCCTTGTCCCAGTATTCCTTCCAAAGTGCGTAGCGGTAAAGATGCTCCAGATAGCGGATCAGACCTTCGCGCATCTCGGTCAGCGTCACCTCCAGATCCTCGCCCTCCAGAAAGACGCTGTAGGTGTGGTTGGGACGCAGGCGGAGTGTGGCGTGCACCTCCATGCTGTCAACAAAATCTCCGAACGGGATGTCCGCCTCCTCATAGAGGTAGCCCACCAGCATGTCCACGTTTTCCGCGATCTGTTCCAGGATGTCCTCGCTCTGGTCCCAGTCGCCCTGAACGCTTAGCTCATAGCTCTGCCGGGCAGCTTTCTCGTCTGCTGCGGCTTCCTTTTCCGCCTGCTCGGCAAGGAGCTTTTCCAGCGCCTTTCGCGCCAGGGGGAGATAGAAGGCGCCGCCCACCTGCTCCCGCTGCTTTTCCTCCAGCGCGTTGTAGGCCTGCTCTGCCGCCTCGATCCGCGGCCCGCTCTCCGCGTCCACCTCGCCGATTGCCCGGATCAGCTCCTCCACCTGCCGCACCTGCTCCTTCTCCTGCTTCCCGCAGGCACAGAGCGAAAGGCACAGCAGCACGACCAGCAAAACAGAAAGACAGCGCTTCATGGGCGCACCTCCTCAGATATGGTTACATAATTCTATTTCCATAACTATTATGAGTTTAACACAGTTTATGCTATTGTCAAGATCGGACGCAAAACATGGAAAGAGCCTGTGACGTTCGTCACAGGCTCTTTGAGGCAGCAGGATGTCTGTCGTTTTTGCATCAGCGCTTGAAGCTGTCCTTCAGCGCCACGGCGCGGTTGAAGACCAGATGGCCGGGAGCGGCGTCGAGGTTGTCCAGGCAGAAGTAGCCCTGGCGCATGAACTGGAAGCTCTCGGAATTCTTGCCCTTCTCCGGCATGGCAATCTCGGAAAGACACTTTTCCACCTTGCAGCCGGTCAGCACCGTGAGACTCTCGGGGTTGAGATTGTCCAGGAAGTTCTTGTCGGGGCCGTCGGGTTCGGGATCGGAGAAGAGATAGTCGTAGACCCGGACCTCGGCGTCGGCGGCGGTGGCGGCGTCCACCCAGTGGATGGTCGCGCCCTTGACCTTGCGCCCGTCGGCGGGATCACCGCCGCGGCTCTGGGGGTCATACTCACAGAGGATCTCGGTCACATTGCCCTGGGCATCCTTGACGCAGCCGGTACAGGTGACGAGATACGCGCCCTTGAGACGCACCTCGTTGCCGGGGTAGAGGCGCTTATACTTGGGGGCGGGCTCCTCCATGAAGTCGTCCCGCTCCACCCACAGGTGGCGGGAGAAGGAGACCTGACGCATCCCGTCCTCGGGCTTGAGGGGATTGTTCTCCACCTCCAGCAGCTCGCTCTCGCCCTCGGGGTAGTTGGTGACGGTGAGCTTCACGGGCCGCAGCACCGCCATCACGCGGCGGGCGTTGGCGTTGAGATCGTCCCGCAGGCAGCTCTCCAGCAGGGCCCAGTCCACGGTGGAGTCGACTTTGGAAACGCCGATCTTCTCGCAGAAGGTCCGGATGGAGGCGGAGGTGTAGCCGCGGCGGCGCAGGCCGCAGAGGGTGGGCATGCGGGGATCGTCCCAGCCGGAGACGTAGCCCTCCTCCACCAGCTTGCGCAGCTTGCGCTTGCTCATGACGGTATAATTGATGCCGAGACGGGCAAACTCAATCTGACGGGGCTTGTGGTAGGGGATGGAGACATTGGAGACCACCCAGTCGTACAGAGGCCGGTGGGCCTCATACTCCAGGGAGCACAGGGAGTGGGTGATGCCCTCCAGCGCGTCCTGGATGGGGTGGGCAAAGTCGTACATGGGGAAGATGCACCATTTGGTGCCCTGGCGGTGGTGCTCGATGTAGCGGATGCGGTAGAGCACCGGGTCGCGCATGTTGAAGTTGCCGCTGGCGAGGTCGATCTTGGCCCGGAGGGTGTACTGGCCCTCGGCAAACTCGCCGTTCTTCATCCGCTCAAAGAGGTCCAGACTCTCCTCAATGGGCCGGTCGCGCCAGGGGCTGACGGCGGGATGGTTGGTGTCGCCGCGATACTCCTTGAACTGCTCGGGCGTCAGCTCGCAGACGTAGGCCAGACCCTTCTTGATCAGCTCAATGGCGTACTCGTAGGTCTGCTCAAAGTAATCCGAGCCGTAGAAGAAGCGGTCGCCCCAGTCAAAGCCCAGCCAGTGGATGTCATCCTGGATGGCGTCGACAAACTCGGTGTCCTCTTTGGCGGGGTTGGTGTCGTCCATGCGCAGGTTGCAGAGACCGCCGAAGTGCTCGGCCGTGCCGAAGTCGATGGTCAGGGCCTTGCAGTGGCCGATGTGCAGGTAGCCGTTGGGCTCAGGCGGAAAGCGCGTGTGCACCTTCATGCCGGCAAACTGCCCGCCCTCGGCGATATCCTCCTGTATAAAAGCGTCAATAAAATTTCTGGCGTTTTCGTCCATTGTCTCTCTCCATTCTGCTCCGGCCCGGAGGCGGAGGCTGTTGCTGATTTAACCACTGTATTATAAACGATCACTCTTGTCATTTCAATAAAAATATGGTAGATTGGATTCAAATTCAAAAGAAAGAGGAAATTACTATGGCTATCACGCATCTGAATAAAGACAACTTCGACGCCGTCACCGGCGAAGGCCTGGTGCTGGTGGACTTCTGGGCCACCTGGTGCGGCCCCTGCAAGATGCAGGCCCCCGTGTTGGACGCGCTGGACGCCGAGATGGGAGACAAGGTAAAGATCTGCAAGGTCGACGTAGACGCCGAGATGCAGATCGCGCGCAAGTTCCGCGTCATGAGCATCCCCACCCTGGTCGTTCTGGAGGACGGCAAGGTCAAGGCCACCCGCGTGGGCTACACCGACCTGGACGGCCTGAAGGCCATGCTGGCGTAAAACAGACTGCGAATCCGAAAAAGCCGGGCGGAAGCCCGGCTTTTTCGGGGTCAAATCTATTGACAAAAAAAACCGACTGTTGTAAGATTCATGTAATTGCTGTGACAGGCAGGAGTACGCGTGCGGTTGATCGCAGAGAGGGGACGGACGGTGCAAGTCCCTGTGAGGCGGCGCGGAAGGTCGGCCTTGAGCGTTCCGGGTGAAGGGGAAACCTGTGTAGTCCGGGCGGCTGGCTCCCGTTATCGGGCCGGAGAGTGCCGCAGAGTCTCTGCGGAATTCAGGTGGTACCGCGGTTTTTGATCGCCCTGAAGCCTTGCGCTTCGGGGCGTTTTCGTTTTTCCGCGGCGCCGTGAGGAGGGAAGAGATGCGCTTTCTTGTCTGCGCGGACTATACCGAGGCCGAGTACCGCCGCTTTTACCGCACCGGCCTGAGACAAAACTACGTCGGCGTACGGCGGATGCTGCTGTCCGTATGGGTCATTGCGCTGCTGCTGTTTGTGCTGACGCTGGTATCGGCCCTGAGAAACCCGGACCCCATGCGCATGCCGGTCAATCTCATGTTCATGCTGGTGATGCTGGTCTATCCCGTCTGGATGACAAGCTCCACCAGAAAGCGGACCTGGCTCTCCTACGAGAGCAGCGTGGGCCATCCGCGTCTCGCGTTTGAGGAGGACGGCATCCGGCGCGACAGCGGGGAGCGCTTTTCCTACGCGGATGTGACCGGGCTTTTCCGCAGCGGGGACGCCTGGTATCTGACGCTGAAGAACAGCCGCGGCTTTATCTTTACCCAGCGCGGCTTTATCGAGGGCGATCCCGGCGCCTTCGGCGCGTTTGTCGCGGAAAAGACGGGACTTGCCATGAAAGAAATCAAGTGACAATAAAAGGAGAGAGGACATGAAAGAACTGCCGAAAGCCTACGACCCCAAACAGGTCGAGAGCAAGATTTACGATCTGTGGATGAAGGGCGGCTACTTCGAGGGCAAGATCGACCCTGAGAAGAAGCCCTTCTCCATCGTCATGCCGCCCCCCAACGTGACGGGGCAGCTGCACATGGGCCACGCCCTGGACGCCACCCTCCAGGACATCCTGACCCGCTACAAGAGAATGCAGGGCTACGCAGCCCTGTGGCTCCCCGGTGTGGACCACGCGGGCATCGCCACCCAGATCAAGGTGGAAGAGGTGCTGCGCAAGGAGGAGGGCAAGACCCGCTACGACCTGGGCCGCGAGAAGTTCCTCGAGCGCGTCTGGGCCTGGAAACAGCAGTACGGCGACCGCATCGTCGAGCAGCAGAAGAGCATGGGCGTCTCCTGCGACTGGAGCCGCAGCCGCTTCACCATGGACGACACCTGCGCCAAGGCCGTGCGCGAGACCTTCTGCGAGCTGTATGAGAAGGGCCTGATCTACAAGGGCAAGCGCATCATCAACTGGTGCCCCCACTGCCGCACCGCGCTCTCCGACGCGGAGGTGGAGTACAAGGATATCCCCGGCTCCTTCTGGTATATCCGCTATCCCATCGAGGATTCCGACGAGGAGTTCATCATTGCCACCACCCGGCCCGAGACCATGCTGGGCGACACCGGCGTGGCCGTCAACCCCCAGGACGAGAGGTATCAGCACCTGGTGGGCAAGAACGCCATCCTGCCCCTCGTGGGCCGCAGGCTGCCCATCGTGGCCGACGACTATGTGGAACTGGGCTTCGGCACCGGCGCCGTGAAGATGACGCCCTGCCATGACCCCAACGACTACGAGGTCGGTCTGCGCCACAACCTGGAGCAGGTCCAGTGCATCGACGAGGACGCGAAGATCATCAACGGCGGCAAGTACAACGGCATGGACCGCTACGAGTGCCGCAAGGCCATCGTGGCCGATCTGGAGGCCGAGGGCTATCTCGTCAAGGTGGAGCCCTACAGCCACAACGTGGGCTGCTGCTACCGCTGCGGCTCTGTGGTGGAGCCGCTCACCAGCCCCCAGTGGTTCGTGAAGATGAAGCCTCTGGCCAAGCCCGCCATCGACGTGGTCAAGGACGGCCGCATCAAGTTCGTGCCCGAGCGCTTCACCAAGACCTACCTCAACTGGATGGAGAACGTGCACGACTGGTGCATCTCCCGCCAGCTCTGGTGGGGCCACCAGATCCCCGCCTGGTACTGCGACGACTGCGGCCACATCACCGTCTCCCGCACCGACGTCTGCGAGTGCGAAGCCTGCCGCAGCAAGAACATCCACCGGGATGAGGACGTGCTGGATACCTGGTTCTCCTCCGCCCTGTGGCCCTTCTCCACCATGGGCTGGCCGGAGAAGACCGCCGATCTGAACTACTGGTACCCCACCTCCGTCATGGTCACCGGCTACGACATCATCTTCTTCTGGGTGGCACGCATGATCTTCTCCGGCATGGAGCAGATGAAGGAGGAGCCCTTCAAGACCGTCTTCATCCACGGTCTCGTGCGTGACAGCCAGGGCCGCAAGATGTCCAAGTCTCTCGGCAACGGCATCGATCCCCTGGACATGGTGGACCAGTACGGCGCCGACGCCCTGCGCTTCAACCTCATCACCGGCAACTCCCCCGGCAACGACATGCGCTTCTATGTGGAGAAGTGCGAGGCCATGCGCAACTTCTGCAACAAGCTCTGGAACGCCAGCCGCTTTGTGATGATGAACCTCACCATCGACAAAAACGAGCTGCCCGGGAAGCTGGAGATCGAGGACAAGTGGATCCTCTCCAAGCTCAACGATCTGACCCGCGAGGTCATCGACAACATGGACAGCTTTGAGCTGGGCGTGGCCGCGGGCAAGATCTATGACTTCATCTGGGACAGCTACTGCGACTGGTATATCGAGCTGACCAAGCCCCGCCTCAACGGCGAGGACGAGGCCTCCAAGCTCTCGGCCCAGAAGGTGCTGCTGTACGTGCTGACCGAGATCCTGAAGCTCATCCACCCCTTCATCCCGTTCATCACCGAGGAGATCTGGCAGGCCCTGCCCCACGAGGGCGAGGCGCTGATGACCCAGGCCTACCCCGCGTACAAGGCGGAGCTGAGCTTCCCCGAGGACGAGCTGAACTTTGAGATGGTCATGAACGCCATCAAGGCCGTCCGCGCCCGCCGCAGCGAGATGAACGTGCCCCCCTCCCGGAAGGCCCATCTCATCATCGTCACCGACAAGAAGGCCGCCTTTGAGGCCGGCGCCAGCTACATCTGCAAGCTGGCCTACTCAAGCGGAGTGAGCGTGCAGGACGCCGCCCCGGAGAAGACCGAGGGCATGGTCTCCGTGGTCACCGACAACGCCCGCATGTTCATGCCCATGGCGGAGCTGGTGGATCTGGAGAAGGAGAAGGCACGCATCGACAAGGAGCTGGCCAACGCCGAGAAGCTGCTGGCCGGACAGATTGCCAAGCTCTCCAACCAGAACTTTGTCACCCGCGCCCCCGAGGCCGTGGTCAACGTGGAGCGGGAGAAGAAGGCAAAGCTGGAGGCCCTGATCGAGAACCTGAAGATTTCTCTGGAGAATCTCGGCAAATAAGCTTCCCGTTTCGGCAGAAAACGCACACATGATTCGATACAATAAAACCGCACCCGTCGGGTGCGGTTTTATGATTTTAAAAGGAGCTGTGAGCGATGGAGATCCACACAAGCTATGAGGCAGGCCGACTGACCATCTATTTGAGCGGGGAGCTGGACCACCACGAGGCGCGCTGCGCCATGCATCGAATCGAGGAGCTGCTGGACGAGTACATCCCCCGGGATTGTGCGCTGAATCTGGCGGGGCTGAGCTTTATGGACTCGTCAGGCATCGCGGTGATCATCCGGGTGAGCCGCCGCATGACCGCCCTGGGCGGCAGAGCCTGGGTGGAAAACCCGGCGCGGCAGCCCCAGCGGGTGCTGGACGCGGCAGGTATCGAGCGGCTGGTGCCCGTGGCCATGAGCAGATAAGGAGGAGTACATGAAAGCAAGCAACTACATAAAAATTGAGTTTCCCAGCCACAGCAGCAACGAGGGCTTTGCCCGCGCCGCGGTCTCGGCCTTCGCCTCTCAGCTGGACCCCACGCTGGAGGAGCTGGGCGACCTGCGCACGGCGGTGTCCGAGGCGGTGACCAACGCCATCGTCCACGCCTACCCGGACACGATCGGCCGCGTGATGCTGAGGCTGCGCATCCCGGAGGAGAACACCCTGGAGATCACGGTGCGGGACTGGGGCCGCGGCATCGAGGACGTGGAAAAGGCCATGAAGCCCCTCTACACCACCGGCGGGGAGGAGCGCAGCGGCATGGGCTTTACCATCATGTCCAGCTTCATGGACAAGCTGCGGGTACGCTCCCAGCCGGGGAAGGGCACCAGCGTCACCATGCGCAAGAGGATCAGCCCCCGTCCCATCTCCCGATGAGCACGGAGATGACCGCGCTTCTCCGCCGGGCGCAGGAGGGGGATCGGGAGGCCGCGGAACGGCTGGTGACAGAGAACTCTGGCCTCATCTGGAGCGTGGCCCGGCGCTTCTTCGGCCGGGGCACCGACCCGGAGGACCTGTATCAGCTGGGCTGCGTGGGCTTTCTCAAGGCCATCGAGGGCTTTGACGAGAGCTTCGGCACCCGGTTTTCCACCTACGCGGTGCCGAAAATCTCCGGGGAGATCCGGCGCTTTCTGCGAGACGACGGTGCGGTGAAGGTCAGCCGGGGCGTCAAGGAGCAGGCGGCGAAGATCAGGAAGGCCCGGCTGCTGCTGGAGCAGCGTTACGGCCGTGAGCCGCGGCTGTCGGAGCTGGCGGAGGAGACGGGGCTGAGCGCGGAGGACATCGCCTTTGCCGAGACCGCTACCGGCCCCGCCGACAGCATCCACCGGGAGAGCGGAGAGGACGGCTTCACCCTGGAGCTGGTGCTTGGGGACTACGGCGCGGAGGAGCGCATGGTGGAGCAGGTGGCCCTGCGCGCCGCCGTGGAGCAGCTGCCGGAAAAGGAAAAGCAGGTGATCGCCCTGCGCTATTTCCACGGCCTGACCCAGCAGAGCTGCGCCAGGGTGCTGGGGGTGTCCCAGGTGCAGATCTCGCGCCTGGAGCGCCGCGCAGTGGACCTGCTGCGAAAAAAACTGCAGTGAAAAAGGAGCGTCACAGACGCTCCTTTTTCTGTCAGAAATTGAAATAGATAAACGGGTGGAAGGACGCGCCGATCAAAAAAACGATACACAGAGCGAGCAGGCCCAGATAAAGGCCACTTTCCAGGACCGCGGCAAAAACGCCGTCTTTCGGCCAGCGCAGCTTTTCCGCAAGGGGGAAGGAGAACAGCAGTCCCAGGGGGACAGCGGGGAGCTTTGCGAGCAGCGCGGCGTCCCGCAGGACCAGACCCTGCCAGTCGGTGCGCGAGAAGAGGAACATGCCCCGCAGCACCCGGGTGAGCGCCGCAGCGTCCGGCAGGGAGAAGATCACCCAGCCCACCGTCACCAGTGCGAAGGTGAGCAGGATCTGGAAAAAGACAGGCAGGCGGTCGCGCCGGCGGAGAACAAACTTTTCCAGCAGCAGTAGGAAGCCGTTGTAGAGACCCCAGATCACAAAGTTCCAGGAGGCGCCGTGCCAGAGCCCGGTGAGCGCCCAGACGATCAGGATGTTCAGCAGATAGCGTGTCCGGGAGACCCGGTTGCCGCCCAGGGGGATATACACATAGTCCCTAAACCAGAAGGAGAGGGTCATGTGCCAGCGCCGCCAGAACTCGGACACGGAGCGGGAGGCGTAGGGGTGGCGGAAGTTTTCCGGCAGATGAAAACCGAAGACCAGCCCAAGGCCGATGGCCATGTCGCTGTAGCCGGAAAAGTCAAAGTAGATCTGCAGGGTGTAGCAGAGCCCGGCCAGCCACAGGGCCCCGGTGCCGGCGGCGTCGGGCGCGGAATAGATGGACGCCACCAGGGCGGCCAGACTGTCGGCCAGCAGAACCTTCTTCGCGAGGCCGCGCACAAAGCGCCGTGCGCCGGAGAGGGCGCTGTCCCAGTTGTGCTGCCGGCGGGAGAGTTCGTCTGCCACCTGCCCGTAGCGCACAATGGGACCCTGCATCAGCTGGGGGAAAAAGCTGATATAGAGCAGAAAGCGGAAAAAGCTTTTCTCCGCGGGGACGTCACCGCGCTTTACGTCGATCACATAGCTTAACAGCTGGAAAGTGGTAAAGCTGATGGCGGCGGGCAGGGCAAGACGTCTGAGGTGCAAACCGATCCCCGTCAGAGCGGAGAAGGTGTCGGCAAAGAAGTTGAGATACTTCAAGAGAAAGAGCGAGCCGATCAGCAGCGTGAGCGCCAGGGCAAAACAGCAGCGCCGAAGCTTTTCCGAGCCCTCCGCGATGCCGAGCCCGAAGAGCCAGACCAGCAGCGCCGTGCCGATCAGCAGCGGCAGAGAGCGCGGGTCGCCCCAGGCGTAGAACACCAGGGAGGCGGCCACCAGCACACCGCTGCGCCACCGGGGCGAGGGCAGCAGAAAGTACAGCAGCACCGTCACCGGCAGGAAGGCATATAAAAATGTCAGGCTGGAAAAGAGCATACCGACACCTCAATGCGAAAATCAGGAGAGCAGGAGCGTGGAGGAGTAAAAGTCGATGCCGCCGATGAGGAGCACCAGGTCCACCCCGTGCTCCGCGACGAAGGATGGCAGGTCGAAGATCCTGCCCGTGTCGTTGTGGTAAGCCCGCAGATCCACACTCCAGGTTTTCCCGAAGCCGGAGGCCAGAGCTTTCAGAATGGCGTTGTCGTAGGAGTCCCCGAGGATCAGGGCCGTGGGCCCCCCGCCCCCGGCGTCGAGCAGCACCTCGCCGCCGTCGCCGCCGTAGACGCTGCCGTAGGAAAAGCCCGGCAGCTCCCCATCGATAAACTCCCGCTGCAGGCCGTAATCCTCAAACGGATTGCCGCAGGAGGAGACCGAGAGCGGGGCATAACGATAGAGCGTCACGGAGAAATCCTCCGGCGCGATCCCCTCGATGCCCGCAGCCCGGGTGCCGAGATAGTGGCCGCGGTCGGTGTAGATCCCATCGGTTTCCAGCGGGGTGAGGTCCAGCATGCCGCAGAGCTGCAGATAGGCCCGATAGGCCCCGGCGGCGTTCCAGTGGTGGTCGGTGGCGAGAAAGCCCCGGCGGTAGTCGTCGAAGCTGTCGATGGCGAGCTTCCCGATGCGCTCCGCCGGCAGGGCGAGATCGCGGGTGAGGTACTCATAGATCCCGCTCTTTTCGCCCGTCTCCAGGTCGATGTCCCGGTCGGTCTCGATATAGTAAAGATACAGCGGCGTTTCCGGCAGGGCAGCGCTCCAGGAGTTGACCAGCTCCCGCGCGGTGTCCAGCAGCTCCGCCCGGTCAGACGGCTTCTCCGGACGCAGCACCAGCATATCCCGAAAGAGACAGACATTGCGGTAGCCCACATAGCGGCCCCCGGCGGCAAGGCGCCGGGCGAAGGGGAGAGAGAGCTTCGCGTCCAGAACGTTGTAGAGCTTTTTCATCTTGACGGCAGCGTGGGCCTGGTCCGCCAGGGCGTCCTCCACGGAATCCTGGAAAGTGCCGTTCAGCACCGTGTTTTGCGTCAGCGCTCCGATGTGGTTTGCCGGGCGGTTTTCGTAGTAGATCTCCGTGTCCGGGTGCAGGAGCGTGCGCACCAGTCCCGCCAGCAGCAGGGCCAGGGCGAGACAGAGCGAGAGAATACGAACGGTTCTGCCCTTCATGGGCGCGCCTCCTTTCCGGGAAGATATGGGGATTATACCATATATACAGGGCAATTGAAAAGCGGCAAAGCAAAACTCCTCCGCCGCGCGGAGGAGTTTTCGATCAGAAGATCACATTCATGTCGGCCACGCCCCGGATGCCGTTGACGCTGCCGCTGGCGGTAAACTGCCACATGTCGTAGGGCCGGGAAAAGGTGGGGAGTTTGCTGTCCCGGGTATAGCTGGCAAGCCAGGTGGTGTAAGGCCCGTAGACGGAGTAGGGGATGTGGTTGTTCAGAAAATTCAGGTTGGAGTAGACCCCCGGGGTGTAGCCCGCGGCGCGGATGGTCTCGCAGAAGGCGGGGATCACCTGCGTGCGCAACGCCTTGCCCAGGTAATCGTGGCGTCCGGGCGGGATATCCTCGGAGAGCTCGGTGTCAAAATACACGGGGTAGTCGAGCTTCGCCCCGGCCAGCAGCCCGATCACGAAGCTTGCCTCCTCACGGGCTTCGGCGGGGTTCATGGCGGAGGAGTAGAAGTACACGCCCAGCTTCATCCCAGCGGCCTTGGCCGCTTTCATATACTGGTCGAAGCGCTTGTCCTCCCACAGTAAACCCGTGCCGTAGCCCCGGTAGCCCACCCGGAGGATGGCATAGTCGATGCCCTGGGCCTTGACGGCGTTCCAGTTGATGCCCTGGTTGTGATAGGACACGTCGATGCCGAGCTGAGAGGCCTTGACGCCGTTCTGGTCAAAGTAGTAGAGCTTCCCGTCGATCAGGTGCATGCCGCGCAGGGCCTGGTTGCGGGCATTGACGTAGTAGACGTTTCCGTCTGACTCCCGCCAGCCCGCGTCGTACAGGGGCAGGGAGGGCGTCTCCACCGGCGGCGGCAGCACCTGAATGGGCGCGGGCGCGGCGGTGTAGGCAGCCCCGGAGCGCAGGCGTACGGTGTAGAGCCCCGGCTCCAGAGAGCTGAGATAGAGGCTGCCGTCCTCCTGGGCATTGTAGCTGAAGGCGGTCCCGTCGGGATAGACGACCTCAAAGCCGAAGCCCTTGCCGGGCACCGAGGCGCCGTTTTCGTCCCGCAGAAGGGTGTAGAGGTCGCCGCCGGAGGAAAAGGCATCCAGCCGCAGCGTCACCGGCGCGGGGGTCTCCGCCGCTTCCCGGGTGGGAGCGGGAGTGACAAGAGAGGCCTGCTTCGGCTGTGCACCGAGCTTCGGCAGCAGGGCAATCAGGGCGACTGCCAGCGCAAGGCAGGGCAGGGCCAGCAGCAGGATGCGCAGGGTACGCCGCTTCGGCGCGGAGCTGTTTGGTTGTCTCTTGATGCTCATAGGCGGTCGTCCCCAGTCTGTCGGCGTGAAAGCAGAGGTCCAATATGTTTACATAATAATTGCCACGGGAGCAAAAGTCAATCCGGGATTTTCCTGCCCCTTAATTTTTCTTAGCCTCCTTGTCCGGAAGAGGGGAATGTGGTACAATCATCTTCATGATGAATGGATTTGAACAACAATACAGACAGGCGTGCCGTGAGCTGATCCTGCGCGATTTTCAGTCCCTCAATCCCATGCAGCAGGAGGCTGTGCTGGCAACGGAGGGGCCTCTGCTGATTCTGGCGGGGGCGGGCAGCGGAAAGACCACCGTGCTCATCAACCGGATCGCCAAGCTCCTGCGCTACGGCAAGGCCGGGGACACGGACTTTGTGCCCGCGGACGCGGACGAACAGACGATCTCCCTGCTGAAAAAGGGCGGGGACGAGGCGAGAAGCCTTGCCGCCCTGGACCCGGTGGCCCCGTGGCGCATCCTCGCCATCACCTTTACCAACAAGGCGGCGGGGGAGCTCAAAGAGCGCCTCGGTCTGATGCTGGGGGAGCAGGCGGACGATATCTGGGCCTGCACCTTCCACTCGGCGTGCGTGCGCATCCTGCGTCGGGACGCGGAGCGCCTGGGCTACACCGGCAGCTTTACCATCTACGATACCTCCGACAGTCTCAGCCTGATGAAGCACATCTTGAAGGACATGGACCTGGACGAGAAGACCTATGTCCCGCGGGCGATCCTCGCGGAGATCAGCCGCGCCAAGGACGAGGGCGTTTCCGCCTCCGAGTACCGGCAGCGGGCGGACGCCTCCGGCGACCTGAGACGGCGGAAGACCGCCCAGGTGTACGAGGAGTACGCAAGGCGAAGCTTCGCGGCCAACGCCATGGACTTTGACGATCTGATCTACAACACCGTCAAGCTCCTGGAGACCAACGCCGACGTGCTGGAACACTGGCAGCGCAGATTCCAGTACGTGCTGATCGACGAATACCAGGACACCAACCGTCTCCAGTACCGGCTGTCCTCGCTGCTGGCCGGCGGCTGGGGCAACATCTGCGTGGTGGGCGACGACGACCAGAGCATCTACAAATTCCGCGGCGCCACCATCGCGAACATCCTGGACTTTGAGAGCCAGTACAGGGGCTGCCGGGTCATACGCCTGGAGCAGAACTACCGCAGTACCGGCCACATCCTGGACGCGGCCAACGCCGTGATCGCGAACAACGCCCAGCGCAAGGGCAAAAACCTCTGGACCAACAAGGACAGGGGCGAACAACTGATCCACTACTTTGCCGACAACGAGCGGGACGAGGCGGAGTTCGTGGCCTCGACCATCCTTTCGGACTATGGCCGGGGTGCCAACTGGCGGGACCACGCGGTGCTCTACCGCATGAACGCCCAGTCCAACCAGTTTGAGTACGCCTTCAAGCGCAGCGGCATCCCGTACCGCATCATCGGCGGCACCCGCTTCTTCGACCGGGCCGAGGTCAAGGATGTGCTGGCGTATTTGAGCGTGATCTCCTCGCCGAGTGATGATCTGCGCCTGACCCGCATCATCAACAGCCCGCCCCGGGGCATCGGCGCCCGGACGGTGGAGCAGGTGGGGGAGCTGGCGCGGGAGCAGAGCTGCTCCATGTTTGAGATCCTGGAGAAGTCGGAGAGCTATCCCGCACTCCAGCGGGCAGGCGTGAAGCTCCGGCTCTTTGCCAATCTCATCAAGGAGCTGCGGGAACTCAGCCGGAAGGTGACGCCGGACGAGCTGCTGGACGCCCTGCTTGACAAGACCGGCTACGTGCGCGTGCTGGAAGAAAAGAACACCACCGAGGACACGGCCCGGGCCGAGAACGTACGCGAGGTCAAGACCAGCATCCTCACCTACATGAAGGAGTCCGGCGACAGCACGCTGGAGGGGTATCTGGCAAACGTTGCCCTTTACACCGATATGGACAACTACGACCCGGACGCGGACGCGGTGATCCTCATGACCATCCACAGCGCCAAGGGCCTGGAGTTTCCCACCGTGTTTCTGGTGGGCATGGAGGAGACCATCTTCCCGGGGCTGCGCGCCATCGGGGAGCCGGACGAGATGGAGGAGGAGCGCAGGCTCTGTTATGTGGCCATCACAAGGGCCAAGGAGCGGCTCTATCTCACCTCCGCCCAATACCGCATGATCTTCGGCCGCACCACGGCCAACCGGGTCTCCCGCTTCGTCTTCGAGATCCCGGAGGAACATATCCGCAAGTCCATCCCCAGAAACTACGGCTTTCAGGAGCGGACGCGGGAGGAGGGCTTTTTTGCCTCCCGGCCCGCCAACGCCTATGCCCCACAGCGCACCGCGGCGCCGGTCAAACCCGCCTTTGCCGCTCCCGGCGGCGGGAAAAAGCAGTCCGGCGGCAGCTTTGCCGTGGGGGACAAGGTCCGCCACAAGGCCTTCGGCCACGGCGAGATCGTGAAGATGACCCCCATGGGCGGGGACTTTCTGGTGGAGATCCGCTTTGAGGGCGCGCCCAGCCCCAAGAAGTTGATGCTCCGGGCCGCGGCCCAGCACATGGAGAAGGCATGAGAAAGAACCTGCCGCTTTTGGGCAGGCTCGCCCTGCTGTCCACGGCGATCATCTGGGGCACCTCCTTCGTGGTGCTGAAAAACGCGCTGAACGACATCGGCACCCTATGGGTGCTGGCCATCCGCTTTACGGTGGCGACGGCGCTGATGCTGGCGCTGGTGCGCGGCAGAATCCGGGGGATCACACGCCGCTGCCTGACGGGCAGCGTGCTGATGGGCGTCGCCCTGGCTCTGGCCTACATCATCCAGACCTACGGCCTGTATTACACCACCCCCGGCAAGAACGCCTTTCTCACCGACACCTATTGCGTACAGACGCCCTTTCTGGCCTGGCTCTTTTACCGGCGCAAACCGGGCCTTTCCAATATCCTGGCGGCCGTCGTCTGCATCGTGGGCATCGGCTTTGTGTCCCTGGGCGAGGGCTTCGGGGAGATCAACCGCGGGGATATGCTGACGCTCTGCTGCGGCGTGTTCTACTCGCTGCAGATCATCCTCATGGAGCAGTACATCGACAGCGGCGAGGCCGCCGCCATCTCCGCCGTGCAGTTTCTGACGGCGGCGGTGATCTGCTGGGCGGGAGCGCTGCTGTTTGAAAAGCCGCCCGTGGGCGTCCCGGCCATGGCCTGGTGCAGCATCGCCTATCTCTCTGTCATGTGCACCGGCGTCTGCTTCTTCCTGCAGGCCTGGGGGATGCGCTACACGCCCTCTTCCAGCGCCGCCATCATCATGACGCTGGAGGCCGTCTTCGGCGCCCTGGTGTCCATCCTGTTCTATCACGAGGTGGTGACGGCCCGGGTCGCCCTGGGCTTTGGGCTGATCTTCGCCGCCGTGGTGATGAACGAGCTGCGCCCCTTCCGGGGGAAGAAGCTCGCGTGAAAGGAGGCTTGCGCCTATGCGTGAGATCAAGACAAAACGGGTCTACCGCCACTTCAAGGGGGACTGCTACCTGGTGGAGGATGTTGCCCGCCACTCCGAGACCGGGGAGGAATACGTGGTCTACCGGAAGCTCTACGGAGACGGTTCCCTCTGGATCCGCCCGAAGGACATGTTCCTCGGCGAGGTGGACCGGGAGAAGTACCCGGACTGTGAACAGAAATACCGCTTTGAACTGCTGGAGATTCCAAGCAAAGCCGGGCATAACGACTGAGGGGGCGAGCGGATGAATATCGGCGGATTTGAGATCGAGCGGAAATTCCTCATCGCCATGCCCGCGCCCGAGGTGCTCGAGCGGGGCGAGACGTCCCGCATCACCCAGACCTATCTCGTCGGAGAGCCGGGCACCACCGAACGGGTGCGCAAGCGCGCCTGGAAGGACCATGCGGAATACACCCACACGATCAAGCGTAAACTGAGCAATATGCGCCGGCTGGAGGACGAACACCAGATCGGCGAGGAAACATACCGACAGCTGCTCCTGCGGGCCGACCCCGACTGCCGCGTGATGGAAAAAACACGCTGCGTGCTCGTGATCGACGGCCTCACCTGGGAACTGGACATCTTTCCCTTCTGGGACGACCGGGCCATCCTGGAGCTGGAGCTGACGGGGGAGGAGCAGCACTTTGCCCTGCCGGATTGCTTCACGCTGATCCGGGAGGTCACGGACGACCCGAGATACACCAACGCCGCGCTCTCGAGAGAGATCGTGACGGAACAACTGCCCTGAAAAGCGAAAGGAGCAAGAACATGAAAAGAGTATTTGCGGCCCTGCTGGCCCTTGTGATGTGCCTGAGCCTCTGCGCCTGCGGCGGTCTCGGCAAGGTGGAGCTGCCGCCGGTGCCCACGGCGGAGACCGTGGTGGTGCCCACCGAGGCCCCCCGGGAGACCGAGACACCCGCTCCGGTCGAGACCGAGGCCCCGACTCCGGAGCCCGCGGAGGCGGTTGGCCGGGTGCTGGTCAGCGTGGGGAAGACCGAGGAGCAGGCCTTTGACCCCCAGTTCGGCGAGACGCTGATCCTCACCTTCAGCTACGAGACCCCCGTGGTCATCGATGAGGAGAACCCCGACGCCGCGGACCGGGTCAACGAGTTCATCGGTTTGATGAACGAGGCCTACATCACCGGCGAGGACTACGGCGAGGGTGCGGGCATCGGCTACAACAACATGCTGACCTACGCCGAGGAAAACTACGGCATGCAGCTGGAGATGAACCTGGAGTACCCCACCTTTGAGCTGACGTCCGCGAGGCACATCGCCATCCCGAGAAACGACGGGAAGGTGCTGACGCTGCTGTTCAACGACAACAGCTATACCGGCGGCGTGCACGGCAGCTACTCCACCCGCGGCTACAGCTTCGACATGGCCTCCGGCGAGAAGCTGACGCTCGCCTCTCTCAGCTCCGACGAGGCCGCCCTGCGCGATTTCCTCACCCAGGAGATGGCACGCCAGGCCCGGGAGGACGCGTATATCCGCGACCAGATCGAGGGCTTCGTCGAGGAGGACGCGCTGGAGGAGACCCTGGCGGCGCTTTTGCGCAGCGGCTCCTGGTATCTCGACTACGAGGGCATGGAGATCTTCTCCGACCTGTATGAGATCAGCTCCTACGCCGCCGGCATGGTGAGCTTCCGCATCCCCAACGAGAAGCTTCTGGGCCATGTGGACGATCGCTTCCTGGCAGCCCCCGCGCCCGCCGGCGGCGAAATGCGCGCAGTCCCGGCCGAGGAGATGGAGGACGGCAGCATGGAGATCGTCGACATGGTCAAGGTCTTCGACGAGGGCACCACCGTCTACCTGGTGGCGGATGGCCCGGTGCAGGATCTGCGCGTGTCCAGCGTGGACTACTTTGACTACAACGGCTCCTTCAACGAGAGCGCGGTGCACTGGTCCTGCAGCGGCATGGAGAACGCGGCCGTGCAGCTGGTGACCGAGATCCCGGACGGCATGCCCAATCTGAAGATCGCCTGGCGCGGTGCGGCAGGGGAGCAGTCGGTCTTCCTGACCCAGAGCGGGGAGGACGGCAGCCTGATCCTCATGCCCGGAGACAGCATCGAGGCCGTGGGTTAAACTTTTGGAGGATTTGCTGAAATTTCGCATGAAAAATTGTTGACATTGCGAGATTCCCGTGGTATTCTATCTAAGCCGCATTGAAGGGGTAAGCAAGAAGAGGCAAGCCCTCCACCCTAAGAGCGAGTCCTGTAAAGAGGGAGGATATGTTCATGAAGCATGCTATCATCGTGACCGGCGGCAAGCAGTACCGTGTGGCTAAGGGCGACGTGATCTTCGTTGAGAAGCTCGAAGCCGCGGCCGGCGAGGCTGTGAAGTTCGACCAGGTTCTGGCTGTGATCGACGGCGAGGCCGCTACTTTCGGCGCACCCGTGATCGAGGGCGCTTCCGTGTCCGCCAACGTCGTCAAGAACGGCAAGGGCGCCAAGGTTCGCGTCTACAAGATGAAGCCCAAAAAGGGCTACCGCAGAACGCAGGGCCACAGACAGCCCTACACCAAGGTTCAGATCGAAGCGATCAACGCCTGATCTTTTCCGCAACTGATTTTTGACTGAAGGAGGAGAAACCTGATGGCACATAAAAAAGGTATGGGTTCCACCAAGAACGGCCGCGACAGCGAGTCCAAGCGTCTTGGCGCGAAGAGAGCCGACGGGCAGTTCGTGCTGGCCGGCAACATCCTTGTCAGACAGCGCGGAACGAAGATCCACCCCGGCACCAACGTGGGCAAGGGGAAGGACGACACGCTGTTCGCTCTTACCGACGGCACCGTGAAGTTCGAGCGCATGGGCAAGGACCGCAAGAAGGTCTCTGTTTACGAAGAGATCGCTCAGTAAGGTGAGCTGCAGGCCGGACGTTTTGTCCGGCCTGTTTTTAGTATCCCAATGGCATCCGCTGTCCAGCGGAGAAAGGAGTCTGGAATGGCTTCATCCTTTGTCGATAAAGCGAGAATCAGCATCCACGCCGGCAAGGGCGGCGACGGCGCCGTCGCCTTCCACCGGGAGAAGTACGTAGCGGCGGGCGGCCCCGACGGGGGCGACGGCGGCCGCGGCGGAAACGTGGTCTTTACCGTTGACGAGAACATGTCCACGCTGATGGACTTTCGCTATAAACGCAAATATGTGGCGGGCAACGGCGCGAACGGCGCCGGCAAGCGCTGCTACGGCAAGGACGGGGAGACCCTGTATATCCGCGTCCCCCGCGGCACCATCATCCGCGACACCGAGACCGGGGCCATCATGCACGATATGTCCACCGGCGAGGACTGGGTGGCGGCCAGGGGCGGCCGCGGCGGCTGGGGCAACATGCACTTTGCCACGCCCACGCGCCAGGTGCCCCGCTTTGCAAAGCCCGGTCTGCCCGGGGAGAGCCACGATATCACCCTGGAGCTGAAGCTTCTTGCGGACGTGGGTCTGGTGGGCTTTCCCAATGTGGGCAAGTCCACGCTCCTGTCCGTGGTGAGCAAGGCCCACCCGAAGATCGCAAACTACCACTTCACCACCCTGTTCCCCAATCTCGGCGTGGTGTACGTGGACGAGGGGCGCTCCTTTGTCATGGCGGACATCCCCGGCATCATTGAGGGCGCGTCCGAGGGCGCGGGCCTGGGCCACGATTTCCTGCGGCACATCGACCGCTGCCGGCTGCTGGTGCATCTGGTGGACGTGTCCGGCAGCGAGGGCCGGGACCCCGTGGAGGATTTCGAGGCCATCAACGCGGAGCTGAAGGAGTACAGCCCCGAGCTTGCCGAACGGCCCCAGATCGTGGTGGGCAACAAGTGCGATCTGCTGGGCGAAGACCGGGAGAACATCGAGAAGCTCAGAGCGCATGTGGAGGAGCAGAGCTACGTCTTCTTTGAGATGAGCGCCGCCACACACGAGGGCACCCGCCAGCTGGTCGCCGAGTGCGCACGGCGTCTTGCCGAATTGCCGCCCATCGCCAGCTTCGAGGCCGACTACGTCCCGCCCGAGCCCAAGGTGGATACCTCCGGCGAGCTGAGCATCATCCACGACGACGATCTCTGGCTGGTAGAGGGTCCCTGGCTCCAGCGCCTGGTGGCCACGGTCAACTTCTCCGACTACGAAAGCCGCATGTACTTTGACCGCGTCCTCCGCGAGGCCGGCGTCTTCCAGCGCATGGAGGAGATGGGCGTCAAGGACGGGGACACCGTCAGCATGTACGATTTGATGTTCGAGTACAAAGACTGATGAGCGCTGCCGGAAAACGAAAAACCAACCTCTTCCTGGTCCTTCTGCTGGTGCTGACGCTCTGCTTCATCTGGGGCAACTCTCTGCTGAGCAAGACGGATTCCGCCCAGGTGAGCGGAACTGTCATGGATCGCTTTGCCGCGTTCTTCCGGCTGCTGGGGCTGGACACGGAGGACGACTACTGGCTGCGCATGACCGCGCACGTTGTGGAGTTTGCCGCGCTGGGTCTGGAGTTTGCACTGCTGTTTTTCCTCAACCGGGGTAGAAGCCTCCAGTCCGGGGCAAACGCCGCCTTTGCGGCCCTTCTGGCCGCCTTCACGGACGAGGGGCTGCAGTACCTCTCGGCGCGGGCGCCGGAGGTCAAGGACATGGCGCTGGACTTTTTCGGCGCGCTTCTTGGCATTCTGCTGATTGCCCTGCTGTGGCGGGAAAAGACCGTGAAGCCTGAACAATGAAATACAAAACCCGGGGCGGCGTGAAAAACTCACGCCGCCCTATTTTCGACTGCGGAAAGGCACTTTTTCAAAGCCGGTGCTTTGCGGAAAAGTCATTGATTTCATGCAGGGGATACGGTATAATTATATTAATACACATGAATACATGTTAACACGTGATCCAAGTTATCCATGCGGTGCAGGAAACCAACCCATATTCCGACAGGTGAAGTGACATGAGATCAGCCAAAAAATACATCAAAAGACTTGCACTGACCGTCCTGCTTCTTGTCGGGATCGTCCTGAGCTTCTGGATTTTCATCCAGGACAACACGCAGCGCATTGCGGCGCAGAACGAGGAGTATATCGAGGAACTGACCATTCAGCGCGCCATTTCGGTGGACAGCCTGGTCTCCGAGAATCTGAGCTTTATCCAGTCCATCGCGTATCTGTACGGAAAGAGCCTGTCCTCCCCGCAGGCGGACGTGGCGCTCATTCGGAACTATGAGGACAGCTCCTCCTTTGACATGCTGCGCTTCGTGGACAAAAACGGCGACAACTACACCAGCAGCGGCGTGAAGGCAAACCTCTCCGACCGGGCCTACTTCCAGGCAGGCATCCGGGGTGAGTCGGGCGTGACCTATGTGCTCACCTCCCGCGTGACCGGCCAGCGGCAGATCGGCTTCTATGCCCCGGTGTTATACGGGGAGGAAATCATCGGCGTCATGGTTGGCTTTTACGGAGAGGATTATATCCAGAAGCTGCTGGAATACGAGCTCTTCGGCTTTGACGGCGAGGGCTGGCTCTGCACCCTGGACGGCACGGTGCTGGGCTCCACCCTGAAAGGTGAGACGGAGAACTATCTGGACTACCTCCGGGAGAATGAGAAGTGCAGCGAGCAGGAGCTTTCCCGCGTGATCTCTGCCTTCACCAACGGCGAGAGCATCGCCTTACACTATCGGGAGGGGGAGGAGAGCTCCACGGCCTATGCGGTGAAGCTCACCCAGGTCGACTGGATCCTGGTGCGCAGCTTCCCGCCCTCCGCCAACACGCGGATCCTGAAAAACGCAAACCGGGAGGGCGAGATGCTGATTTCCGTCCTGCTGGCGCTCTTTGCGGTGTACGGGCTCCTGATGGCCGTCGACGTGGTGGTGGACCTGAAGCGCATGAAGGAGGCCAACCGCAACGCAAACGACGTCTCCACCGGCATGTCCCGCCTGTTCAGCAAGTTTGTCACCCTGGATCTCAACACAGGGGAATACAGCTTCATCACCGGCGAAGACGAGGAGCCGAATATCCCGCCCAGAGGGGACTATGAGCTGTTCACACAGAACCTGATCGCGCGCATCCCGGAGGAAGGCCTGCAGCAGGAGGCGAGGGCCTTCATGCGGCGGGAGAATCTGCGCAGCCTGCTGATGGATTCCGACCGCACCAGTATCCGCGTCCACGCGCCCTTGAACGATGCCGAGTGGTTCACCGTCAACTTCATCGTGATCGCACGGGAGAACGGGCAGCCCAGCCGGGTGCTGATCGTGGGGCAGGACGTGACGGAGCTGCACCACAAGGAACAGCGGGAACAGCAGCGTCTGCAGCAGGCGCTGGACACGGCGGAGAAGGCCAGCCGCGCCAAGACCGAATTTCTCTTCAACATGTCCCACGACCTGCGCACGCCCATGAACGCCATCATCGGCTACACGGAGCTTGCCCAGCGCGAGGGCGTAACGGAGGAGCAGATGCGCGGCTTCGTGGAGAAGATCGACGCCTCCAGCGTGCACCTGCTGGCGCTGATCAACGATATCCTGGAGATGAGCCGGATCGAGAGCGGCAAGATGACGCTCGACCCCGTGGAGACGGATCTGACGGCCACCATGGAGGAAGCCCGCAGCATGTTCGCCGCCCAGATGGCCGGCAAGAAGATCGCCTTTTCCGTTACGTGCGAGCTTGACCATCCGACGGTGCTCTGCGACAAGAACCGGCTCAACCGCATTTTGCTGAACCTCCTGTCCAACGCCTACAAGTTTACGCCGGAGGGCGGCGCGGTTTCCGCAACAATCCGGGAGACCGGCAGCGAAGACGGCGAAGGCCTGTATGAGATCCGCGTCAAGGACAACGGCATCGGCATGAGCCCGGCGTTTGCCCAAAAGCTCTTTAAGCCCTTCGAGCGCGAGCGGACCTCCACTGTCAGCGGCATCCAGGGCACCGGCCTGGGCCTGAGCATCACCAAGAGCATTGTGGATCTCATGGGCGGCACCATCCGCGCGGAGACCGAGCAGGGTGCCGGCACCGAGTTCATTCTCTCCCTGCGCTTCCCGCTGATCGAGCACGAGATCGAGAGCGCTCCGGCGGACGAAAATGAAAAAACCGAGGCGGTGAACTACGCCGGTAAGCGTCTGCTGCTGGTGGAGGACAACCCCATCAACCGGGAGATCGCCGTCATGATCCTCTCCCAGGCGGGCTTCCAGCTGGACACGGCTGAGAACGGCCAGATTGCCCTGGACAAGGTGACGGACTCCGCCGACGGGTACTATGACGCGGTGCTGATGGACATCCAGATGCCCGTGATGGACGGCTACACCGCCGCCAGGGCCATACGCGCCCTGCCGGATGCCGCCCTCTCGCAGATCCCCATCGTGGCCATGACCGCGAACGCCTTTGCCGAGGACGCCCAGGCGGCGGCCGAGGCCGGTATGAACGGCCACATCGCAAAGCCCCTAGATGTGGACAAGATGATGGAGACGCTGCAAGAGGTGCTGGGCCGGAAAGACTGACCGCTAACAACGGCGAAAGACCGCAGATCCCCGCGCATACAGCGCGGTGTCTGCGGCCTTTCTTTTAACATGCTTTTCAGCTTGCTTTCTTTTGCGTTTCTCTGTATACTTTTTCATAGGGTAAACCGATCACATTGGGGAGATTATTCCAATGAAAAACTGGCCGAAACGTTTCCCGCCCTATGAGGGGGAAAAGCCCTATCTCTATCTCGCCTTTGCCGAGGCCGACGCGGGCCGGGTCTGGCCGGTGCTGCGCGTGCTTCTCGAACGCGGCTGCCGGGTCTGGTACAGTCTGGGCCCTGCCGGCAGCGCGGAGGAACTGCTGCACCGCCAGGAGCGCTCCGGCGGCGCCGCGCTGACGCTGCTGTATCTGACGGACGCGGCCTGTGCCGACGCCGATACCAAGAGCAGCCTGTTGGTCAACCAAAACCGGGAGCGTCCCATCCTCTGTCTGGACCCGGACGAGACGGACCGCCGCCTCGCCATGGGCCTTCGGGAGAACATCCCCCATCTGCCGCTGTACCGGCTGCGCGGCCGGGGAGAGCTGGAGAGCGCCCTCATCCATGCGGAGGGCTTTTCCCAGGAGATCCTGGGGGAGCCGGTCAAGGTGGAGGAGGGGAGCGTGGCAGGGAAGCTTGCCGCGGTATTCTGCGCGCTGGCAGTGCTCCTCGCGCTGGCCGCCTTTGCGGGGGGACGCTATCTGCACGCCTTTCAGCCGGAGCAAAGAGATGAAGTGAGCTTTTCCGACCCCGTGATCGCCGCCGCGCTGCGCGAGGAGGCCCGGGGCGGCGCCATCACCGAAGAACTGACGGGGCGGATCCTGGTTTTGCACTTCAAGGAACTGCCGGAGAACTGGGAAGAGCTCTCCAGGCTGCCCGCGCTCCGGCGCATTGTGCTGCCCCAGCAGGCGCTGACGGGAGAGGCTGAGCTGCCGGAGCTGGATGTGGAGATCGAGCTGACAGGAGGCGGGTCATGAGCCGGTTCTTTAAGCCCTATGAGGGCAGCCGCCCCTTTGTGTTTATCAGCTACGCCCACAAGCAGTCCGACCAGGTGGTGGACACCATCCGCATCCTGCACGAAAAGGGCTGGCGGCTCTGGTATGACGAGGGCATCCCCGCCGGCAGCGACTGGCCGGCCAACATCGCCCAGCATATGCAGCAATGCGAGCGGGTGATCTTCTTCCTGTCCAAACGGGCGCTGGAGTCGCCCAACTGCTTCAGCGAGATCCGGACTGCCGCCCGCCTGAACAAACCCATGCTGGTGGTCACCCTGGAGGAGGCTGAACCGGATGAGAGCTGGGGGGAGCTGCTAAAGGGCAAGGAGATCCTGCCGATCCTGGCAGAGCCTGCCGCAAGGGCGGAGTCCATTTTGCATTCCCGCTTTCTGCCGCAGCGCCTGCACCGCTCCTGGACGGAGCGTGTCCCCTGGCGTGTGCTGGGTCTTGCGGCTTCACTGCTCTTTTTCCTCGCCGCGGCGGGGACCCTGGGCGCTCTGGCCACGGGGCTCCTCCATCCCGTACCGCTGCCGGACGCGCCTATCGAAACACCCGCGCCCACCGCAGCCCCCACGGCGCCGCCGGTGCTGGAACTGGACGGGGCGGAGCGCTTCTTTGCCGTGAGCTTTCCGGATACACAGCAGGAGCGGGCGATCCGACGGGCATTGGGCAATACTGCGGATGAGGTCTACCGCTGGCAGCTGGCGGAGATCCGCGAACTGTATCTCTGCGGGAACCTGGATCCGAACGGTTTTGCGGCGGTATCCTTTGATAAAAATGGCGTCTGTCGTGTCAACGGCGCCCCGGTGACACAGGGGCAGGTGAACGATCTGAGCTTGATCGCGGACATGGCAAGACTGGAAAAGCTGGCCCTGATCTGCCAGCCGCTGACGTCCATCAGCGGTCTCAGCGGGCTGACGCAGCTGCGGGAACTGAGTCTCGCAGGCAGTAAGGTGGAGAGTCTTTCCACACTGAAAGAACTGCCGAGTCTGGAAGTTTTGCACCTGGAGCACACCGGCGTCCGGGATCTCGCATCGCTGGACGCCTTCCCCAATTTGAAAACCGTGACGGTCAGCCGGGAGATGCTCCCGCTGAGCTGGAACGAGAAAGCCGCCTTCGCTGTGATTCTGGTCAGAGAGTCCTGAACCGAAAAGGAGGATGTCTATGAAAACCAATGGAACCATCCGCCTGCTCTGTACCGAGCAGGACCGGGAAAAGCTGCAGCCCATTCTGGACGCCCTGGCCGTCAAGGGCCTGCGCGCCGCGGCAGGGGAGCCCGGCAGGGACGACGTGATCCTGGCCGCGCTCTCGGAGAGCTTTTACGCCGACAAGGAAAAGACGGACAAGCTCCTGGCGCTGGTGGGCGCCGGGGCGGAGAAGCTGTTCCCCCTGCGGCTGGATGAGGCGCCGGTGCCGGAGACGCTGATGAACGCCCTCTATTCCCGCAACATCGTCTCCGCCGAAGGGCGGGATGCGGGATTGATTGCCGAGCGCATTGCCGCCGCCCTGCCGCAGAAGAAGAGCGGTCTGCCGAAGCTGCTGATCGTGGCGGGTGTTGCGCTGCTGGCTGTGATCGGACTGTTTATCTGGCGCGGACAGCGCCAAGATGCTGTTCCTGCCATGAGTGAGACAGAGGAAGAACCTGCCGTCTATCCCCTGGGATTGACGCAGGAGGACCTTGAACAGATTGAGATTGCGCTGATCGTGGGCGACCGGGCGGAATTCTATCGCAGCGACGAAATCGGCAAGGGCGGGCACCGGCCGGAATGGGATGAGTTCGCTTACCGGAATTACGATCAGGATGAGGCGCATTATTACAGCCGGGAAGACGGGCACGAGTATCCGATGACCCGCTACGAGGATCTGAGTTTTCTGAGCCTGATGCCGAAGCTCAGCCAGCTGTATCTCTGCAAGGTCGATCTTGGGACAATGCCGGATTTGACAGCTGCGACCCGCCTGCGGAGCGTGATGTTGGGAGACTGCGTGATTTCTGATCTGGAATGGCTGCGCGGGTCGTCCATCGCCCATGTGGATTTGCTGAACAGCACGGGTTCGTACACGGACTACAGCCCGCTGACCTCCTGTGAAAAGCTGCGCGAAGTACACATTGATCTGATCGGTGCGCAGGAGGCCGATTGTTCCGGCTTCTGCCCGCCGAGGCTCGAATGGCTGTGGATCAACAACGGTCAGCAGCTCCGGAGCACGCTGGACCTCTCCGCCTTGAAAGCCTGTACTGCGCTGAAAGAATGCCAACTGGATTACGAGCTTCCCATCGAAGATCTCTCTTTCCTTGCCAAAGCCGAATCCCTGGATAAGCTGAGAGTAAACCATCTCCGCCGCCTTCGGGATATCTCCGCCCTGGGTGGGCTGAAGAAGCTGAGGGAACTGAAGATTGAAGAAGATAACGCCATCTCGGATTTCTCTGGTTTGGCGGGATGTACGGGACTGGAGTATCTCCAGATCGACGCGGATTGGGAGCGGCGCCTTCGGGATGCCTCTTTCCTGACGCAGCTTCCGAACATCAGAACGATCGAGCTGCACGGGGTGGACCTCCCGGATCTGGAGTTCCTGCGAGTAATCGGCGCTTACAACAGAACCATCGATCTTTCACTGACTGGCTCGGCCGGAGATTACTCCGCGCTGGAAGCGATCAACAACTATAACCGGCTTACTCTTGAACCAAGCGGTGGGGATTCGCTGGATCGGATCACGCCGTGGCTGCAGAACGCAACGATTGCGGAATTGACTCTGCGCAATTTTTCCAGCGTTGACCTCTCGGCTTTGCCGCGGGCGAAAAGCCGTGTGGAGCTGGACCGCTGCGGCATTACGGATCTTGGCACCATGCCGGAGGATTGGCGCGCGACCAGGCTCAATCTCAACAAGTGTTCGACACTGCGTTCTCTGTCGGGTTTGGAAAAGCAGAAACGGATTGGTCAAAACGGCCTCGGCAATCTGGAGATATACAACTGTCCCCGCCTGAGTGATTGGAGCGCGCTGGAGGGGATGGACATGTCCTCTCTGCGTATCACCGGCGGCTTCACGCTTCCAGATTTCAAGACGCTGACTCTGGGCAGCCTGCAGCTGGATCGCGTGGCGGACATTGTGGATCTCCATTTCCTGGATGAAATGCAGGTTGCGCACGCACTGGACGTCGAGCTCATCGGCCTGGACGAACTGACGAGTCTCGAACCGCTGCGCCGCTTTCACGGGCGGAGCCTCGCTGTTCCGCCTCAGCTGGCCGAGCAGGCGGAGGACCTGGTGAAATCCGGCAATTACTATGAGTATCGCGTGGTCTTCCCGGAGGGCGGATGGGATCTGGATCAATCGGAACTCAGTCTGCTGAGTCTGGATGAGCTGGAGACCATGCCCCCCGCGATGCTGCGGCGTGTGGAGCGCCTCTGCCTGGTGGGAGACACCGTGGTGGATCTCAGCAGCGGCGACATCTGGGAGAATTGGGACAACGGCAGGCCGACTCTGCTGTATCACAGATGGAACAGCGACGAGCTGACGCCCATCGTATATGGGTCGGGCTTTGAAAACCTGTTCGAGATGCTCAGCCCGCTCACGGGACTGCGGAATCTGCAGATCTACGCACAGCCGCTGAAGAATCTGGATGGGATTCAGAACTTCCAGAATCTGGTCGTCTTCGGCTGCGACCTGTGCCCGGATCTCTCTGACGCCTCTGCGGCCTTTGCCTGCCCGCAGCTGTGTGATCTGCGGCTTGACAACTGTGAGGTCACGTCCATCAAGGGCGTGCAGAATCTGCGTGATCTGGAACACTTGAATATCAACAACACGAAAGTCGATGACCTTTCGCCGCTGACCGAATGCGATTTCTCAGTAGCCGGAGAGAACGGTGACCTGGCGCTGTTTCTCAACAACTTGCCGGTTGAGGATTATTCCCCGCTGCAGGGGCTCCCGCTGCGTCGGCTGGACATCAACGACACCGACCCCGAACGTTTCCTTCCCTTCATCGAGGGGGCGCCGCTGCGCTCCTTCCAGGCCTGCAACAGCTTTATCGACCGCGGGAGTTCCGATCCCAATGCGCTCTTTGCCGAATTTGTGCGCAGCCACCCGCAGCTGGAGGAGCTGAATCTCTCCTGGAACCGGGGGATCACCGACCTGACACCGCTGCTGGAGTTGGAGAATCTGCAGGAAGTGCGCGTCTCCCGCGATATGGAACAGGCGATCCGAAGCATTGAAGGGCAGGGCTATTCTTTCCGTCTGGAGATTGAAGGTTGATCAATACGGAAAACAGAATTCCCATTGTAATCGGCGTGACCGGACATCGGGCCATCCGGGACGGGGACCGCGGCGCCATAAAACAGGCCATCAAAGCAGAGCTGCTGAAGCTGCAACAGCTCTGCCCCAACTCCCGCCTGCTCATGCTCTCGGCCCTGGCCGAGGGCGGAGACCTGCTCTGTGCCGAGGCGGCTTACGAGCTTGGCATCGGGCTGGTCGCGGCGCTGCCCCGACCCCGGGAGGACTACGAAAAAGACTTCAGCCCCGAAGCCCTGGAGCATTTTCGCTTCCACTGTGAGCGGGCGGAGCAGGTTTTTGTGGCACCGGAGGCAGAGACCCTGCCGGAAAGCGGTGACAGACGAGACTATGAGTTTCGCCAGGCGGGAATCTATGTGGCACTGCACAGCCATGTGCTGCTGGCCCTCTGGGACGGCGGCCCGGGCACAGCAGCACGCTGCGGCACCGCGGAGGCGGTGGACTTCGCCCTCAGCGGCAGCTTCACGCCCGCGATCGGGACCTCGCCGCGCTGCAGGGAGAATGAGGCGGTGTTCCACATCTTCACGCCCCGGGGCGAGCGGACAGGGGAAGCCGCCGGTACGGTCCATGTGCTTGGGGACTGGGAAGCAGTGCGGGAGAGCCTGCTGCGAACCGACGATTTCAACCGTCTGGCGTCCGCCCTGCCGGAGCCGAAGCGGCGCCTTCTGCCGGAGGATGCGCCGGCGGACGCGGCGATGGAGAGCATGGAGCGGGTGTATCTCGCAGCCGGCGACCTGAGCCGGGACGCCGCCGGGCGCTACCGCGTGGTGCTGGGCCTGCTGGCTGTGGCGAGCGCGCTTTTGACCTTTGCCTTTTTGATGTACGACGAGGCCGAGGCCATCTGGATGATCCTGGTCTGCGGCGCGATGCTGCTGGCCGCCTGGGGAATCCGCCGCTATGCCGCCGTTTCCGATTGCCATCGGCGTTATCTCGAATACCGGGTACTGGCCGAGTACATGCGGGTACAGAGCTTCCTGCGCTATGCCGGGAGCCGGGTGGAGGCCGCACAGCTGCTCTCCTGGACCCAGCGGGAGGAGGCGGCCTGGGCGCTGGACGCCCTCTGCGCGCTGAACGTGGGGCCTGCGCCGGAGACCGTCCGGGAGATCCGCCGCTGCTGGGCGGAGGATCAGCGGGATTACCACGGCAAGGCCGCTCACAGCTCCGACCGGGAGCTGTCAGTCAGCGCGCGCACCGTCCGTGCGGCCCTCATCGTGAGCGTATCGCTGTATATCGCCGCTGTGGGCTTTGAGCTTCTCTGCGGCGGGCTGATGTTCCGCCCCACCGTGTCCGTCCCGGATGTGGAGATCTGGCGCACGGTGCTGAAGATCCTGCTCGGCATCATCTCCGCCCTGACGCTCTTCGTGGCAAACTACTACGGGCACCTGTCCCTGCCGCGGACGCTCTCCGACCACAAAAAGATGGAGCGCTTCTACACAGAAATGACCGAGCGGCTGGCGCGCGAGGGCGAGAGTGAAGCCCTGCTGACGGAGCTTGCCCGGGAGGAACTGATCGAGAACGGCAACTGGTGTTCCTACCAGCGGGACAACACCCCGGATTTCAGCATGTGAGAAAGACAATCGCCCCTGAGCGGAAGCTTTTCCGCCGGGGGCGATTGTCTTATCTTCACGCAGGCAGGAACCGCCTAAAAGGACGATGTGACACCGGTGCCGAAGTGGACAGTACCCCGGCTTTGATCCCCTCAGACAGGGCCGACAAGCCGATACCCGGAATCCCGTTCAGGAGCACGGCGGCGAGAGCCGATCTTCAACCGGCTTCCTGCTTTTACATGATGGGAGAGAAAAATCGACTGGAGGCGGCAGCGGGGTCTCTTGTCTTTCCGGCGCCGCTGGAGTAAAATAAAACAAAAAAAGAGAGAGGCGAGTGCCGTGAAGACACTGATTGAGCTGTATGACGAGAGACCGCTGGAAAATGTGCTGGGCGCGGAGATGTTCCGGCCCGAGCGGGTGGTCTACATCTGCGCGGAGAACCACGCCCCGGACCGGCGGATGCAGCGCAAGCTGCGGGAGTTCTTTCAGCACCGCGGTCTGGAGATGGAGACGGAGTTTGTCAAGGCAAAGGTCTATGATGCGGACTCTACGCTCGCCGTGCTGCGGGACGTGGTGCAGCGCTACCCGGACTGTGGGATCGATATCACTGGCGGCACGGATGCGGTGCTCTTTGCCTCGGGCCTGCTGGCGTCGGAGACAGACCTGCCGGTGGTGACCTACAGCCGCCGCATGAACAGCTTCTTCAACATCCGCGGAGCCTCCTTCAGCGAGAAGCTGCCCTGCAAAGTCATTTACAACGTGGAGGACTGCTTCCTCATGGCCGGCGGCTCCATGCGCCCCGGCCGGGTGGATAACGCCATTCTGGAGAAGTATCTGGAGGATATCGAGCCCTTCTTCAAGCTCTTTATGGTCCACCGCAGGAGCTGGGTGAAGATCGTCAACTACATCCAGCGCGTCTCCCAATGCCCGCCCGAAGGGCCGATACCGCTTGAGGTGCGGGGCGACTATACCGTAAAAGGGGAGCGGGGCTCCCGCATTGAGGCGCCGGAGGAGGCTCTGGTGGGGCTGGAGACCATTGACTTCATTCGGAATCTGAAAATGGAGAAAGGGGAGTCGGTGTCCTTTTGCTTCCGGGACGCCCAGATCCGCGCCTGGCTGCGGGATGTGGGGAGCGTGCTGGAGCTCTATGTCTACAAGGCCTGTCTGGACTCCGGCCTGTTTCAGGACGTGCGCACCAGCGCGGTGGTGGACTGGGAAGGGGACGAGCGGGCCAACGCCGTCACCAACGAGCTGGATGTGATGTGCACCCACGGTGTGGCCCCGGTGTTCATCAGCTGCAAGACCTGTGACGTGAAGACCGAGGCCCTCAACGAGCTCGCCATTCTGCGGGACCGCTTCGGCGGAAAAATCGCAAGGGCTGCCATTGTCACCGCCGAGAGGGGTGGCGCCGCCATGCGAAATCGCGCCTCGGAGCTGGATATCCTGGTGATCGACCTCAACGATCTCAGCGCGGGACGCATCGGCCAGCGCATCAAAACCCTGATGCGGAATCTGAAGTAAAGAGGAAGCAGTGAAAAAGGAAGGGGGAGAGCCATGGGCGAGAGACTGATTTTTCATGTGGACGTCAACAGCGCCTTCCTCTCCTGGGAGGCGGCCCGGCGGTTGAAAAACGGGGAGGAGGATCTGCGCCTGATCCCCTCCGTCATCAGCGGGGACCCGGAGTCGCGGCGCAGCGTGGTGCTGGCAAAGTCCATCCCCGCCAAGGCCTTCAAGATCAAGACCGGCGAGCCGCTGGCGCTGGCGCTGCGCAAATGCCCGAATCTCGCGGTGGCAAAGCCGGACTTCAAGCTCTATTCCTCCTGCTCCCGGGCCTTCAAGGATATCTGCCGCGGCTACGCCCCGGCGGTGGAGGAGTTCTCCATCGACGAGTGCTTTCTGGACCTGACGGGCACCGAACACATGTACCCGGACCCGGTGGCTCTGGCATACGAGATCAAGGACCGCATCCGGGACGAGCTGGGCTTTACCGTAAACATCGGCATCGGCCGCAGCAAGCTCTGCGCCAAGATGGCCAGCGACTTTGAAAAGCCGGACAAGGTGCACACCCTCTTTCCCGAGGAGATCCCGGGGAAGATGTGGCCCCTGCCCGTGGGGGATCTGCTGTTCGTGGGCGGCTCCTCCGTGCGGAGACTGGCCGAGGAGAAGATCTACACCATCGGCGACCTGGCTCACGCGGACCCGGGACGCATCAAGCAGATCCTGGGGGACAAACTGAGCATCCAGGCCCGGCAGTATGCCAACGGCATCGACAATTCCCCCGTCCGGGAGGAGCCGGAGGAGGCCAAGGGCTTCAGCAATTCCGTGACCCTGGAGGAGGATGTGACCACCCTGGAGATGGCGGACGCCATTTTGCTTGCGCTGTCTGACAGCGTCTCGGCCCACCTGCGCAGCAAGGGCTTTCGCGCCACAGGGGTCTCCGTCAGCATCCGCTATCTGGACTTTACCAACCGCTCCCACCAGTGCAGGCTTGACTGGCCCATCGACACCACCCGGGAGGTCTATGACACCGCCCGGCGCCTGCTGCGGGAGCTGTGGCGGGATCGCCGTCCGCTGCGCCTGATGAGCATTTCCCTGGGCAATCTCACCCGGGAGGCCGGGGGAGAGCAGCTATCCCTCTTTGAGCAGGAGAGCCCCGTCAAACGCGAGAAGGACGAGAAGCTGGAAAAGGCCATCGACGCTCTGCGGCACAAGTACGGCTCCGACAGCATCCAGCGGGGCACGGTGATGAACAGCGGCATCCGTGTGGCCGGAAAGTTCAAGGGCAGGCAGGAGGCGGAGAAGGAGAACTGAAGCTCCGAAAGGGGAGAACGGGCATGAGCCTGGACCGGGAACAGAATCGAAAACTGACCCACGCCATGGCCTTCTGCAGCCTGATGGCGGCCTTGGGCGCGGCGCTCATGACCACGGGCGGCATGATCCCGGTTTTGACGTACTGCTCACCGCTGCTGGCCGGGGTGCTGCTGATTCCGGTGCTGCGGGAGTACGGCGAGAAGTGGGCGTGGCTGACGTGGCTGGTGACGGCGCTCTTGTCCCTGATCCTCAGCGTGGATAAAGAGGCGGCGCTGTTCTACTGCTTTCTCGGCTGCTATCCCATTCTGCGCCGGTGCTTCAACCGGGTGCGACCAAAAATGCTCTCCCGGCCGCTGAAGCTCCTGTATATTCTGGCGGCTCTTGCGGGTTTATATGCCCTGATCCTTCTGGTCCTGGGACTGGATATCGGCATGGAAGACCTGGAGAGCCTGGGGCAGTACACGGCCGCCTCAGGCTTTCTGATGCTGACAGTCACCATGCTGCTCTACGACAGGGTGCTCACCAACCTGGAGATCCTGTACGAGCGACGCCTGCGGGGGAAGCTGAAACGGTTTTTGACTTGAATATGATTGAACACCGGTTGAGAAACAGGATGCCTCGCGGCGGAAGCACCATCAGGAGAATATGTGAGCGATTTGTGTAAAAACACCGCGATATGGAAAACTTTTGAGAGAAAAGAATGAGATTGACATTTGGATTTGATTAATGTAGAATCAAAACATATCAATTTGCCCAAGAAGCACTTCATGTTCTGCCGTTTTTTGTGCGAATGAAAAGCTGAAAAGAGCTTGCTTTTTTGGGAAGCGCATGCTATATTTATTTAAGATCATTTATTCGCATAATGGTTTGTTTCTACTATCAGCGAGCAGAGGGACTCCAATCAGCCGCTCTGAACAAAAAACGGAGGTTTCAACTATGAAGAAGATTCTTGCATTTGCACTTGCTCTGACCCTGATCCTGAGTCTCGGCGTTTCCGCTTTTGCAGCGTCCCCCACGCCGACAACCACGTCTGAGACCACCACCTCTGCACTGCCCGTAACCAAGGGCCTTGCGAATGATGGTTCCGGTCTGGCTGTCTGCAATGCTTCTGACGATGTGATCGATACCGTCCCCTCCAGCAAGGTTGTCCGCATTGGCGTCGGCCAGGCGGGTATCCTCGCCGCTGAGAGCAAGGACGCCCTGATCAAGGCTTTCGGCGAAGCCAAGTCTGTGACCGACAAGCTGGTGATGTACCTCTTCTGGCTCAACACCAACGGCTACTCCGAGCCTGACGGCTTCAAGTACTACAAGCTGCCCTTCATTTGCTCCGGCGAGAACGTGAAGGTTACGGTCAACGGCAAGGATATGGAAGTTGTCCATGAGGATGGCGCTTCTTACTTTGCAAAGCTCACGGAGCTGGGCGTTGTTTGCATTACCTGCGACAAGTAATCAAGACGGAGCAGCCCCACAAGTAAAGACCTGTATTTGGGCGGTTCTTATTTGAACCGCCCTTTCAATGTGCTGAAAGAAACAAGCATGAAAAAGAAAAAATGGATTCTTCTGCTTCTGGATGTGTTGCTTGTCCTGTTACTGGGTTTTGGCATCTACGTGTTTCAGAAGAGGGCCGATGAAAAAGAACGGAGCACGGTCAGCCAGGAAGAGCTTGACAGGCGTTTTGTGAAATCCGTCTCTTATCAGGGAGTGGACTATCCCCTCAAAAGGAACATGTCTACGGTTTTGCTGATCGGCACGGATAACTTCATCGACGATAACAAGCAGAACGAGATCGAAGCCTTTTACAATCAGAATCTGGCGGACTTTCTGGTGATCCTTGTCTTTGACCACGCAAACAAAACCATTACGCCCTTTCAGATCTGCCGTGACACCATGTGCGAAGTTCCGTGGCTGACGGTGAATGGTTTGGTGGGCGGAACAGAAGTCATGCAGATCACGCTGGCCCATACTTATGGCTCCGGCAAAGAGGACAGCTGTATCAACACCAGAAACACTGTGGAGAATCTGCTCTATGGGCTGAAACTGGACAATTTTCTGTCCTTCTCCATGGAGACGGTGCCCATCTTAAACGATCTGGTGGGCGGCGTCACGGTGAAGCTGGAGGACGATGTTCCGGCACTTGGTCCGGAGTATGTGCGCGGCAGCAGTGTTACCCTGAAGGGGAACGCGGCACTGCGTTTTGTGCGTTACAGGGATATGGCGGTACTGGATGGAAACCTCGCGAGAATGGCCCACCACCGGCTATACCTCGAATCCTTCACACAGGCGGCCAGAGAGGCGGTGGCCAAGGATCCGGACTTTGCCACCAAGGGATACAAAGCGGTGGAGAAGTTCCTCTGCACCGATCTCTCTGTAGAGCAGGTCTCTGATATGATCAATGAAATGATCGACTATGAGATCCTGCCCACAGTCTGCCCGACTGGAGTTTACACGGAAGGGAATCCTTTCCGGGAGTTTCACATGGATGATGCGTCCCTGTGGGAATGCGTCAGCGAGGCTTTTTGCCAATAAAAGAAAACATTTTCTTTCTTACGGAGTAAAAGAATATGTGGGAAGACAATCGCAAAAAGAGGTTGATCTTGAATATCGTTCTGGCGCTGGCCATTCTGGTTATTGTCGGCGCTTTGGGTATTGCCATGCTCTATGTGCGGCAGCAGACCAGAGAGCACGATGAACAGCTCTCTGAGATCTATGTGCAGCAGCAACAGCAGCAGACGGAAGCCAGACAGGAGTCCGTGGATGCGATTCAGGCGGAGTATGACAAGGACATGCAGACGGTGCAGGATTTTCTGCCGGGCATCGTGTGCTGGGGCGACAGCCTGACACTGGGCTCCTCCGGCAATGTCTCTTACCCCTCTGTACTGAAGACCTATCTGGATACCTATTTCTGCGATATCTACGATTTCCGCAGCACAATTCCCAATGCGGAGGATTATGCCCGCCTGAGATGGGATGACTACAAGGTGAGCGTGCCCGTGGTCAACATGGGCGCCGGGCCGGAGGACAGCAATACGGTCCTTGGCCGTGCAGGCGCCGTTCCCTATGTGGTGGGGGAGGACCTCTACATCCCGGCTGGAACAGAGCCGGTGGAGATTCGGCTGAAATCCGAAAACGGCAGCTGGGTGTATCCGCTGACCGGAGGCAATGCCGGCGTCAACAATGTGATGATCGGCGATGTGGAGGGATCGCTCTCCATGGATTCCAGCGCCTACTACTATAGCGGCTATCGCTACTATTTTACCCGCAGCGCCGAAGGCGTTGAGACGATGGCTCCGGCCGGAACGGTGATTAAGACGGCGGCGACAGACCAATATCGGGATTATATCCATGTGGTCTGCATCGGTACATACGATAGTTTCACTTCGGCAGATGCGCTGGTGCAGCAGGTCAAAACCCTGCTTTCCCGGCAGGCACAGAATCCCGACCGTTTCATCGTGCTGGGCATTTGCTCGGTCAACAAATCCGTCCACAATGTCTATACCTTGGACAGCATTGACGCTGCCATGATGCAGGCTTTTGGCAACCGCTACATCAATGTCCGCAAGTATTTGGTGGAAGACGGAATGACCGATGCCGGCCTGTCTCTTACCAGCAAGGACAAGCTTTATATTTCACAGGGTATGGTGCCGGAGAGCTTTATTTCCTCCGCCGACGGTGTGGAGCTCAACGGCAAGGCCTACGCCCTGATTGGAAGATTGGTATACAACCGCATGGAGAGTCTGGGGTATTTTGACGAGGTCTATCGCGAACTCGGCATCAAGGATACCACCATGAAGATTCTGAAGGACGATCCCACCTACTTCGACCGCATCCTTAAGAATGCGTTTAAGTAAAACCGGCTGCCCAGGTATTACGGCAAACAGCGGGAGGAAGCATGAAGAAAAACAACGACGAAATTGAAATTGACCTTTTAGAGCTGTTTCGGGCGCTGTGGAAAAAAGCGCTGGTCATCATCCTGGTGGCTGTGCTGGCGGCGTCTGCGGTCTTTGCCTATACGCTCTTTATGATCTCACCGGCCTATGACGCCACCGCGTCCATCTATGTCAACAACAGCTCTTTCTCCTTCGGTTCCACGAGCTTTTCCATCTCATCCTCAGAACTGAGTGCGTCAAACTCTCTGGTCAGCACGTATATCTATATCCTGGAGTCCCGTACAACGCTGGAGGATGTAATTTCCAAGGCAGGGCTTCCCTATAACTATGAGCAGCTCTCCAAAATGATCACCACCAAGGCGATTACAGGGACGGCGGCGTTTGACGTGACCGTCCGCAGTTCCAGCCCCACAGAGGCGGAGCATATCGCCAACACCATTGCCCAGGTTCTGCCGGAGCGCATTGCGGAGATCGTGGATGGCAGTTCGGTTCGTATTGTGGACTATGCCATCGTGCCCGCCCACCGCGCGGCCCCCAGCTATACCAAGAATACCATGATCGGTTTTCTGGCGGGCGCTGTGCTCGCTGCCGGATTCGTGACCGTTCGCTTCCTGATCGATGAGCAGAACGACATGGTCATCCATTCCACCGACGAGCTGCGTGAACTCTATCCGGACATCAAGGTCCTTGCCATGATCCCGGATATGCGCCTCTCTGAAAAGAAGGGCTATTATTACTCCTCCTACTACGGAGACAAGAAGAAGGGAGGAAAGTAAGCCATGGATGAAAAGAAAACTGTCGTTGCAGAGAGCGCAAAAAAGACTCACTCCGGCAAGCAGCCGGTCTGCGAGAATCTCAGTTTTGCGGCCAAGGAGGCCTTTAAGCGGCTCCGCACCAATCTGGTCATGAGCTTTCCTCAGGAGGACACCAGCTGCCATCTGATCGGCGTCACCAGTGCTCAGCCCAGTGACGGCAAGAGTACCATTGCCATCAACCTGGCCTACTCCCTCGCGGAGCTTGGGAAGAAGACCCTGCTGATTGACGCGGATATGCGCCGCTCCTCCATTCACGAGAAGGCCGGCGTGGAGAGAACGCCGGGCCTCAGCAACCTGATGGGCAATACCAATTCCATCTCTTCGGCCATGAGGAAGTATCACAGCTGCACCAGTGAGACCGCTTTTGATATCATTCCCGGTGGGGATGTTCCTCAGAACCCCTCGGAGCTCTTGAACTCCAAACGCATGTCCTCTCTGCTGCAGACTCTGTCTACGGCCTATGATTTCATCGTGATTGATCTGCCTCCGATCGGCGCGGTTGTGGATGCTGTATCTGTGGCGCGAGAAATCGACGGCATGCTGGTGGTCATCCGCGAGAACACCTGCCCCCGCGGCTTGCTCGCCGACTGCATGCAGCAGCTGGATTACGCCGGTGTCAATGTGCTGGGCTTCGTCGTTAACGGTGCGCTGGAGGGCTCCAGCAAGAAGTACCAGTACGACAAAAAGTACGGCTATTACAACAACTATTATTATTGATTCATGATCGATTTCCATTCGCATATCCTGCCGGAGATGGACGACGGCTCCGATCGTGTGGAAACGAGTCTGGCCATGCTTCGGGAGAGCAAACGGCAGGGTGTGGATCTGATCTGCTCCACCTCGCATTTTTATGCGGACGAGGAGGATCCGGGAAGCTTTCTGCGCAGGCGCAGCGAAGCCTATGAGCGCCTTTCCGCGTCGATGGAAAACCCGGCGGAGTATCCGAAAATTCTGCTGGGGGCGGAAGTCCTGTACTTTCCCGGTATCAGCGTGGCGGAAGAGGTGCGGGGACTGGTGCTGACCGGCTCGCCCTTTCTGCTGGTAGAGCCGCCTATGATGCCTTGGTCTGACGCCATGCTGGACGAAGTTGAGGCCTGCGGAAGGACGCTTCGCTGTATCCCCGTGATTGCACATATCGACCGCTATATGCGTATCCTGGACGACTATACGCTCTTTGACCGGGTCAGCGGGCGGAAGCTTCTCATCCAGGTGAATGCCAGTTTTTTTGTTCACCGTGACACCGTAGACTTCGCGCTGGAATGCCTGCGGGGAGACAGATTTCATATGATCGGCTCCGACTGTCACAATATGGACGACCGTCGTCCCAACATGGGTGATGCGGCAAGTGTGATCCGGGAGGCCGGGTTGTCCAAGCACTTTGCAAAATTCAACGAGCGTCTGTATCAGGTGCTGTCAAGCTTCGAAAAGAATAAATGAAATGCAGAGCCGATCGGAACTCCGACCGGCTCCGCCTATAACCGGGCATTTTCATAGTTGATCGCAATTACAATACTAAAGTGTGCTTTTTGCACAAGTTTTGCTTCATCTACAAACAAAATTCGATAGGTTATCCATTGCACAACCGAAGATAAAATGATACAATAATATAACATGAAACCAAAAACGGCCGAAGAAAAACCAAACGTTGTGTCCGCTATCAAGATAATGTGACGAGTTTGTTATCCTGTTAGATTCATAAAGCGAGGGATCATTATGGCACAGAACGAAGAAAGAAAACATGATCAAATGAGGCGCTGGGGTTTGAAACTGGCGCTGGTTCTGTTTGACGTATTTGCCGTCAATTTCTCCTATTACCTGGCGCTGTTACTGCGCTTCTATGTAAACCATGAGTTCCATATGGCGGGCAATCTGTTCTTGCCGCTTTTCCTGAAGTTTGCTCCCTACTACACGGTATGCTGCCTGCTGGTATTTGCGGCCTTCAAGCTTTACAGCGGCATGTGGAAATACGCCGGCGTAAACGACGTTAATCGTGTCGCCCAGGCAAACTTGGTTACCTTCTTGATTCAGGTGCTTGGCACGATGCTGTTCATGCGCAGAATGCCGATTACCTACTATCTGCTCGGCGCAGTTATCCAGTTTGCCCTGATCTGCGTCAGCAGATTCTCCTATCGGATTCTGTCGGTGGAGTTTTCCCGTTACGCAAAGGGGAAAAGCGCCTCTGTCAACGTGATGCTGGTCGGCGCCGGGGAATCTGCACGTTCGCTTCTCAGGTCGCTGGAGAGCGATCAGGAAAACGTGGCGCATCCGGTCTGCGTGGCGGACTACCGCAATTCCGGCTCGGGGCGGCTCTTTGACGGACTGCCGGTTGTGACGAGTCTGGAGGGCATCCGGGAGGCTGTGGAGAAGTATAAGGTGAAGGGCCTGATCGTTGCCGATCCCCTGATGCCGCAGGAGCTTCGCCAGAAGGTGAAAGACCTCTGCGGCGAACTCGAACTTGGCTTTCAGGATTACTCCGGCTTTACGCAGAATGCGGCGTTCGGGCTCTCTTTGAGCAAGCTGCTGGAGTATGTGAACGGTCCGCTTACAGTGTCTTATAAGGGAAAAACCCAGAGCTACGAAAACGGTGAGCAGGCTGTGTCCTCACTTTCCGGGAAATATGTGGTCAAGTCGGTCTCTGTGAAAGACGAGAAGCTTTGGGTGGAGATCGATCAGGATATTCTGGTTACACCCGACAGCAAGGAAGCCTGGGTACAGGATTATGAAAAGGAGACGGGAGAGTCCGTCAGCTTCTTCTAAGCATTTTTGAGAGATTAGCAGAGGCGTGAACGATAACTCTTTCGGAGTATGGTAAGATGAAGACAACGAGCATTAAAAGGAATAAAAGAGCGCTGGAGCATTGGCAGATCATCGCAGGCTGCCTGATGCTCTGCGATGTGCTGTCCATGATGCTTGCGTATTTCCTTGCGCTCTGGATACGTTTTGACTGCATCTATTCCCGGATACCGGAAATCTTCCTGACGCCATATCTGAAGTTCATTGTTCCCTATGCACTATGCGCCATTGTCCTGTTCTGGTTTCTGCGTATGTACCACGGCATGTGGCGTTACGCCAGCTACAGTGAGTTGATTCGGACCGTGGTGGGCTCTCTGTTGGCTTCTGCTTTCCACACACTTTTCATTACACTTATTTTCAGGAGAATGCCCCTGTCCTACTCCATCTGGGGCGGCGGAGCCCAGTTGGTCTTCCTGCTGGCGCCGCGCTTCTCCTACCGCATGGTGCTGTTTTATCGATCCCTGACACATAAAAAGGATGAGACGGTCGGCCGCGTCATGCTGATCGGGGCCGGGCAGGCGGGTCAGATGATCCTGCGGGATGTCAACACTTCGCCCGAAGTGCACGATAAAGTCGTCTGCATCATTGACGACAACCCCAACAAGTGGAACCGCTATGTGGAGGGCGTGCCCATCGTCGGCGGCAGGGAAGACATTCTTGCAAACGTCGAAAAGTACCACGTCAACAAGATCTACTTTGCGATCCCCAGCGCAAATGCCGAGGATAAGAAAGAGATCATCAACATCTGCAACGAGGCCGGCTGCGAGGTGAAGCTTCTGCCGGGCTTGTACCAACTGGTGCTTGGACAGGTCTCGGTAAGCGCCATGAAAAACGTGGCGGTAGAGGACCTGCTGGGCCGGGAGCCTATCAAGGCGGATCTCAAAGAAGTCTTCGACTTCATCAACGGGAAGGTCGTGCTGGTCACCGGCGGCGGCGGAAGCATCGGCTCCGAGCTCTGCCGGCAGATTGCAGCGCATAACCCCAAGCAGCTGATCATCCTTGATATCTATGAGAACAACGCCTATGCCATTCAGCTGGAACTGAGGAAGAGTCACCCGGAGTTGAACCTGGAGGTTCTGATCGGCTCTGTGCGCGACAGCCGGCGCATGATGGACATCTTTGCGGAGTACCGCCCCCAGATCGTCTACCACGCGGCTGCCCACAAACATGTGCCCCTGATGGAGGACAGCCCCTGTGAGGCCATCAAGAACAACGCCATCGGTACATACAAGACGGCCTATGCGGCCATGCTGCACGGCTGCGAACGCTTTGTCCTGATCTCAACGGACAAGGCCGTCAATCCCACCAACATCATGGGCGCCAGCAAACGTCTCTGTGAGATGATCGTCCAGAGCTTTGACGCCAAGATCAAAGCCGGAAAAGCCTCCGAGATTCCCCAGCTGTTTACCCATGTGCTGGAGACGGACGTGGACGCGGACGGCAGCGGAGAAGTGTTCCGGAATATCAAAACGGAGTTCGTGGCTGTGCGGTTCGGCAACGTCCTGGGCTCCAACGGCTCGGTAATTCCCATTTTTAAGAAGCAGATCGAAGAGGGCGGACCTGTTACCGTGACGCATCCGGATATCATCCGCTACTTCATGACAGTGCCCGAGGCGGTAAGCCTCGTGATGCTCGCGGGGACCTACGCCAAGGGCGGAGAAATCTTTGTCCTGGATATGGGCAGCCCTGTGAAAATCGACACGCTGGCTCGAAACCTGATCAAGCTCTCCGGCTTCAAGCCTGACGTGGATATCAAAATCGTATACTCCGGCCTTCGTCCCGGCGAGAAGCTCTATGAGGAAAAGCTGATGGCGGAGGAAGGCCTGCGCAAGACAGACAACAAGCTCATCCATATCGGTTGTCCCATCCCCTTTGACACGGACGAGTTCCTGCACCAGATGGACGACCTGATGGCGGCGGCATACAGCAATAAAAAGGATATCCGTGATCGAGTCGCGGATATTGTGACGACCTATCACCCCAGCAACCCGGAGGTCACTGTGGTGAAGGACGCCAAGTATGTCGCGCTGGTTTGAGCTTTCGAGGGGAGAATGAAGATGGTTGACTTGAAAAAAGATTCTAGATTTGCCGGCCTGGAGCCATTCCGCTCCAAGATCTGGAATGGGGTGTATTATTGGGGCAACCAAGAAGAAAAGCCTTGATTTACAAGGGTTTTCGAGAGGCTGAGCCAGATCCTGAAATTGTAATTTTCTATCGGTGGCAGTCGATCTGAGAGCCCTGAGAGGTTTAGATGGCTTCTTGGATACTCTTGGATTGACCCACAATACAGAGTAGAGAATTCAATAAAGGAGGTAAGGCTTAGCCCACATGTTTCCTTATGGAAGCGGTGGGCTATTTGCCGTGTTTGGGAAGGCGCATGCTCACAAATACATTATAACATGAATCTTGAGAATATACAAGTATATAAAACGAACGTTTTAATTAATAACATGATGTTAGCAACCATGATATGTCATGGTTAGCAGCTGAATATAAAGAATGGAGCATAATAATGGCATTTAATAATTCCAGTGACATCAAACCCTTCTCAGAAAAAATTTGGCTTTCAAGCCCGACAATGCATGGGACAGAGGCGACCTATATGATGGAAGCCTATGAGACCAATTGGATGAGTACTGTAGGCAAGAATATCAATGAAGTCGAAGCGCAGGTGGCTGAGTACGTTGGCGTAAAACATGCGGTAGCGTTGAGCGCAGGTACTGCAGCGCTGCATCTCGCCACGAAGTTGGCGGCTGAGAGATTATACGGTCAGGCAAGACCGAATGAAGGTTCCTTGAGGAATCACCCGGTATTGGCAAGTGACTGCACTTTCGATGCTTCAATCAATCCAATTGCATATGAAGACGGCGAAGCTGTCTTTATTGATACGGAGTATGATACCTGGAACATGGATCCTGTTGCTTTGGAAAAAGCTTTTGAGCTTTATCCGGAAGCAAAGCTTGTTGTTATTGCTCATCTCTATGGAACTCCTGGAAAAGTTGAAGAATTGAGAGCTGTATGCGAGAAGCATGGAGCACTGATTGTTGAAGACGCTGCTGAGAGTTTTGGCGCGAAATATCTCTTAAATGGGAAGTGGGTCGAGACAGGCGCTCTTGGCGACTTTAACTGCATCTCATTCAACGGAAATAAGATCATCACCGGTTCCTGCGGCGGTATGTTCCTCACAGATTCAAAAGAAGATGCAGATAAGGTACGTAAGTGGAGTACACAGTCCCGCGAAGCTGCTCCCTGGTATCAGCATGAAGAGATCGGATACAACTACCGCATGAGTAATGTGATTGCCGGTGTTATCCGCGGTCAGCTTCCTTATCTACAGGAGCATATCGATCAGAAGAAGGCTATCTATGAGAGATATAGGGAAGGGCTTAAAGATCTTCCGGTAAAGATGAATCCCTATGATGTAGAGAAATCCATTCCTAATTTCTGGCTTAGCTGCATGATCATTGATAAAGATGCAATGTGCCAGCAGGTCAGAGACGATCAGAAAGCTCTTTATATCCCTGAATCAGGAAAATCTTGCCCTACTGAAATCCTTGAGACACTTGCTAAGTTCAATGCAGAAGGTCGACCGATCTGGAAGCCCATGCATATGCAGCCGATATATAGGACCAATCCCTTCGTCACAGTCGAGGGGAATGGCAGAGGACGCACAAATGCTTACATAAAGGGCTCTGGAATCGATGTTGGAGCCGATATTTTCCGTCGTGGGCTCTGCTTACCGAGCGATAACAAGATGACGAAAGAGCAGCAGGATAGGATTATTGAGATCATTCATAGGTGCTTCCGGTGATGTCGGCTGAGCATGACTGAGGGTTGCAGATAGGGAGATGTTACATCTGCCGGACATGCATTAGGACTGTAGATACGCATCTGCTGGATATGCATGAGGGCGTATATGTGCATCTGCTAGATATGCATTGGGTATCTACAGAGAAAAAATGGCATCTGCCGGGCATGCATCAGGTAGCCACATCTGCATCTGCTCCATATGCATCAGGAAGCCACATTGGGTGCAATTTTGACCGATAGTTCCGAGAGGAAATTTATACCACACATGCTCGAATTCGGAGCGATAGCAGGGCTTCTGTGTGAGCAACAGATACGGCAGAAAGTGTGAAGGGCGGAGGATAAATCTATCGATTATGTATTTGGATTACTGGACATACCTTGGTGGTATTACGCGATAGCTGTTCCTATTGGAATTGCCGTGTGGAAGACATGGCGATGGGAAGGTGGCATTCTCTTTGCCTACACTTTCTTGATTCTTGCTGAAACCATTTTAATCCGCAAGCCCTTCATCGGACAGCACTTTCAGCCGGAGCTTTTCTGGTCGTGGAGAGTATGGAATGTACAGAGAGGCCAGATTATAGCAAATGTGATTATGTTTGTGCCGGTTGGTGTTCTGGCTGGAAGGATCTGGCGCTGGAAAGGACTGGGGTTTGGAGTTGGCCTGAGCTGTGCGGTTGAGATGTTGCAACTGATAACGAGCAGAGGTCTGTGTGAGTTTGATGATGTGATACACAATGCGGTAGGTACTGTTATCGGTGTGGGGATTGTGGTGGCAGGAAAAGTCGTTATGAAATATCAGAAGCAAGAAATACAGAAAGAAGTAATGAAAACTCATCGGCACGGAGGTGCCTAAATGAAGCTGACCATTATTGGAGCGTCGGGCCATGGAAAGGTTGTAGCAGATATTGCACGGCTTAACGGCTACGACGCAATCGAATTTTTGGATGATGATGAAAAATTGACCACCTGTGGTGAATATCCTGTGGTTGGGAGAACCGATAGACCGGTTGATAACGATGTGTTTGTCGCCATAGGAAATGCCGATATACGGGAAAGACTCTCAAAAGGCCGGAACCTCGTCACACTTATCCACCCTAAAGCTGTTATTGCTGATGACATAGAAATCGGTGAAGGAACAGTGGTTATGGCTGGAGCTGTAATCAATACCGGAACGAGGATTGGAAAAAGCTGCATAGTCAATACTTCAAGTTCAATCGACCATGACTGCTTGGTGGGCGACTTTTGCCATATATCCGTCGGCTCTCACTTGTGCGGAACAATCGTGGTTGGGAATAAGACTTGGATCGGCGCTGGAGCGACGGTCAGTAATAACGTCAATATCTGCGGTGGTTGCATGATCGGTGCAGGAGCCGTGGTTATTAAGGATATAAAAATACAAGGAACTTATGTAGGAGTGCCGGTGAAAATGATTAGTAAGTATAATCTAACTGGGGGGGGTACTGCTCCACCCGGATAATCCAAAGAAAATCAATCGTTATGTACCCTTCTGTGCTTACCCACAGTTTGCAGCGTAGGAGGGCAGCATGATGAAAGATTTAATAATTTTTGGAGCCAGCGGATTTGGCCGCGAAGTTGCATGGGCAGTGGAGAGGATTAATAAAGTCTCCCCAACTTGGAAGCTCCTCGGCTTTATGGATGACGCTGATGATATTCAAGGCAAAGCAATCAACGGATATCCAGTTTTGGGGAAGACCGGTGATGTAGGAAAATACTCTGATGCTTATTTTGTCGTAGCTGTTGGCGCTTCAAGAGTTCGAGAGAAGATTGTTGCCAATATGAAGGCGGTAAACCCGGACATCAAGTTCGGAACAGTTATCGATCCTTCTGTTGAGATGTCTGAGCTTGTGACGATTGGCGAAGGCACCATCATCTGCGCACATACAATTATCACGGTTAATATCGAGATCGGTTCTCATGTGATTATCAATCTTGATTGCACCGTTGGCCACGATGCCATACTGAAAGACTTTGTGACGCTCTACCCGTCCGTCAATGTGTCCGGTATTACCAATATCGGTCACGCTGTGGAACTGGGAACAGGGATGCAGATTATCCAGGGGAAGAGCGTAGGTGACTACAGCATTGTAGGCGCCGGGGCGGTTGTCGTAAAAGACATCCCGGAGAAATGCACGGCTGTAGGTAGTCCGGCGAAGCCGATAAAGTTCTTTGAGTGAGGGCATCAGTGTGATTATTAAAACCGTAACAGTAGTCGGTGTAACTGGCACCATGGGCGCAAATGTGGCAGGTATCTTTGCTTCCTTCGGAGATGCAAGGGTTTACTGCCTCGGACGTGACATTGAGAAAGTAAAAAAGACGATCCCAAGGATTGTGAAATCCGTTAAGGCGGATGCGATTGCGAAGAACCTGATTCCGGCAGACTTCTCTATGCTGCCTCGATGTGTGGCAGAGAGTGATCTGGTCTTTGAGAGTTCTTCCGAGAACATCCAGGTAAAGACTGACATTGCACGGCAGGTTGGCGCGGCTTTACAGCCTCACGCTGTGTCTTGTACGGGTACATCCGGACTCTCTATCACAGAGATTGCTTCCTGCTATCCGGAAGAACTGCGTGGTCACTTCTTCGGAGTCCATATGTTCAACCCGCCTTACAGCATGTCCCTGTGTGAGCTGACGCCCACAATCTACTCGGACAAGGCGATGCAGGCAGAGCTGAAGGAATATCTGGAAAAGAAACTGTATCGCACCGTTGTGGAGGTGAAGGATAGTCCCGCTTTCCTTGGCAATCGTATCGGATTCCAGTTTATCAATGAGGCGCTTCAGTATGCAGAACGCTTCAAGGATAACGGCGGTATCGACTACATCGATGCAATTCTCGGTTCCTTTACCGGACGTTCCATGGCTCCGTTGACTACATCAGATTTTGTCGGTCTGGATGTCCACAAAGCAATCGTGGATAACATCTACGAGAATACACACGATTACGCTCATGAGACCTTTGTACTTCCTGAGTTCGTACAGAAACTGATCGAGCAGAAGAAGCTGGGGCGCAAATCCGGCGGCGGCCTGTATCAGCGCGTGAAGTACGAGAATGGACTTGTCCGCCAGACGGTACTGGATATCAACACAGGACTTTACCGGGATGTGATCCCTTACGTTTTTCCCTTTGCCGATAAGATGAAGAAATATATCGCGGAGGGGGATTACCAGAAAGCCTTCGAGCAATTGGTGAATAATCATTCCATCGAAGCGGAAATTTGCCGGTATTTTCTGTTGAACTATATTGTTTACTCCCTCTATGCCACCAAAGAGGTGGGCTACACCATTGAGGCGGCGGACGATGTAATGGCAACAGGATTTAACTGGTGCCCGCCACTTGCAATGTACCAGGCACTGTCCACAGTTGCCGGTGTTCCGACTCTCATCAGAGAAAATCTTCCTGATGTCTGTAAGAAAGTCGACATTGATGAGCTTCTCGCTGAAGTGAAGCCTTCAAAGTACGATTACAGACTGTATTTCAAATCGGGGAGGTAAATCAGATGAGCAAAGTTTATATACTTGGCGGCGCTCAGACTGATTTTGAGCGCAACTGGAAAAAAGAAGGCAAGGGCATGGTCGCCATCCTGAAAGAGGTCATGGCAGATGGTCTTGCTCATGCCGGATTGAGTTTTGATGATGTGAAGGCTCTTAACGGTGATAACCGTGTGGCTTGCTTCGTTGGAAACTTTATTGCAGAGAAATATGTGGATCAGGGGCATCTTGGTGCATTCCTGACTGAAGTCGATCCGGCTTTCTATGGTGTGCCGAGCGCAAGATATGAAGCTGCATGTGCGTCAAGTTCTGTCGCTATCGACGCGGCAGCAACGAAAATACGTGCTGACGAATACGATGTCGCTATTGTCGTTGGCTGGGAGCTGATGAAAACCGTTGACTCAAAGATCGGCGGAGATTTTCTTGGAAGGGCTGCCTACTACGAGAAGGAAGGCAAAGGCATTGAACTGCCGTTCCCGAAACTGTTTGGACGGCTCGCTGATGAAACGCTGAAGAAGTATCCAGAGCTTGATGAAAAGCGTTACATGGATGCGCTGGCGAGAATCTCCGTTATCAACTACGGCAACGCGAAGAGAAATCCTCTTGCCCAGACCCGTAAGTGGTTCATGAGCTATGACCAGGCCAGCACACGCGGAACGGAAACGAATCCGCTGGTCGGCGGTAAGTTGGCTGTTTCTGATTGCTCACAGGTGACTGACGGCGCAGCGGTCGTGGTGCTGTGCAGTGAGAGGTATGTAAAAGAAAGAGGAATCGAAAACAAGCCGATTATCAAGGGCTATGGCCACAGAACGGCTCCAATGCTTTTTGATAAGAAGATGGCTGATAACGAGGGAAGCGAGTACATCCTCCCTTGGACGAGACAGGCATGCCTGGATGCATATGAGAGGGCTGGATTGACAGTAAATGATATCGATGTGTTTGAGACACATGACTGCTTTACCAGTTCCGAGTATGCAGCAATTAGTGCCTTCGGCCTTGCTGAACCGGGGAAAGAGTATGAAGCGGTTGAAAGCGGATTGCTAGCTTTCGATGGAGCAAAACCCATCAACCCATCTGGCGGCTTGATTGGATGTGGACATCCTGTTGGAGCATCCGGCGCGAGAATGTTCCTCGATCTGTATAAGCAAGTCACTGGGACAGCTGGTAGCTACCAGGTTGAAAATGTGAAGAATGGCATGATGCTGAATATCGGCGGTAGTGCCACAACAAACTATGTGTTTATCGTAGGAAAAGAATAAGGGAGAGTTGGAAATGAATGTCTTGGTTATAGCGCCACATCCGGATGATGAAATTCTTGGAGTAGGCGGAACAATAGCAAAAAGAGCCATCAATGGTAACAATGTGTATGTCTGTGTTGTAACCAAGGCAGGGGAACCTTTATTTAGAGAAGAGCTTGTTGAACAGGGAAGAAAAGAGTGTCGTGAAGCTGATCATCTCCTTGGCGTAAAAGAAACATTCTTTCTGGACTTTCCGGCCGTGAGACTTGAAGAAGTACCGCGTTATAAGCTTAATGATGGATTGATGCAAGCCGTTCAGAAAGTCAAGCCAGATGAGGTTTATATCCCACATCGGGGAGATATGCAGCTTGACCACAAGATGATCGTTGACGCTGTTATGGTTGCTCTAAGGCCTAAATATGAACATGTGGTAAAACGCATCTATGCTTACGAGACTCTATCAGAGACAGGTTGGGATATTCCAAATACAGTAAATGAGTTCATCCCTACTGTTTATGAAGACATTTCAGATACTCTCGAAAAGAAGTTGGCAGCAATGAATATCTTCCAGTCCCAACTTGCCGACTTCCCATCGGCCCGTTCGCTGGGAGCTATTGAAGCGCTGGCGAAATACAGAGGCGCAACGGTGAATGTGATGGCAGCAGAAGCATTTACACTTATAAGAGAAATCAAGGAGAAGTGATATGTACAAGCACTTTGTAAAGCGCCTGTTGGATATTATTCTTTCCTTGCTTGCGCTTGTTATATTGTCTCCGCTACTTTTGTTTATAGCTATTCTGGTACGTGTTAACCTCGGTTCCCCCATAATATTTAAACAAGAACGTGTGGGAAAAGATGAAAAAATCTTTACTATGTTCAAATTCCGCACGATGAGCGATAAGCGAGATGAAAAGGGAGAACTGCTACCAGATGAAGAGCGACAGACAAAGTTGGGAGATATCCTGAGATCAACCAGCTTGGACGAGCTTCCTGAATTGATCAATATTTTGAGGGGAGATATTTCAATAGTCGGACCGAGACCTCTTTTGGTATCGTATCTGCCTTATTACACAGAAGAGGAGCGGTTACGTCATTCAGTCCGTGGTGGGCTTACGGTTCCCGAAGTTATATATGGAAATGTCACGCCAACTTGGGAAGAGCAATTCTCATATGAAGTAGCATATGCGAAAAACGTCAGCTTTCTTTTAGATGTGAAAATAATTTGGAACACAGTAAAAATCATTTTTAAGAGAGTCCAGTCAGATTATGGTTCTGAAGTGCGGCAACCGCTAAATGTTGAACGAGCATATATGGTAAGGAAATGAGAAGATGATTGAATTTACGACATCACAGATAAAGAAACTTGAAGAGGAATATGGTCTGCCTCTTTATGTTTTTAATCAGGACGAATTCATCCAAAATTACAAGGAAATAGAAAGTACCTTTAGAGCCATATATCCTAATTATCATATTTGTTACTCGTATAAGACAAATTACACTCCTGCAATTTGTAAGCTTGTTAAAGAACTCGGGGGATACGCTGAAGTTGTCTCCGATATGGAGTATGAGCTTGCAAAACGTCTCGGTTATGAAGCGGAAAGGATTGTCTATAACGGGCCCTACAAAGGAGCTGTATTGGAAAAACATCTGTTGTCTGGTGGGATAAACAACATTGACCGGATAGAGGAAGCACTTAGGATTTGTGAGATTGCTGATAAGAACCCTGATATGTCATTGAGGACTGGTATCAGGGTGAATTTCGATGTAGATGCTGGTTATACATCTAGGTTTGGAATTGATATCGATAAGATTGGTCAGATCCTGGAATTGCTGGCAAACCATGGAGTGCGGGTTAATGGCTTACACTGTCATATGAGCCGCGCCAGGGGATTAGAGCCTTGGGGACTTAGGGCAAAGACAATGCTTGGTCTTGTCGACAAGTATGGTCTCTATGATCTTGAATACATTAGCTTAGGATCCGGAATGAACGGACACATGGATCCTGAATTGAAAGCTCAGTTCCCTGTAGTGCCTACATACGAAGAATATGGAGAAGTAGTCATAAAGCAGTTTGCAGATTTTTATAAAGAAAAAGAGAAAAAACCAATTCTGTTTACAGAGCCAGGTACCACGCTGGTCTCCAAATATGTTGATTTTCTAGCAAGAGTTGAGGGAATCAAAGAAGTAAGAGGAAAACAATTCATTCTGTGCAATTGCAGCTTCCACAACCTTGGCGAGACTTGCCAGATGAAAAACGTTCCAATTCGGATCTTCTCATGTGAAGGAATGAAACAGGAAGCCCAGAATGCGAATCTTGTCGGTTATACCTGCCTGGAACAGGATGTACTTTACAGAGGATACTCGGGCAGTATTGCTACCGGTGACTACGTTGCTTTTGGAAATGTTGGTGGATATTCAATTGTTGATAAGCCGCCGTTCATTCAGCCTAATTGCGCAATGATCGCATTGAACGGTCAAAATACAAAACTAATTAAAAGAAAAGAAACATGGGATGATATCTTCGAATCATTCGTGATGTGAGGGAAATATATGCTAAAGGACATAACAGTGCTTTTATCTGCATCTGATTCACCATCAATGCCTGGCATGATTGATTGTCTGCGCAGTAATGGAGAACGAAAAATAAGAACTGTCGGTGTAGATATGAGTTCGGAACCAAGCGCCAAATATATTGTTGATTCGTTCTACCAAGTTCCAGCCGCAACGGATCCACAGTACTGTGACATTATGCTGGATATATGCAGGAAAGAAAAAGTCGATATTTATTTCCCGACTATCTCTGCAGAAGTAAGTGCTGTATCGAGCCGAAAAGCCGAATTTGACGCAATTGGTACAAAACTGTCCATCTCGGATCCGAAGGCTGTAGCAATTGCAAACAATAAGCTAGAGGCTTATGAGTTCCTCCAGACGAAGGGCATTCCTGTTCCCAAGTATTACGGAGTGCATTCAGTGCAAGATTACATCGACGGCTGTAAGGTTCTTGGCTACCCAGAGAATCCTGTGTGTCTAAAGATAGTAGATAATAGCGGAAGCCGTGGCGTACGCATCATCGACGCAAAACGTAATAGATACCAGATCTTTGCTCATGAGAAGCCGAACAGTTTTTTTACTTCATATGAAGATATGCTAAGCATCCTAAAAAGCGTTGAGAAGCTGGATGAAATGATGCTTGTTGAATACATGCCGGGAAATGAGTACACTGTTGATCTGCTTGCTGATCATGGCAGAGTGCTTTATATGGCTGGTCGTGAAAATGTTGTCAGTTTGATGAGTATAGCGCAGGAGTCTATTGTAACTAAGATTGACTCTGCATATGAAACGAGCAAGGCAATTGTGGAGGCTCTCGGGTTGGATGGAAATATCGGATTTGATTTTATGAAGGATGTTAACGGCACGCCAGTTCTCATGGACATCAACCCGCGCATCACAGCAACGGTATCCGTGATTGCAGCGGCAGGCGTGAATCTTCCATATCTTAGAATCAAACAACTGCTGGGAGAGCCATTACCTGAATGCCATATTGATTATGGAACCCGACTTAAAAGGCGCTATGGGGAAATCTACACGGATTCTGAAGGGCAAAGAATAGAGATTTAAAGGAGAGCAGAAAGATGCTGGTTGTGCTTTGGATTGTTTTTGCTTTTATCATTTTCTGGGCAATGATTGGCTATCCGATCTTTTTGCTGATATTAGATAAACTGAAAGCAAGATCCTTGAAAAAAGACTACAACTATGAACCGACGGTAACGGTTATGGCGGTAGCACATAATGAAGAAAAAGTAATATGGGAAAAACTCAATAATCTTATCAGCGTGGATTATCCAAGGGAGAAGTATAAAATTCTCGTCACTTCGGATTTCTCTACGGACAAGACCAATGAGCTAGTTGAAAAGTTTATTGCAGAACACCCAGAATTCGACATTCGTTTGTACAAGACGGTTAACCATGGTGGCAAAACAAATGCACAGAATGAAGCTCAGAAAACAATCGATACTGAGCTTATGATTATGACGGATGCAAACTGCTATTTCAAAAAAGATGCGGTGAGAGAAATTGTCGCAAACTTTGCTGACGAGAAGATTGCATATGTCTGTGGGGCTACTGCTTATGTAAATGCTGGAGATAATGTTACGGCTGATTCAGAAACAACATATTGGGATTTGGATTCAAAATGCCGCGATATCGAAGGTAGGATTCAAACAATCACAGCAGGAGATGGAAATCTCTATGCTTGTAGGACTGTTCAGTACGAGGATATTCCTTTAATCGAGTGCCATGACAGCAGCTTTCCGCTTCGATTCTCATTAGAAGGGTATAGAGCTGTTTTTGATCCAAGTTCCATTGCTTATGAAAAAGCAGGCGAATCAAACCAGGATGAGTATAAACGCAAGGTGAGGATGAATCGGAATATCCTGCATAATATTCTGCCATCTCTGCGTATTTTGAACGTTTTTAAGTATAAATGGTTTACCGTGTTCTACTTGGGCCATAGGACGTGTAGATATCTGCTATGGTTCTCTCACTTAATGGTTCTTATAACGAATATTTTCCTAGTACCAAGAGGCTGGTTCTGGGGAGTTACACTTGCTTTACAGATATTGTTCTACATTCTCGCGCTAGTTGGTCACATAACAAAGACGGGAAATAAGTATATCAAGCTAATAACGTACTATGTTATGACGGTAATTGCGCAGTGGCATGGCGTAATTAACATCATAACAGGCAAAGCGAAGCCAACATGGAGCAAGGCTGAAAGTACTAGGTGAAAATCAAATGTCGATAGAAGTTCTGATTTCCGCAATGAATCAAAGCAGTATGGAACTGATAGAAAAGAGCAATATTCATTCGGACTGCTTGATCATTAATCAATGCGACAGAGACGAAGTAATATCTGAAGAAAAAGAATATGGAATAGTTCGTATGATATCAACATGCGAAAGAGGCTTATCAAGAAGTCGAAACATGGCTCTAAGAAACTCTAATGCAGACATTTGTGTTCTCTGTGATGACGATATAGTATTCCATGATGGCTATGAAGATATAATTAAGAATGCATTCGACGAAGTAATGGATGCTGACGTTTTAGTTTTCAATATTAAAAGTGTTAATACTGAAGTAAGAAAACAGGAGCCATATTTTAAAGCAGTTAAGAGAGTTCCTTGGTACAAATCGTACAGTAGTGTACATATAGCTTTTAAACGACAAAAAGTTCTGGAAAAAGGAATATGGTTTAATGAGCGGTTTGGAGCAGGGTCCGGTATGTATTCTATGGCTGAGGATTCCTTATTCTTTGCAGATATCCATAAAAGTGGATTAAGAGCATATACATATCCGGGAGTAATCGCAGATTTATATTCAGAGAAATCTTCGTGGTTTAGAGGTTTTGACGAAAAATATTTTTACGACACAGGAGCTTTTTTATGTGCTGCATATCCAAAATTAAAGTATCTACTGAGTTTCTATTACCCGTTACGCTTACACAATAGCACTAAATTGGGGTTATCCAAAGCATTAAAATGGGAATGGAATGGAATACGCGGATACAAAATGCAAAAAAATTATAGTGATTATATAAGTCATTTTACTCCGAAGGTGTAAAAGACGAGGGGTGCTAGATGGAAGACAAAAAGAATGATTCATTCTTGATGATAAGCTTTTTGCTATTGATATCATTGCCAGCTTATAGATGTTTAATGTTCGTACTGAACTTGGCAGGCGTTGAAGTTCCGCTGCGAATGTTTCATATTTATCTGCTGCTGATGGTATATATGCTGGTGCTTTTAATCAAATATAAAATGCCGTTAAAGAGCGCAGGGGTTGTGCTTGGAATTATCGCTTTTTATGGGGTTAGTTATATGTGGGCATCACCTCGGGCGAAAGAGTATTTTAATTCAACCGAAGTCACATCAATCTTTTTGGCCTTTGCACCAATAGCATGCTTTTGTACAGCGAGAGTTAATAAATGGGATAAATTGTTTGAGGATAAATTTATTCTTATATTTACCGACACCGTTATTGCTTTATCGTTGGTATCAAAAATCCAAGATGTCAGTGTTGCTGATAATATGACATTTTCGTACGAATTGTTACCTTTATGGGGGATATGTTTAATATCAGCCTTTTACTATAGGCATAAAGCGCAATGGATATTTTTGATAGTCGGAGTTTTCGAAGGATTAATTTTCGGTTCGAGAGCACCAATCCTCTGGCTGATTATTTTAGCATTTAGCACTTGGCTTCTTCTTTCAAATGAAGATATACGAAACAAACGTTATGGACATTTAGTGCCAGGAATTCTTATGTTCATTTTCGCGATTGTTGCAGTTCAGTTTTTGCTGCCACTGATCATGCAATCTGCTTTTTCAAATGTATCCTATGTATTAAGGAGATTACAAGGCGGAAGTCTATTTGAAGGGGCAGGACGCGATATTCTTTATGATGGCTGCAGGAAGATTATTCGGGAAATGGGATTATCTATTAACGGATTGTTTTATGATAGGACAGTATTACCAAATGGCCTGTATTCACATAACATCGTATATGAAGTGTTGATATCACTTGGATGGATTTTTGGTATTCCATTTTTGCTGTTCATATTCATTTCAATCGGGAAGTCTTTCTTGGTTCAGAATATTACCGGTAAAGTAATGGTCATGTTCTTTGTTAGTATGTTGTTTTTAAGATATTTCGTTTCAGGGAGTATTTTTGATGAAGCTCAATTTGTCCTTTTTATGGGTTTTATTTTCTCAATGCTCTCTCCGAAATCTTCAACGAGAAAAGTTAAGCAAGAAATATAGTTAAAATAGACAATTAGTAAGGATAGATGTCCAATGAAAAAGGTAAGCGTAATTATTCCGTCATATGGCGGCTCAGATTCTTTGCTGCGATCAGTTGATTCTGTGTTATCTCAAACATATCCTGATTTCGAGGTCATTGTGGTAGATGACAATAATCCCGATACTGAAGCTCGGAAGAAAACAGAGCAACAGATGGAAAAGTATGTCGGAAACGCTCAGGTTAAATATATCAAGCACGAACATAATAAGAATGGTTCTGCTGCAAGGAATACTGGGTATAGGAATTCAGACGGCGAGTATATATGTTTGCTTGATGATGATGACGCTTTTCTTCCTGGCAAAATCCAAAAACAAGTCGTATATCTTGATGAGCATCCTGAATATGGCGCGTGCTATTGCTGGAGAAGACAAAGAAATAAAGAGATCTGTGGAACATACACAGGAGATTTAAGTCAACAGCTTCTAGATTTGACGTTTACACCTACTACTTCTGCACTCATGATTAGAAGAAGTTGCTACGAAGCGCTGAACGGATTTGATGAGTCATATCGTAGACATCAAGACTATGAATTTATGCTTCGTTTCTTTAAACAGTACAAAATGGGTGTTGTGGAGGAAGTGCTGCTGGATTTCATAGGCAATGAAGTTAATAACCAACTACGAGGGCAAAAATTGTACAACACCAAGGCACAGTTTTTCTCCCAGTTTAATGATGATATAGAAAGAATAGAAGCAGAGGAGCCCGGCTTTAAGAAAAAAGTCTATGCAGCGCATTTTTCAGATGCATTCAAAGAGCTTATCAGATATGGGAATTTTGGACTTGCAATAAAATTATACTATAATTATGGAATCAAAGGCGGGTTGCTTTTTTGGAGATATTTCTGTAATAGAGTAGGGTCATGGATCGAGAGAAAGGTTAGACATGAGCCCTGATTGTTTGCGACAAGAACGAGGTTATTTAGAAGCAGATGAATAAGTTAAAGAGTAATATCATTTACAACCTATCATATCAGATCCTTGTTCTTATTTTACCTTTGATTACTGCACCTTATCTTTCGCGTGTTTTAGGTGTGGATGGGACGGGAACATATTCGTACGTCTTTTCAGTTGCATATTATTTTCAAATAGCATGTACTCTGGGCCTTGCAAATTACGGAAATAGAGCAATCGCAAAGGTAAAAGATGATCGGAGGAAGGTGTCAAAAACCTTTTGGTCAATCTATTTCATGCAGTTTGGCATAGGTGCGATTGTATTTATCGTATATCTTATCTACTCATCCTTTTTATCAGATCCAGAGTTTAAGACATACTATTTCGCTTTTATTCCATACGTTCTTTCTGCTGTAGTAGATATTAACTGGTTCTTCTTTGGCTTGACGGATTTTAAATTCACGACGATACGAAATACGATAGTAAAACTACTGTCGTTAATCTGCATCTTTGCGTTTATAAAGACAAAAGAAGACCTTCTACTATATTTCATAATAATGGGTGCTTCTTTTTTCCTAAGCAGTGCTCTTCTGTGGACTAGAGTTCGGAAAAATGTTGATTTTTATCGACCGTCTTTAAATGAAATTGTTGTTCATATAAAACCAAATCTGATTTTGTTCATCCCGATTCTGGCAATGAGCATTTACAGAGTCATGGATAAAATCATGATTAAAGAGTTAAGTAGCATCACACAAAACGGATATTATGAGAACGCCGATAAAATTATAGCTATGGCATTAACAGCTTTTTCAGCTGTCGCAACGGTTATGATGCCTTCCGTATCTAACATGGTGGCTCAAGGGAAAAAAGACGAGATAAAGTCGTTGTTAAGAGACACTATGCAGATTAGCATGTTCCTTGGATTTGGAATGATGTTTGGATTAATTGCGGTAGGAAGAATCTTTGCCCCAATTTTCTTTGGAGCGGAATTTCAGGAAACTGGTGTTCTAATTCAGTTTCTTGCCTTAACTATCGTTATGTCAGGCTGGAAGGCAGTACTTCGAAGCCAGTATATAATTCCCTATGAGAAAGATAAAGCCTATGTTATCTCTTTAGTTGCCGGAGCTGTTGTAAATGTGATTTGTAATTACTACTTTATTCAGCGTTATCAGGCAAGAGGCGCTGTTATAGGAACAATTGTAGCAGAACTTGTCGGATTTATAATTCAAACTGCTGTTGCTGCTAAGGATATAGATATCTGGAAACTGATGCGGGAAGGTCTAATTTTTGCATTTCCAGGTCTCATAATGTGGGGCATTGTAGAGGTATTTTTGCGTTTTACGAAAGGCAGCATCGTCGCGCTTTGCTGTGCCATTTTAATTGGAGTTATCGCTTATTTAATGCTCTGTATGATTACAATGCAATTCTTTGATAAAAATAGATTAAAATATTATCGGCAAAGGTATTTAAGTTTGGGGAGAAGAAAATGAGATGAAGCTATTAGAACTGATATACTTGAAATTTATGGAGATGACACTACCTATCATTGGTAAGGATCCAATGAAATATAAATTGCGGAAGTATAGACTCCACGGTGCGAAGATAGGAGACGGGGTACGCGCTTTTTCTCCTATCTCAAGTGCGGAATCCTATTTACTCACAATTGGAAATAATGTAACTGTTGCTTCTGGAGTTCGTTTTATCACGCATGATAACTCCGCTATAAAGATTTATGATGATGCGACAGACTTTGTAGGCTCAATAACAATTGGGAACAATGTATTTATAGGAGCATACAGTATTCTCCTTCCAGGAATTACGATTGCAGATAATTGTATTATTGGTGCTGGGTCAGTTGTGTGTAAGAGTTGTACCGAACCGGGAACGATTATTGCCGGCAATCCCGCGAAACAAATAGGAATCGTTGAAAAAATGAAAGAAAAGTACAGGCCCTATAAGTTTGATTTTCGAGGGAGAGATAGAAAATCGGAGATAATGAATCATCCTGAAAGATGGGTAAAGAAATAACTGTTCAGATCATAGGATATCGCCCCGCATGAACCAAACAAATTGATCACCTGCAAACCTCACCAAGCCTGCTTTGCCATATGACATGGCTTTACTGCTTATCTTGCTATGTCGGGGAATCCATACTGGGAAAGTACACGGGTAAGGAACAGGGAAAGGAGGGCATCACATATGTTCGTATCAGATTATCTACAACTTAATGAAGAACAGTTTGACCATTTTGTGGAAATGGGCGTGTTTGATGCACTCCTGGATAAAGACTCCAATTTCTTCATAAATGTTATTCGCCTAAAAAAATCTACCATTCCTGAGTTTGTGGAAGCCTATGCGCATTTAAACAAATTCTTCAGTGAGATCGCAACGCTTCTTGATGCTGCTGATGAGCCGACACTAAAGGACAAGATGTATCGGACAGCAAGGAACCGCTTTCACTTTCATGAAGTTAATGGAATTAACCTTGGCTTCTCGTCTACACGATGGGGCGCGGGTTGGGGACAGGTGACATCAGATCAATTTCTCCGCGATGCATATCAGATTGTTAAGAAAGGATCGAAACAACCAGAGATTTTTCAACTCGTCAGCCTGTTTGAGGAGAATGTGGCTGGTGATAGGCTCAGCGACATGATTGCCACAATCATCGAGCCTGAAATCAAAAAATATACTCTTCGTGTCCTATCGGAATTGGGCGTTAATAAAGATAGTAATCCCGATCTGATGTTTCGATCGGATGGCCTTATCCAGAATCCATATAAGGCCGCGCCAATTCTCCTTCTTCCAGAGGAAATCCTCCATGAACTCCCCATCGCAAAAGACTGGGATGATATCGATCGCGTGGCGTCGGAAAATGAAACCATTCGTCGTGAGATTAGTGCGGAAATAGGTGCAGAGTGGACACGATGGGCTTCAGCAGAGAAAAAGAACTATTTGAAACACCATGTGTTTATGGATCCGGCAGTCTGCGATAGAGTTATCACGGGGTATAAAAAAGAGGAGCTTGATGCTCTTGACCTGAGAGAAAACCCTGATTATCTTGCGGAGTTGCTCCTGAAGAAAATCAAGAAGGTACTGGGCTTCAAAAGTGAAAAGAAAAATCCATCCAGCTTTGATGCCGCGATGGCAGTAATCGGGATTTTCAAAGATTGGGTAGAGAACAATCGAGGGTGGGCAGAAATACAAAATGCGCCCACAAAGAAACGTGAAAAAGCTGTTCAGCGATTCATGCATCTTGGGGCAAAGTATTATGTTGATGTGAACGATTTGGACATTTCGTGTGAGGCTGATGAAGGAAGAGGCCCTGTGGATGTTAAGATGAGCCGTGGGAAGGACAAGACTTTAGCTGAAATAAAGCTGTCCTCAAATAGTCAATATCTCCACGGGTATCAAGAACAGGTAATTGAATATGCAGCGGCTGAACGTACCAGGAGCCTTATCTATGTGTTCATCGATGTTGGAAATCCAGGTAGGCTGAAGACCATTAAAACACTTCATCGCAAAAATCAGATCGAGGGAAAGGCGTGCCCTGAACTGGTTATAATTGATGCGCGTCAAAAGAAAGCTGCAAGTACATATTCTGCTGAGGAGAATCCGAGTGAAGTGGAATTTGACTTCGGAGATTTCCCCGAGATTGATCTTTCGGGCCTAGAAAACATTGATTTAACCACGCCAGAGTGGAATCTTGATGATATTAAATGGGATGAGTAGGGAAGTATGTATCCGTTGTGGAGTAGAAACAGAATATGACGTTTCTTCTCCCGTGACGGTGAGAAGATGGTATATCGAAGGTTCCGGGCAACTGTGTGAAGAGTGCTTCCACATCCTTTACCCGGTGCCGGGATTGTACCAGCAGCCTCATGGTGGCATAAAGAAGTAGCTTGAAACCGCCGTTTTACAGATAACCGCCTTTGCAATTTCATTGCCACACTGTGCCTGCCCCCACCGAAGCAGCAGCTTCCCGGGATACTCGCGGTGCCTGGCTGGCAGAAAACTACAACTTGAACCCGCTGCGGAGCGGGTAAAGAAAACCTCCGGGTATTTTCCGGAGGCGAAGGATTCATCATTCTTCTGCTTTTTCGTCGGAGACGACGGAGCCGTCATCGGCCACTGATGCGCCAGCGGGCTACTTTCCCAGTACTATCGGTGACAACATTGATGAGCTATTTCTTCATCTGAAATCTGCTGCTTTGTCGGAGCATATCCCGGTCAATGATCCCAGTGGTCATATTTGAAGTATCAAATGTCTCGTTCTTCTTATGAGCGATACACATTTCTTCCCACTCGGGTCGGACAAAGGGCAGCGTGTTTTCGAGAAGATAAATGAAGATGCCAAGACCACCGTTCTCTACATCGGTGCAGAGAGCGAACAGTTCATTGCGGACTTCGGGTGTAAAGCGAAGAACAAGAAGGCTTTCCAACAGTTCAATGTATTTTGTGAATTCCTCTTTGGTGATAAGCTTGAACTCCGCCTTGAAGAGCCTGCGAAAAATCTGCGGTTGGTTGTGGTCATTAGCTCCGGAGAGAAGCGCCTGGAGTTGATAAGTACCGCAGAGTACCATCGGAATGTTTGACTCGTCGTAGATCTGCCTGAGGACATCGATCTTGCTGACATTTCCGCGATGAAGATTCTCGCACTCGTCGAAGAGCAGGATGTGCTTGGGATCGGCAACCAGAGCTTCCGTCAACTGCTGCTGAACGGTATAAGTATCGCCCTTAACATGAGTATTAATGTTGTTGGCGATTTGCACCAGAAGATTTTTCATGGTCATAGTAGGGGCGCAGAGAATCCTGTGGGCATATGGGAACTCGATTTCAATATCATTAAGCAGCGAGCTTTTGCCGGAACCGGGCGTACCGAATACGGCAGTCAGTTTTTTCTGCTTGATGCCCATTTTGATTGTGCCCATAACTTCTGCGTAGGATTTTGTTTCCATGGTGGGAAGGATTGTTCTTCTGAGCATTGATTACTCCCTTCTGCCAAGGCGGGCGAGAAAATCACCAATGACGTCAGGGACTTCTGCTTCAATGGCGAGATCCTGATACTTGGAGGCAAGCTCCTTTAATTCCTCGGGTATGCGTTTATCATCAGTTGCGCCTGCGGCAGCCTCATCAATCGCCTGACCGTATGCGACATTATCGATTGCCGGGATGCCTGTGCCAAGTTCAACCAGATTGTTCTGCAGCACAATGTTGTGCATTTGCCGAATGTGTGAGGAATAGGTTCTGAGCTGCGCTGCCTGTTCCTGCAGGTGCTGAATGACAAGGTAACGCCGTTCTTCTAACAGATTTAACCCCTGAACAGGGTGCGCTTCACCGATGTAGACTTGACCGTAGACGATGGCAAGAGAACGGTTGAACGGTTCGTCAAAGGCGTAGACTTGGACTTTTTCATAAGGCTTTTGCGGCCTGATAAACTGTGCCAGGCCCGGATGCCAGTAAACGATTGGCTTGCCGTCATGCGTCCCGTAATGGATACCGTCCGGATGAACTGCGCAGGATTTTTTCTTCCGCTTCAGAACGGCGAGAGTACGCCACGACGGGACAATGGTCTTTGCCTTGGGGAGCCGGAGATAACGCTCCATGGGAGATTCGCTCTCCCCGGATGCTTTGAAATTATTATAACCAGGATAAATCACATCTGCAAAGATATCAGCGAACTGTTCGAAAGTGTAGAGGTTGCCGCTTCTCATATCCTTTGCAAGTGATTCCGGACGAGCGGACGGCCTGTTTCCGCAGTATCCCTGCATTTTGCAGATGAATTCGTCCTCAATAATGCGCCAGATACGTTCGATGGGTTTGGCACGGCCGTTGAATACACGAGCCTGGACTGATGTGATTCCAAGCCACTCCAGAAAGCCTGATTCACTGAACTCTTTGTTCAGATAGAGTGGTGGTTCAGTTCCGTTATGAGGATGGCCTTTTAGCAGTAGGGACCGGAAGTCTTTACCGTTGTCAGAATACCAATATTGGCATATCCCATTTATCGGGGAATCCGGCTTAAAGGCGGCCGCAGTAGCAAAGGCATGGGCGATAAGTTCTGAATTCGGGTTTGTGGAAAGAACATACCCCACGAGGACATTACTGGCGATATCCATGATGCCAGTCAGCCAGACACGGCCACAGTCGAAGTGCCCGTCCTTGTAGGTTTTTGTTTTGACCTGTATGTCCAGAACTGTGTGATCCGCGAACCAACAGAAGTTTACCGTTTCTGGTTTAATTCGAGGGATCGTGTGCTGGCACTTGGACATCCACGCACGGACTCCTGCCCAGGCCATATATGTTTCCTGCTCCGGTATGCGATTGGTAATGGTATTGACTGTGTCGCGGGTCTGCGGCACAATCATGTGGGTAGATTTCCGTCGACATGTCGCAGCAGGAATGATGCCATGTTTGGCGTGAGCACCCGACTTCACGTCTGGGTGGTAGGGACATTTGGAACAGGGGAAATCAGCCAGATTCTTTGTTTCCCGAAGAATCGTGTTGTCAGATGGACGGCCAGCGGATTCATGTCGTGCAATAATGTAATCCCGGCAGTAAAAACAGCACTTCCGGTATCGATCTACAGTATCCTCACCTTTGTTTGGATCTGAGAGAAGATTCATCAATGATGTATGACTCATAAAACGACTCCTTTCACGCATGAGGGTTCTGTATGTGATGCCATTAGAACTGGCAAACTCGGTGAGGCGATCTGTGACTGTTCGGTCAGCGGCATAAGCGGATTGGATAGACAAGGTGGCACGTACCAGATTTGAACGATGGAAGAACTGCTGTACACCGGCAGACAGATACGGCAAACTGTCATCGGAAGTCACGCATTGCATTAGATCAATATCCACATAGCGGCTCCGCAGGAGATAATCCTTTACAAAAGCTTCCTGCTGCGTAAACGGAATAACCGTCAGCGGGATGCAGTCATTCACAAGAATCTGAGAATACATTTTTCTCAGTTGCTTTGTTTTTCTTCCTGTGATTTCAGCCAGAACTGGTATGGAGATCAGGTAGGGAAACATGGAGACCTCCTAATAAGGAAAGCTTCTGTAATCGACAATCCGGCAGCGTAGAATATCGTTGATTGGGATATCCCAAAGATGAGACAAGAGAACGAGATTGTCGATAGAAGGCAAGGTGGAACCATCCAACCAGTGATAAATGGACTGAATGCACGAAAAACCGAGGTAATGCTGAAGCTCCTTTGGCGTGACATTGTTCACCTTCATTAACTGGCGAATGTTCACAGCGGTTTCTTTCTTGTCAATGACAAGATAAGTTGTTATGACGATCATGCCTCAGTTGCCCTCCTTCGTGTCAAGTAAAGTTTGGAAAAATAACAAGTACACGATGTTATTGTGATTTTACTTCATGGAGGCGCTACTGTCAATCCAGTATTTCAGGAGAAAAATACTATGAAGGATCGTTTTAAGGCTATCAGAAAGCATTTCGCCCTAACTCAGGAGCAGTTTGCTAAGAAAATAAATAAAACAAGTAGTTTCGTATCAACGGTAGAAACCGGTCGTTGCGGACTGTCCTCTGCAACGGTTGACACCATATGCAGCGTGTTTGGTGTAAATGTGGAATGGCTCCGAACCGGAACAGGAGAGATGTTTGTTTCGTCGGTGCCCGCAGTGGATAAAAATTCAATCGGTGGTCGGATGAAAGATGTGCGGAAAAGGGCAGGGTTAACACAGGCTGAGTTTGGAGATCGGATTGGCTTCCATAAAAATCAGGTATATAATGTGGAGACAGGGAAGTCGATCCCATCGGATGATTATATTTCTTCTGTAGCCTTAAAACTTCAAGTGAGTGTCAACTGGCTGAAAACGGGTGAAGGGGAGATGAGCGCTGTTACACCGGAGATTGATGACAGGTTGTTGGAGTGGCTGAAGAATAACCCGGATGTTATCAGAGAACTAAGATTGCGTGGCGGGTTGGATTGACAGCATGAGGGTGCTGGTACAAGCACACCCAATAAGATAATAAGCCAATAGTAGGCTGTGAGAGGAGGGAGGAGCTTGCCATGGTAAACAGAATTAAAGACTGGAAGCTGCAAATCGCGCAGGCATTTCTTCCGTTGCTCCTAATTCCAGTAGTCCTTTTTCTAGATGTTCCGCAAAGAATTTTTGACCTCCTCAAACAGAGTAATGTGCAAGTATCTAGTCTTGAATGGTATTGGCAGCTGTTGCTTCACCTCGGAAACTGGGCTATTATCATACTTGCCTTGTTCTTCATTTACCGTGCTATCCGCAAGCACAATGAAAAAGAAGTCATTAAGCAGAATATTCCGAACACGATTGTTTGGCATTCATTTCCCGGATATTGGTTCTGTCGCCACATTCTTAACTATCAGACCGTAATGCTTACTCGTGTTCCTATCCCAGTTCAGTTTGAGCTTGTGTGGAGTGAACTGTTCAAGAAATATGAGTTTATGGAAGGCGTGACTGAGAAGACAGATGCAGATATTATCTTCACTGAAATCCTTCAGGCGGAGCCATACACTTCGACTGTGAACTTAATCTTGGCTGATACATACCCTCTGGATGAGTGGAAAGCAAAAGTTCCAGCTCCGACATCTTCCTATTCAACGGTCATCGTCAACAGGAGCGGAGAGAGAGGCGTCAGGTATTATACAGCAAAGAGTTTATCTCCAAGATAACCACAACCGTACATGAATTGCCTGCTACAGTCACTGATATCAACATCTTTGCCACAATTAATGCTGCTCATGTCTATCACATTGTGAACGACGTATTTAAAACTGGCGGAAGAGATGGAATAAAGCGGATCAAGATTTATCAACAGACAAGTGGCACATGGGTTTTTGAAGGAAAGAAGTACAAAGAGATAAAGATTGGAGCGCAATAATGGCATACACAAAAGATCAGATAGAAACAATTCTCAGAGACTTGGCTGCTCAAATCAACATCAGCGATGAACTATTTCAGGCTGCGGATGAAGAATATACTGCCCTAGGCAAATGGATCGATAAGAAAACAGAAGAAGGCAGTACGCCCTATACGGTATCTATTTATCCTCAAGGTTCCTTTGCCCTCGGAACGGTTATAAAGCCAATATCTGACGAAGATGATTATGATCTTGACTTGGTATGCCAGGTGGAGAATGGGACAGGACTTGAAGCTGAAGAGCTAAAGTGTGATGTGGTTAAGCCTTGGCTGACAGGATATAAGAAGACGAAGAATGATATCGAAGAGAAAAGACGATGCTGGCATGTGGAATACGAAGATGTGCCTAATTTCCACATGGATGTTATTCCTGCCATTCCGCGTTATCCGTCAAATGCAGACAGTACTATGATCTGCATAACGGATAAAGATAAAGATAGGGATCCGGTTTACGAGTATCAAGGGAGCAATCCAAAGGGATACATAAGGTGGTTCTTTGGTCGGTGTCGCCAGAGAAAAGTCGCAAGTGTCGATGGCAAGATAATGAACTACGATATGGCACAGCAAGAAGACTTGAAGCAGAATAAGAACAAAACCAAGCTTCAGAAAGCTGTGCAGATTCTGAAACGACACAGGGATGTGATGTTTGAGAAAGATCTGGACAACAAGCCGATTTCGATTATTATCACTACCCTTGCTGGACAGCTTTATAAAGGGGAAAGTACTATCCTCGATACACTTCTTGGATTTGTTGATGGAGTGGAAGCTTATCTGAATGCACATAGAAAAGAAGATGGTAGCTACAGCATTCTAAATCCAAGTTACGCAGGCGAGGATTTTGCAGATAAATGGAAAGAACATCCAGAGAGACAGGCCGCTTTCTTCACATGGATATACCAGCTTCAGAGCGATTTTAATCTTGAAAACCTTATAAGCCGAGATCGTGTGACAATGGGAAATGCGGTAAAGAAGTCATTCGGTGCTGTTTCCGGTGCAATGATCTTTGGCGTGAGAGGAATAGCTGAAGCAAATGCTGTAAAAGCCGGAGAAGTGAAGGTTAATACTTCTACAGGCAATTTGACAAGAACAGGGACTGTCCCAGTTCCACCGAGTAGGCACTATGGCGAGGTATAATAAGGCTCCAGCGATAACAATAATTCAACAAAGGCTACGCCTTCAACAGACGTATCCTGAGCTGATCGAGGAAATTCGCACTCATAACAATGAACTAATGTGTATCATTCGGTTACAGCCTACTCCTCAAAGCATAGAGTATAAAGTCCGCATTTGGTTTAAGCCAGGGTACTGGCCGCAATCATCCCTTCTGGAGCCGAAGGAAATAGTCAAAGTTGATGGGAAGAAACCACACCATCTGTACAATCGAAGCGAAGATGGGAAAGAGAGACTCTGTGTTTTTTATCCCAAAGGTCATGAGTGGAATGACAATATGTTTCTTGCTGATTCCTATATTCCGTGGGTAATCACGTGGTTGAGCGCCTACGAGATTTGGCAGATAACTGGCGTCTGGGTCTATCCGGAGCAGATTGATGATAAGCCCAAAATAGAAACGCGGAAAGAGTAAACCCAAGCTCCCCTAAGGAGCAGTAAAGCTCAAGGAATGAGCTTGGAAAGAGAGAAACCAATTTCGTTATAAAGGGTTTACCAACACCCTATCATCCCAACACTCCGATCACGCTTCGTCGTTACTATGTCGAAGGTTCTGGCCAACTGTGTTCCCTCTGTTACCAGGAGCTTTACGGGGTGGCCGGATCTTTAGGAGTTCCCCTCGTTACTGGATTAGAACAGCCCAAAACAACGATGAGCAGAGTACCGATTATATAGATGAAGCAATTCATATCCGTAATGCAGGTGCAAAAGGTCAGGTGCTAATTCTTGGATATACTCCATTAGAAAGAACACGAGATTTAATAGAGTACAATATTACACAATCTATTCTTTCTGAAGAATATGCTGAAAAACTGGCTGCAACAAATCTTCCAATCAAGGGACAGTTTGCACTTTATACAGGTATGAAGCGCATAGGGCTGAATGCCGATCATCCAGATGAATGTGAGCGTGTTATAAGAGAATACGTCGGCAAACTGAATGGAATGGAAGGAGCAGGCCTCGCAGTCGGACTTCGACAAGTTCTAAGTGAAAAAAGTGCGGATTGCCGCAAAAATTTCAGCTAATTGACTTGCTGTGTTCACATGTCCTATGGTATAATTACCTCGTGAAAAAAATGCGGATGCCGCAAAAATTTCATGGAGGTCATTACGATGCAGTATGCGAGAAAGCAATATATGGATCAGTTGATCCGGAAAAAGGACAATGGACGGATCAAAGTCATAACTGGGCTTCGTCGGAGTGGAAAGTCCTACCTTCTATTCACCCTTTACCGCCAGTACCTCCTGGACAATGGCGTAGGAGAAGACCAGATCGTAGGGCTCGCTCTGGATGAGATCGATAACGCGAAGTACAGGAACCCGTTTGAACTGAACAAAGCCGTGAAGGATCGGATGCCGGACAAGGATAAACGCTACTATGTGTTTATCGATGAAATCCAGTTTGTGACCGAAATCCCCAATCCGTATGTGGATGACCCGAATGAGAAACTCACCTTTATCGATGTGGTGCTTGGGCTGATGAAACTCCCGAATGCAGATATTTATGTAACGGGAAGCAACTCCAAAATGCTCTCCTCCGATATCCTCACACAGTTCCGGGACAGGGGCGATGAGATTCATGTCAACCCGCTGTCCTTTGCGGAAGTCTATGAGCATTATGAGGGAGATAAGCGTGGAGCCTGGCGCGATTACTACACCTACGGTGGTATGCCGCTGGTGTGGACGATGGAATCGCATGAGGAGAAGAGCCGTTATCTGCGGGATCTGTTCAACAGGACCTATATCAAAGATGTCCTGGAGCGCCATCAGGTGAACAACGACGCGGAAGTCCTGGAGATCCTTCTGAACGTGCTGGCTTCCGGCATCGGCTCTCTGACCAATCCAAGCAGGCTGTCAAACACGTTTGCAAGTGAGCGGCAGATACGGATCGCACCTGATACCATCGATACCTATATCGGATATTTCATGGAAGCGTTTCTGATCCGGAAGGCGGAGCGGTACGATGTGAAGGGGCGGAAGTACATCAAAACGCCCGTCAAATACTACTATTCCGATCCGGGGCTGCGGAACGCAAGGCTCGGTTTCCGGCAACTGGAAGAAACGCACCTGATGGAGAATGTCCTTTATAACGACCTGATCCGCAGGGGCTTCGATGTGGATATCGGTGTGATTGAACAGAATGTCAGGAATGAGTCTGGTAAAAACGTCCGCAAGCAACTGGAAGTTGACTTCGTGGTCAACCGGGGCGACGAACGCTACTATATTCAATCCGCGTTATCCATCGATGATCCGGAAAAGAAGGAACAGGAGATTGCCTCTTTGATCAGAATTCCTGATTCCTTCAAGAAAATCGTTGTGGTGAAGGACTATGTGAAGCCGTGGCGGGATGACAATGGCATTCAGTATGTCGGTATTGAGGACTTTCTTTTGGATGAGAGCCTTATTTTCAGATAACCCTTGCTTGTTAAAAAAATGCGGATGCCGCAAAAATTTCAGATGAATCAAACCCTGCTGGTGAATTGCTAGCAGGGTATTTTCATGCCCGAAAGCGGGATATCTGAATGGCGTGTTGTATCCCAATGAAAGGGCGGTCATTTTTGACCTGGCTAAAGGCTCAGTGCCGAAGAAAAGACACAGGAGGACAAAAGCAGAAATCGAAGCAGAAAGACTGAATACCAGTAGCACAGACAAAGAAGAAAAGTAACGCTAACTAAAACAAAATAAAAGAATTACAGAGTATCGTCTTGTCTTCCATGCACGTCTGGATGGCATCCATCCCGTTGTACCAGCGCGCCTTGCGCCAGTCTTCCGGTCCTGTCTCCCGCCAGCTGGAATAGTAGCTATAGCCGCCGCTGCGCTCCCGGATATTGAGGATCCAGCCGTGCACGAAAACATAGTGCGGGGTCTCAAAAAAGTCCACCGTGGCCGGTATGATACGCTGATAGTATGGCGTCTCCTTCGCCGCAGCGGCAAAGTCCAGATTGCGGATGTAGGCCATGGCAGGATCATAGCCGGTCAGCTGCAGCGCGGTGCTGTAGGTGCCGTTGCTCACATGGTGCCGGAGGGGAAGACCTTCGTCTTCATTGACCAGTTCCTCGAAGAGATCCTCATGGTTTCCGCGAATCAGGATCACAGTGTCCTGCTCCATGAGCTGAAGGATGAAGCGCTGCATCTCCATGGCCTCCTGCCCACGGTCGAAGATATCCCCCAGGATGATAAGCATATGCGGCTCCGGATCAGTGAAATACCCCGCCTCATCCAGCACTTTATGAAATTCCGTATAAAAGCCGTGAATATCGGCGGTGATGTAGTATTTCATAGATATTCAGCCTCTTTCTCGGCAAGATTATTATTTTTTTCTAGAAAGGCACACTGTCAAAGAACTTGACCACAAGAGATTTCCCCACTTCTCCCAAAACACAATATCTTGTGCTGGCAGAGGAAAAATTCAAACGGTTTCGATATATCTTGTGCTTTGTTACAATTCTGCAGTTGACATTCAGAGCGTAGCTGCTTATAATAGCCACGATCGAGGCATAAGAAAACAGCGCGACGGCTGGCACCCATCACGCTGTATCTCGTGTAATTGAAGAGCACCAAGTCCAAAACCTGATACTCTGTCCACTAAACACAAGGACAATATATCACGGTTTCGGGCTCGGCTCAAGTTGGGATTTTTCACAAAATGTTGGTTCCAACTTAGTGCGAGTTTTCTTTTTGCCTTTTTACATATACGTTAGATTTCAACATGATGTGCCTTTTAGGCAAGGAGAAAAGCCATGATAACTGCAAGAAAAATACGCATGAAACCAAGTTGCTACTACTCGAACAACCTCACGGAGATTGAGGCAATCTATGTCGACGGCTGCATCAACCCAGGCTACTACAGAAAAGAGATCCTACACGATCACCTAAAAGCTCACCCTGGTACAATCCAAGTCGGCGTATATCCTTATCCTGTTGTGCTTCCCGCCCTGAGCGTCTCTGGCGAGAAGTATGTTCGGTCTGCTTCCAATGCAACCGTGCGGGATAATCTTCTGAGCTTGCCTCGGGAATAATACGGAGGTAAAACCAATGGGTAAAAATCAACATGTAACACCACATCCTGCCGGAGGATGGCAAGTCAAAGGTGCAGGTAACTCCAAAGCAACCATACGCACCTCAACGCAGGCCAAAGCCATCGATATTGCCAAGGGAATCGCCAAGAACCAGCATGCAGAAGTCCTGATCCATGGCCGCAACGGACAGATCCGGGCCAAGGATTCTTACGGCAACGACCCCTTTCCCCCGCGGGGATAGGAAACAACTCCAACGCACTTTATGTGCCAGGTAAAGTGCATCTGCTTTGCAGCACCCGGATTCCGGGTGCTGCTTTTGCTCTCAGGCTTATCGCATAACCTTATTCAGCAGCGCCTGGTAGCTGTCCACGACGTCGTAGACCACATCGTCTCCGCTGATGGCCTTGAAATGCTCGCGAGCGCAGTGGATCTTGGACTCCTCGATCAACCGCAGCTGCATGGAGGACATGGAGCCTTTCGTTTCAGCCACGAAGTAGATGTGTTTGACGCTGCCCTTGTAGAAGGCAATCGCCCAGTCAGGATTGTACTTGCCCACCGGCGTGGAGATATAAAACCCATCCGGCAGCTTTACGTACACCGCCACATCGGTGTTGGTATCCAGATCTGTCGCAAAGTTCTGTTCGTTGCTGGAATCGTAAACAATATGGTCATGTGTTGCATTTTCTTTGTCCTTCCCACCCGATATTTCTTCGTCTTTCGGAGTCTCGGTTACTTCTTTGTCTTCATTGGCAATGTGGACTCTAATTTCACTTGCTCTTTTTATCGCATCAATGGTTTCTTGTGAAAATGAATATGGTTTTAGTGCATTGAGAGCATCTTTAAGTCTGTCAAACTCAGGAGAAGGTTGAAGTGCGTTTAGAGCATCTTTGAGTCTTTCAAGCTCTGGTGACGGTCGAAGCGCCTTTGAAAGAGCTTCCGATGTGAATTTTGAAAACTGTGCAGCCTCAAGCAGCGGCTTCTCTATTTCTTGAAGCAATGCGATAGATGGAGCGAGATCCATGCGCATTTCATCCATCCTTTTTGCTAAAAAAGACAGTGCATCTTGCATCACTCTCTATATACGGAAAATTGATAAAGGCTCCTGGCTTTCTTTGTAAGCATCGCCAGCTATTTCAGCCCGGCCAGGTCCAGCTTGTACATCATCGGCTCGGCGGCTTGGTCTTTCTGCAGAAACATAAGCATGTAGACAGGCAGATAGACGATCCGGCCGTCGGTGCGGACGTTGTCGTTCTGGAACACGTAGGCCGTGGGGATCGCGTAGTCCTTGTTTCCCATCACGTTGTCCAGGGCGGCGTGGCGCTGGTAGTCCTTGCCGGATTTGATCTCGATGGGCAGCACGTCCCCGCCGCTCTCGATCACGAAGTCCAGCTCGCCCTGCTTCTTGCTGTTGAAGTAATAGAGCTCGTAACCGTGCGCTTTCAGCTCCTGCGCGGCGGCGTTTTCATAGACGGAGCCGAAGTTGATATCCTTCTCGCGGTTCAGCAGCTTGAGCTGGATCCCATCCATGTACATGGAGGCCAGCAGCCCCACGTCCGAAAGGAAGAGCTTAAAGAGATTGGCGCTCTTGTTGAGCATCAGCGGCACCGTCGGCTCTGTCACGCAGAAGGTGGGCAGCGCAACGCCCGCGTTTTTCAGCCACAGAAAGCTGTTCTGATAGCGGGAGAATTTGAAATTCTCGTTCAGACTTTTCAGAATGAAACGCTTGTTTTTGCTGTTCAGCTCGCTGGGGATCAGGGCAAAAATGTCCTCCAGATACAGCTTGTTGTTCGGGTCGTATTTGGCTATATCCTGCCGGTACAGCGCCAGGATCGCGCGCTGCTCCTGTGCTACCTCCTGCAGATTGTTGGTGGCCAGATACCGCGCCACGACGGACGGCATCCCGCCGACGATCAGATATAGCCGGAAGAGGTCCATCATCTTCTCATGCACGATGGCGTCCACCGGTATGCGCTCCCGGAAGGCGGTTCGCAGGCTCTCGATCACGCGTTCGGACACGCCGTTGGCCCGCACAAATTCTTCAAAGTCCAGCGGGTACATCTCATAGATATCCATGTACCCCACCGGCGCAGAGCGGATATCCCGCAGATCGACGCCAAGAAGGGAGCCGCTGAGGATATAGCGGTACTTGCCCTCGTCCACCAGGAACTTGATCGCAGTGACGAGCTCCCTGCACTCCTGCACCTCGTCAAAGAAGATCAGCGTCTTGCCCGGAATCAGCGGCTTGTCGGTGAGCGCGGAGATGCGCAGCAGCAGATCGGCGCTGCTCTTCGCGTTTTCAAACAGCGACTGCGCCGTGCGGTTTTCCAGAAAGTTGATCTCGATGAAGGATTCGAAATCCGCCTTGCCCACTTCCCGAATGATGAAGGTCTTGCCCACCTGGCGTGCGCCGGTGATCAGCAGGGCCTTTTTGTCGTTTTTATAAAACTCGCGGATGCGATCTTCGATTTTGCGTTGGATCATACGGCACCTCCGTATAATTTGCTGAGAATAGCATACCACACTCAATCCGTTTTTACAACTCCGAGGCGTTGCAATTTGTCCGTTTTTCCAACTTTGATTTTTTGTATTTGTCCGGAAATTCTCAAACAATGTAGGAAAGGCACCCGGGAAGCTCTTGTGGATTGCTTCCCGGGTGCCTGTTTTTTCGCGTGAAATACCGATCATGGCTGTTGCGGCGGGAGGAGCACGGATCTGCAAGATACTGGCAAGCATCGCCTTTATACTCCCACAAAGGCACAAGCCGGGCGGTTCTTGGCCTCCCGGCTTTCAGCGAGCGCTTTCCTAAAAAGGACGCTGCCTCTCAAATGTTAAAAAAGAGCAAAGATATGTTCCGCGCGGGCAAGACTGCTAGCGAGCTTGAATGGTAGTATTTTGTCGAAGCAAACAAGCGGTTCCTCCACAAAAAATCAAAAAAGGAGTCTGAATGCAGCCATGAAGCAAAACAAAATCAAGTTCGATGTTTGCAATCTTCCGCTCAAGTCTTTTCTCCCGTTTTGTGCAATGATCCTCATTGCCGCCTACTGCGGCTTCCTCCCCACCGCCAAGCTGGCGGACGGCCTGGTGGCTTCCACCTATCCCGGCACGCTGGCCTTCCTGATGGCAATCGGCGGCCTGTTCTTCTGGCTGGGCAACACCATCCCCATCGTCAACGATTACATGGGCGGCGCCTGTCTGCTGCCCCTCTTCGGCATGGCGGCCATGAACCAGTTCGGCCTGATCCCGATGGAGATCGTCGCCGGTACCAAGGTGCTAATGTCCGGAGGCTTTCAGGACTGCTTTATCGGTCTGCTGCTGGTGGGCTCTGTCCTGGTGATGGACCGCAAGATCATCCTTAACGCCACTGCCCGCTATATCCCTACGGTCATCGGCAGCCAGGTTTTCGCCATTGGCTTTGCCATGCTGGCCGGCTGGATCACCGGCTTTGGTCCCATCAACGGCCTGTTTGATGTGGCGGCCCCCTGTATGTCCGGCGGCTCTGCCGGCGCCATCGCCACCCTCCCCAAACTCTACACCGATCTGTCCGGCACGGACATGATGGGCGAAGCGGGTAAGTTCCTCTGCTACGCTTCCATTGCAAACGTCCTGGCCATCGCCCTGGCCGCAGTGCTGGGCGGCATCACCAAGAACAACCACACCTTCAACGGCGCCGGCCAGATCATGCGCAAGGGCGTGCAGGAAGACCTGAGCGCCGAGAAGCGCCCCTCCTCCAGCCCTGATTACAAGGCCCTGGCCAGCGGCCTGTTCATGGCCTTCACCCTCTACACCTTCGGCAACGTCCTGGGCAGCCTGCCCATCCTGAAGACCATCCCCGCCATTGCCTGGACCATCATCCTCTGCATCATCATCAAGTGCACCGCAATCCTCCCCACCGAGTTTGAAAACAACTGCGTCTTCGGTATGAGCTTCGCGCTGCGCGCCATGCTCCCCGTCGAGCTGGCTGGCGTGGCCCTCAACTCTTTCAAGATCACCACAATGGCCGAGTTCTTCACCCCCCAGGCATTCATCGTGATCCTCGTGGCTGTGCTCGGCGCCTTTATCGGTGCCTTCCTCTTCGGCCACATCACCGGCCTCTTCGGCTACGAAGCGGGCGTCACGGCCGGCCTCTGCTGCTGCAACATCGGCGGCACCGGCGATGTCGCCGTGCTGACCGCGGCCAACCGCATGAATCTGCTGGCCTTCGCCTCCATCTCCACCCGCATCGGCGGCGCGCTGATGGTCATCTGGCTCAGCATCCTCTACCCGATCCTCCACTAAAAAAAAGAATCCATCACCCGAAGGAGACGGATCATGCAGCCTTTGATGATTACGGCGGCGCTGACAGGAAACAGCGCCACAAAAGAAATCAACCCCAACGTCCCCATCACCATTGAAGAGATTGCGGAGGACGCCTGCCGCTGCTATGAGGAGGGCGCCACACTCATCCACATCCATGTGC